>Ga0082212_10005013_pt1 | contig 18224 bp, 17 predicted proteins | sample TergutNt197P3_FD_71548 | JGI IMG/M metagenome (GOLD analysis project Ga0082212, IMG submission 71548) | Neocapritermes taracua P3 segment gut microbial communities from Petit-Saut dam, French Guiana - Nt197 P3 | ecosystem: Host-associated > Arthropoda: Insects > Digestive system > Gut ...
TTGTAGAGGTCGGGATCGAAACGGTCAAAATATTTCTGGTAATCGGCGTCCGATATCCGTTCTCTTTGCTTGACCCATTCGTGGCGGGCTGGTACGGCATAAATACCCCAATGGATGAACATCCCGAAACGATCGTGCGTCCACCACGCCATCCGTTTTTCTTTTTGTTCCATGGTCTCTTTCGCCCAGTCCGGAGTATTTTGAGCCGCCGCTGTCCAACTTATTCCAACGGTAATCAGAATACTTGTCAATATTTTCTTCATATTTATCTGAAAGAATTCATAGCTTCGTCATGGTCGCTGATGATCTTGAATACTGTGTGCAATTGCAGGACTTTAAAGAGATCCAACGCCGAATTGCTCAGATTGCAAAAAATGATTTGTCCATTGTTTTTACCGGCTGTTTTATAAACAGACAAAAATGCGGCAAATCCGGAACTGTCAAGGAAAAAGATACCTTCCATATTGATCAGGACTTTGGCATTGGGCCTTTCAAACAACTTTTGAAGTCCGGTTTTAACAGATTCGCTTACCAGAACATTTAATTTCTGAATGTTGTCAAACTTTACTTCTGTGACGTCACCAATTGTATTAATTTTTAACATATTATCCTATAATTTTCTATATTTACTTTTTAACTGTCTTTCAATTCTACCTCTATTAAATCTATCATCGTATTAAATCGTGCAATATAATCGGGATACTTTTCGGTATTCTTACCTTCTTTGGCCAGAAATTCCAATTCTTTCATATCGTCAACCAATGGCTCTATTCCCATCACCAATGCCGACGATTTGATCTTATGCGCTAACCGGCTTAATTCCAGCCATTTCTTATGTTTCAACAGCACGTCAAGCTCAACCCGCATTTCAGCTACCTGACGAAGAAATAATTCAATCGTCGCCTTCATTTTCCCGCTGTCATCGCCGGTCAATTGCTGCAAATAAGTCAAATCCGCTATCATTGTGCACAAATAAATAAAGGCGTAAAAGTATATTTTTTTTTGTAAAAAAACTATTTTTATGTATTTTTTTTGTAAAAATGAAACAAAAAACGCCTATATTTGTCCTTAATAAAATAAGGAAAGATGACACTGATTAAATCTATTTCGGGAATCAGAGGCACCATAGGGGGCAGGCTGGGCGCCGGGCTGACGCCGGGCGACATTGTTAAATTTACTGCGGCCTATTCCGTTTGGGCCAAACAGCAGGCCGAAACCAAAGGATATACAGGCCGTATCAAAGTTGTGGTTGGCCGTGATGCGCGTATTTCAGGGCCGATGGTTCAGCAAATCGTCACGGGTACGCTGGTGGGGATGGGCGTCGACGTGGTGGATATTGATCTGGCCACTACGCCGACTGTGGAGATGGCCGTTGTTGCCGAGAAAGCGCATGGCGGGCTGATCATTACCGCAAGCCATAACCCGAAACAATGGAATGCCTTGAAATTACTCGACAGCAAGGGCGAATTTCTCGATGACAAAAATGGCAAACTCGTATTGTCGATTGCCGGCAGCGACGGTTTTTCGTTTGCCGGAGCGGACGATTTGGGAAGTATTTCAAGGAAAGATTATACAAAATATCATATAGATAAAGTGCTTGAACTACCATTGGTGGATGTGGAAGCCATTCGTGAAAAGAAATTCAGGGTAACGGTCGATTGCGTCAATTCCGTGGGCGGTATTGTTATCCCGCAACTGTTGCAGGCGCTGGGCGTAGCGGAGGTCGTCGAACTGTACTGCACCCCCGACGGTAAGTTTCCGCATAACCCCGAACCGCTGGCAGAACATTTGACGGAAATATCGGAAATGACGAAGAAATACGGCGCTGATGCAGGTTTTGCAGTCGATCCCGACGTCGATCGTCTGGCCATCGTGAATGAGGATGGAAGCATGTTTGGCGAAGAATACACATTGGTAGCCGTTGCGGATTATGTATTGCGGCATACGCCGGGTAACACCTCGTCGAACCTGTCGTCGTCGCGTGCATTGCGCGATGTAACCCTGGCGCACGGCGGACAGTACAAGGCGGCGGCCGTGGGCGAAGTAAATGTGGTGACGGCCATGAAAGCCAACGGCGCAGTCGTTGGCGGCGAGGGTAACGGCGGGGTCATCTATCCCGAACTGCATTACGGACGCGACGCATTGGTGGGTATCGCCCTGTTCCTGACGCATTTAGCCAAATCTGGAAAAACCTGTTCGCAGTTGCGGGCGCAATATCCTGAATACTACATGTCGAAGAATAAAATTGAACTTGGCCCCGGCGTGGACGTTGATGCAATTCTCGTGAAAATGAAACAGCAATACGTCAACGAACAGGTAAACGATACCGACGGCGTGAAGATAGACTTTGCAGACGAGTGGGTTCATTTGCGGAAATCGAATACCGAACCGATCATTCGTATCTATACCGAAAGTAAAACTCAGAAAGGAGCTGATGCTCTGGCTGCGAAAATCATGGAAGAAATAAGGACGATGTGAGTAAAAAATCAACGATTTTTGAAATTCCGATTTGTGCACTACAAATTTTCGATTTGTATTTGGGTGTTGTCTATTTGTTGACCGGTAGATACTTTGGCTGATTTTTGAGCTGCGCGCGTATAAAAACGATGGTTGTGCAGACGATGTATATGGTTATGCAGCCATTTGGTTTTTTCTACCGGAATACCATGTTCCTTCATTTCACGGAGATGGTTCATCATACGTTCGGTAAAATCAGCACGCCCGAAATACATCATGTTGGCGTCGTGTATGATTTCCTCCAGAATGTTGCAGGGCGTCGTTTCATGGTGCGACGCCTTCATCAGCCGGCAAACCTTTTCGATCTGGGGCGGTTTGTAACGAAAAAGCGGTAACGTTTCGCGCGCCATATCTTCACTCAGTATCTGCACGTCATTGTATGAAATGGAATAGCCGATGTCGTGCAACAAAGCCGCTGTTTTCAGTAGCAGCAGATCTTCGTCTTTCACATTTTCCGAATGAGCCAGCAGTTCCGTCTGTTCACATACATCCAGCACATGCCTGAAATTGTGAAAATACAGGTTCGAGGCTGTGTCGGTCATCATACTTCCCACATAATCCGCAAGGTCGTCGAGCCGGAGCAGTTGCATCTGCACAAAAAAAGCATGATTGGGTACAAGTTGTCCATGAATATCCTTTTCAAGAAATTCGGGTTTCAAACCATTCACATAAAATGACACTTCTTTGGCGCCCGGTATTTTTCCATGATATACGCAATCGAAATACGGTTTTATTTTTTCGTAGGTCGTCTCCGAGATATTTATTTTTCCTGCCTTGCACGACGTTTCTAACCGCGACGCCACATTTACGGTATGTCCCCAAATATCGAACGACAGTTTTTTGTGTCCGAGCATTCCGGCAACGACCTGTCCGGTGTGGACGCCGATCCTGACCGACCACACATCCGGATTTTGCCGGCTCAGCCGGTTGAGATGGTTTTGTACATTCATCGCCACCATCACAACATCCACGGGGTTGGTGCTGTTTTTTTGAGGAATCCCGCCGGCGCACATATACGCATCGCCCATAGTCTTTATTTTTTCAATCTGATAACGATCGATAACGGTATCGAAATAAAAGAAGAAATTGTTCAACTCGTCCAAGAGCGTTTCAGGATCGAGGTTATCGGTAATTTCTGTAAATCCCTCAATGTCAGCAAACAGTACCGTCACCATGTCGTATTTCTGGATAAAAGGCTTATCTTCCTCTGTGATGCTCCCGGACACAGGTTGAACTTCGTTGAGGACTGCGCCGTTCGGGTTTAGTTCTGTTGAGGGTTGCGTCGTCCGGACTTCGAGTTTTGGATTTTGGATTTCGGGGAACTCCGCAGACGAAAAAGACAGTTCCGCCATTTTTTTTCCTTTTCTTTTTCCATAAAAATATCCTGCAATAGCAGCCAAAACCGTTGTTACAAGCAACATCTGCCATGACAGGTTATGGAAAATAAAAAATAAAAATTTGAAAATTAACTTCATTAAATGTAAATCGAAAGAAAAAATGTTCTATTTTTGTGAAAAATATTAAAGGTTAAAAAATCGCTCAAAGATATTGTTTTTATTTTTTCAATGCTAATGCAAATTTCTATTTCATGGAAAATCAATCTAAACCTATTCTGATTCCGACAGATTTTACTGTCGTTGCTCAGTATGCTATTGAACTGGCAGCGCCGTTTGCCAAATCGAACAACACCGGTATTGTGTTGGTGCATATCGTAAAAAAAGCGGATGAAATACCGGATGCTACGGACAAAGTGGAACTGGAAGCCAATCAGGCCGCTAAGGATTTTGGCGTCCGTGTGACGGGTATCGTTCGCGAAGGCTCTATTTTTTCTACCATCGGCGAAACGGCTGACGAACTCGACGCCAGTCTGATATTCATGGGTACACACGGCGTCAAGGGTACGCAAAAACTTCTCGGAAGCTGGGCTTTGAAAGTAATTGTGACTTCCAAGATTCCCTTTATTGTGGCGCAAGCGTCGCCAAGCAAAAATACGATTGACAGAATCGCTTTCCCGATTGATTATAAAAGGGAAAACCGCGAAAAAATCGGATGGGCATATTATGTGGCCAAAATGTTCAATTCAAAGGTACATATCCTCAGATCCGCTCCGGCGAGAGACAAAAAAATTGAACAAAACGTGAGAATCAATCAGTCTTTCACTGAAAAATTCCTGCGTTCGAAAAATATCAGTTTTGAAGTCGCCGTGGCTAAGGGCAAAGAATCGTTTGCAAAGGAATCGTTGCAATATGCCGAAGAAATTGATGCAGATTTAATTTTGATCACCACCACCAAGGGCATTTCATTTACCGATTTCGTACTGGGCACTTCCGAAGAAGGCGCGATCACCAATAGCGCCAATATACCGGTGATGTGCGTCAATCCGAGAAAGTCGGTAACGGGAGGATTCAGCGCTACGGGAGGATGATCGGGTATGGATCATGGATAAACGATAATCTGACCATTGACAAAGGAAATTATCTGTTTTATTATCAATCCGATATCCGGCACGCAGAAAAAAAAATCGTGGCCAGAAATCATCAACCATACCGTTGATACGTCGCGTTTCGATGTTCGTATCTGTTTTACGGAAAGGGCGGGACATGCGTCCGAATTAGCCATGCAGCAAATTGAGAAAGGCGTGAAATACATTGTGGCAGTGGGCGGCGACGGAACGGTCAATGAAGTAGCCAGAGCGGTGCGCGACACGCCGGCAGTGATGGGTATTGTGCCTTGCGGTTCGGGTAACGGACTGGCAAGGCATTTGCATATTCCGCTGAAACTGAACGATGCGCTGAAACTGATCAACGAAACATCCGTCATCAGTATTGATTACGGTCTGGTGAACGATCACCCTTTTTTCTGTACTTTCGGCGCGGGATTCGACGCCCACATCAGTCATGCTTTTGCCATGAGCGAGAAACGCGGCTTGATGACTTATATTTCCATCATTGTCCGTGAATTTTTCGGTTACCGTTCCCGAAAATACAAATTGAAAATTGACGGAGACAAATTCAAGACGAAGGCAATGGTGGTTACTGTCGCCAATTCGGCGCAATATGGCAACAACGGATATATTTCGCCTCATGCCGACATTACCGACGGACTGCTGGATGTGTGTATCGTGCGCCCGTTTCCCAAATTTCTTTCGGCGCTGATGGCCGTCAGGCTTCTTCGCAAAAGAATAGATAAAAGCCATTATTACCGGATGGTCAAGGGTAAGAAAATCGTGATCGGGCGAAAACATGAAGGCCCTGTCCATTTAGACGGAGACCCATACAACATGGGTAAAAATCTGAAAATAAGGATTGTCCCGAAAGGATTAAAAATGTTGGTGAAAAAAAGACCGTAACCGGGAATGAACACAGGCAAATTACTTTATGGGACAAAATAAATAAATATTTATTGACACCTCCTATAGGAAAAACTGCATACTCTCGTGCGGATTGATGCCGAACACTACATAAAATCTACCGTTATATGCCACCCGTGAGACAGTGTCGTGAGAATTGAATGAAAGTGAAAGTTTTTTCTGACATAGTTTGGAATGTTCAAAAAATTATTGTACCTTTGCAAAAAATAAATTTAGAGTCATGATTATAGCCAATCCCATATACGACACGGTATTCAAATACATGATGAGCGACAGCAGAGTTGCAAAGACTTTTTTGTCGGCAATCATTGGAGAAAAGATAGTAGAATTAGACTTTACTTCAACGGAATATACACTAAAAACCGGAGTAGAAAAGAAGCAGATAGACAGAACATTAGAGCAAATAACAGTTTGTCGTTTTGATTTTGCGGCAAAAATAGAAACAGAAAACGGAGACTGTAAAACAATAATCATAGAACTTCAAAAAGCCAAATTTGCCACAGACATCATGCGTTTCAGGCGGTATTTGGGAACGATGTATCAAAGTGTTGAGAATACATCTGACAAGCACAGAGTAAAGGCACGACAAATTTATTGCATCTATTTGTTAAACTATGAAATAGGCTTGTCAGACAGTCCAATAATCAAAGTGGATTATATAGTAAGCGATCTGACAACAGGCGAGGAACTTGACAGGAAGAATGAATTTATAGAAAGTTTACATCACAAATCGTGGATAGTTCAGGTTCGACTTTTAAAAGAGAAACGGAGGAATGAATTAGAAAACCTGTTGAGCATTTTCGATCAGGACAATATCACAGAAGACAAGCATATTCTGAATATAGATGAGAGTCAGTTTTCGGGTGAATATCAACATATCATACGCAAATTACGCGAAGCATACGAATCGAAGCAGGTGCGGGAAGAGATGCAGATGGAAGACGATTATATCAACGAATTACGAATAAATGCTGAAATAATTGCAGAAAAAGACAAATCACTGGCAGAAAAAGACAAATCACTGGCAGAAAAAGACAAAACGCTGGCAGAAAAAGACAAAACGCTAGCAGAAAAAGACAAAACGCTAGCAGAAAAAGACAAAGAAATAGAAGAATTAAAAAGACAGTTGGGAAGGTAAATGGAAAGATGGGCGGCATATAACAAGCGGTTTACCTTCGGTGAGATCGCTTCGCTAAGTTGGTGAAAGCGGGGCAGCAACTCCGCAGAAAAGGCAGTGCGAAAATGAACATTTGTAGCCCGTAGGAACATTAGTGTAAGCCCCACCTTCGCAAAGCCGCTGGAACCTTGTATGCCACCCGTGAGACAGTACCGTGAGAATTGACTGAAAGTGAAAGTTTCTCTGACATACTTGAACTATTCAAAAAAATATTGTATTTTTGCAAAAAAATAAATTTGGAGTCATGATTATAGCCAATCCTAACCACACCTTCAAGCAAAAACTCGAAAATCTTTTCCTGAAGTATCCCAATGTGAACAGGGCGGCAATGGGTTATTCCACCAAGTGGCACACAGAACCTCTTTGGAAATAGCAAATCAAATTAAATCATGAAAACTGAAAAGAAAAAGCAGTATCAACAGGAATCCCGCACACTTTTCGATAAGTGCGATTCCTTTTTTGCCCGATACGAATGGATTTGGTTTTGGATATTGTTCGGGATAACGCTCATAACATGTATTTTGTTGTACGATCCGCGTGTAAGCGCCGGAGGCGACGATTCGACATATATTCTGATCGCGCACGATTTTTTGAAAGATTTCAAATTTCCCACATATCAGGGGCCGCTTTATCCGATGATGTTGAGTGTGATAGACGCTATATTCGGCATGTCTGTCAAAGCGTTTAAAATTTTCTCACTGCTCAGTATGCTGGCTTGTATGTATATGCTGTTCATAGCATTCAGGAAGCGTATTCCTTACGTGCTGCTTTTTATTACGCTGGCGCTTACTTCGTTCAATTCGCATGTTTTGTACTTTGCAAGCCAAACCTACAGCGAAACCTTTTACATGTTCATGCAGTCGTTGTTTTTATTTGTCTTTTTCCGGTTTTTTATCATTCGCGAAGAAAATGACAAAGGGATGAATGTCAAGGGGATGAACCCCCTTGTTAAACGGCATTTACTGCTGGCTGTCGTTCTTTTGGGCGTTATTTTAACGCGCAGCGTCGGATATTCGCTGTTCCTTGCCGTAGCGGGATATTTCATTTTTTACCGGCAATGGAAAAACTTAGCATGGTCGGCGGCTTGTATTCTTGTGTGTTTTGCCGCGTATCAGATGCTGAAATATCTCGTGTGGGGCGACGTATCCCTTCAGGCAAGCGGTCAGGGAAGCGGACTGCTGAACAAGGATTTTTACAAACCCGAACTGGGTCGCGAAGATTTGGCAGGGTTCATCGAACGTTTCTGGACAAACTCCAACCAGTACCTTTCGCGCTTTTTCATGGCCATGCTGGGCTTACGCGAAACGTTCACTCCCAAAGGTTATTACGTCGAAACGAAACCGGTGATCACGGTACTTGTATACCTGCTTGGATTGTCGGGTTTGTGGTTTTCTTTCAAACAAAACAAATACCTGTTTTTCAGCGGTATCGTTACTGCGATATTCCTGACGGTTTCATTTGTTGTACTGCAAACCAGTTGGAACCAATACCGGCTGATTGTACCGGCTTATCCCCTGATGATTCTGCTCTTGTTTTCGGCCATCTATTACATTCTGAGTTTGCCCAAACTTCGCTCATTCCAGTTTTTGTTGTTTGTTCCGGCGGTTGTCATCTTTTCCGGCATGTTGTCCGATACGTCGGAGGCGTCCGCAAAAGCCGGCAAACTGAAAGACGAATACAGCGGTCTGACGCCCGACTGGCTTCATTATGCCCAGGCATCGAACTGGTCTGCCGGCCATCTTCCGAAAGATGCTGTGATTGCCTGTCGCAAACCGTCGATATCATTCATTTATGGAAAAGGGAAAAAGTTTTATGGTATTTATTCTGTTTCCAGCGGCAATTTTGACGCATTTTATGAACGATGGAACGCCGACAGTCTGTCTTTTTCCGTCGTACCTCTCGAAGGCATGAACGATCAAATGTACCGTGCCATTCTGGGGCGTTGCGAAGCCCGTTTACTTCTGGATGATAAAGCATATTTTGTGGTAAGCGACAGAGCGTTTTTACAACAATGGTCCACCTATTATGAAAATCCGAATGTCATATCGTCGCCACGTGATTTTGAGCCTGTTGTGAAGCAGGCGGCAGGTTTGCAAAAAGCCGTATATTATCCCGATTCGTTACTCGTTCCGCTTCAGCGGGCTCATGTTACCCACCTTCTTACGGCAAATCTGCGGCTGAATCCGAATATCAAAAACGGGAAAATCATCAATACGGTCGAACGTGTCGCATCTGTTATTCAGGAAAAATATCCGGCTATTTTTACCAGATTAGTTCAAATTGGCGAACCTGATGATGAACCGGCAGAAATATATCAAATTAATTGGGACGTAACTTTAAAATAATTTCAATGCAAAAAAACATAGCAGTATTGGCGGGCGACGGAATAGGCCCGGAAGTGATGGAACAGGCGTTAAAAGTTGTAAAAGCCGTCGAACGGCGTTTCAAATGCCGGTTCACGTACACCACGGCGTTGGTGGGAGCCACAGCCATCGAACATACAGGCAGTCCGTATCCCGACCTGACGCACGATATTTGTATGCAGTCGGACGCCGTGCTGTTCGGCGCCATCGGCGATCCAAAGTACGATAACGCCCCAAAAGCTAAAATCCGGCCGGAGCAGGGATTGCTGGCTATGCGTCAAAAACTCGGTCTTTACGCTAACATTCGTCCTGTCATGGCTTTCAAATCGCTGCTGCACAAATCACCGCTGAAAACCGAACTGATCGAAGGCGCCGATTTCATGGTGATTCGCGAACTCACCGGCGGCATCTATTTCGGCGAACCGCGCGGACGAAGCGAAAACGGACTTACTGCTTTCGATACCTGTACCTACACCCGCACAGAGGTGGAACGTATCGGTCGGCTGGCTTTTGAGTATGCCCGTAAACGCTCCAAAAGGCTTACGTCAGTTGATAAAGCCAATATTCTTGCCACTTCGCGACTTTGGAGGGAAACCATGCAGGAGTTGCATGCCGATTATCCCGATGTGGAACTTGAATTTATGTTTGTGGACAATGCAGCCATGCAATTAGTTACGTGGCCTAAGAAATTCGACGTGGTAGTTACTGAAAACATGTTCGGCGACATCCTCACCGACGAAGCCAGCGTCATCACGGGGTCGCTGGGGTTGCTGCCCTCGGCGTCGGTCGGTATCCATACTTCGGTATTTGAACCCATTCACGGATCGTATCCGCAAGCCGCCGGAAAAAATATCGCCAACCCGCTGGGAACCATTCTCTCGGCGGCATTAATGTTTGAATATGCGTTGGATATGCCCGAAGCCGGACAACTGATTCGTCATGCATGTGAAAAATCCATCGAACAAGGCGTCGTAACAGCCGATATTGCCGCCGGAAAGGCATACGCCACATCGGAAGTGGGCGACTGGATTGCCATTAATACCTGCAATACCTGTCCCTGATTGAATTTATGGTCTGATCATTTATTGGTTTCGATATCTTAATAATGCTTCGATATAATAATAATCGGCATAAGTAAGCGGCACATCTACTTCCGACTTTCCGGGTAACGACCCCACCGAATGTTTGAGAATGAAGTTACCATTGGCGCCTTTTTCTGCAAAATATTCAGGCGACGACAACGTACGAATCTGCGTTTCGGCCACATTCAGGTAAGTCTTTGCCAAAGCGACGTCCACATAACCGCTCAATTCAATCAGCGCCGACGCCATGATGGCTCCGGCGGAAGCATCCCGCAAGGCGTCAGGTATATCGGGCGCATTAAAATCCCAGTACGGAATTTTGTCGGCAGGCATGTTGGGATGGTTCAGCATAAAGGCGGCGATATGTTTCGCTTGTTCCAGATATTTCGCATCCTTAGTTTCGCGATACATCACCACGAAACCATACAAACCCCAAACCTGTCCGCGCGCCCATGCCGATTCGTCGGAATAGCCCTGATGCGTATTTTTCACTTCGGGCTGTCCTGTTTCGGGATCGTATGATACGACGTGATACGAACTGTAATCTGAACGAAAATGGTTTTTGATGGTCATATCGGCGTGTGAGATACAAATGTCGCGGTACCTGGGATCGCCCGATTCCTTTGAAGCCCAGAACAGGAACTCAAGGTTCATCATATTATCGATGATCACCGGAAATTTCCATCTACGGTTGGCCCCCCACGACTGTATGCAGCCTGTTGTAGGATTGAAGCGGCTGGCCAACGATTCGGCGCCGGCGAGCATGACGCTCCGGTAAGCCGTATCGCCCGTAAGGCGGTATCCGTTGCCGAAACTGCAATAAAGCATGAATCCCAGATCGTGCGTGCCTTTGTTGTATTTTTCCTTTTCGACGCGGGCGGTGTAGTTGCGCGCGTAGTCGATAAGTGCGTCAGACGGTCTGTATTCGTTGAGATACCAAAGTGAGCCCGGAAAAAAACCGCTGCACCACCATCCCGAATTACTGGTTTGCTGTTTGCCTTCAGCATTGAAGGAACGTGGCAGTTGATCAGGCCGGTCACTGAGCGATGCGGCCATCAGCAAATATTGCTCTACCGAATGGTCAAGCCTGTTTTTGATCAGGCTGGTCATCGATTCCTGTTTCGGCTGGCACGAGGACATAACTAAAATAACTGCAATAACTGCAATCAAACTTTTTCTTATTAAATTTTTCATGTTACTTTTATTTATTTGAGAATTAGGTTTTGATGGAAAGACTGCAAATGTAATAATGATTATTGATATAGCAAATTAATTACAGACGTTTTTTATACATCTGATGCCCTTAGCGGGATCAAAGATAGAATACAACCTTGCGCACTTTGCGGTTAAAATTCTGATTTTTACAAATTGGTTTAAATATAAAGATTAATTTTATCAAAAAAATATTTGTTATTCAAGAAAAAGTATCTACTTTTGCAGGCCGAAAAAATCAAAAGAATTTTGTAATGTACGCAATTGTAGAAATAGCAGGTCAGCAGTTTAAAGTCAATAAAGACCAGAAAATATACGTTCATCGCCAGGAAGGTGAAGCGGGCGATAAATTAACGTTCGACAGGGTATACCTGATTGAAGATGATCAGGACGTCAAAGTGGGAATGCCCGTTGTAAGCGGGGCGTCGGTTGATGCCTCTATCGTTTCACATGTTCGTGGCGATAAGGTTTTGGTTTTCAAGAAAAAGAGAAGGAAAAGTTATCAAAAGATGACCGGCCATCGTCAGGACTTTACGCAAATCCTGATCGAAGGTATTACTGTATAAGATATTAAGAAAAAATAAAGAAAAATGGCACACAAAAAAGGCGTCGGTAGTTCGAGAAACGGACGCGAATCCGAAAGTAAGCGATTAGGCGTTAAATTATTTGGAGGACAGGCTTGCAAAGCCGGTAATATTTTGGTACGTCAACGCGGCACGCGGCACCATCCGGGCGAGAACGTAGGTGTAGGACGCGACCATACGCTTTATGCACTGACTGACGGAACGATACAGTTCCGCAAAAAAGCGGACGACAAGTCGTTTGTGTCGGTTGTTCCCTTTTAGGCTTTATGCTGACCATCAAATTTATCGAAGAACACACGGACGAGGTTATCAATCGTCTGGCAGTGAAAGGGTTTCAGGCAGGCGACATTGTCGGGCAGTTGCTTGATGCTGATATGTTGCGCAAAAAACTGCAAACCCAAGCCGATAACCTTCAGGCTGAACTTAACGCCAAATCGAAAGAGATAGGCTCGTTGATGAAATCGGGGCAAAAAGAAGTAGCCGAATCCATTAAACAGGAAATCAGCGGTTTGAAAGAACATGTCGCCGGTTTGATTCGCGAACAGGAAACTGCCGGACAAAAACAAAAAGAACTGCTGGTGCTGTTGCCCAACCTTCCGCACGAATCGGTTCCGCAAGGAAAAACATCTGCCGACAATGTGGTGGTACGTTCGGGCGGCGTTCTCCCTGAATTGACTGCCGATGCTTTACCTCACTGGGAATTGGCCAAAAAGTTCGACCTGATTGATTTCGAGTTGGGCGTAAAACTCACAGGAGCTGGTTTTCCAGTTTACAAAGACAAAGGCGCCCGACTGCAACGCGCTTTAATCAACTTTTTTCTCGACCGCGCAACCGTAGCAGGATACCGTGAATTTATTCCGCCATTGATGGTCAATGAAGATTCCGGATTCGGAACAGGACAATTGCCTGATAAAGAAGGACAAATGTATCATGTTGGGTTGGATAATTTCTACCTGATTCCGACCGCCGAAGTTCCCGTAACCAACATCTACCGCGATGTGATTCTTGAAGTTGCCGATTTTCCGGTGAAAATGACTGCCTATACCCCGTGCTTCCGCCGCGAAGCCGGTTCATACGGAAAGGATGTGCGCGGATTGAACCGATTGCACCAGTTCGACAAAGTGGAGATTGTACGCCTCGAACATCCCGACCGCTCGTATCAGGCGCTCGACGAAATGGTGACGCATGTGGAATCGCTTGTGCAACAATTGGAACTGCCTTATCGCATTGTCAAACTTTGCGGCGGCGATATGAGTTTCACCTCTGCGCTGACTTACGATTTTGAGGTATATTCGGCCGCTCAGAAAATGTGGCTCGAAGTAAGTTCCGTATCCAATTTTGAGTCGTTTCAGGCCAATCGCCTCAGACTGCGTTATCGCGACGAGCAGAACAAAAAACCGCAGTTGGCGCATACGCTCAACGGAAGCGCATTGGCGCTGCCCCGCATTGTGGCCGCTTTGCTCGAAAACGGACAGACAACCAACGGGATACAACTTCCAAAAGTATTACATCCGTTTACGGGATTTTCCGTTATCAACTAAGGCTGAATAAATGTATCCATCCCAATTTTCATTTGCACAAAATATCCAAATAAACGGGCAAATGATCGGAAAAACCATTGTTATATTTCAGTCCGACGTATGTTCGGAATGGTTTGACGCCCTGATAGCGGTTGTCGGGTTCTAACAGATAATCCGCGCGAAAGATATGACACCGGTTCACATCCGTTCGCAACGTTCCCCTCAGCAAGCCTCCCGACACGATAACCTGATCAAAAACCGACCACTTTCCCTGATATTTAATGGTTCCCGTCGGCTCTTTCATTTTGTAGGCCGACAGGTTAAATAAAGCCGATGGTTTGGTTTGTGCGGTATCGGCTAATGCACGGAGTCCCGACTGCAAACTTTTGTCTAAAGGCCCGTCGTTCATGTCGCCGACGATGACGATATTTGCCAATGGACGACAACCGAAAATCGAATCAACCTTATTGCGCAACAAAGAAGCGGCAAGCGCCCGCCCCGGTTCCGACTGCCGCTGCCCGCCACTGCGCGACGGCCAGTGATTGACAAACACGTGCAGCGTGTCGCCCTTCAAAGTGCGAAAAGTAGCATAAACGACGTCGCGCGTGCGTCGCCTGTTGTCGGGAAAACGCACGCGAATGAACTGCTGATGGATACATTTCAGGTAATCGTCGCGATAGAGAAGCGCAGCATCAATACCGCGCTGGTCGGGCGAATCCTTATGAATGATCTTGTAAGGATATTTCATCAGAGGAGTTTTTTGGACAAGATCGGCAAGCACTCCGCGATTTTCTATTTCGCAAAGTCCGACAATGGCCGGCGGATCCCATTCGCCAAGATGTGAAATCACACGGAAAATTCTGTCGCGCTTTTCGTTATATCGCTTGACAGTCCAGCGCATGGAACCGTCGGGCGTAAAATCGTTATCGTTGGTTGTCGGATCGTTTACCGTGTCGAAGAAGTTTTCCACATTGTAGAACATCACGCGGATATAATCTGTCCCCTGCTTTTGGGCATGGCAGTTAGCGGACGTCAGAAAAATCAACAGAAACATACCCGTCATCATTTCCCGCAGCAGGTTCAATGCCGCATTACTTGTACGTTGTATGTTGTTTTCGCGATTGTTGCCGAAATGCAGCAGTTTTGCCACCATTTTCGACGCCGACGCCACTGCTATCCATATCGTTCCGACGGGCTTGCCGGGCGTACCTCCCGCGGGACCTGCAATTCCTGAAGTAGCAATGCCATAGTCGGTTTTCATCAATTGTCGCACGCAGGTAGCCATTTGTGTTACCGTTTGTTCGCTGACAGCGCCATATTGCTGTAAGTCATGCGGATTCACCTGAAGAATATCTTCTTTGACGCTGTTTGAATATGCTACTACCGATCCTTTGAAATATGCGGAACTTCCGGAGATGGAGGTCAACATTCGGGCGATGTTACCGCCGGTACAACTTTCGGCTGTAGCCACCGTTTGATTCTTTTCGATCAACATTCGTGCAACGATTTGTTCAATTTGTTCATCATTTTCACTGAGAATATGATCGCCCAAGATGTTTCTGAGTTTTTCAATTTCCTTTTCCGTCTGAACCGCAAGTTCCTGCATGTCGGCGCCCGAAGCCGACATGCGTAGCCGAATCATCCCGCTGCTTGGCAGATAGGCTAATCTGATATTTTGCGGCAGGGCGTTTTCCCAATCCTCGATGAGCAGAGCCAGCGCCGATTCGGGGTATCCCGTCACTAACAAGGTACGGTGCAGGATATTACCGGTGTTGAACCGTTGTTGCAATCGTGGCAACACTTCGTCCTGCATCATGGTTTTCATCTCAAAGGGTACGCCCGGCATGGATACATAGACAACACCGTCCTTCTCGAACCACATTCCGGGCGCTGTTCCGCAAGTGTTGCGAAGCACGGTGCATCGCGACGGAACTTCGGCCTGTTTCACGTTGAGCGGATTCATGGCGACGCCCCGCGCAGCCATCAGGGATTCGATGTTCCGGAGCGTTTCGCGGTGAACTTCCAACCGGTCGCCCGTGTATTCGGTAAAAACGGATTTGGTAATATCGTCTTTGGTAGGCCCTAAGCCTCCGGTAATCAGCACAAGAGGCGCCCTTCGCGACGCTTCTTCAAGCGCGGCAAGGATATGCCGACGACTGTCGGACACGGAAGTAATTTGAAAAACACTGATACCAATCCTGTTCAGTTCGCGGGATATATACGCCGAATTGGTATCAATAACCTGTCCGATAAGCAATTCATCGCCAATGGTGATGATTTCTACGGTCATTTTTTCAACAGGTCGCGGATTTCGGTCAGGAGTTCTTCCTGTTTGGAAGGCGCGGCAGGCGCTTCTTCTTTCTTCCTGTTGATGGTGTTGATGGCTTTGATCACCAGAAAAATCGAAAATGCGATGATGATAAAATCGAATATCGTCTGGATGAAATTACCGATATTCAATGTTACGGCAGGTTTTACTATCTGACCCGCTTCTACAACTGCTTCGTGCAGTTTGATGGTCCATTCTGTAAAATTGATGCCGCCAACCAGCATCCCGACCGGAGGCATCAAAACGTCGGCAACCAGCGACGATACAATCTTTCCGAATGCTCCGCCAATAATGATACCTACAGCCATATCCAGCACATTGCCCCGCATGGCAAAGGTTTTAAACTCATTAACCCATTTCATATTATTTAAACATTTAAAGAATTATTTCGCACAAAGGTACATTTTTTTCCTGAAATAAAAAAATATTGCCTTTATTCAGTTGATACGGTTTGATTTTCAATCTTATAACCGACAAAATCCTGTATCAGAATATTATCGGGCGCCTGTTCCATGGCTCTCAGAAAATTTTCCTGAATATACAACACCTTTCTCAATTCGTCGGTTGGCTTGTCTAAGATGTGATTGTTCCCGTTTTTGTCAAGCGATTCGACTATATATTTAATGGTATATTTCCCGACGTCCCTTGCCGGCGCATAAGCGTACTCCCGCTCTTTTTCAGTGCATACTTCCGTAACTAAGCGGCTCGACAGCAGATCGGCCAGCACCACGCGCACAAGACGGACAGGTATTTTCATACGGTTGGCCAGTTCCTGCGTGGTTTGCGGATTTTTCCCGCCGATAAAACGCTGCACAATATGTTCGAGCAGCAGTATGTTGTACGCCCTTTGCGCATACGGGCTGATTTGTATCGACTCGTTTTCCAGTTCGTAAAGTTCGATGTTCTGATTGGCAAACGATATTTCGGCCCCCAGAAGCACAATCAGCCAACTGAGCTGCAGCACGATAAGCAGCAGCGGAAGCACGGCAAAACTGCCGTAGATGGCGTTGGTGCGCGTCATGAACATCTGCATGTCGATATACGCCCACATGACCAACTGAAACGCCGTTCCCGAAAGGATTCCCGCAAGCAAAGCCGACATGAACTTCACCCGCGTGTTGGGCAAAGCGATGTAAAGCAACGTGAAAAGCATCCACGTCATCACGTATGGGATAAGTTTCATCAGGAAAAGGGCGAAAGGGCTAAGGTTCACAATGCTTATCTGCGACGAAATGCTGGTCAGTTTCGACGCCATGTACAGATTCCCGCTGTTGGCCAGAAAAATGAATATCGGCGCCACCAGCATCAGCGACAGATAGTTGGTGAACCGGCGGACGTATGAACGCTGTTTGCGGATTTGCCAGATGTCGTTGAACGAACTTTCGATATTGCCCAACACGCTCATCACCGACCAGACGAGCATCACCAGCCCCACGCCGGCAATCACCCCGCCCTTGACCGTATCGAGCGCCGAGTGAGCCAAATCGATGATCCAGATCAACACATCCTCCTGCCCTTTGAAGTTGGCGATTAATTCCTGTTCCAGATCCTTGTCGAACCCGAAACCCTTGGCGATGCCAAACCCCACGGCAAGTATGGGAACGATGGCCAGTAACGTATAATACGTGAGCGCCGACGCGCGCAACTGTATCCTGTCCTCGCCAAACCGGCGGAAAGACAGCAGAACCACGCGCAGATAACGCAACAACAGCGCAATGCTTTTCGGATAATCGTCCAACCTGACGCGCCACACCCCATCGGTGACAAAACGAAATATTTTTGTAATTCTTTGACTGATATTCATAAAATTAACAGAATAAAAATAAGATCAATGAGCGTTTAAAATATCTTCTTGCGTATTATTTAACGGCGCAGGTTCAACAACGGTTACTTCCATATCTTTTTCTTTAAATATTCAATCCCGCAAAGATAACAATTATTCCTAATTCCTAATATCCCTTCTTTCGTTTGATGTTTTTTTCAAAAAAAAATTGCACAAACAAAATATTTTTTATTCTTTTGCATCATTAAAATATCTCCGAAAAATGTGCGTTTTTTTGCAAATATTCT
>Ga0082212_10005014_pt1 | contig 18220 bp, 15 predicted proteins | sample TergutNt197P3_FD_71548 | JGI IMG/M metagenome (GOLD analysis project Ga0082212, IMG submission 71548) | Neocapritermes taracua P3 segment gut microbial communities from Petit-Saut dam, French Guiana - Nt197 P3 | ecosystem: Host-associated > Arthropoda: Insects > Digestive system > Gut ...
AGCTCACGTAAGGTATAGAATTTGGCTATGCTGAAATCTTCGCAATCGCCCGAAGTTTTTAGAAATTCGTAGGGCGCCGCCCAATAATCCTCTTTGCCGTATGCTTCCATGTCTGTACGGTACGGCCATTTGTTCCAGAACAGGTTCACTTGTTTGAGCTGTTCCATGGGAGAAAGTTTTTCCAACCTGGCCTTCAATTCGCCCCAGGTCGTACTCGCATTGAGCTTGTTCTCCGGCTTGAAGATCGGATTTTTCGCGTTACGCGCCATCGCGTCAAGCCAGTCCGGCGGAGAATCAAGCGGGCGTTTGATTTCCACTGTGCCGAACAATTTGACCGGTTCCGCGCCCGCGGCAGTTCCGGCCGAGGAAATCCAGAGCGCCAACAGAACCAGGCACAGATGCAACACCGCGCGCGCATGCGATAAAAAATACGACACGCGCAGCGTGGTCAAAACGTCGAACAAATGCCTGGCGTGTCGTGTGTTCAAACTCATCAACTCCCGACAAGGGATCATGATTCGCGTTGCAGCACCAGCGCTGTCAGGGGCGGCAAATACAAGCTGATGCTCTGGGTCGCCCTCCCGTCCGGCCCATTGCCGGGCCCGGAAAAATGTTCCAGAGGCGGCTGCCCGATTTCCAGATTGCCGTGCCCGGCGTAGCGCATGGCATCCGTACTCAACTTCTCGACATATTTGCCGGGTGTCACCCATAAGTCAAGCCGTGGCTGAGCCGAGAGTTCATGAAAATTAAAAACAAGCAACAACGGGCCGCGCTCAAAGGCCAGCGTGCGATCCGCCTCGTGCAGATGCCGCAGCAAGGGAGCGCAAGGAAATGCCGCCGTATGCTCCTGCGCAATCCCCGTCAGGATATCGCGGTCAAACGCGGCCAGATTGGCGTACTTCACATGGCTGCTCTCGGGCAGATGCCACTGGCGATGGCCGTAAGCCCCGGCGTCGATCCATTCCGGATGGCCGAATTCGTCACCCATGAAGTTCAGCCAGCCGTGGCCCGCGGTGCTCAAGGTCACGAGCCGCATGAGCTTGTATAAGGCGATGCCGCGTGATGTCTTCCATGTGCTGGAGAAACAGGACATCATGGTGTACATCTCGTCGCCGATGAGCCGCCAGATCATGGCGTCCTTGCCGTTGATGCACTGATCATGGCAGGCAACGTAGCTCACCGTGCGCTCATAAAAACGCCGGTTGATCATTTCGTGCCACATGGCGCCGACGGACTGTTCTTCCTTGATGAATTTCCCCCAGAAGTCCGGAATGCCCATAGCGAAACGGTAGTCAAAACCCAGCCCTCCCTGTTCCGGGTCAGAGGTCATGCCGGGCATGCCGCTGAATTCTTCCGCCAGGGTCACGCTATGCCCGGCCAATTCATGCACCAGCGTGTTGGCCAGGGTCAGATACAACACCCCGGCCTCGTCAATGCGGGAACTTCCATCCCCCGTATGGAAACAGCGATCCACATGGCTGAAATCGTCGCCGAAGCCGTGATCCACATAAATCATATTGCCGACCGCATCGAAACGAAAACCGTCCACATGAAAAACATCCATCCAGTACCGGCAGTTGGAGAGCAGAAAACGGCGGGTCATCTCGTTCCGGTAATCAAAGGAACTGGTGCCCCACTGGTTGCGTTTGCCCGCAAAAAAATAGGGGCTGCCGTCGTAGCGGGCTATGCCCTGCTCGGTGTTGGGCGCGGCGTGGCTGTGCGTAATGTCCAGAATGACGGCCAGCCCCAGGCCGTGAGCCGTATCCACCAGTTCTTTGAATGCCTCCGGCGTGCCGAATCGCGAACTGGGCGCGAAGTAGCCGCTGACCTGGTAGCCGAACGATTTGTACAGCGGATGCTCCAAAATGCCCATCAACTGCACGGCCGTATAGCCGTTTTGGGCGATGCGCGGCAGGATGGCGCGGGTAAAATCCGCATAGCTGCCCACACTGGCTGCCGTACGCCCCAGATAAGGCTGGGCTATGCCGACATGCGCCTCATAAATGCGGGGAAAAACCAGCGGGCAGCGCTTGCTGTCGTGACGGAACACATAAGGCTCCGGGGGATCCCAAATCCGGGCGCACCACTGCTCAAGCAAGTCCGGATTTTGCTCTACCCGCACGGCCAGGGCGGGAATGCGCGAAGTCATCGCTTCGCCGGTTCGCATCGAGCGCAGCCGCAGTTCAATGTAGGCGCCATGCGGCAGTTCTTCCGCCGGCAGGGTCAGTTCCCACAGGCCGGCCGGGTCGATCCGCTCAAAGGCGTACCGATCGTCCAGTTGAAAGTTCAAACGATCGGTAGTCAGCCACAATGCGGAAGCCGCCGGCATCCACTCGCGCAGACGCCAGACCGCGCGGCCTTCCGAATCTGCAATTTTATGCTGGCCGAGGCTGAGATGGAGATCCGCATAATCACGCAAACTGCCATACGCGCTCCGGATGCGCTCCATCTCCTGGCGAAATAGGGTCGTGCGGCGGGAAAAAAACGCGCCGTACAGGGAAAGTTCCACATCCTGCATGGGGGTGCGCGGATAATCAAGCGCCAGACTGTGCGCATCCGATGCACAGCGCTGCCCGTCCCGCGTTGCGCACACCACGCGAAAAACAAAGGGATCGGGCAAATGCGGCACCTGGCGCAGGCGTCTGGTCAGCAAATCGCGCAGAAAGCCTACAGCCAGGGTGTCGCCGGATCGCAGCCTGCGCCCCCGGATACTCCCGGCCGGCAGATCCAGATCCCGAACAGCAATCGCGGCATCGTCCGCGCTCTCCAGAAAAAACGCCTCCAGCGTCACGGAACCCGGCCCGGCATGCCTCAGGGTGCAGTACACATAGTCCAGCGACACCGGCAACGTGTCCGGAACATAGCTGCCCAATCCGTACACGGACGACCGCGCCGACACGCGCGGATCGTTATGAATGCCCTCAAAAACGGTGATGATCAGCGGTCCGTCGTCCATGGCATGTCCTTGTCGCCAGACTCCCTTCGCCCAGGCGCACAATCACCAGAAATCATTATTGCAACCCTGCAATGGCTTCTATGCAGCCCCGGTCAGTTTATCCAGGCGCTGCTTGGCGGGAATCAAGTCCGGTTCCAAACCCAGCGCGGTCTTCAAACAGGCCTTGGCCTGTTCGGTCTCGCCCATCTCCATGAGACAGGCTCCCAGATTGGCAAAATCCGGGGCAGAGCCTCGGTTGCGGCGCAGGGCGGCCTTAAAATTCTCGGCCGCCGCCGCGTAATCATGCAATTTGAAACGGCAGATCCCACGCAGGCTCCACGGCTCGCTCATGGCGGGCAAAATCGCGACGGCCCGATCCAGCCAGGGCAGCGCGCCATACCAATCTTCGCGCACCACATAGCTGCAGGCGCCGTAATAGGCAATCATGGCCTCGCGATCCGGGCTGAGTTGGACCGAACTGGCAATGGCGAACTGCTCGCCGGCGCCCTTGGCGTCTCCGGCGCGCAACAGCATGATGCCCCGAAAAAAATTCAGATACGCATTCTCGGGAATCAGTCTGCCCAGCATTTCGAGACCCCGGCGGGCAACGTCCAACGGCGCTTCTTCCGCCAGGCGCCTGCCGATGTACTGACCCACGCCGCCCTGAATGTCCCGCTGCAGAAAATCCAGGCCGGGCGACACGGTATAGTGAACGGGAATGCGCAGTTGCGGATGCGTCAGGTCCAAGCTGTACATCTGAATGTTTCGCTGGCGCAACGCGGCTGTGAGTTGCAGCAAGCCGTCCAGCATGTCTGCGGCCGAAGCGTCCGGCAGGCTGGTGAGTTGTACGTTGGCGCTGCTTTCCAGCCATCTGGCCTCATGCTTGTTGCCGTATTTGGGCAGGCCAAACGGATCATAGCACGACTTGGTGCAAAAATCGCCGCCGAACCGGGCCGCTTCCATCAGGGCGCGGGCGGCGGCTTTGGCCGGCGTAGTGGCCGTGCCCGCCGTGAATACAATCTCCGACTGCGCGGGAAAAGTCGAAGGATCGACCACCAGCGCGGCCACGGTCGGCACCGGCATGCCCAGAGAAAAATCCTTGAGCAAAATCTGGATGTTTTCTTTGGCAAATTTCTCCAGCAGGGAATACAGCATGGGATCGTGGATGCTTTCGAGGCTGATGGACGGCCGCGCCTTCTGGCCGCGAACGATCACGGCGCAGACATGACGCTCGACCAACTCGCACACTCCCTGAAAAATGGATTCCGTAACCGTGTTCCCGGCCGAACAGCCGTTGCGCGCGCTGATCATCCGAAACCATTCGACGGGAATCCACACCGTGCGGTTTTCTCCCAGGTGCAGAGCCGGGACAAAGGTCCAGGGCACCAGGTCGAACAACTGGCGGGCAATGTGGAGTTGTCCCGGTGAAACGGTGTCGCGCACGGATTGCAGAATTTCTTCCAGACTGATCAGCCCAGGCTCCAATTCGGCTTGGGCTTCGCTCCAGGTGCCGCGAACCACGCCAGGAAGCGCGGGCAGGCTTTCCCAAAAAACATGCACGCTGTAGTCTTCGATCAGTCGCATCAAGGTGGCGGCTTTGGCCTGATCATGATCCGCGCCCTCGCCGATCAACTTGCGCGTGGGCAGAACACGCCGCGCCTCTTCGCCGAGTTCTCCCAGGTACACGGGAATATCCAGACGGCCGCCATCCTCCCGGTACAGCGCGTTCAAAAGCGACAAGTCCTTGCCGGCCACGGCCTGAAAACAGTTTCTCACCATGTGCACGGTTTCGGTGGCCGGGCAAACCTTATCCAGGCCTCCGTCCTGAACTGCGGCACAGTGAGTCAACTGCGGCACGGGAAATCCGCCCGATGGAGGCGGTTTTCTCGGAGTCATCACACTCATGGATTGATCCTCGCCGGCTTTTCCAATAGAACTCGGTTCACAATGCGACTTGAGAAACGAATTCCAGACCGTTTGCATACCATAGCCACTTCTCCGGCAAGCGGCAAGGAAGAACTGCCGCGCATGATGCCCGGACAACACCGGAAACAGCGCAGTATGACCGGTGCAGGAAGCGAAGCAGCATGAACAAAGCGGGGGAAACCATGCCCGGATTGACGCGCCTGGATATTGCGGTGCCTGAAGAACAGATTGATTGCGCCCTGGGCCTCCTGGTCCGGCATGTCAGTTTCGGCTGGGAAGAACAGAGCCTGCCCGCAGGCCGGACGCTCTTCCGCCTGCATACGGACAAGCCCGCACTGTTGGAAGATATCCTGCCCGAAATCCAAACCTTGCTGCCCAAGGCCGTCGTCACCCGGCAAACAGTCGAAAACCAGGACTGGACAACCGCCTGGCGCGAATTTTTCACGCCGGTCCAGGCCGGCCGCTTTGTCGTGCTCCCGCCCTGGCTGTCGGACGCAGACCGGGGCAATCGCCAGATCGTCATCATCGAACCCAAGTCGGCCTTCGGCACCGGGCACCACGCGACCACAGCCCTATGCCTTGAAGCCTTGTCCTGCCTGCTTGACGCCGGACTGCCGCGCGATCTCGAAGCACTGGATCTGGGCACAGGTTCGGGCGTGCTCGGCATTGCCTGCGCCGCCAGCGGCCTCACGGTCACGGGCACGGACATCGATCCGGCAGCCCTGGCCAATGCGCTGGAAAACATCGCGCTCAACAGCGTCCAGGCGCGCATGCGCGTATGCGCCGGCAGCACGGAAGCGGTGCAGGGGCAACGCTTCGGCCTCATTCTGGCCAACATTCTGGCTGCGCCCTTGCGCGAGCTTGCCCCGGACATCAAGACCCTGCTCGCCCCCGGCGGCCGGCTCATCCTCTCCGGCATCCTCGGCGTCCAGGCCGACGATGTCGCGGCCTGCTACGCGGACCTGGGCGAACCCGCACGGCTGGAACGAGAAGGCTGGACCACCCTGATCTGGCAGCGGATGGACAAGGCAAAAACTTCCTGCTAGAGCAAATCGACTTTACGGTAGGAGATCTGCTCCGCGGGCTTTTTTCTTTTCCTAACATTCGAGCAGCGCCGCATCATGCATATTCGCCCCCTCCATTCGTGCCTGCCTGTTATCCTGTCCGTGCTGCTGTTCAGCGCCTGCGCCAAGGAAATTCCCCGGCCCGGCCAGTTTGTTCCGGTCGCGGGCCAAGGCCGGTCCGGCCCGCCCGTGGCCTCCGAATCCGAGGAGACCTTTCAGGCGTATCTGCATCCGGCCAATCTGAACATGACTTCCTGGAAACAGCTCGAACCGGCGCTGCGCAACAGCCTGCGGTACGTCAGCGGCAAAAACAGCACGGATGCGGCCACAGATGCGACAACAGGCATGCCCGATCTGGTCCTGACCTGGGGCGACATGCACCGCACGCTGAGCACTCTGCTCGACCTTTTGCCCCGCCTGGACGAAAATCCGGCCCTGTTCGCCGAGCATTTCACATGGAAGGCCGTGCCGGACGGCATCGATTACTCCGGATACTACGAACCCGCTATCCGGGCCAGTTGGCTCAAGAAACCCGGCTACGAACACCCCATTTACGCCACGCCGCCGGACATGGAACGCCTGAAACGGCGCGGCCCCTATTACGACCGCAAAGCCATCGACGGGCGCAAAGTGCTGGAAGGACAAAGCCTGGAACTGGCCTGGGCGGCGGACCCGGTTGATGTCTTCTATATGCAGATCCAGGGATCAGGGCGCCTGATCTTTGAAGACGGCGCCACCGCCTGCATGAACTACGACAGCCAGAACGGGCACAAATACGTCAGTATCGGGCGCGTCATGAAAGGCCGGGAATTGATCGCGGAAGGCCATATTTTCGAGCAGCGCGCCTGGTTCAAGGCCAACCCCCAACAGATCAACGATATTTTGTTCGAAAACCCGAGCTATGTTTTCTTCAAACTCGGAGACGAAGGAGCCATCGGGGCTATGGGTTATGCGCTCGAACCCTGGGTCAGCCTGGCCACCGATCGCGCAATCATCCCTCTTGGCGCGCTTGTGGCTTACGCCGTCAATATTCCGGACCAGAACACGGACCAAGCGCCGTTGCGCGCCATCGGCCTGGCGCAGGACGTAGGCGGCGCCATCAAAAAAAACCGCATCGACATCTTTTGCGGCTTGGGCGATGAAGGCGAATACGTCGCCAGCCGCCTGGATCAACACGGACCGGCCTGGATACTGGTGGCCAAAACGCCCGAATCCGAGCCGCAGTCATCGCCTCAGGCGCTCTCGCAAACATCTGCGGTTCCGGCCGAACCAGAAGACGACGCCGCGCCGCAGGCTGAAGCCCAAGCAGACGTGGCTGAAACCCAAACACCCGAATCCGAACCGCAGTCATCGCCTCAGGCGCTCTCGCAAACATCCGCGACTCCGGCCGAACCAGAAGACGACGCCGCGCCGCAGACTGAACCCTGGGCTTCTGTGACTGAAATCGAAACGGCCATGCTGCGCGAAGATTATGCAACGGCCCGCCAGTTGCTGGAAGATCCCGTCCGAGAGGGCGACGCCATGGCCGAAGTTCTGCTGGGACATATGCTCCTGTTCGGCAGAGGAGGCCCGGCGGACACAGCCCGGGCGGAGGAACTGCTGCGCCGCGCCGCAGAAAGAGGCCGGCCGGAAGCGCAAAATTCCATGGGCGTGCTGTACATGATCGGCATCAACGGCGTCATCGACCCCGTGCAAGGAACCGCCTGGTTCCGCAAAGCGGCCGAACAGGGCCACCCCTACGCCATGTTCAACATGGGACGCGCCGCCGAAGAGGGTCTGAACGTGAAAAAATCCAAAACCGCAGCCCTGGCCTGGTATGCCCAAGCAGCGCTCAAAGGCAGCGAAGCCGCCAAGATCCGGCTGGAGGAACTGCAGGACGCGCAGGCTCCTCCAAACAAAAAGCGGAACATGTCCTACCAGTTGGACGCCAGAACGCAAGCCGCGCTGTGGCCGTCTCGAAGCGCCCGGATCGATCCCGCGCCAACGCTCCGGCAAAACAACGAAAAAGAATCCGACGACCTGGTAATACGCAATGTGCACCTTCGCCGGAACAAGCAGGCCGTCACCCTGTCCTTCAGGCTGGTCAATACGCAGCACGCAAAACTCCATCAGGGAGAACTGCGGCTGGCCCTGCTGCTGCCCGACGACAGCCGGACGCCTCTGCATGTGACGGACACCGCATTCAGCATCAAGCACTTCGTGACCAAAAAGCTGCATCTGACCTTGCCGGCCGAAGCGCCGGACGGTTCACGCCTGCTGATTGAAGCCATGAAGGGAGAAACCGTCCTGCACGCCAGCCGCCTTGTTCTGCCTGGGCCGTGACGTATTCCCCAACTGATTGATTCGGTTGAGCGCACACGATCAGGCAAGCCCTATGGCGAAAACATCGCGCTTGCGGATCAGCGATGCCTGATCCTGGTGCCGAACTCCAGAGACAGGCGGAGTTCTTCCGCTGCAAGATCCTTTGGAAAATAACAGCCGGACACTTTGGCATTCTTCAGGCTGACGCCGGAAAAATCGGCCCCCCTGAGATCCAGGCCCGACAGGTTGGCCCCGCTCATATACGAGCCGCTGAGGTCCATATTGGACAAATTGTACCCACGCAAATCCAGATCGGCCAAATTCTGGTTCCGCATATGCAGTATTTTGCCTTGGGCCACCTGTTCATTGAATATTTCGCGATCTTCCCCATAAACGAACGGGGGTCTTTTCTGGCGCTTGATATCGCCATTAGGAACATCCAACATAAGAACTCCTCCTTTCTTATTCCATTTCCAGGGGCGTGCGATGCTCTACCGCCGGCCGCCCAAAAACCCGCCAAGCACGCCGCGTAAAATGCTCTTCCCCACTTCTCTGCCGATGGTCGTCGTCAGGGTGCGGGCCACCTGTTTGGAAACGTTGCCCACAACAGTTCCCATCACATCAGGATGTTCCTTGGCTTCCCGTTTTGCCTGGCGTTCAGCCTCTTTCCGTTGGAGCGCTTCTTCCTTGGCCCGTTTGGCGTCTTCTTTCGCCTGCGATGCGGCCTTTGCTGTTTCCTGCTGCTGGAGGAAATGCGCCGCCAATATCTCGTAGGCGGATTCACGATCAATGACCGTATCATAGCGTCCGGCAAGCCGGGACGACTGCAAAACCGCGCGCCGCTCCGCTTCGGTAATGGCTCCTACCCGGCTCTCCGGCGGCAGGATAACCGCCTTTTCCACCATAGACGGCTTGCCCTCCGGGTCGAGAAAGGATACCAAGGCTCCTCCCGTGGCAAGATTTGTGATCGCCTCTTCTGTTTTGAAGGCCGGATTTTCCCGAAAACTTTGCGCCGCAGCGCGGACAGCCTTTTGATCTTGCGGCGTAAACGCGCGCAGGGCATGCTGCACCTTGTTGCCAAGCTGGGTAAGCACTTCGCCCGGCACGTCCGCCGGATTTTGGGTAATAAAGTACACCCCGACCCCTTTGGAACGGATAAGGCGCACCACCTGGGCTATCTTTTCCCGCAGCACGGCGGGCATGCCGGAGAAAAGCAGGTGCGCCTCATCAAACATCAGGACAAGACGGGGTTTTGCCATATCCCCTACTTCGGGCAGTTGCTCAAACAGCGAGGAAAGCAACCACAACAACACGGCCGCATACACACGGGGTTTGTTCATCAGGCTGTCGGCCTGTAAAATATGAATCATGCCGCGCCCTTTCAGATCACAGAGCAACAAATCTTCAAAGCGCAACGAAGGCTCTCCGAAAAACAAAGCCCCACCCTCTTCTTCCAGGCGCAGCAAGCCGCGCTGGATCGCCCCGATACTGGCGGGCGCTATATTCCCATAAGCATTCCGGAATTCTCCGCTGTTTTCACCCACATAGGTCACCATACTGCGCAGGTCTTTAAAATCCAGCAACAGCAGGCCGTTGTCGTCGGCGATACGAAAAACAAGATGCAGCACGCCGCTTTGCACATCGGTCAAGTCAAGCAGACGGCTGATCAAAAGCGGTCCCATCGAGCTTACCGTGCTGCGCAAAGGATGCCCCCGCTGGCCGAAGACATCCCAAAAACAAACGGGATATGCTTGGTTTGCATAGCCTTTATCGCGCAGATGCAGCTCGTCTATGCGCGCGGCGATGCTGCCGCCGGGTTGCCCCGGCTGGCTCAAGCCTCCCAGATCGCCCTTCGCATCCGTCAAAAAAACGGGAACGCCAAGCGCACTGAAATTTTCCACCATGGTCTGCACGGTAACCGTCTTGCCGGTACCGGTCGCCCCTGCCACCAGACCATGCCGGTTGCTCAAGGCCGCGACAAGGCAGATGTCTTTTCCGTCCGCGGAAGCGATGCACATAGTTTTTTCGTTGCTGAGCATGGCATTCTCCTATCGGCTTGATTGAGTGTCTACAAACATCTTTCCAGTTTATCAGGGCTTTACCTGATGGTCCAGAGCCGGTTTCTCGCCAAGATTGAGGGCATCCCGAATCATCCGGCCTGGATCATCCGGCCTTGCCGCGTCCGGCGGCAGTCATTATAGTTCTGAAAAACTTTTTGCTCCCGGCAAGAGGAGAAATCATGTACACGGTTGCGATTCTGACCATCAGCGACAAGGGACATGCCGGATTGCGCGAAGACGTGAGCGGCGCGACAATCGCAACCATTGTTGTTGAGCGCGGCTACTCCGTGGCGCATCGCTCCATCCTTCCGGACGAACAGGCTCTGATCAGCAACGCCCTGATCAGGCTTTGCAACGAGCGGATAAGCCTTATCCTGACCACCGGCGGAACGGGGTTCGCCGAGCGCGACGTAACGCCCGAGGCTACCCTGGCCGTTGTGGAGCGGTTGTGCCCGGGCATTCCTGAAGCCATGCGCGCCCATAGCCTGACCATTGCCAAAAAGGCCATGCTCAGCCGGGCAGTCGCGGGCATACGCGGCAAAAGCCTTATCGTCAATTTGCCGGGCAGCCCCAAGGCCGTGCGCGAATGCCTGGATTGCGTTCTGGACGCCATCGCCCACGGCCTGGATATCCTGACCGGGAGAGACGGCGAATGCGCCCGTTGAGGCATCGTACCATTCCAGTCTGCCCCGTCTCATTTTTTCTCGACTTCGGGACGCAATGCTGGCATTCTCACGCCTGTTTATCCCTCCCTGCGCTACCGGCATGAGGCGGCCCCGGCTGTGCCGGAACAACTCTCTCATGCAGCCGAACTGCGAGGCGTTGGGGATTATTGCCGAGGAGGCCTATGAATATTGACCGCTACACCTTTGAGGAATTCAAAGCCCAGGCTGCCGCATTTCATGGATATCCGGCTCCCGGTCTGCTTTTGGGCGGCTACATGGTTGCCATGGCCAAACGCGCGCTGCCGGAAGGAACCTTGTTTGAAGCCCTGATTGAAACCAAGAAATGCCTGCCGGACGCGGTGCAACTGCTGACGCTGTGCAGCATCGGGAACGGCTGGATGAAGGTCATCAACCTCGGCAAGTATGCGGTCTCGCTTTTTGACAAATATTCCGGCGAGGGATTCCGGGTACACCTGGATACCGGCAAGCTGGCTCCGTATCCCGAGATCAGGGCGTGGTTCCTGAAAGAAAAATCCAAACAGGAACAGGATAGCGACAAACTGCTGGAAGAGATCGAAGCCGCCGGGGAAAGCATCTGCACGCTCACTCCCATACGCATGCAGCCGCGGTTTTTGGGCCACGCCCACATGGGGAACATCGCGGTGTGCCCGCGCTGCTCCGAAGCATACCCTCACGAAGACGGCCCGATCTGCCGGGGCTGCCAGGGGGAAGCGCCGTATTCGCATGTGGCGCCCGAAACGCAGGCGCCGCAGCCTGCCGTCCGGCTGTTGGACGTGCAGGAGGCAGCGGGAGAAAAAGCGCTGCACGACATGACGCAGATTATCCCCGGAGTGTTCAAGGACGCTGCCTTCAGCGCCGGCCAGACGCTGTCTGTGGGCGATGTGTGCCGTTTGCAGCAAATGGGCCGTTTCGTCGTGGCCGTGGAAAGCGACGTCCCCGCAGGGGAATATATCCATGAGAATGAAGGGGCTGAAGCGTTTGCGCAGCGTATGGCCGGCAACAACGTGCGCTTCGCGTTGCCGCCCAGAGAAGGCAAGATCACCTTCACCGCCGCGCTCGACGGACTGCTGCATGTACACAGCACCGCCCTGCGCGCGTTCAACATGATTCCGGACGTCATGGCGACAAGCCGCCAGGATGCCACGGTCGTTGCTGCGGGCACGGAGATCGGCGCCACGCGGATAATACCTCTGTATATCACCAGAAACGCCTTTGCCGGCGCGCTGGAAATTCTGGCCGAACCGCTCTTTTCCGTCATTCCTTTGCGCAAGGCCAAGGTGGGCATTCTTGTGACGGGCACGGAAGTGTTCAAAGGGCTTATTCAGGACAAATTCATCCCCATCATCACCAGCAAACTTGAGAGTTACGAATGCAGCCTGGTGGCCTCGCATATCGCTCCGGATGACAAAAAACACTTACTCTCCTGCATCGAAAGCATACGCGATGCAGGAGCCGATTTGCTCATCACCACGGGAGGCCTTTCCGTAGACCCGGATGACGTAACGCGGGCGGCGCTTCTTGAGGCCGGCGTCACGGATGTCGTCTACGGCGCTCCGGTGCTTCCCGGCACCATGAGCCTTGTCGGCCGTATTCCTGCTGATGCCGGAGAAAGCGGGGCCGTGCAGGAGACGTGCGTCAACGGCACGGTTCACAGACAGCCCGCGCCGCGGGAAATGCAGGTGCTGGGGGTTCCAGCCTGTGCCTTGTATTTCAAGACCACCCTGTTTGATATTTTGCTGCCCCGCGTGCTTGCCGGGCGCGTGATACGCAGGCCGGAACTCGCCGCCATGGGCGAGGGCGGCTTTTGCATGAATTGCAAGCGCTGCACATGGCCAAAGTGTTTCTTTGTGAAATAGAGCAATTTCACCGTGAAATTGCTCTGGCCGGGGTGGTATTGGCCGGCGGATGGTCGTCACGCCTGGGGCAGGATAAACTCGCTTTGAAAATGCGCGGAGCGGACGCTCCGGACCTGCTGGCGCAAAGCGTGGCCCTGCTTTCCCGGCACTGCGGCCACACCTTGGTCGCGTGCAGGCAAGGACAGGATTTTCCGGAATACTCCTGCGTGTACGATGCGCATCACGGCCTGGGGCCTATCGCGGGCCTGCAGGCCGCCATGCTCGCCACAACCCTTCCGCTGCTGGCCATAGCCTGCGACCTGCCCTTCATGGATGACGCGACCATACAAAGCCTGATCGCCGCCCATGCCTCGCGTCCCGAAAATACGATCATGACGACGTTTCGCCAGGCGGAAACCGGATTCATAGAAGCCCTGACCGCCATCTATGAACCGGACTGCCTGGCCTTGTTCACCCAGGCCATTGGCGCGGGGCGGCGTCAGATACGCCTGGCTGTGCCTCCAGACCGGCGTCATGACATTGTGTATGCACGATCCGCAGCGCGGCCTTTTTTCAATCTCAATCGCCCCGAGGATCTTGAACAGGCCCGCGCATTGATGCGCAGCCCGGCCGGGCGGTGATAGGATATCTATGTAAAATTCGTCTTCGCCACTGACTCCGAGTGCAGCGTTTCAATGTATTACTAAAATAATGGTAAATATAATGCGTAAGCGCGATCTTGAAATAAAAATAACAATCGAGAGCATACTTAAAAACAGTTCTTCCGGTCAACACTTAAAGAATTATTTTGCTGAATTGCCTGATACACGCATCAGAAGGGCAATTAGCATATTGTCAAACTCCAACGTTTACCCTGGCAAAACGACAATTTCAGATGACGATCTATCATTTATACTGTACATGTTTTCAGACATAAAGTTCATGAAACAAGAGAGCTTCCGTGCATTTGTTGATGCTGTGAATATATTAAGTTTCACTGAGCATCAAAAGATATTGTTGATAAATTCCATTAAAAATAATATTGAAATATTATGCGATACATGTACTTTTGAACTTGATACTCTTCTTGAGAACTTATTTGAACCAAAGGAACTATTTCAATATTTGGAAGTTTTAGCTGAGAAAAGGAGCCGTCATGTGCTTCAAGTAGTCTCCGGCATATTACGATATAAAGATTTTCGGAATTATCCCCCAATAGCCTAACTTACTTTCAAAACCAATCTGCTCTTGTCGTCACCCTGAGATGATACCTTATCGTACGTGCGGCCTGTCCTGAACGAGTGGGATCGAGCACACAAAACTTTTCGCTGCCAATTATTCAAATCTGTATGATCCATCATACAAATTCTCACGATTTTTAATTTCCATGTTTCCATGTTCGTCCGTATACGTCCATGTGCTTCCATATGCTTCTCTATATTTCCCATTTACCCTCACTTGTTCTCATTTCTTTCTATATTTATTCACATTGACTATAGTCGAGATGAATAGATAAAAATAACTTTTTACCTGAAAATTTCTGCTTGCCAAAGGTTTTCAAATTGTTTATGGGTTGACTTAAAGATGGATTCCCCAAAGGGGGATGCCCACATGGACAGTTTTTTTCGGAACGTCCTAGCTGCAATAGTGTCGGGCATCGCTCTGATGGCGATAGCCCAATTCTTTAACTTGTAAAAAACTTGTCCCTGTAGAAACTGAAGTTTTCTACAGGGACATGGGGCGAAAGTCCCAAACCCTAAATCGGGGAACTCATCTGAGGGCCGGGGGTGTTAGCGCACTTCCGGCCTCATTTTTTTCGTTCCATAGTTGTGTAATTTTGTCAATCAAAAAAATGGAAGCGCGATCTGCGACTATTAACTGTTAATAGTTTTAATTCTTGACTTTCTTCAAAAGTTCTGGCATATAATTGGGTAAGAAATAAGGAGAAAACGGCTTGCTTGGCGGCTGACGCTTTCCCCTTATCGAACCAGCGTGTGCGGGTGGCCCATCACAGCCTTGGCTTTATTATACTCGCCGCCGTCCAATGAGGCAAGCAGTTTGCACTACTTCGAGTTTTCAGAAAAATTCCCAACCGAACGCGCTTGTATCGAATACTTCATCAAGGTTCGATACCAGTACGGCGTTTCCTGCCCGCATTGCGGCACGGATGAAAGAATATATCACCGTTCCACCCGCCCTCGGAATTTTACCTGTCGCAACTGTGACAACGATTTCTCCATATTTTCAGGCACAATTTTCGAGGATTCCAGCACTGATCTCCGCAAATGGTTCTTTGCCATCAACCGCATGTCGCATGTTGGCCGCAAGGGTGTCAGTGCCTTGCAATTGAAACGGGAAATCGGCGTCACCTACAAATGTGCCTGGAGGATGCTCAAACTTATCCGCACGGCAATGGGCAATCATGAAATGGAGCGGGAATTTGAGGCGTTGGTTGAAATTGACGAAACCTACATCGGCGGCAAGCCCCGCAAGGGCAGCAACCGCGATGGAAATGGTGGCATTGTGCCAAACAAACGCGGCAGGGGCACAAAGAAAACTCCGGTCGTTGGCGTGTATGAAAGGGACAGCAAGCGCGTTGTCGCCAAAGTCATGCGCCCGAACGAGGAAGGCAAGAAACTGTCCGGCAAACAACTTTTGGATGTTCTCGAAACCGCCTGCCGGAGCGGAACCCAGGTGATGACCGACGAATTTTCCGGCTACAACATTCTTGATCGCCGGAATTGCAACAACATGGTCAGACTGGTGATCGATCATTCAAAAGGCTATGTGGATGGCCTGATCCACACAAATTCCATCGAATCATTTTGGGCCTTACTCAAGCGCGGGATTCATGGCGTGTACCACCATGTTTCCGTCAAACATCTTCAAAAGTATGTGGATGAGTTCGTTTTTCGCATGAACAACCGGACAAAACACGCCTTTGGCATCTTGGTCCGTCAGTGTGTTGGGATCAGTCCTCGTCGTACAGGTCTTTGGTTTTCACTCCAAGGTATTCGGCCATAATCAGCAATGTTCCGAGGCGGCATGAGCAGATATGTTTCCGCCGCGCTCGCAGTATGGTCATGTCTGCCAAGCCGGTATGTTCAACCATTTTCCGAATTGTAACACCTTTTTCTTCCATGATTCTCTTGAGATTGCTCGTTATCATGCGATCTCCCTCCTGATCGCATGAACATAGCGGAAAATCTTGACCAATTATGCCGTGATATATTATGTCATAACAAATCACGTCATCAGAGGGTGTTTCATCGGCAACACTTGATGCCGATTTTTACTTCACACTGTAACCCGTAAGGAAGGGTGCTATGAAACGGATCATCGGAATGTTGGCTTTGGTCACGATGCTCATGCTTTCGGCAACGAGCTTCGCCGCTGACAAGCAAATCGGCGTCTATGTGGCTCCAAAATTTGTCTACGGGCTGACCCATATGGGCACTGTGGATGGAACCTTGGGTGCTGCTGGTGTAGGCACCATTTCAGGCCGTGTAATTGGCAGCAAAACCGATCACGCCTTCGGCGGTTCGCTGGCCATAGGCTATGACTTCAGCAAGCAATTCAATGCCCCTATTCGTACCGAAATAGAATACGCCATCTTTTCGGACGTGAAATCGCGCCGCACAATAAATGAAACCGCGCCCGGAGTCGGCGCAGCCGAAATCGAGATGAAGGCGAAAGTGGGCATTCAAACTCTGTTCGCCAATGTTTATTGGGATATAGACACCGGAACCAAGTGGCAGCCTTATCTCACTGGTGGTCTGGGCATGGCCTTCGTTTCCACCAAGGGATCAATTGGTGCGGATGTTGCTGGCGTTGGCAGCGGCTCTCAAAGCATATCTTCCAAGACAAATACCAATTTTGCTTGGAATTTGGGGCTTGGCATCGGGTATGTCATCAACGACTATGTGACCGTGGATGCAGGCTATCGTTTTGTTGGCCTTGGAACTGGCAAGACAGGGACAAGTGAATGGTGGAATAACGGGTACGACTGGTCCGCATCCGGCAAAACCAAGGAATTGTATCAGCATCAATTCGCCGTGGGCGTTCGCTTTACCTTCTAAAATTTTCTGCTGGAAAATCAAAAATCCTCGGCCTCTGAAAGAATTTGTCAGAGCCGGGGATTCCTTTTTCCGAAGTAATATGTTATATGCGCCAAATTGGCTAGGGAACTGGATGTGCTTGGTAAACCTACTTTACATCACGGAGTCGGCTTATGGATGACAAATCATGGCTTAAAGAACAATTTGATCATATCAATAGTCGATTTGATGGTATCCAAAACCAGCTTGATGATATCCAAGCGGACATAAAGCTCCTTGATGCAAGTGTCAAAAACTTAGAAAAACACGAACTGCCTCCCACCCTGCGTGTCTTCTCCAAAAAACCCCGTCGGCCAAATGGGAAAGGGGGCCATCCTTCACCAACCCATCCGATGTAAAGCAAGTACCCAAAAAATCCTCAGACCTGATTTTTCACGTCTGAGGATTTTGTTATTTTTGAGTATAATGATCGGAAAGGTGGCTAGGTTCTGTCGACATTCATAATTGATTATGCTATAAATGCACAGCAAAGGAGGCTGCTGTGCAAAAACGCCATGCCTTACATGACGACCAATGGGCAAAAATCAAGAATTCCCTGCCAGGAAAAGAAACTGACCCTGGACGCACCGGGAAAGACAATCGCCTTTTTATTGAAGCAGTTATGTGGATAGCCAAAACAGGCGCTCCGTGGCGTGACTTGCCTTCTGAATATGGTAAATGGTCAAATGTCCACAAACGATTCATTCGTTGGGCCAAGAATGGCATATGGCAAATGATATTTAATACCCTGGCAGTCGATGCCGACACCGAATGGCTCATGATCGATAGCACAATAGTCAGGGCACACCAGCATGCAGCCGGTGCTAAAGGGGGCAGCAAAGCCAAGCGCTAGGCCGCTCAAGAGGCGGTTTTGGCACAAAAATCCATGCCTTGGCGGATGCCCTGGGCAATCCCATAAAGTTCATTCTTACAGGCGGAGAACAAGCGGATTGTTTACAGGCGCTCCCTCTCTTGGCCGGGCAGACTGCAAGTGCAGTCTTGGCCGATAAAGGATACGATGTAGGCTATATTCTTGATGGAATTGCAGAGATAGGAGCGGAGGCAGTCATTCCCCCAAGATCGAACCGCAAGCAACAAAGGGGATATGATGACTTTCTTTACAGAGAACGGAATCTTATCGAAAGAATGATGGGCAAAATGAAACATTTCAGAGGAATAGCGACTCGTTATAACAAACTTGCCGTTTCGTTTATGGCCTTTTTGCAACTTGCAGCCATTTTATTATGGCTCAAATGAATGTCGACAGGGCCTAAGCACCGGCGCGAAAATGGCAACTGCAAGCGCCGCTTTGCCGT
>Ga0082212_10005015_pt1 | contig 18219 bp, 15 predicted proteins | sample TergutNt197P3_FD_71548 | JGI IMG/M metagenome (GOLD analysis project Ga0082212, IMG submission 71548) | Neocapritermes taracua P3 segment gut microbial communities from Petit-Saut dam, French Guiana - Nt197 P3 | ecosystem: Host-associated > Arthropoda: Insects > Digestive system > Gut ...
CACCGTCAACCGTATCGTCGAAAACGCTCGCGAAGCCGGTTTGAGTCCTGTTTTGAAAGGATTTCGCTTCCATGTCGGCAAGGTCAAAAAACTCAATTTCCGAATCAACCAAAACGCTTCGGCGAAAAGCAAAGACAGAAAAAAACGTTACAAAATTGATTACAACACGATGATGTCGATATTTATTTTAGGCTTCCGAAACGTTGCTCAAATATCACAAATAGGAATTCTGGATGATTTATGGACTTTCGGCATGGCATTTGTTTTGTTTCACATTATTGGGCGTTGCCGGTCTGCAGGTGTTTCGGAAGAAGAACATTTAGCACAACTGCACTGCGGTGGTTTACCTATCCGTCCAAATCAAGTGTGGTGCCTGTTTTGCCGGAAATATCCTGTACCTTGTGTGCTTGTTCAGTTTGTTGTTTCCGTTGCCGCTGATTCCATTGCCACGCCTGTCTGCCATCGGCATCGCGGTCGCCGGAAGAGGCTTCGCTCTCCGGTTTTTCATTGGCTTGGGTAGTCCGCTGATTGGACTCGACTGACCGCTCGTGAACTTTTGCATCGTGTGCCGCACTGGGCATCACTGGGGTAAAACCGCCAATACTCATTGCAACATCCTCCGTTTCAAGGGAATAGCAACTGCTTCCGACTCATTTTACTCTTTCCGCAGATGAAATCAAGTTTCCGTTTCTGTGGCACACGAGGATTGCAAAGTCATTTTAGTCCGAGAATATTGAGAGCGTTCTTTGGCTTCCATTGGACTTGCTCCGCTCTCGCCCGCAAAATTTTCTCCGTCCCCGGAAACAATCGCAACACAGAAATCGCCGCATTCGTTAATGACGCAAAGACCGTTGCCCAACCCGGTCGCTTCGTCCCATGACGATCCTCCTCCCACCAGCGATCCTTCCCAAAATGCAAACAGTTCTCCACCTGCCAATGACCACGAATCAATTGCAACAACTTCTTCGGCGTGACCTTCGACGGATCAAGACTCGTAATGTAAAACCTGCGCTCATGAGAAATCTCCGTTCCATCAAACTTCTCTTCAAGATAGTCCACACAAATCGAAATCTGGCAGTCCGGCAAGCCGAGTTTATCCCGCAGATACCCCGCGTCGTTGATGTTCCACCATAACTTGCGTGTGATTTTTACGTCTTTTTTTTTCTGTTGTTTTCACCGGCTTGTCGAGATGTTCTTCAGCAAAGCACGCTTCCAACGCTTCTTTCGTGTCCGGCTGATTGTCCTTGACTTGCATCAAATAATCGACTCCATGTTCCCGCAGCACTTCCAGCAAAGGACGTTGCAGATAGATGGCATCGCCCGTCAACAGTTGCAAGACAGGAAACAGAGACAACAGTTCGTCGAGGTTTTGTTTCAGGCACCCCGGCTCGTTCGATTTGGATGCTCCCACCGGAAATTGTGTGATGGCAAGTTTCAATTCGTGTAAAAAAACATTGATGAGGATTTCAGGATTGCCGTCTTTATCGAGTCCTTGCCGACAGGTTTTGCCGTCCACAGCGGCGGCGAGAAACTCTTCGTCTTCGAGGAGCGGCAGGAGCCAGGCGGCGAAGTGTTGCCGAAACTCTTGGAGGGAAAGTCCAGCGAGAGTTCGGGAAATGCAGGTCGCACTGGGCGGTGCGTCTCGGTCAAAACCGAGAGGTTCTTTGAGTGTATCCCAATTGGTTTCTGCCCAGCGGACGAGAACTGCCATTTCGATGATTTGTGCGAGCATTCCGAGAAAGACGAGGGAGCAGAGAGCGGTGAAGGGATGCCGCACACCACGGGGCTTACGGGGATCGGTCAGGTGGTGAAAGATTTCAGGCAAAACGGTCAGGGCGCAAGCACTGCGTTCGGAATTCATTGGTTCCTCCGTGAATGAAAAAGGGATGGTAGACCACCATAATACGTCTCGCAACAGAAAATGTTTGCAAAATTCCAACAAAAATATCGAAATTCGACTTTGCAAGCCTCGTGACCCCCGTGTTGAGTTTTTTTCGGATTTTGTGTACCATTTGGCGTAAACGCTAAATCGACATTCTTCTTTGTGTTCTTTGCGGCAGTTTTTTACCACAAAGCACACAAAGGATGCAAAGATAGAATTTCGGCTATTGACGAGTTACGGTATATTTTTGCAGAACACATGAAATGCAAACATTGCGATAAACTGGCGACGTTCCACATTTCGGAGTTAACGGGTTCCGAACCGAAGGAACTCCATCTTTGTGAGGAACATGCCAGAGAGTATCTCAATCGGTCTTCCATCCAAGGGGACGCAGCGGGTAGTTTAGCGGCGGCTCTTGCAAAGGGATTGCCCAAGCAGATGTCGCTCAACAAAGCCGCCGAGGAACTTCGGGAACTCGATCAGCAGACGTGCCCGATTTGTGGCGTTAGTTTTCACGACTTCAGGAGCCGGGGATACCTCGGTTGCCCGCACGATTACGATTTTTTCAACAAGCAGATTGATGCGTTCATTCTGAACATTCATGGGGCACACGAACACACGGGCAAAGTGCCCGCACGGAAACCCAGCAACGTTCAGGAGAGAATGCTCCTCATCAAATTTCGCCGGGACTTGGAGGACGCTATTCAGTATGAAGACTACGAGCGGGCAACTAAACTCCGTGATAAAATCAAGGAGACTGTAAAATAGTGCTTTGTCCCTTTTCAAATTTTCTACAATAACGGTTTGCCTTTCCTTCAAACATTGCTAAATTAGAGGCATGTTCACCTATCCCGCCTTCATGTGGTTTCTGCCGATTCTCGGTGGAGTGGTCTTGATCCACCTCATCAATATGTCTCGGCATCGAAAAGTCGAATGGGCGGCAATGGAATTTCTACTCGCCTCCTACAAAAAGAGCAGAACACGCATTCTTTTTCAACAACTGCTCCTGATGCTCCTACGGACTGCCGCGATTGCCGCCGTGATCCTGATGTTTGCCGAACCGCAACTCGAAGGAGAACTCGCACAATGGTTCGGCTCCTCCGGTACCCATCATATCGTACTCCTCGACGATTCATACTCGATGAACGAACGAACTCCCGCACGGGGCAGTACACCGCTCTTTGATGACGCGCTCGCCATTGTCCGAAAAATTGCCGAAGGCAAGGCGAACGACCGGTTTACACTCCTCAAACTTTCCGCTTCCGTACCGGTGCTCCACGAATTGCCGATGCACGCAGAGGGAATGCAAACGATTCAAAATGTGCTACTGCACCAGCAACCTTCATCCTTTGCTCACGAACCGGAAACAATGCTCGCCACCGCCGTTGATCTTGTTCGGCAAACAGTGGGACTGACCCCGACCGTCTATTTTCTCTCCGATTTTAGGCGGCGCAATTGGGAAAATCCGACTTCCATGCTGAACCAGATCGAAACCATCCGGCAACACGGTGGTACAGTGCGGATGATCCGTATGACTCAAACCGAGCAACCAAACCTGGGTATCGAACAACTCCATCTTGTCGAAAGCATCCACGCTGCTGATGTCGATCTCTTGCTCGACACAACGATTGCCAACTACGGACAGGAAAACGCCGAGAATGTTCTCGTAACACTGTTTGTCAACGATCAAATGTGGTCGCAACAAACGGTTCCGATGATTCCAGCGGGGGGTAAGACAGTGCCGCCGCGCCGCTTTCCGGTCAGAGTGATCGGTTCGGACGGTGCCGGTTTACAGGAGCACCGCATTGAAGTTCGATTGCAACCCGACGCTCTGCCCGATGACAATCAGCGGTACATCGTGTTGAAAGTACCCAATGCCATTGAAGTGTTGCTGATTGTCCCTACATTAGCAGGGGCTCCGTTGTCGTCCGCTTCAGAGACATCGGCACAGCACGTTCGGGTGGCGTTAGCCCCCGGAGGCACCCGGTCAGGTATCCACGTTCGACAGGAGTCGCCGCTCTTTCTTGCCGAAAAACCGCTCGACCCATTCAGTGTGGTTTTCCTACTCGACATTCCGACGTTAGAACCGCAGTCATTACGGGCATTGGAAAAGTACGTCGCCGACGGCGGCAGTGTGGCATTCTTTCCCGGAACAAACACCGACCTCGATTTTGTCCGCGACCAGTTGTTCAAAGGAGGTACTGGACTCTTTCCTGCTGCTCCCGTAGCAGTACAGGAACTTCTGCCTGACTTTATGACGAGGGTTTCGGACCTGCGCGTTTCGGCACATCCCATTTTTCGGCTTTTCAGCGAAGGGGAAAGTCCGTTGCTCAGCAGTGTGGTGATCGAGCGGTACTTGGCGGTCGAACCGATTGCCGACCAATCGGTCAACATTTGGGCAACATTGCGGAACGATGCCCCGCTGGTCTTGGAAAAACCTTTTGGAAAGGGAAGGACGATGACATTCCTTACTTCGGCTTCTCCGAATTGGAACAACTGGGGACGCAATCCAAGTTTCGTTGTAGTGTTGTTAGAATTGACCGCTTACCTTGCCAAGCGTTCAGAGCAGTCGCAAGTGTTCTTGACCGGCGATCCACTACCAGTGAACGTCAATCCGATGGAATTCGAGGAACGTGTCCGATTTGGAGTGCTGCCTCGTGAAGGAGAATCAGTCGGTTTCAGCGCGGTGGTTGACGCGGTGTCGGGAAACGCAACCCTTTCGCAGACGGATCGCCCAGGTTTTTACACGGTACATCTTCAGTCCCGATTGGCAGGAGAGCAAACGGAGTTACGGGCAGTGAATGTCAGTGCCCCTGAAGGGGACACTCGGCAACTGGACATCGCGGAACTTTCGGACATCTTAAGCACGGTGCGGCAACCATTGGAGAGCGCAACGGAATTCACCAGTACGGGCAACGACTTTACCGGTCGGCAATCCATCAGCGACTGGTTGTTCTATGCGGCGATCCTGTTCCTGCCATGTGAAATTTTTTTGGCGGGGAGAATTCTTCCACCGAACAGGCAACACAGCCAGAAACGTCAATGAATTACACGTTTTCCAGACGCGCAGAACTACCGCGCAGCCACTACAACGTCTTTCCCCACTTCGTGAAGGGTACTCCATTTCTGGCAGGTCAATTACAAGACAACGAGCCGCAAATGCCGGAAAGCGGGCACCCGCTCTCTGGCATTCGTAGCTCGTAAATACCGGTTCCGGCTCGATCAATTCTCGCCGCGTGGGAAACCACCGCCGCGCCGTTGCTGACCACCACCGGGAGGCGGCGGCGGCGCATCTTGTCCCGGTTGCCAAGCACCTCGACCCGGCACAAAACCACCGGCGGGAGGTCCTTGCCCTTGTCGTTGTTGCTGTTGCTGTCCGGGACGCTGTCCCGGCGCAGGAAGCCCCATCCTCTCACGCAGTGCCGGTGCGTCGGTCGTCAATTTTGCCGCCTTCGCCTTCTGTTCAGCGGTCAAAATACCATTGACCTGTTCGGCAAACTTCGCGTTCAGTGCTGCCATGTCTGTTCGGAACTTCTGCTGCCCCTCGGGGCTTCGCAGATCATAGTCTTCAGGGTTTAATCTCGGACGATCTGCCACAAGTTTACGGAACTGCTCCTTCTGGGCATCGGACAGTCCCAAGGTTTCAAGTGCCCGGAGCCCCATGGGCGAACCCACCATCGGCGATTCCAAGCCGCCCGATAACTGAAAGGAAACTTCTCGGAGTTTACTCCGCTGTTCCGGTTTCAAGACTCGGTCAATGTTTGCCTGCATTTCGTCCAGACTCGGTTCTATAAGTCGTGTTATTTGTTGCCGCATTTCCTCTGGATTAGGCGGTCCCGCACTCGGATCGCGCTGGGACATAGCCGTCTGAATCCGAGTTCGGATCGTCTCTTGGGATTCTCTTAAAGTCCTTTGTAAATCATTTGCCTGTTGTGGTGAGAGTCCTAATTCTTTGGCAAGTGCTTCTTGAGTTTGCGGGTTTTGGAACGCTGCTGCTATACCACCGCCAGGTCCCATACCGCCGCCAGGTCCCATGCCGCCGCCAGGTCCCATGCCGCCGCCAGGTCCCATGCCGCCGCCAGGTCCCATGCCGCCGCCAGGTCCCTGACCTCGCCCCTGACCACCGCCTGGGGGTTGAGCAAAAGTATTGAGAGACAGCGCAAAAACGGTAACTGCGACTGCGAAAATCCAAACAATTCGTTTCATTTTTCGATCTCCTGTATTTGTTAGGCAAAACCCTCTACTTACCCTAACACCGACTCACTCGCGGAGTTCTGCGAAAACCCTCTCCCTGTACCAAAAAAACCAGTGAACACCGGGTGGTCGGTTAAGAGATTTTGGCTCATAACCGAAAATCCCCTCGTTCCGCGAGCGGGACGAAGGGATTCATCGCTGTCATAAACGACAATGTGCAATCAGTGCCATTGAGCAGTGGTATCAGTTGTTGGCAGCCCCGCCTCGTGTGCGACCACCGCCTGTACCGGCACCACCGGCTCCGCCAGCACCACCTTGCCGTCCGGCACCTGCGCCACCGCCAGCACCACCGGCACCACCTTGCCGCCCGGTACCTGCGCCACCGCCAGCACCACCGGCACCGCCTTGCCGTCCGGTACCTTGACCCTGTCCGCCACCAAAAGCACCGCCTGCACCGGCACCACCGCGTCCGACGTTCAGGTTCAGGTCAGTCCGAACTTTCGCTGCGCCAGCGGTCAATTCGTCAATCTTCTTCTTCTGTGCATCGGTCAAAAGGGCTTTGATGTCATCGTTCGCCTTCGTGTTCCGCGCAGTAGTGGCGGTTCTGAAGGCAGCCATTTCATCCTGCGTGGCACCTTGTGCCGGACGTGTTGCAGCAGCAGCGGCTGCGTCACGTGCATCGGCGATCGCGTTGATCTTCGTCTTCTGATCGGCAGTCAAATCCACGGCACCAAGAATGAATACGTTCAAACTCATCACGGGAACCGGTGCGCCTGCCGGAGCATTCGGATTGGCTACCGGAACGTTCGCCTGAAAATAGAGGTCTTTGAACTTTTTCAGTTGGTCTGCGCTCAAGACTTTGGCGATGCTTGCCCACTGTGCCTCCGTTTGCGCTCTTCGCTCAGCGGGAGTCCGTTGGGCTGGCGGAGCACCATCACCACCGACTCTCTGTTGCGGAGCAAGGGCGGTGGTCAGTTCTGTCGTTTGCGCTTCCGTGATGCCCAGAAACTTGACGACCTCCGCATTACGGAATAGTGCGGTGAGGTTTGCACCACCGCCCATTTGAGCGAAAGCCTGCCCCTGACCTTGGGGACGTGCGCCCTGCCCTTGGGGCTGGGCAATGGCACTGAGGGACAGTGCGAAAATGGCTACTGCGGCTACAGCAATCCAAAGAATACGTTTCATCGTTTTGTTCTCCTAATCTTGTTAAGGGGGATAATTCCTACTCGTTTTACCAAACCCCGACAAACTTGTCAAGTTCCGTGAAATTTCTTGCAAATTTCCTACGCCGGAACAAAGGGGGGAACTCACGTAATCTGCAAGTTCGTGAAAAACACCGCCATTCCCCCGTAGCGGGAACCCAGACGGAGGAAGTGAACCCTTTTTTCTAGCCCCACGCCTTGTGGGAGGTGACGGAAAAAACGAACTTGTTAACGGTCTGTGCAGGTTACGTGGGGGCACTACGAAATCTTGCATGCGTTGTGGTGATCGGGTACAATCACTCACAATCAATCAGGCAGGCATGCAGGAGATTAGCCGACATGTTGTTCCCCTCAGTTTGGAATACTATGAAAACGACAACAAATTTTACACTTTGCTTGTTTTTGTGTGCGCTCTACTCTTTCGCAACAGCAGCGGAACCGGCTTTCATCAGCGGATCGGCAGAAGATTGGACGGCACTGTTCGACCGCTCCAATGGTTGGATTGCCGGTGATGGCATCTTCTCCTTCGGCATGGACGGCAACTCCAAACAAGGTTCGGCAAATGAACGTTCGAAAACGATTTTCGTCTTTTCCGATTCGCTCATCGGCGGTGTCCGCCCCGATGGTTCTTACAAACCCGGATTGGTCATGGTCAATCATGCCGTTGCCATTCTCACAGGAGACAAACCCGATCAGGAAAAAATGCAGTTTTTCCACAACACCAATGCCGATGGCAGACCGTCCAACCTCTTCGACAGGAACTATTGGCTCGGTGATGGAATCGTGATCGACTCGGTGATGTACACAACCGGAGCCGTTGCCGATCCCAAAACTTGGGACATGACCGATCCTTGGATGATTGAGATTCCGATTCGCAACGAACAGTTGCAATTTTCTGAAACGAAGACAAAACCTGTTGCACTCTTTGATCAGCAAGGTTCCTACACCGTGTTATTTGGGGTGGGTATTTGCGATCAAGGAGAAAACATTTACGTTTATGGTTTTCGAGATAAAAAAGGAACGCTGTTTTACCGTCGGCAACTGGTCGTTTCGCGGGCACCTCGCAAGACATATAGCGACATTTCGACCTGGCAGTTTTGGAGCGGTAGCCGATGGAGTGAATCGATTGCCGACTGCAACCGAGATGAGGCGGCTCTGGCGGAAGCCATGTCAAACGAATTAAGCGTGACTAAAATGATTGGCGGACGGTACGACGGCAAGTTCGTTCTCGTGTACACCGAAGGCTGTATCGGTACAAAGTTAAATTACGCCGTTGCCGATGCTCCCAACGCAAAATTTTCCGAGACGACGACGTTTTATGTGTGTCCCGAACCAAAACTGTTTGACAAAGAAATCAAAGAGAATTACGGTCCCAAAGCGGAGGTTTATTCATACAATGCTAAAGCCCATCCGCGACTGTCGAAACCGGGAGAACTGCTCGTTTCGTATAACCTCAACACCATGGGATTGAAAGAAGGTTCCATTTTTGCCGAGAAAAAATATGGTTTTCCGCGATTTGCCTTGCTCAAACTTCCATAACGTTTAGTTTTCCACTGCACATAGACGAAGTCTGTCGGATAGGATCGTGTTTGACCAAAACAACAAGTGGGACACCTTCATTTTTTTCCTTAACTTCTGCATTTGTTGTTTCGCGGTGGGCAAAGCACACTGGAAACAACGATGGAGGCTTGGTGGCAGTGACAGTCGGCAAGCGTCGCCGTGCTCCGGTTTCCTGAAATTTTCCTCACGCCAGTTTTTCTTCAAGAGTCTTGTGATATTGTCCGATTACCTGACATAAGCGTCCCGATAATCGATATAACCGGTAAATTTTACCCACCCGGACTTCCCAGGCAACGCAAATTAACAGGCTTTCAGTTGACTGTCCCCCAGACGAGGAAAAACATGAAAAAAACACTGCTCAAAATTAGTTCACTCGGAATCGCCCTTTTGGTTCTGCTCGCATTCTCAACCGGATTCGCCGACGATCTTCCTGATTTCGAGAAATTGCTCCAGGAGGCTCTCCGAGTCAATCAGGTCGGGTCGGAATTAGCAACGCCCCGAAACATCGCTCCGCCTCCAGCAAGAGAACAGCAATCTGCCCAGGGTCCGGGTACCCCTGCCCAAGCGGTTAAAACGAAACCCATTGCCTCCAATGGTGCCTCCTTGGCAACCACTCGAACCGCTCCCCCTGTTGCCATGAGTGGCGGCTGGACAACCATAGAGCCCAACGCACCTGGCGTTGTTGTGTCCGAACCACAGAACATTTTTCCACATCAGGTTCCCCCCGCCGAAGAACTGCGGACTGGTTCTCCTTTCCCCCTTTTCGATACGAATGAACTCGGAGCACCTTTGGTACTCGTCGAACCGGAACCGATGATTGTCGGAAGCGAAGAAACGCCTGCCGTCGAAGCCGGTTCGGGTTCGCTTGTTCCCGAAGACATGTTCGACGTGGAGTACACTATCATCGACGAAAATGGCGAGGATATCGTTCAATCGGAAACCGGCGATTCGGACAGCATTCCGGCTCAAGAAAACGTGGACATTGGAGAACTGGGGACCATCACAGAACCGAGAAAAATAGGAGAATCGAAAGACCCCTTCCCTGTTGCCCCAGTCGAAAAAGGAGATTTGAGCAATCTCTTCCTGAATGACTTTGCCGAAGAGCAAACCAAGGAAGAACCGAACAAGGAGGAAACAAAAGAGGCACCGAAGGAGGAGGAAACCGGCGAACCGGCAAAAGAATCTGAGGAGTCTGTCGTGCCGGAAAAGACACAGGTCACGGTCATTATCCCTGACTTCGACAGCGATGACGATGATACAACATGGAAAATGATCGATGCAAGTTTGGTGGGTGACCCCCACGCGACTGATAAACTCAAATTGATGTACGACGAGATCATTAACGGTTTGCGAACGCGGAACGTCACCAACCGCTACGAAATGTGGAGGAGTTACGCCAGAGGAATCATTCGTGATACGTCGGGGATCAACACAAGAAGTGAACTTGACGGTCGTTGCCGCCTCGCCTGGTATCAAAAACTCTATGATGACCCGGTGCGGTCGGTTTTTGAAGCCGATGAGTTTTCCCGTACATTGTACGTCGGTTTGTCCGGTGGGCACCGGCACCTTGCGGAATTGATGCCCAGCATCCGGGAGCGGATGGATGTTTCCAAGCGGGAAGATTCTAATATCCATTTTCCGCTCTGCACTACACCATTTGAAGCCCTCGCTGAAGTCAAACGTTGCCTGCTCGTCGCGGCGTCTGCGCACGCACGAGCATTTTCGACGATGCCGCTTGCCGAACTTAAGGAGTTGGAGGCGAATTTCGCGAACACCTTCGTCGGTCCCGGTTGCATCAATGGTCACACGATTCCGGCGCGATCCGTTGGTCGAAAACACGTAGACATGTTCACGAAGGTCGATACTGCTGCTCTGTATGATGGAGCAGAGGCATTGATCCCACTTACGAACACGGTTCTGCTTGATCTTCTGACGCAGTTACCGGAAGATGCATTACCGCAAGTCGTGATGAATGGTCAGAAATTTCAGCGTCTTTCGACGGCAGCAGGAGACATTATTATCGGTGGTCGGGGCAAAAACACATACGACCTCGATTCGCCGGAAATGCGCGATGCAGTCTGCGTCATCAGTTTCGGCAGTGATGATACTTTCCGTGAAGGGACGTGTGATTTGAGTCGTCCTGTATTGCTTGTAATGGCATTGGGCAAAAAGAACACCTTCGTCGGCACCAAGCCGGGCATCCAAGGCAGTTCAGTGATGGGCATTTCGATGTTGCTCGACCGAGGAGGAGACAGTACCTACTCCGCACTTGATGTTGCTCAAGGCTCTACGATGGGAGGGGTCGGAATTTTGATCAACTACGACGGCGGCAACAAATACACGGCTAGGCGGCGAGCCCAGGGGCATGCTCTTTTGGGACTCGGCATGCTGATCGACCGAGGTCCCGGTAATGCTTCCTACAAGGCGGCAATGTGGGCACAAGGTTTTGGTGCGCCGGGTGGATTCGGGATTCTCTCGAACAGCGGCAACGGCAACAATCACTATTACTGCGGCGGTCTTTACATCGACTCCTATCCCGAGCACCCCGGATATGACGGTTGGGGACAGGGAGTCGGGGCAGGCATTCGGCAGGCAGCCAATGGCGGTGTCGGCGTGATCCTCTCTGGTACTGGCGACGATGTTTATGAAGTTGATTACTTCGGGCATGGCGGCGGATACTGGCTCGGCGTTGGAATTGCCAGGGACTTCGGTGGGAATGATACGCGGCACGGTACTACGCTGGCAACTTACGACGGCAAACAACGGAGCAACCGAACAGAAGGAAGAGTGGAAGCCAAATGGACACGATTTGCAAACGGCTGGGGTTGTCACTATGCGCTCGGTTATCTTTTCGATGATGGCGGCGATGATGTTTACGGCGGGCAGATCATGGGAACCGGTATGGCTTGGGACTTGGCGTTTGGCATCCTTGCGGATTTCAACGGTAACGGCAAGTACACAGCAACCGGCAATATGACACAAGGCGTCGGAGCACAAGCAAGTATTGGCATTCTCTTTTCCTACGGCGGGAATGATACCTTTGCGAGTCGTAGTCAAGGGCTTGCAAGTGGTAGCCATGACTACCATCCCGCGGCAAGTGGTGGAAATTTCAGTTTCATGATCAACTACGGTGGTGAAGACAAATACGGTAGTGGAGCATCGAACAATGCGTACACACAGCGCGGCACCCCCAGCGGGTTCCACATTGACCGACCGACAGAAACCGAAGCGGCAAGTTCTATCATTGCCCTACGTCAGGCAATCGAAACCCGAAATAAGGAAATTGCGGAATACGATGCGATGATCGAACAAATGAAGCAAACAGCCGCTGAGAAACGACAACGGTACATCCCGCCACGACAGCGAAGACCTGTACCAATTTCGGAAACGCAACTGATCAGTGCTGTCCCAGACTTCGGTAGTGTCATGCAAGCAGATACAACGAAAACAAGAATCGGTTCGGCAGAAAAAACTGTGCAGTGAGGAATCAGGAGTTAGGAGGTTGATGATGCAATTTTCCCTGCGAGGTAAGGATGCCTGTGCTCCCAGGCGCAAGCCAGGGGCAGTGACTTCCGTCCTACCTGGTTCCAGCGGGACAGTATGAAACCGAAAAATTACGTCCCGTTGCCTTTTGGCGATTTTACACTTTACGAAAAAAAGAAATATCCATACACTTACAATCCCTTTGTGGTCTCCGTGAATACTCCATGTTCTCTGTGATAAAAATTTACCACGGAAGTACAGAGGGAGCATGGAGGACACGGAGAAATCAACATAATCCTAACCCCCTACTCCTAACAATGAAAACTCTGATATTCAAAACCCTCCTTATCATCACCCTTTGCGGCTTCGTCTGTGCAGAGGACTATACGCTTGAAGGCACGTTGGAGCCGGAGCCGATGCAGATGTCGCGCAGTGATGCAGAGGCACCGGCACAGATTCTGCCTTCAATGGCAACCGAAGAAGATTCGCTGATTCTTCCGGGAGACATACCGGTGCGACCGCCGCAGTTGATCCGAAATGACTCTGGACAACTCGTTTTGGTGCAATACACTGTCCGAGGTCAGTACAATGCTAGAACACAGAGTAACCAGCCTGCTACTCGAAATCAAACCAATCAGGCGAATGCCAGAAATCAAGGACCAGCGGCAAAATCGGCTCATCAATCTGCTGTGCCGGAACTGCCACTACAGAACTTCGATTCTATGAATGAGGCGGAACGCACGGTCGCACTGAAACGGTCGATTGAAATGGTGTTGATTGCCAATACACGACGGGGTGTGAACACTCGGGACAATACGCCAAACGAAGTCATGTTGATGTCACTCCCCTACGGAGCAGATGCGAGAGTCTTCAAACCGAATCCCAATGCTGCTGACCCGCGTGATAAAAATGCCCCCAAAGGCGATAACATTTACTCTATCGGAGCGTTGTGCTGGAACACCCCTTGTAACGGCAAAACGCTTCTGCGGGGCGACGGTCAAAAGATCATTGCCCGTGTCGGACAAGGATACCAAAATCAATCCGGTAGTTTTGCGGCTATGGTGGCGATGTCGAACATTATGCCCAATTATGAACTGAAAGTAGGAGGGAATTCGTACACGATCGCGGACCTGATCGCATCGGAGAAAAAAGCGGTGTCCAGAGGGATGAACTTATCGATGACACTGGTTGCCCTTTCGTTTTATGGTAATCCGAACGAACAGTGGAACAACGAGTTCGGCGAAAAATGGACTATCGAAAAGATAGTCACGGGAGAATTAAACCGGTCGATAGACCAAGGAACAAGTGATGTTACTGATTGGCTTCTCGGTCTCACAGCGGCGGTCAAGATGTACGAAAGCGAGAGCATTCCGATTCGAGGACCGATGGCACTGGCGAAACGGCAACTGAAAACCTATCAGGATTTCGTGCTGTCGATCCAAAATGACCAATACCTTTGGCATCCGAAGTTTTTTCTGTATAAAGGTTTCAACCCCAATGCCTTTGAGACGATGTATTCGGGAGGGCACATTCTGCGCTGGCTCGTGTTTTCGCTGCCGGACAAGGAATTACAGGACCCGCAGGTTGTCCGTTCGGTGATGAGTTTAACATCGACAGTCAATCGGGTGAGACCGGAGACGATGGCGAATAGTTTGACTGCCCGACAGTTGGAAAGTTTGGCAGTCTCGCTTCATGCGTTGTCGCTGTACTATCAGCGGACCTTCGGCGAAGAGTTGCCGACGCAGAACAACAGCGTTGCCGCGCGGTGACGATACAAGGAGCGGTGGGAGCACTCCTCCGGCTTAGCACGTGGCAGTCGTCTAGGTCAGAATAACGATGATGCTTGTGCGACACAAGCCCAGCCATTGTTTCCATTTATAGTATAATGATGCCCGAGGTGTCGGAGTGTTTCCTGACAGTGCAAGAGCGGGCGGATAGCAATGAGTCTCGCGTGCAAGAGAGCGAAACGGTAGCCGATTATGCCGAAAAAAATTGTTCTCGATGTGGATCCCGGTATCGTTGATGCAATGGTGCTGTGCTTGGCAGCCTTTGATCCGACGGTCGAAATAGTTGCGCTCACGAGCGTCGGCGGAAATGTTCCCGCCGAAGTTTCCGCCAAAAACCTTCAAGCCCTCGTCGAATTTCTTGATCCGCCGCGACTGCCGAGACTCGGGACAGGCGCACCTCCCGACGAACCGATCCCGTTCGATTACCGGCACGTTCACGGCAACGACGGTCTCGGCGGCACATTGCTCCCCGTCGCAGAATTACGGTCGCCGCATCCCGCTGAAAAAATTCTCTGCGATGCCGTCCGAGGTGATCCGGATAACGTGATGATCCTTTGCCTCGGACCGCTCACCAACATTGCTCGGGCAGTCACACGTGATCCGCAACTGCCCGGAATGATCCGGCACATCTACATTGCGGGCGGTGCCCTCAATGGACGAGGAAACATCTCCCCCTGCGCTGAATTCAACATCTATACAGATGTTGAGGCGGCAAAAACTGTCCTTCGGCTTCCCTGCACTAAAACGCTTGTTCCGCTTGATGTTACGAGCCCTGTGTTGTTCACACCACGCCATTTGGAACAGTTGTCCGGTAGCGAAACGAAACTCGGCAAACTACTCCTCAGTATGCTTTTGCCAGCATTGCAAACTTATCGTCAGTGTTATGGTTTTGAAGGAATACATATTCACGATCTAATAACCTATATGGTGGCAGTTCATCCTGCCTGGGCAACGACGAAGGAATTGCCCGTGCAGATTGAAACGCAAGGATACCTCACTCGGGGCATGACTGTAGCGGATCAGCGACCGGTGCCCGAATTTCCGCCGAACATTGAGGTTGTTACGAAAATAAAGACGAAAAACATTCTGCAAGCAGTCGTTCAAGGGCTCAATCGCAGTTCAAAATGTCTCGAAGCGGAAGAGTAACGTTTCCAATGGAGTTGTGCAAAACCGGGAAAGTGAGAGCGTAAGCCCAAGTTTTTGCGTTCCAGCGAAAAACTAGCAGAATTGCAAAAACGAAAAAAAAACGCTATAATGCTTCGGGTAGTAGAGAGGGGAGAATATTTTTTATGAGTACAGTTTTAGCGGATAAATTATTGGAAACCGTCTATGTTCAAGGGGCAAGCGACTTACATATTACCGTCGGGCAGCCGCCTGTCCTGCGGTTGCACGGTCGTCTCATCCGACTCGAAACTAAGATTCTCGAACCGGATGACACTGTTGCCCTGATGCGAAGTATCACACCCGACCGCTGTCAACAAGAATTGCAACAAAGGGGAACAACCGACTTCGGTATGGCATACGGCGACAAAGCCCGGTTTCGTGTCTCCGTATTCAAACAGCGCGGCAATACCGGCATGGTGCTTCGGCAAATTCCTAACAAGTTGATGAGTCTCGAAGAACTGAATACACCGCCGATCATCAAGGATCTCATTGGGCGTTCGCGAGGTCTGATTCTCGTAACGGGTCCCACAGGTTCTGGTAAGTCCACCACCCTTGCTGCCTGTGTGGATTATCTGAACGAATCCATTGACCACCACATCATTACGATTGAAGACCCTATCGAATTTTACCACTATCACAAAAAATCGACCATCAACCAGCGTGAAGTCGGTGTTGATGTCCCGACGTTTTCCGAAGCGATTCGGCGTGCGTTGCGTCAAGACCCCGATGTCATCCTCGTCGGGGAATTGCGAGACCTCGAAACGATTGAAGCGGCAATCACCGCCGCAGAGACAGGACACGTCGTGTTCGGAACGCTTCACACGTCCAGTGCGGCGGGTACAATTAACCGTATCATTGACGTTTTCCCGACGAATCAGCAAGACCAAATTCGGACACAACTTTCGACTGCCATCATCGGTATTTTGGCACAACAACTTTTGCCGCGCATTCAGGGAGGACGTGTCGCCGCTTACGAAATGCTCGTCGTAACCAGTGCGATTGCCAACCTGATTCGGGAAAACAAGACATTCCGTATCACGTCTTCGATTCAAACGGGGCACAAATTAGGAATGCAACTTTTAGATGAACACCTTTTCAAACTTTGGAAAGACGGCATCGTTTCAAAAGAAGATGCCATCGCCAAGGCAAACCTGCCCGATGGATTAGCAGAACGAATGCTACGGCATGAACAGGGACTCTCTTCCGACGAGGACGACGAAGGAGTGGACGAAAAAGACGAGGATGACGTGCCCACAACCAAGCGGAATCCGAAAATCAAATATATGTAAATGGCAAACAAAAGTAACAGAGGCAGACTCTGCACACACGTTTGAGCGACACGCAAAAAACATTAGGAATCGTTGGTGGAGGCTTTGCAGGAATCGCTGCCGCAGAAGCCGTCATAAAACAAGGATGCCGGGTCAAACTCTTTGAACGATCCGGTGTTCTCGGCGGTCGGGTAGCGTCCCTTTTTGAACCGTTCCAGAGACAATGGATTGACACGGGACAGCATCTATTCCTCGGATGTTGTACCGAGGTCCGCGCCATCAATAAGCGACTTGGCATTGATGCCTCTTTCACGCGGTCTGACACGATTTCCTTCGCTACCACACAAAAACAACGTTGGTCGCTGGCTGCATCGCCGTTCCTACCTAGACTCTGGCAACTTTTGCCTTCGTTTCTGACAATGCCACTGTTACCGCTGAAGGAGCGGATTAAGACCGTTAGGCTACTGAGAAAATTGGGGGGCGAAGTATTGCCGGACACTACAATTTCGGAATGGTTCAAGCAGCATCATGTCTCTCAAAAAGCACTGGATGAATTTTGGCTACCTCTTCTCCTGAGTTCGTTAAGCGAGGTACCGGACTTCGTCTCGGCAAAAGCGGTACAGAAGGTTATCCGGGACGGGTTTCTTGAGGGGCGAGAGGGGATGTCGGTCTTCCTGCCAACGGTTCCCCTACGGGCAATCTACCACGAAGCCACCTCGATGACTCTTGCGGAACACGGCGTTTCGCTCCATTTTTTCAAACGTCTCCGGCGGTTGCATTGGGAGCGAAACGATACCGGCAATCTTCCGACTATCACGGCATTGGAATTTTCCGATGGTTCTATCGAGCAACTGGACCGCTACATTTTGGCGATGCCGGCGTTCCAACTTTGGAAGGTGCTGGAAGCCTCCGATTTGACATGCAGTGCGGAACAACTCGGTTTGGAACGTTTTGAACCCGGAGCAGTTGCAACCGTGCACCTCTGGCTGGATCGCCCCGTGCTCAAACCCGGTAAACGTTACTGTGCGCTGTCTGGAGGAATCGGTCAGTTCTTGTGTATGCCGAGCGACGTGGAAAATTATTATACGGTGGTCATCAGCGCAGCACATCGGATCCTGCCGGAAACGGAAATGACAATGAGCGGTTGCCAAATTTTGGCGGAGCGAATTGTCGAACAACTGCGGATAACATTCGGCATTCCTACACTGCAACTGTTGCACTGCCGCACGACGACGTGTTTTGATGCAGTCTTTTCACCAAAACCTAAAATTTATTCCGAACGTCCAGAATCGAAGGGATTGTTTGCAAATGGAACGATTGCCGGCGACTGGACGCAGACCGGCTTTCCGGCGACGATGGAAGGAGCGGTTCGCAGCGGTCTCACTGCGGTGGAGTCGCTTGGAATATTTTGAGTGTCCACTCACAAGAAATCCAGGGAATTGTGCCAAAGTTCAATGACAGCATAAACGCTTGGAACATTCTGCAAACAGATTGAACACAAGGAAATTTTCAAACGAAACTTGGATGTACCCTGTCACTCGCCTCCTGTTACGGAAAGACACGTCCCCTGCAAGTTCGCAGGTTTTCATTTTTTCTTTTTTTCTGGTCGCCGCGCGTCACCGCATTTTTGAGTAACCATGCCCTTGTTCGCTCATTTCCATACGCATTTCCGCACCTTT
>Ga0082212_10005016_pt1 | contig 18218 bp, 21 predicted proteins | sample TergutNt197P3_FD_71548 | JGI IMG/M metagenome (GOLD analysis project Ga0082212, IMG submission 71548) | Neocapritermes taracua P3 segment gut microbial communities from Petit-Saut dam, French Guiana - Nt197 P3 | ecosystem: Host-associated > Arthropoda: Insects > Digestive system > Gut ...
AGGATCGGGTTTGTGCACCCACCGGAAACCGGTCTTGCTACGTATCTCGTCCAACCACGCTTCAAACGCCGTCGCAAACATCTCCGGCTGACCCGCATAACGGTACTCCATCACATGAGACGTTTGGAACCGCTCCCATAACGCTTCCGTCGAAGGAGAACTGCTCGTTACCCGAACAATGTACGCCGCAGTTTGCGGTTGATTAAACACCACGCCAATCTCTCCTATCTGCAAAGAGTACACTGCCTCCATGAAGTCCGAACCCGGCGCAACGATCAACGTGTTGTCCAATGATGAGTTACCATCAACGACCCCTTTTTCGCGAACTTCTCCCAGCATCGGCATCTGCCCTTGATAAGCCGCCAACAGCGGAGGAATACCACCACTGTACGCCTTCCACGTAAACGGTTCCGTTTCCACCACTGGCATCTCGTTACGACCAGAAAAGAATTCGGCAAGCGATTTACCCGACGTTTTTACCTCGTCCGCAAATTCTTCCGCCTTTTTCAGTGCCAAATCCCGGGCTACGGTTTCCTTCCAACGTTTCACGACGATGTCCCTCACTTCGTCAAGTTTTTCTGGGCGTTTTTCCGCCTTTTGGTCAATGACCCAGAGCAATACCAAAGCATAATCACTCCCCAAGAAGGTTTCTCCCTCGAAAAGCAACGGTATTCGGTGGAACATTTGCACAAGATGCTGGCGTTCTTGTGATCCTCGTGCCAAATCGGTTTTCATTGCCGTATAGACATCGCCCAGCGGTACGGTAACGAGTTTCAATCCTTGCTCGGCAACCAGTTCGGTCAAGTCGGGCATCGCCGGCGGTTGCTTCTCGTCTTCAAAGAATTCGGTATAAATGTCGTAGTATTCCTGCATTTTTTCCTGAATGATCGGTAACGCCGCCACCGCTTTTTTCAATGCCAAGTCTTTACGAATTTCTTCTTTGACTTCGTCGAAGGGCAGGTACAGACTACTCACATCGGCTGGTGCGTCAGTGTTCTCCGGCGACACAGTCGCCGGCTCTCTGCTTTCCACCGGCTCCCTGTCGTCCGTCGCCGGCTCTTCTATCGGCGCAGTCTCCTCTGTTTCTTCACTGCCGTCTGCCGTCTGCCGTCTGCCGTCTAACGTGGGAAACGTTATGCCGCTCGGCATCATACCGGGAAGTTGCGGAAGTTCCGGCATCGGCGTGGGCGGCTTACGAAAATCTTCCTTGTACTCTTCGTAAAACGCCAACATTTCCTCTTCAGTAATCGAGCCGAGCAGTTCCTGCGTCGGTTCGGCAATGACATACTGGAACGCCAGTTCCGTCGGCATAATGAATCCACTGTCCGGCGAAAAAGGATTGTATTTTTTCGTTTTGTACTTTTCAAAGAGAGCGTTCAGTTGAGCGGTCGTCGGTTCGCCGACCTGACCGATGAGCGAGTCGACGGACACTGCCGCCGCTTCTATCGTAACCTTTCGATGGAGCCGCTGATACCAATCCCAGCGGGTTGCCGGTGTAACGGCACTGATCGATAAACTAAAACGTTGAAACGATTGTTGCCAGCGAAGATGTTGGATAAGGAGTTGATTAACCTGCTGATGCGAAAAACCGACGGCGTTCAACGTGTCGTCATAGATCGCCTTGGAAATAGAATTGTTAGTCAATTCTTTCAAAAGTGCCGATACATCGTCCCAAGTCGGCGCAACGCCTTCGTCTTGAGCGTATTGCGATACAAGCCAAACGTTGACGAGTTGTTCAGGGCTTTGCAGTTGTGTTAACTGACCGATAAACGCCGCCAACGGATACAAGGTTTGCTGTATTTCTTCGGGAGGCATCTTCTCGCTGATAAGGTTATTGGCAAGATTCTGGTGCAAAACGTTAAGGAATCGTTTTAGTGCTTCGTGATTATCACGGAATCGAGCAATATCATTATTGGTAACTGTTCCGAATCGTCGGCACTCGGCAATCGTGTTGATTTGCGTCCCGCGACCGAAAAATCCGCATCCTTCGATTATTGTGCTAAAGATACCGAGAAAAAGGAAGGAAATCATCGCTAGAAGCACGGCTCCGACCATGCAACCCTTTTGATTCTTCTGAAACGTCCGAAATGGATGAAATGCCATAAATTGTTGTCCTTAACTGATTAAATTGTGTTTCTCCGGCGACACAGTCGCCGGCTCTCTGTTACGCTTCTGCACTTGTTCGAATTTCCCGAATTAAATTGACTGCCTCTTCTGGTGTCACATTGCTATGCACTTTATCGTCGATGACCAGTACAGGTGCGAGTCCGCAGGCACCGAGACACGATACCGTTTCGACGGTGAAGAGCATATCGTCGGTCGTATGTTTTGTGTCGGATAACTTTAACTCTTTCTGCAAGGCATGCAAAATGTGTTCGGAACCTCTGACGTGACAGGCGGTTCCGTCACAGAGTTTGAACAAGTGTTTGCCTTTGGGAATAAGCGTAAAATGTGCGTAAAACGTTGCGACACCGAAGACGTGCGACGGCGGAATCGCCAGCGAGGTGGCAATGAACGTCAACACTTCCTCGGGCAGATAGCGGTAAAACTCCTGTACTTGTTGCAAGATAGGAATCAGCCGAGCGTGATCACGCTGGTTGGCTTCGAGGATTTCGACGACACGGTCAAACTTTCGCTGCGAATCGGTCATGGTTTCGATACTATTTCGAGACTTCCAACGAGGGTATTATCCTTATTCCCCACGAAATGTCAAGTCGGGGGAAAATTCAAGAAGCGGAGCGAACTCGGACGGATTGCACATCTTAACGAAACGATATACAATGTTGGCATCACAACATTGCATTGGTCTCATGTCCTTCACGGCTGCATCTCTTTCTGCTGTTCCCATCACCGACGGATTGCCCATGCTATCCGAATGGACGGTTGCACAAGCGGCACGGTTTCTCGACATGTCGGAAGGTTGCGTTCAAGAACTGCTCGACGATGAAACTATTATGTTCCGATTGGAAAATGGCACACGTTTAGTTCAGCGGGACAGTTTATTGAAATTTGAATCGGAATATCGCGAAAAACGAGAAGCAATGACCGAAATCACCCGATGGTCGCAAGAAATGGGTTTATATGATTGACGTTGTTTATGATGCCTGCGTTCTCTATTCGGCTGCCTTGCGCGATTTCCTGTTGGATATTGCGGCAGTGGGACTCGTTTATCCGCACTGGTCGAATGACATTCACGAAGAATGGATGCGCAGTCTATTACGCAATCGCCCTGATGTGAACCGCAAATCGTTGGAACGTACTCGGCGACGGATGGATGCAAAATTCAAAAATAGTTTGACCAAAGGTTATGAGCCGCTCATACCAACACTGCTATTACCTGACTCCAATGATCGGCACGTTCTTGCCGTTGCCATTTATGCAAAAGCGCAGAATATCGTCACATTTAATCTGGGCGATTTTCCGAAGGAGATTTTGCAACCTTATGGCATTGAAGCGGTGGTGCCGGATGAGTTTATGTTGCGATTGATTCAAACAAAACCAAGCCGAGTTCTTCAAGCGGTCAGAAACCACCGTTTGGACCTCACTCGTCCGCCCAAAACGGTCGTAGAATATCTCGCAACACTGAAAAAGCAGGGACTTCCTAAAACGGTTGCATTCCTCCGTGAACATGAGACCGATATTTGAGGCAGAACTCCTTTCTTTCTTACTCCTTTTTTCTTACCGCCTCATACAGCATCGCAAAGTCTTTATCGCGTCGGTCGAGGGCTTTTTCAAACGACTCGGCAACACGAGCGATCTGCTCCTTGTGATGGTGAAGTAGGCTTTCCGATTGTTTCCAATAAATGTAAGCGACGATGGCAATACCGCCGCCGCCAAAGGCAAGCGTACCCGCCGCATTGATGAGTATTTGTTCCATAATGCCGTCTTTTTACCATACGGTACGTCAGCAAGCGTCAGAGAATTTGCTCACGTTTGTCAGGAAACGGACGGTTACAGAATCACGTGGGGATCGTAACTATCGGCAATTTGCCGCAGTTCGTCGAGAATCGCTTTGACACCGAGTTGTTCGGCAGTTGATTCCAAATAATCGTTATCGAGGTTTTCTTGTACGCGGAGCATGGCAACGACATCCTTTCGGCTGCGCCCGGAACCGAGTTTGATCCAGTGGAGTTTCGAGAGAATGGAGTCTTCGGGAGTCGCAATCGGCAAAGATATTCCATCTGCGATTTCCGCATTGACAACCCGTCCAAAGCGGCTAGGCAAAATTGAAGCGGTGTAAATATCCGCTCTCAACATAGAGTCCATATCGAGAACTTGAAACATCGATTTCATTTGAATCGCTTCATCAAAGGCACTTTGGTCAAGATAAAATTCATTTTTCAGTTCGAGAAACAGGGACTGTTTGTCCTTGCAGGCATCCATATCGATCACAATATCGACATCTTGGGTATGCCGTGCTTCGCCGTAATGTGAAGCAACAACTCCACCAGTCAAGTGGTATTGCATGCCATGACGTGCGAGGATTTCACCGATTTTTTTCGCCAACATCGCTAGTTCTTCTATGTCAATGTTCATTTTTGTCCTTTCAGTTCACGTTCTGCCATCTCGATCAAGACCATTGTTCTCGGGTCGCCGCCATACAGCCGTTTTGCCATCGCAATTCGCAGTTCCCTATCGCTGATACCGGGATGTTCTTTTCGATACCGGTTCGATGTGTGCGTGTAAAAACTTTGAAACATCGTAAAACAATCACGCATTCTTTTCGCAGGACTCATCGTTCGAACGTGATCCCAGTACATTTTTTCGATAGTTTTTCCGGCTTCGCTCGTCATGGCATTTCAAGGTAAATGTTTTTTTGAAATTGTATCAACAAAGTGGAAAATTTTTTAATGCGGAAGATGCGAAAACAGCGAAAAAATGCGGAAGTTCTCTTTTCGCATTCCTGTCCGCCTTTTTCGCACTTTCCGCATTGAAAAAAACGGCGACAATACCCAATCATGTACTGTGTCATTATTCTCCTGTTTCGGTTTGATTCTGTTGCCACGGACTACCATCATCCGCATTTCGTTTTTTCGGTTCCCAGGGGGACGTATGCCCCGCTATCCTAATGTACAGGATGCTATGCTTGGGAATCCAGAAGCTGAATCGTTCTGAACTTCTGGTTGTTCTTCCTTCAAGAAGAATAGCCTCACGATTGACGGCAACGATCGTTCCTTCAAAATTGGTCTGGGATTCACGCAGAATGACCGTGCATTCCGTTCCCGGCTTCGGATCAATGTTCGGATACGCTCGCGGACGATTCGGATGATGAATGTACCAGCAAGCAACACCGGCAATCAAAAGGACGGCGAAAAACGCTACGGCATGCTTATGACACTTGCAAGAACACTTTTGCGGTTGAGCGGCTTCCGATTCCATTGTTAACCTCGTTGAAATGACATTCGATGGGTTGATTCTAGTCCGAAAGCCGTCCGTTGTCAAGAAATGTGAGAAGGTAGGTTGCCGACCGCCGGGCGGCAACGTCGGCGATAGCCGACAGGAAAGTTCGAGTGCGGAGTACCGCACGGCATCGCCCGGCGGTCGATGCCCTACCTAAAACATTCGCGGCTCGTTTTACGTTCCTTCCGAAAGACAAACATACGGCGAGCCAAACTTCGCCGCCGTTAGCAAAAACGCAAGCAACTCTTTATCGACACGCATCCAGGCACCATCGGCAGGTTCACCGAGCGTGCCCTTCGTGTAACGCTTGCCATGACTGTTCGTCCAAAAAACGTATTCCTGACCATTGCGTTTCATCCAAGCGTTGAATGAAGTGGCGTGCGCCCAATTTCCGCCGAGCGTGACAATTTGGACGTTATTTTTGTCGAGCATCGTTCCATTGACTGCTGTCGAATTGCCGAGAGCAACGCCGAGACCGGCACGATTGCAACGACGAATCTTCTCCGCCAACTCGTCCGTCTTGCCCGACAGAAAGATGAGTGCCGACTGGTGTTTGTCCGATGCTTTTTTGGCACCTTTCAAAACATGTCCACGCTTATTCGCAAACTGTGCCATCACCGCCACCGACTGACCGCCGCGCGAACTGCCATTCTTCGACAAGAGCCACGTTTGATAAGGATCGGTCTCGTGCCAATGGAGCGGAGCACCGAGTCCGATGCTCATCAGCAAACTTGACCGATACGCAAAGTCATCGGCATGTCCCATGCAGGACGGCGTGTTGCCCTGCGAAAAGTACAAATTGCCGGTGTGAACTGTCCAGGGATACATCGGACAGCCGTCGAGGAGCATGTCTTCGAGTACGTTGCCGCGCCGGTCGAGAAAATCCTCGAAGGCGTTATCCCATTTGAGAATCGGCATGTCGCCGGCGGTGTACAAAGTCGAAAAGGAGACGGCGGACGCTTCGAGCAGTTCAATCGTCGCGCGGTCAAAGGAATCCTGCGGAAGGCAGCCATCGGGAAAGGAGCCGTAATAGGTCATGATAGGAGATAGGAGTCAGGAGATAAGAGCGGCATACGCAAGTATGCCGGTGAGTACCTGGAAGTCTATCACTCGGCACGTCATGAGCCGTCAGATGTTTTTCTGACAAACGTTATGCCAAAATGGCAGGCGACCCAATTTTTTGAAAACTGTGGCGCAGAAAAGTTTTTTCGTAAACTATTACAAAACAACAACTTACGCCGTGTCAACCATTTTTGTCCGCTCGCTGGCACAACGGTTGCTTTTATGTACTTCAGAAGCACATTCAGTTTCGAGCGTGTTACTCGAAACATTGTTGAATGGGCAACGACACTCGGGATGTGTTGTTCGATATACCATCAACAATAACAAATTGCCGTTTTGATTTCAAGGTTGTGTTTTGTGTCCTTTGTGCCTTTGTGGTAAAAAACAATTAACCACAAAGACACGAAGAACACGAAGGTTCACAAATCAAAATGGACATTTTGTTTCCATTGACAGTATAAGGCAAATCCCCTAAAAAAGGAGTATTACAATGACAACTTTATTTAATTTTTTGAAAATGTCTGCGGTGAGTCTCACGTTTGCTGCGATGCTTGTTGCGGCAACGGCAAATGTCAAAGGGGACATCTACACGTATGATCTTGGCACTGCCGATAACGCCTCGGCTTGGCAGGTTGCCGCTCTGATGACCTCGGCAAGCGGCGATTACAAAAATCCAGTGGCAAAGTGGAGTACGATTGGCGGCGAATACGCTTATCGCTACACATCAGTCGGCACCACTTGGAAAGACATTAGGAAGGAGTTGGACGGAAACTGGAATCAGTCCATTTGGACAGATGCCGCACAAGGGGACTACCATACCTGGAAAAATGGAAGCCAGTGGATCACGCCTGACATCAATGATGTCAATTACGGAGAGAATGGCTTTTACGGTTACAAGTACACGTTGACGGCATCAGACATCAATGCCGGGGCGGTATCGGGAACGCTGAACATGACCCTCAGTGGTGATGATTACATTGCTGCCATTTATGCCAATGGAGCCCTCCTGTATTACGATGAATTGAAGTTGGGTGCCATTGCCAATTCCGATGCAAACGGATTGGGGAATTGGCTCTCTATGATGGACGGCTTGAAGTTTGATGTTGACCTGATTGACGGGATGCTTGACCTGATTTTTGTAGTGCATAACACGAACGAAGGGATGATTAATACATCCAATCCTACGGGTTTCTTTGCCGATGGATTTTTAACGACAGATATCGACATGGTGCCGCCGGGGACTGTTACCCCGGAACCGGCAACTTTGGCGATGCTCGGCGTAGGACTTGCCGGACTAGGACTGGCAAGACGACGGAGAAAGGAGTGAGGAGTTAGGAGAGAGGAGAGAGCCGGCGACTATGTCGCCGGTTTTGGTACGCTCTTGCGCTTTTCGCAAAATCATTTCTTGCTCCTTTACGCTCTTTGCCTCACGCAACTGCGTTTCGATTCGCTGTTGAATCGACAGCCACGGTTCGCGGGTTCGCAAGTTTGCCGTTTCAATCCGAAAAGCGGCGATGACTTCCTCGGGATCGGTCATCGCCTCGGCTTGGATCAAGTCGGCAAGCGACGAACAGGCAGCGGCGAGCGTTGCCTGTTTGCGTTGGTCGCTTTCCGTGGGATTCGACACATTCGGTTGACACCGAAGCAACAAAATAATCAGGAAAAGTAACAGGATGTAAAAAAGGTGAGTACGCATAGGTGGAAAAGGGTTAGATGAATTCACCGTCACCCCTGCGCAGGCAGGGGGCTAGACGTAAGACGTTCATCCCTGTCGGGAGTTGTGAACATCAACTCTCTAGATTCCCGCCTACGCGGGAATGACGAGTTCTTTTCTCAAATTCATTCCGCCACTGCTGCGTTACTTCGCTAAAATAGGGATCGCTCTGCGCCTCCCGCCACGCTTTGATGCGTTCGTAACGCTTGTGATGTTCGGCAAGCAAATGCAAGCCTAAGGGGTCGGACTCGGTGAAAAGGGAGGTAATCGGCGACATGACTATGAGAAGGTCTTGAACGATTTGAGCAGCAATTTACCACACGCCTTCCTCAAAACCGTCAGGTATTTTTCTGACAGACGTTATGCTGCAAAATAATACAATTCGTGCAAGATTCCCCGAGGGTGTGTTATTTTGATACATAAATTTTTCCTATCTTGCACACTTTACTATTGCTACACCTTTGTCTTTCTGGCGTAAATCGTTAATTAAAAAGGCGTTTTAACGAATTTTATGGAAAACACTTTTTTGGCACAATAATTGCAAGAAATAACATCAAGACTGGTGTGTTTTCGGTGTGTTGCCGAGCATGTGTTGCCGTCTGAAACAGCAATCATTCCGAGATTCGGAAAGAAAGGAAGGAAAGTATGTCAAAAAGTTATTTCGCTGCAATCGCTCTTGTGATTGCCTTATTCGCCGCAAATGTAAACGCAGATACGGTCGTGTACAGTAATTTCGACCCAGACACGTACTCTGGGGTTGGTAGTTTTGGGGGGAGTAACCTGAGTGATGCAGGCTTTTCGGGTTCTGACGTTAAGTTCTCAAGTGGCACTATTGTGCTCGGTGATGCAGCCAATGGTGCCAACGGCACGGGTGTTAACCTGACAAAATTCTCCACATGGTCCAACTTCTTCTGGAATACAGAGAAAAATACAGGAGTAACTTCTTACGAGCGAACGGTTACCTTGGATTTGAAGGTGAATGATGTTTTGTATAGCGGGACGTACACGCTTAATCTTGATATGGCAGACCCTAACGCCACCGATTACGGCTCGCAGTCTTATCAGAGGCAGATTCTCAACTTTGACCTTGCTGATCTGAACATTTCGGTAGCGAGCGGGAATATTCTCGAATGGTCTTTGGCATACACGGAGATGTTTCTCTCGCCGTATGATGATTATTATCTCAACCTCGTTGCATTTGGTAGTGGTTACGGCACGCTTGACAAGACATATGGTACTTACCTCGTCGGCGAATCGAACGGCGCGGTTCCCGAGCCGGCGACTCTTGCGATACTTGGTATGGGCTTGGCGGGTCTTGGTTTGGTACGAGCCCGACGGCGCAAATAGTTTTTGGTTAAGCGCAAGAGTTCATCGCGCAAGAGCGGCACACGCAAGTGTGCCGGTGAGTCTTTCGCATTTACCGGCATACTAGCGTATGCCGCTCTTGTGTGTTGCGTATGTCGTTTTAGTATAAAAGGAGAAACAAATGTTGAAAAGTTATTTCGTGGCAATCGCACTTGTGGTTGCGTTGTTCGTTGGGACAAATGCAAAGGGAGATGTGATCTATTTCAGTGGTTCCGACAACTTCACGATGGATGTCTCGCCAGATGGTGATCATCTGCTCATATCGCTCCTCGATTGGAATTATGGTTTGTCTGACAATTACTTGTTAACGCTCTGGACGAATGGTTCATCAGGTGACTATGGGTTAGCATCTGTAGAATCCGGTGTGTACTTTAGCGAATCAAACGACAATTTTAACGTGACACTGGACGCGAACGAAGGTATGATGTCTATTTGGGACATTTCCGATGGTTACCCAAGTACTTTGAACTCTTGGGCACTTCAGATCTCTGATGTGAATGGTCGTATGATTGGTTTGTATGCCGCTTATGGATTGGTGCATCCGTCAGCGGTACCCGAACCTGCTACGCTTGCGGTGTTGGGTTTAGGCTTGGCGGGTCTCGGTTTGGTACGAGCCCGACGACGCAAATAGTTTTTGGTTAAGCGCAAGAGTTCATCGCGCAAGAGCGGCACACGCAAGTGTGCCGTTTTTTTTTGCCCTGTAATCGTGCGGGTGCCTCTACACAAATTGACAAAAATATGATATAAACGGAACGTTATTGAGAGTAAAAATGAGTACCGCAATTGATGTTGCAACAAAAAATTCAACGGATCGTCCCGAACGCAAACGAACTCCCTCCGAAGAGACACGCCGAGTCGTGCTTGACATGATCGATCAAGAAGTCAATCAATTCATCACGGAACGTTCGATGGCACGGCATAAAACAAAAACGCAAACCAAGCCGCAGGGCATAAGATAACGCACCTCAAGAGGTGAGTTTGACCGAGCGACGACGTATTGGTAAGACTCGCTGGCACCCTTGCGGGATGCCGCTCTTGCGCGTTACCCCCACTACTATCTGCTTGCAAAAATGTTACAATGCAGAATGCTGTTCTGAAACAGACCGAACACTAACCCCCTTTCATTATGGCATTGAGGAGACCAGACACGCCCCGAGACAATAGAGATCGACAGCGTGTCAACGAACGCATTCGCGTTCCCCAGGTTCGGGTGATTACCGAAGAAGGAGAGCAACTGGGCATTATGAGCACTTCCGATGCTCTGGATAAAGCGAGACAAGCGGGGCTCGATCTCGTTGAGGTGGCATCCGATAGCAAGCCGCCGGTTTGCCGAATTATGGATTACGGCAAGTACCGCTACCAACAAAAAAAGCGGTTAAGCAAACAGCATGTTCATCACTCGAAACTGAAAGAAGTGTGGTTGCATCCCAAAACCGGCGAACATGATCTCGTTGTGAAAGTCAACAAAGCCAGAGAATTCTTGGAGAACAAAGACAAAGTGCAAATCGTTGTCAAGTTCCGGGGACGCGAAAACGCTCACGTCGAAGAAGGCTCAAAAGTGTTGTACCGAATGATCGAAATGTTGGAAGACATCGGCAAAATCGAAGTTCCGCCGAAACCTGCCCATCGGCAAATTTTGTGTACGCTCGCTCCGAAGTAGAGCGGCAACCTTTCACGCGACCACTTTGAGTTCCGGCTTGGGCATCGGCTCCTTTTCGGCGCATTCGGGAAATGCCGCCACGACATCCGTGATGTCAACCATACCGAGCGGAAAACCGTCGCTGTCCGTTATCGGCAATTCGCTGATTCGCCGCTCTCCCATGAGGGCAATCGCCGATAACATGCGTGTTCCCGATGTAACCGAAGCCGGTTTCAACGTCATGACCGTTCGGATCGGCGCATCCAAGAGATGTTCATCACGTTGCTCAAAAAGCCGAGCCAAGTCGCTGTCGGTAAAGATGCCCGATAAGCGACCGTCCTGTTGTGTTAATAGAATTGCTCCCGACCGTCTGCCGGAAATACGGTGTCGGGCAAAGACTTCCCTAATCGTTTCCGAGTCAGGGGCGATTCGGCAACGAGTCAAACTCCGCATGTGTTCGTCCACGAGACTCAACTTGCGTCCGAGTGCACCGCCGGGATGAAATTTGGCAAAATCTTTCGCTTGAAATCCTCGCCGCTCACTGACGGTCAACGCCAATGCGTCACCGAGGGCAATCATCACGGCGGTACTGGTGCTTGGTGCGAGACCGTGCGTGTCCGCTTCTTCGAGTTGACCAATCGGGAGAATGATTTCGGAATGTCTGGCGAGCGTACTTTGTTCCGATGCTGTTATCGCAATGATCGAAATACGGAACGACCGAAGCGTGGGCAAAATACGGAGAATCTCCCCGGTTTCGCCGCTTTGAGAGAACATCAGGATTACGTCACCGGACTTGATTTTGCCCAAGTCGCCGTGAATGGCACCTGCGGGACAAAGAAAGTGCGAGGGAGTGCCGGTCGAAGAGAGCGTGGCGGACACTTTTTGCCCCACGTCACCGGCTTTTCCCATGCCGCAAACGATGACGGTTCCTTTGCAGTGGAGGATTTGATAGACCGCTTGCAGGAATCGGGCATCGAGTTGTTCCGCTAGTTTATGAATGGCGTGTGCTTCTCGTCGTAAAATTCGTTTTCCGAGTGTCAAAACGTCTGGCATTGTGTTTTTGGTGTCTAGCGTGAACCTCTGTCGGAATGATAGGGAATTTATGTCAATAGGGCAAGAGAAGTTTGCGGGTGCCTCCATTCCCGCCTTGACACCGGAGGAACTTTTACAGAAAATCACGTAAACACACGTACCATTATCATACCCCCCAATGGCAGAGCGAAGAAAATTAGAAACGATTCTTACGGCAAACAAACTTGTTTCCGAAGAACAGTTAAAACAGATTGTCAGTTACGCTCATGCCGTTGGTATTGACCTGTGCGAGGCGGTTCTGCAAAAGAAAATTGCGTCTCCCGATGCGGTCATGATGGCGTATGCCGAATCGGTCGGTCTTCCGTTCGCTCATCTTGCCGATCTTTCGGTGGACGAAGAAGTTGCTGCCCAAGTCGAACCGATGACCGCCCGGCAACATTCTTTTGTGCCGGTGTCGGTCGATCACGGATACGTCTTGCTGGCAACGACGAAGCCGGTGATTCCCGATGTTGTGGACGAACTTCGGATAATTTTCAATTTGCCGGTGCGATGCGTGATCTGTACGCCTTCCGAATTGAGTGCCGCCATTGCACAATACTATCCTCGCGGAGCGGTGCGCGTGACAAAAGCCGAACCGAAAGTCGAACCGGAAGCCAAACGAGTGAAAGTTCCGCCAGTGCAACAATCGGCAGAAGAGAAAATGCAACCGCTCGAACCGATGAGTGAAGAAGACAAAAAAGATCGGCTCTGGAAAACAGTTGCCGCCTTTAACTTTACGGTCGCTTCTGTTGCCTTTGCTTCGCTTTATCTTCCCCCGTCGTGGAAGTTGGGTTTGTCCTTTTCGATGTTTCTCATGTTAGGCGCAATTGTCGGCAGTGTTACGGCGTTGATTACATGGAGACTATCGAGTCGGTGATCCGCAGACGATTCGTTGCCTGCCCGCCGAGTCGTTAAGAATTTGCACATCATTCCAACCGGTCAAGCGTTCGGCAACCGACTCGGCAATCATCGGACTCACTTCCATCAAAAGATGTCCGCCCGGTCGGAGCCGCTCGGCGGCTTGCTGAATGAGCCGCTCGATAATTTCCGTCCCGGTCGCACCGGCAAGAAGGGCAGTCTTCGGTTCAAAATTTTTGACATCCACCGGCAATGCGTCGTATTCCGATTGGCTGACATACGGCGGATTGCTGACGACGATGTCCAGTGTTTCCGAAATTTGTTCGAGCAAATCGGATTGCCGGAATTCGATTCGGTCGGCAACGCCGTGCGTTTCGGCATTGGATTTGGCAATGTTCAACGCTTCCGCCGAAATATCGACGGCAATGATTTTCGCCGCCGCAAATTGTTTCGCCAGTGTAACGGCAATGATTCCGCTGCCTGTGCCGACATCGGCGATGATCGGAACGCTCTCTTCGGAATATGTTTTGAGCGTATCCAACGTTTGCAACACCAGGTCTTCGGTTTCCGGTCGGGGAATCAACACGTTGCGGTCAACTTTGAAGAGGAGCGAATAAAATTCTTTGGCACCGGTGAGATAAGCGGTGGGTTCACCGGTGCCGCGTCGCTTGACGAAATCCCGAAAGACCGTCCGCTGAACTTCGGTCGGCTCGGATTCGAAGGCGGTGTAGAGTTCGATCCGCTTGATTTTCATGGCGTGCGCCAAGAGGATTTCCGCTTCTAACTGTGGTTTTTCGATTCCTTTGTTTTGGAAGAAGCCGCGAGTCCAAGTCAGCAGCCGATTGACCGTCCATGTTTCTTCTGCCGTCATGGCAATCGTGGGTTTGCATTCGTTTGTAGGTTGACATTATAGTCTTTGGCATTTCTTTCCGAAAGTCGGGGGCAAGAAGGGGACTTGCCCTGATTGCAGCGAAACAGTACAATACGGTCCGGCGGTCGGGGCTCAACGATGACCAACCGGCTACGATAGATTATTTCATGGAACCGACACCGGACGAAGCCCTGTTGACTGCCTATTTGGACGGCGAACTCACGCCGGAAGAGCGGCAGCATCTTGAACAGCGGTTCGCCGACGAACCGGAACTTCGGCAACGATTGACGGTACTCGAAGAGACCTGGCACTATCTCGATCTTCTCGAACACGATAGTGCGGATGTCGAAAAAATTGAAACGACCATGCGAGTGGCGGCAGTGTCCGTCGCAGGAAGTTCCCTTGCATCAGCAAAAACCAGCCGACTCGGGAAATGGAGTATCGCTCTGCTTGCCGGTCTGACGTTGTTTGCCGTAACATTCTATTTTGGCAGACAAGACCCCATGAACGATTATTCGTTCCGCCTGATGATGGAGCGGCTTGACACGTACCTTGCAGTGGCGGACGGCGATGACTTTGCCCTTGTGCAACAGTTGACCGACAACCGTGTTTTCTTGCCTCCTCCGCTGGAAGATGAGCCGCTGATTGACCAGGCAAGTTCTCGAGCAGAGAATGCGGAATTGTACCAGTTGTGCTATCAAAATAGCCAAAGATTTTTCAAACTCCCCTGGGGAAAACGGCGGGCAATTTGGAACCTGCACCGCAGCATCGAAATGGAAGTCCGGCATACCGAACTGGCATTAACGCTGCAAAACTACGCTTACTGGCATAAATCGTTGCAGCCTTATGAAAGAAGTGAATTGCAAAAATCGAAATCGCTCGACGAAAAGATAGCAAACATTATCAAACTGAAAGATCGGCTCGACAAATTGTTGCCGTATGATGCTCCGGCGATGCCTTCCGAACTGGTCGGAATTGAAGAGACCCCGCACCTTGCCGGAACCCTTGCCCGATTGCCGCATTGGCAAAAAGAGCGGCTGTTGAATAACGCTCCACTCCTGATAATCCACGAACTCAAACAATTGTCGTATTAACAAAATTGCTGTCATCAAATTGCAAAAAATTATGGAACGTACGTTGATATTATTGAAGCCGGACACCGTTGAGCGGCAACTCGTCGGGACGGTACTGAGCCGGTTTGAACAAAAAGGACTCAAAATTGTTGCCATGCGGATGCTGCAATTCACCCCGGAACTTTCTCGTCAGCACTATGCCGACCACGTGGACAAGCCGTTTTATCCCGGCTTGGAGACGTATATTACGAGCGGTCCCGTCGTGGCGGCGATTTTGGAAGGGACGGAAGCCATCGCCGTCGTTCGCCGGATGATTGGACCGACCAATGGAGCAGAAGCCCCTTCCGGGACGATTCGAGGTGATTTTGCGCTGACGACCCAACGTAATCTCGTACATGCCTCGGATAGTTTCGCTGCCGCCGAGCGGGAAATGACGATATTCTTCGGAAAATGACCGCCGAAAATCGGTTTTTTGCGTTTGAAAGAGCAAAGCCGGAAAAAGTTGCAAAATTACACACTTTGCAGCAAAATCACACATGAAACCGCATTATTTTGCAAATTAAAAAGAGAAAAAATTGCCGAATTCTGACATTTTTCGGCAACTGGATACCCCCAAAATGTTAATAATTGCAGGAATTGTAAGGATATTTTGGCATTGAGCAACGTGTTGCATTATTTTACACGAAATGGCACATTTTGTGCTGTATAGTACTTACGTATGACCGGACATTTTTTTCGGAAGTTTTGAAGATTTCTCTTTACATTTTCGATTTTACATGTTACAATAGTGGACGGATGCTCACGAGTCTTACTAATGGATTGAACGCAATACTTTTTATCATTTTTGGGAGGTTATCATGAAAACGTTACAGATGCTTTTAGGAATAGTTGCCATAGTTGCTCTATTGGGGTTAAATGTTGCAGTAGCAGAAATTCAGAATAGTTCAGCGAAATCGCCGAACTTCTCCATGGATGCAGGAGACGGTTCTACGATGCCTGATATTTCATTTGACACGATGGGAGGGACAGGTGGAGACGAAGCACAATCAACTTGTGCGATGACACCCGGCGGAACTTCGCCGAGCCTGTTGCTCGAAGAGCCGGTTCTTCCTCCGGAAACACCGGTGTCGACGGATCCAAACAGAGATACGGCATCGTCATCGACGCTTGCACCGTTGAATTCGCTCCAATCAGCACCACCGTACAGAGGTACTGGGTATCCTACCTATCCTCCCGGTGTGACTGACCCCACGCCGGATCCCGACAATCCGAACACGCCACCTGCAATGGTGGTTCCAGAGCCGACAACGATGGCTGTGGTGGCACTTGGACTCGGTGGAGTGGCATTGGTTTCACGCAGACGAGGAAAGAAAAACTGATATTCGTTACAATCGGGTTGAGAATGGGATGCCGAAACGTGACCGCTTGGTTGCGTTTCGGTTTTTTTATGGACGGTTCCATCACAGATTCATGATCCGGCAATTTCGTCCATCGGCGGTGAGATACTCGAAAATTACCCGCTGTTCCTCTTCATCGTTGCACGTCACGAGAATCTGATACACTTCAGGAATCTCGACTTCTTTTGCGTCAAACAATTCAGAGCCGCCCTCTTCTGTGGGCGATTCGGTCAAACTCCGCAGAAACTCCTGTACGGCAATGTTTTCCGTTTCAACTTGCGAAAGCAGATCATCCAGCATTGTTTGGTTGGTATCCGCAAGAGCGGCAAGCGGATCAAGCGTTGCCAAGAGTTTGTCCGCTTCGGCATCGTTCAGATCGAGAACCAGCACGGGAACTTCTTGGTTCGGCGTTGTTTCGGCACGCAAATGTCCGTCGAGCAGTTGAAGCGAACCGTCGGACAATTCCCGAACGAGCAGGGCATCGGCGTAACCAATTTCGGCGAGAATGCCTTTGAGAACGTTGCGTTGCCGGGTATTGTGAACACGCCAGTTTTTCGGATTAGGTTTGAGCGAACTCGCCGAAACCCGGCGAAAGTCTTTGATACGGTCTCGAATATGCATGATAAGGAGTTAGGAGATAGGAGTTAGGAGGAAAGGGCATTTGCATTTTTACTGCTTCCGTTACCATTTGGTCGTTTTCTCTATGTTTATTTTGTGTCCTTCGTGCCTTTGTGGTTAAAAAATAATCAACCACAAAGACACAAAGGGCACAAAGAATTAACGAAGAAGGACATGGAAATTTATTGTCGTGTGGCAGTATGCCGCAAAGCGTGTCTCACTGTATCACGGACGCTGTCAGCGAGCGTCAGGATTTTTTCTGACAAACGTTGCAAATCGTCCCATTTCGGATTAGAATACCCATACTTATCATTAACCCTTTTGGAGAAACTCAATGTCCGCATTTTCCGAAGTCAAAAAGACTGTCCAATACGAAGGTCCCGATTCCAAAAATCCGCTTGCCTTCCGATTCTACAATCCCGATGAAAAAATCGAAGGCAAAACGATGAAAGAACATTTCCGTTTCAGTGCCGCTTATTGGCACACGATGCGGGGAAGCGGTTCTGATCCTTTCGGTCCCGGTACGATGTACCGCCCCTGGGAAGGCAAAGACACCGTTGGCAATGCCGAAAAACGGGTCAAAGTCTTCTTCGAGTTCCTCGAAAAAATGCAACTTCCTTTCTACGCTTTTCATGACAGGGACATTGCTCCCGAAGGGGAAACGCTCAAAGAGTCGAACAAAAATCTTGACGAAGTCGTCGAGGTATTCAAGAAGGAGCAGAAGCGCACCGGCGTAAAACTGCTTTGGGGAACCGCCAACCTCTTCGGCAATCCCCGATTTATGCACGGTGCCGCCACGAGTTGCAATGCCGATGCGTTTGCCTACGCCGCCGCCCAAGTCAAAAAAGCGATGGAAGTTACCAAAGAACTCGGCGGAGATGGCTACACATTTTGGGGGGGACGCGAAGGATACCAGTGCATCTGGAACACCGATATGAAGCGGGAAGTCGATCACTTGGCAAAGTTCATGCACATGGCAGTCGATTACGCCAAAGAAATCGGTTTCAAAGGGCAATTCTATTTTGAACCGAAGCCGAAGGAACCGACGAAACACCAGTATGATTACGATTCGGCGGCGTGCATCAATTTCCTTCGGGCTTACGGCTTGGAAAAACACGTCAAGATGAACATTGGAACGAATCACGCAATA
>Ga0082212_10005017_pt1 | contig 18218 bp, 19 predicted proteins | sample TergutNt197P3_FD_71548 | JGI IMG/M metagenome (GOLD analysis project Ga0082212, IMG submission 71548) | Neocapritermes taracua P3 segment gut microbial communities from Petit-Saut dam, French Guiana - Nt197 P3 | ecosystem: Host-associated > Arthropoda: Insects > Digestive system > Gut ...
GAAAGCCACAGTATAAATATCGAGTGGCGGTATTACACCGACGGCAAAGCTTGGCTTGGAAAGGGTGTTTATAAATGGCTTGGCCCTCGCGGAGGGCAAAAATCGCTAACGGCATTTTGGATGTCGATATGGGATGGTTTTTTTCAGGTGACGGTTTATATACAGGAAAAGCACCGCGATGGCGCACTTAATCTGGCGCTTGGCGACAGCGCCATGCAAATGCTTAAGCAAGCGGCAACGATGGGAAAGCACTTCCCTCTTACTTTCGAAATTGCTTCAAACAGCCCATTTGGCGATCTGTTCACTCTTATCGAGTATAAAAAATCTCTCGGATGAGAATATAGCCAGCGCTGTTATTGAGCCGGATAAATTTCCGGCTTTTTTTAATTGCCTGCAACATCCGGCGCATTAGGGCCCACTGATTAATAAAGCAGATATTTTTTGGAGGCAGCGCTTTATGAAAATTGAAACGGCAAAATCAGGCTTTAGGCCAAAACGCCAGCTTGGCAAAAGGGCAGCATCGCTGGTGCTGGCAATTATGCTGTGCTGCTGTTATGGCTGTGAAAGAGGAAGGCATATACAAGACTCTTTAGGCGTAAACGGCTTTGAGTCGGCAAAAACATACGCTGAAGTTTCATCAAAGCTTAAGGGCATTGTGCAAAAGCAGCGTGCACAGAAGTGGATAGATTCAATTCTGCGAAGGAGGTTTTATTGGGGGCAAACTCTTATGTTGGATAGCGCAGTCGAAATGGAATCTGTGATGCCTATGGCCAGCGGGCTGGGAGGAATGAGCGCGACCAATAACCAAACGGCAGGCATCGATGAAATGGACATTATGAAAAGCAATGGGGAGTCGTTGTTTATAATCGCTAATGGTGTTATTTGCGCATACAGCCTTAACGATGGCGCACCAGCGCTTGAGGCTGTTTTAGGCGCCGGCCTTCCCAACCCCAAAGGGCTCTTTTTGCATGGAAATACTTTAGTGTGCTTTTTTAGCGGCTATGATCGGGGAAAAGCGGCCAGTATAGTCCACTGCTATAACATATCAAACCCCAAAGAGCCAATTTTGGCCAGGCAGCTAAAGCTGGAAGGAAGGCTTGAAACTGCAAGGATGCTTGGAAGCAAAGTGTACACAGCAACGAAAGCGGCATTTAGCGGCGATTGGGATCATGTGCCGATGTATTCGGACAACGGTGAGCAGTGGCGAAAGGTGGCAGCTGCCAATATTGCCCTTGCGCCTGATCCGTCAAGCGAAAATTACATCGTAGCGTCTGCGTTTGATGTTGTTGACTTAAGCCAAAAGGCGAGCGTTATTGCAGCATTTGGCTGTGGCGAAACGATCTACTGCGCGCATGAGGCGCTATATGCTATCGGCTTAAGCGGCAGGCGCTCAGTTTCAACGCTAATCGCAAGGTTTGAATTTGGCGGGCCCGGGTTTGGCCATGCGTCGCTTGGCAGTGTTGACGGAGTATACAACAATACATTTTCTTTCGGAGAGCACAACAGCTTTTTAAGGGTAGCGCTTGAGAGGGACAGAATGCCGCTCATAAGCATCCTTGATGACAGGCTGAATATAGTAAGCGAAGTTGAGCTTGAGGCAGCAAGGCGTGAGAATATCAAGTCCGTTCGCTTTATGGGAGATATCGGCTATGTTGTTACTTTCCTGAATACCGATCCGCTCTTTGTAGTTGATCTGTCAGATCCTTACTGCCCGATGGTGCTGGGGGAGCTTGAAGTGCCAGGGTTTTCCTCTTACCTGCACCCCATTGGCAATAAAAGCCTGCTTGGGATTGGCACAGCGGTATGGAATACATACAAGCTATCGCTGTTTTCAGTCAGCAACCCATACAACCCTATCGAAATAACAACGCTTGAGCTAGCAGAAAACCTCATGCCTGATATAATCGGCGATCACAGAGTAGGCGCATTTCTAAGCAGCGCCAACCTGTTTTTTAGCCCGTCAACGGACTTGGGCGAGTATAGCCAGTCAATAGAGGCCTATACCGTAACTGCAGGCAGCCTTGAGCATATTGCCAGCATAGAAAACGGGCCGGCACAGCACGGCATTAATAGGGCACTGGCATCAAATGGGATATTGTATGCGATTAATGCCAAAAGCATATCATGCTATGACATCAGAGGGTTTGCCCATATCAGCGATACAGTGCTGGCGCCGCCAACCGAGCGATAAACCTTTAAATAAGTTAAATAAGGGCAATGGGTTTGCTAAAATTGTCGAAGGGGTGAAAGGCCATGCAGGGAAAGCAGGAAAAAAGGCCGAATACAGCTAAGCTGAGAATTCATAAGGGCTACTTGCTCACATTCGCTGCACTTTTTGCAATCGAAGGGGCAATTGCCCTTTTTGTTCATGACAGATTCATCAGGCCCTACGTTGGGGATATGCTTGTAGTTGCTGTTGTATATTTTTTTGTTCGGGGGATTGCTGAAACGCCTACTCGATTTTTGCCTGTTTATGTTTTTTTGTTTGCGGCGGCTGTTGAAATAAGCCAGTACTTTCATTTGGCTGATGCTCTGGGGCTTAGTGCAAACAACCCCGTGCGCATTATGATCGGATCAACTTTTGATGTCTCAGACATAGGCTGCTACTTTATAGGCTGTTTGGCACTTTTTGCTTATGAGCGCCTTAGTAAGCATGTATAAATCAAACATTAATGGCTTTTAAGGCCATATATGGTATGATCAGTGCATAGGAGATTTGAACATGCAGATTTATTATTTCACTGGCACTGGAAATAGCCTGAAGGCAGCGCTTGACATCGCCGGCGCTCTTGGTGGAGAGGCGGCCTCAATGTCTAAGACAGGGCTTGGCGCAACATGCTTAGACGATGCAGTAGGCTTTGTGTTTCCCGTTTATTCGCAAGGCTTGCCAAACATGGTTCACCGTTTTATTGAGAGCATTTCGCTCAAAGCCGGCGCTTACATTTTTGCAGTGGCTACATGCGGCATGAGCAGTGGCAACTCCTTTGCAGAAATCAACAGCGCCCTTGCAAAGCAGGGCGCGCGCCTCTCATACGCAAGCAAGCTGAAAACCGTCGCAAATTATATTGTGGGCTACAACCCCAGCCTTCGCAACCTTGAAATTAAGCTGGCAAAGGCAGACACTGATCTCGCCAGGATCATCTCAGATATAAAAGAGCGCAAGGAATCTAAGGCAATCAGACCGTCGATCGTGCTGTCTGCAATGCATAACAGGCAGGCTTTAGGGTTTGCCGAAAAGGACAAAGGCTATACTGTCAGCGAAGAATGCAACAGCTGCGCTGTATGCTCTTCTGTGTGCCCTGCCGGCAATATAAAGATGGTTGATGGCTTGCCAGAGTTTGGGCACAAATGCGAGCAGTGCATGGCCTGCATACACTGGTGCCCGCTAAAGGCAATCAACTATCAAGGAAAGACTGAGTCGCGCAACCGCTATACCCATCCGGCAATAAAGGCTTCGCAGCTGCCATAATACAGCTAAAAAGCCAAAAAAGCGCTTAATGCAGGAAAACGCAGCCCGCATCAGCATGCGGAATTATTAATGCTTGCAGGCCCGCAAGCATTTTTTATAGCTTTGCGCCTTCGTTTGGGCATCTGCAGCAGCCAAAAGCCGTGCACGCTATGCTGCTTTTTAGTATTGGCCGGATTGGGCGCGCATTTTTAGTGGCAGGTAAATTTGCTGTTGGGCTATGCCAAGCGCAGTGTCGAATGCTCCATTGGGATTTGGCATGTTGCACATGCCGCTTTTGGGAAAATCCCCATATTCGAATATATTGCTGCTTTCGATCCACTCCATCATGCATTGAACGGTTTCATTCAGGTCAGAAGGATCATTTTCGTCCCCTGTAGCAACTAAGAATATTCCGCCCGGAAATTCAATTATTTCATAAGGGGCTACGTCAGCTTCTGTAACAGAGTCGTCTATAGCCATTGCCAAAATGCTGTAGCCGCTCTCCCATGTTATTGCTTCGTCTTCATGCCATAAAAAGGCAGTTGGTTCATATATATGCCTGGCGAAAAAACTCTGGTGCCGGCCGGCCCACTCATCAAAGCCATCCGGGCCAAAAAGCTCTTTAAGCGTCTTCGGGCCTGATGACAGCGCCCTAAATCTTGGAATTTCAATGCCCCTCATATTTTTTAGCTTGCTCATATTTATGCCTTTCTTATTAATGCCATTTTTTATAAAAAATAAAAAGCGAACGATGGCTCTATGCCTAAGTTCGCTTGAATATGCTCAAATGGTGACCCGTAAGGGAGTCGAACCCTTGCCTCCGCCGTGAGAGGGCGGCGTCTTGACCACTTGACTAACGGGCCTACAGGAGATATTATACAGGTTTCTGAGCCGTATGCACCCTTTTTTTTGCTTAAGTTTTATTTTTTGCGCCGGGTTTGGTACAATCTACTTGATCGCTGCTTAGCTTTTATGCTTTTTTGCATATAATAATGGCATTGCAGCTTGATATAACAATACTATGGTTTGAAGAGGGGCCAAATGGACTTAAAAGATTTTGCATCAGAATGCCTTAAGGATGCGCGAAGCCTGGACTATTACGAAGGCTTATACCCAAGCAGAGGTTTGCCTCAAAGCGCTGCAGTATGCCGCCTTGCGCCAAGCCCTACAGGCTTTATCCATCTCGGGAACTTATATATGGCGTTGGCAGACCAGCAAATAGCGCGCCAGAGCAACGGCGCTTTCCTGTTGCGCATTGAAGACACTGACAGCAAAAGGGAAGTGCAAGGGGCAATCGAGTCGCTGTCTTCTTCCCTCTCCTACTTTGGCATAAGCTTTGACGAAGGGATTCTATCAAGCCCTGAGGGTATTTATGGCCCGTATGTTCAGTCAGAGCGCGGGGAGATATATGCGTCTGCTGCTAAAAGCCTGATCGAAAAAGGCCTTGCCTATCCCTGCTTTTGCTCAGAAGACGAGCTTGCGCACTCGCATAAGCTTCAGGAAGAGGCTAAAGAGAATTTTGGATATTATGGCAAATGGGCCAAGTGCAGAGATCTGGGCATTGAGAGCGCAGCTGAGCGCATTAAGGCAGGAGAGCCTTTTACAATACGCCTTAGGTCAAAGGGCGCCAGTGACGAGACTTTCAGCATCATTGACGGCATAAGGGGCAAAGTCACCATGCCGCGCAACTCCAATGATGTTGTAATGCTCAAGTCGAATGGCATGCCAACCTACCACTTTGCCCATGTTGTTGATGACCATTTTATGCGCATTACGCATGTTTTGAGGGGCGAGGAGTGGATGAGCTCGCTGCCGATTCATATAGAGATGTTTGAAGCTATGGAATGGGAGCACCCATTGTATTGCCATACGACTCTGCTTATGAAAATCGATAACGGAACGAAGAGAAAGCTTTCAAAGCGCAAAGACCCTGAACTTGGGCTTGAATACTATATGTCGCTTGGGTACCACCCGCTTGCTGTCAGGGAGTACCTCATGTCGCTGCTGAATTCCAACTATGAGCAGTGGCGCGACAATAACCCTGGCAAATTGCTCGAAGAGTTTGAGTTTTCTGCTTCAAAGATGGGAAGCTCAGGCGCGCTGTTTGATCTAAACAAGCTCAATGACATAAGCAAGAACACTCTTGCAGCGCTGAGCGCAGATGAGATTGCAGAGTTCATGAGGGATTGGGCTGGCGCTTTTGATGAGGGGCTCTATAAGCTGTATGCTGACAACAGCTACCTAAGCGCTATAGCAGCTATAGGCAGAGGCGGGGAAAAGCCCAGGAAGGATTTCATATACGCACGGCAGATTGCATCATTTATCAGCTTCTTTTATGATAGCCTATACGCCATTGAGGGCACCCTTCCAGAAGCAATAGGCCGTGATGAGGCAAAAAAAGCTTTGAGTTTATACCTGGAAGGCTACTCGCATGCAGACACAAGGGATGAGTGGTTTGATAAGATTAAAGTGATGGCCCAATCACTCGGATACGCGCCGAATGCCAAGGCAATGAAGAAAGAGCCTGGAAAGTATAAAGGCCATGTAGGCGATATAAGCGCTGTTGTGCGCCTTGCCATGACAGGCAGAACAAATGCCCCTGACCTCTGGGATGTAGCCCAGGTTATGGGCGAACAGAGAGTGCGCACGAGGATATCTTCTTTTATAAGCCATCTTGGCTAAGCTTTAATGCTTATGGCATGAATTTAGATTTTAGCATGCAATGAACTCATTTAGTGCATTTAGCATTTAATAATTAAAAAGGGGGGCTATAGCTTATGAAAAGCCAAGTACTCGGAATCAAAGGCATGAGCTGTGCGGCTTGCGCAGCCAGGATTGAGAAAACAGTGCGGAAGCTGCCGGGGATTCATGAAGCCAGTGTAAATCTTGCTACAGAGAAGCTATTTGTCGAATTCGATGATTCAGAGCTAGTAGTTCCGCAGATTATGGAGTCTATAGACAAGATTGGATATGAGGCGTTTGAGCAGGTTGCCAAAGCTACCATAACAATCCCTATTGGCGGAATGACATGCGCAGCTTGCTCTACGAGGGTTGAAAAGGCCATCTCAAAGCTTGATGGCGTAGAGAGCTCTTCTGTGAACCTTGCTACAGAGAAAGCAACAATAACATACAGAGTAGATGATATAAAAGTAAGCGAAATAAAGGGCGCTATTGAAAAGGCAGGATATGAAGCGCTTGCTGCATCAAGCGCTGCTGCGCCAGGCGAAACAGCCAAAAAGCAGCAGCGGGAGCAGCTGATGCTTTGGGCTAAGCTTGCCCTTGCAGCTATGTTTTCCCTGCCTCTTTTATATATTGCCATGGCGCCGATGATAAGCTTTATAGACCTGCCATTTCCGGCATGGCTTGAGCCGATGAGATACCCGCTGGTATTCTCCCTGGTGGAGCTGGCGCTGGCGCTGCCTGCGGTAGTTATAGGCTATAAATTTTACACTATAGGCTTTAAGGCGCTCTTTCAGCTAAGCCCCAATATGGATTCGCTGATTGCGATTGGTACATCATCCGCCATGGCATACAGCATTTACAATACATTTCAAATAGCCAACGGGCGGTTCATGGCTGTAGATGCGCTTTATTACGAGTCAGCAGCGATTATCATCACCCTGATTATGCTGGGCAAGACTCTGGAAGCCTCGTCAAAAGGCAAGACCGGCGATGCTATAAAGAAATTGATGGGGCTTGCGCCTAAGACAGCGATTGTCATTGCAGATGGAATCGAAAAGGAAATCCCGATTGAAGAAGTAGAGATTGGCGATCTTGTAGTCGCAAAGCCCGGTTCAAAGATCCCTGTTGACGGGGTTGTAACAGCTGGGCATGCCTCACTGGATGAATCGATGCTCACAGGCGAAAGCATGCCTGTTGACAAAAGCATAGGCGATCATGTGTATGCGGCATCAATGAATACTACCGGCTCTATACGCTTTGTTGCAGAAAAGATTGGAAGCGATACGGCGCTTTCGCAAATAATCAAGCTGGTCGAAGACGCCCAGGGTTCAAAAGCGCCTATAGCCAAGCTTGCAGACACTGTTTCAGGGTACTTTGTGCCTGTCGTTTGCGCGATTGCCCTTCTCTCGGCAATCGCATGGTTTTTTGCTACGGGAGGCAATGCAGAGTTTGCTTTGACGATATTTATATCTGTGCTTGTAATCGCTTGCCCCTGCGCGCTTGGGTTGGCAACGCCGACAGCTATTATGGTTGGCACAGGAAAAGGCGCTGAATACGGCATCCTTATCAAGGGGGGGCAGGCGCTTGAAACTGCGCATAAAATCAACGCTGTCATCTTTGACAAAACAGGCACCATAACGCAAGGAAAGCCAGAAGTTACTGATGTAATTGCCATTGAAGGCATACAGGAAGGCATTATGGTTTCGCTTGCAGCCTCGGCTGAAAAGAACTCAGAGCATTCCCTGGCCCAAGCGATCGTAAGCCACGCTGAAAAGGAAGGCTATGCCCTATTTGAAACAAGCAGCTTCAGCTCACTGATTGGCAAAGGCATCCGTGCAGAAATAAACGAAATTTCGGTAGATATAGGCAACAGGGCCCTGATGGAGGACATTGGGGCTGATATATCAAGCCTTGCAGAGCAAGCAGACTTGCTGGCCGAGGAGGGCAAAACAGCTATGTATATAGCGCTTGACCAAATAGCTGCCGGCTTAATCGCTGTTGCTGATGTCATCAAGCCTTCCAGTATTGCAGCTATAAATAAGCTTCGCTCAATGGGGATTAAGGTAGCAATGATTACAGGGGACAATGCCAAGACGGCAGCAGCAATAGCAAGCGCTGTCGGAATCGACAGAGTGCTATCTGAAGTGCTGCCGCAAGACAAAGCCGAGGAAGTCAAAAAGCTGCAGGCTGAAGGCCTCATCACAGCGATGGTTGGCGATGGAATCAATGACGCGCCTGCTCTCGCCCAAGCTGATATAGGCATCGCAGTAGGGTCCGGCACAGACATTGCGATGGAGTCTGCTGATATAGTGCTGATGAAAAGCGATCTGGGCGATGTCGCAACTGCTATTGAATTGAGCAAAAAGACAATCAGAAATATAAAGCAGAATCTGGTATGGGCCTTCGGGTATAACATTCTGGGCATACCAATCGCTGCCGGGCTGCTTCATGCAGCATTCAACGGGCCTCTTTTAAACCCAATGTTTGCTGCAGCAGCTATGAGCCTTTCTTCGGTGTCTGTTGTAACCAATGCGCTAAGGCTCAGGAGGTTTAAGCCTGAAGCAGTGCGGGAAGGGGCAGCTGCATGAATAAGAAGCTGCTGCTTGCTGCTGCTGCGCTGTTGGTGCTTGCATCTTGCGCAAACCTTGACGTTATTGGAAATCGCGCTGCTGAGTCATTTGCTATGCTGGCCGGCAGTGCAGAAACCGAAGAGGAATCAGGAGGCTGGAGGATCTATGCCCCGGACGGCGAATCAAGCTTCTTCATCAGCCCCGCTGAAGAAATTGAGATGAAGGTAAGCGCTGTGCCTTTTATCATTGCCGGCCTTGATATAATTACGCTTGACAAAGCCTATAAATATGATGAAGGCAGCTTGATAATAAAAAGGGCCTTTGGCAGCGGCATCAGCAGGGATCGAAGCATTCAGAGCTCTCTGAGGCATATTGCAGACAAATACCCTGAGGAGATAGGCTACCACTCCACTATGGATCACTTCAGCATCAGCCTTGGGGAAGGCAGCCATTTCAATTGGGCCCAAGATATGTCTGTCAACAATGAAACAAATTCCAAGCAGGACAGAGACATGGTATTTTCATTAAATCCAGAGCCGTTTATAAGCGCTGGAGTTGATCCGGACAATATTGAAGGATGGTCATACAGGCAAGTTGATATGCACATAGGCGGCAAAACCATAAAGGTGTGGAAATTAATAAAAGCATTCGATATAATCGATTAAGCCAATTTTTTAGTTAGGAGTGTGGACTATGGAAAAATCAGTATTAAACGTAGAAGGCATGACATGCGATCACTGCAAGATGGCAGTAACAAAAGCTGTTAAGTCAGTAAACGGCGTTGCCCAGGCGGAAGTTGACCTTGAAGCAGGGACAGTCACTTTTGATTATGACCCAGCCATTGCAGGCCTTGATGCAATTAAAATGTCGATCGTTGATGCAGGCTACGAAGTAGCCTGAAATCAATTAAGAGCAGTGAAGCGCAGCTGCTCTTTTTCATTTTTCGCAATAATGCAAATGATGCAAATAATGAATGAAAGATAGTTGCCAAGCAGATATAATCTAAGCATAATACATAGGAGCGTAACAAGAATGGAAAAAACAATACTAAAAGTTGATAGCATGGACTGTGAGCACTGCATGGAAAAAGTTACTAACGCTGTTAACTCGGTACATGGCGTTGCCGGAGCAGAAGCGGAACTGGAAACAAGGACTGTCACGATTAATTATGACCCGTCGATTGCCAGCCTAGAGGCAATTAAAGCATCAATCGTTGATGCAGGCTACGAAGTAGCCTAATAGCAATAAAGAGAGCGGCAAAATGCACTGCTCTCTTTATCGTTTTTTGCTTTATTCACTGGTATTTTTATTTGTCGTAGAAATGGTAGCCGTAAGTGTCGACCTCATCGTTTATCCAGGTATTTATGCGGTGGGCTACGTCAAGCTCGTCAGATCTGCCAAGGTATCCGCCCAGGAAAGCATAGCCTCCGCCTGGGGCGAGCTTGTCAATAACCGAGCGGGTGAACTCTCGAACATATTCTTCAGAAACTTGGTTGTAGTTGATGTCGGGCACAAAGTCAAATCCGCCTATGACAACCAAGCGGCCCTTAAACTTCTCTTTGATTCCGAGCAGATCGTTTGTTGTTTGGGCAGGGTCCCAGTACTTTACGCCGATATCGACATAATCCTCAAGGAACAGCTCGCACTTTCCACAGTCATGGAAACCTACAGGTATGCCAAGATCCTTAGCCTCTTTTGCATAGCGGGCGTGGATCGGCTTAAATACCTTGCGGTATGTTTCCAGCGAGAAAAACGGTGCATACTTTGAGGCATTGTCATCGCCTAAACTCCATAGATCCGGCTTTAGATAGTCAATTGCCTTTTTGATGTATGGCTCATAAAACCCGGCAAGCCAGTCAAACATCTCACAGCATATTTCCGGCTCCTCAACAAGGGCAACCAGCCCTTCAGTGAACCCCATAAGGCCTGTGATAAGCATAAACGGCATGTCGCCCATCATTGCAGAAACTGCTTTTTGCTCACGATCAATATTTTGCAGTGCTGCCTTTGAAAGCGCATCCCAGTCATATTCCGAGGCCGGCTTTACGAAATCAGGCACTTTGAGAATTGTATGCCAATTTCTTATGTCATCAAGGATAAATGCGCCCGGCTTTGGCAACCCTGCGAAGTTTGTTTCTGGGTTTGATGCGTATGGAACTCCCCACATATCTGTTCTCTCTGGCGGCGGCGCATCAGGATCCGGTGGGGCTGCTGGAGGCCGGAAAAAGATCGGCAAGAATGCGCCTTGTGTTGGCGGGCGCCTTGGCTTCTCCCCTGTTGGCGGCCACATGCCTCCCATGTCGTATAGAGGCACATATTCAGGCATTTCGCCTCTTGCCAGCCTAAGAAAGTTTTCCTTAGGGGTAATGTTATGTTCAGCCATGTCTATCCTCCTAATTCTGTTTATTAGCTTTATTGTACTCCCATGAAAAGAATCAATAAAGTAAATTTGATGAGCTGAAATGCAAATATTTAGCTATAAAGCCAAACCTGCCTCGTCCCGATTTAACCGGGCGCATGATAGAAAACTCTCTGGCGTGCCATATATGAGTTCGCCCTATACGCGCTTAGCGGGATTTGGGCAAAAGTTCAATTAATAACATGCAAAACTTTCGCTATAAATGCAATACAATAAAGCTTGTAATAAACAGAGCAGGGTTCGCTCGCTGCGAAGCTCATATGCTGGCCGCGCTTGCATAAGGCCATTTAACGCCTTTGGCATTTGAAGCGGCTGAATTCTTGCTGATTGCGTTAAAAAGCGCCTTGCTGCAGCAAAGAGGCATGCAATTAAGACCCGCAGCGCGGCATGCTTGCATTGCAGCGCCAGGCAGCCACAGCTGCATTCTGATTTGGCATGAGCTGTATAAAAAAAAGTCCTTGCTTATGACGCTGCGTAATAAGCTATAAATAATTGAGGGATTGAATATGCAAAAACAAAAAGTGGAACCGCAAGAGTATATGAGCGTCGGGGAAGTTGCCAAAAAAATGAACACTACCGTTCGCACCCTGCAATACTACGATAAACAGGGCGTTCTCTCGCCTTCTTGCGTAAGCGACGGAGGGCGCAGGCTATATTCAGACAAGGACATTGTCAAGCTGCACCAAGTGCAATCGATGAAATACCTGGGCTTTTCACTTAGCGACATTAAAAATAAGCTTGCATTGCTTGACACCCCGGCAGCCGTATCGGCTATGCTTGCAGAGCAGGCCGCAACTGTGCGCGACAAAATTGAAAACCTGGCTTCTTCACTTAGAGCAATAGAAACCCTTAGGGAGGAAGTTATGAAGATGCAGTCCGTTGATTTCAAGAAATATGCCGATATAATTATAAATCTGCAAATGAAGAATGAGTTTTATTGGGCTATCAAGCATTTTGATGATAAAACTCTTGATCATATTCGAAGCCAATTTGACAAAGAGAGCGGCACTGCATATCTAAATGCTCTAACCCGCGTGCAGGAAGAAGCTATCAGGTATCAAAATGACAGCATTTCGCCCGGCAGTGAGCAGGGCCAGGCGCTTGCCGAGGAATTCTGGAACATGGTTGTACAGTTTACAGGCGGAGATATGTCCATGCTGGCATCGCTTGTTAAACTCGCTGAAGACTTGGACGGCTCGGAAGATGACTGGAACAGGAAAATGGCAACAGCGAATCTCTTCATCGAGCCGGCACTCGAAATTTATCTGGCAAACCTGGGCGTTAATCCATTTGAGGAAGCGCAGGCATGATCAAAATGGAAAATGTCGTTAAGCGCTTTGGAGAGAACACTGTTTTGTCTGATGTATCATTTGAGGCAAAAGAAGGCGAGATATTCGGCCTGCTAGGGCCGTCAGGCGCAGGGAAAACGACGATAATTAATATTTTGACGAACCAATTGGATTCTGACGGCGGCTATCACGAAACAGGGGCTAAAATGCTTGACATAGGCTTAATGCTTGATACAGACGGTTTGTATATACGTTTAAGCTGCATTGAGAATTTAAACATATTCGCAGATATTTACGGGATACCCCGCAAAAGGGCGCTTGAAGCGCTAAAAAGCGTAGGGCTTGAAGAATCCGCAAAAAAGGCTGTAAACGCATTGTCAAAAGGCATGCGGCAGCGATTGGCATTGGCAAGGGCAATTATGCACGAGCCGAAAGTGCTGTTCCTTGACGAGCCAACAAGCGGCCTTGATCCTGCTAGCGCGCGTGGAATACACAAGCTGATACAAAGGCTGTGCGATAACGGGGCAACCGTTTTCCTGACAACGCACAATATGGAGGAAGCTGTGAAATTATGCAACTATGTTGCTCTCTTGCATAAAGGGAGAATCATCGAGCAGGGGCCTCCCGCTGAGATATGCAAGCGGCATAATGCCATCAAAACCGTACTGGACTTGGAAGCGGTTTTTATAAAACTTACTGGAGTTGAGCTGGAGTGAGAAGCACAAAAGCAATTTTTGCAAAGCAAGCAAAAGACATGTCTAAAAATCCTATGGTGCTTGTTATGTTTGTCATTTTCCCTGCTGTCGCATTGGTTATGACACAAATAATCGCAAAGCCAAATGATGACATACCAAACAACATGTTTGTAACCATGATGTCGGCGATATTCGCGGGAATGGGGCTAATAACAGCCACATCAGCGATTTTTGCCGAAGATATAGAGCGAAAAAGCCTGCGCTTTCTCATTATAGCAGGCGTTAAGCCACAGCAGTATTTGGCTGGCACAGGAGGCTTTCTCTTGCTCGCCGGTACGGCGACATCAGCGGTATTTGCTCTAATTGGCGATTTTGACATCAAAGAGGCGTTAAAATTCCTGGCTGTCATGATAACAGGCACAGCAGGCTCGATAATACTCGGCGCTGCGATCGGCATGCTGAGCAAAAACCAACAGGCAGCAACTGCATTTGGCTTGCCAGTTTCTGTAATAGTCGGGTTTACCCCTATGGTCGCCGCATTCGATGAAAAAATCGCTAAAGCCGCAGGGATTTTTTATACTCAGCAAATAAACGTGGTAGTAAACGATTTTTCTGTAAGCCTGGCAAAGCCAATGCTGGTTATAACCGCAAATATCGTTGTTTTCACTGGTTTGTTTGTATTTGCATATCTGAAAAATGGATTGAAGGGATGAGCAAGCCATCTGCATGCTTATTGCCCATCTCCTATAGAACACGGTAAATGTAAGAGTGTATGAAAGCCTGCAATAGCGCTGTGCCCTCATGCACAGGCACAGTAAGCATACGCGGCTCCTGAATGCGGCGAAAACGCTAAATACAGAGGCTGTTGCAAATTATTTACTTGCGTTTGCCACGCTTTCTGACATCAGCGCGTATCTCTTCAAAGCATTGCTCACCAATTGCACCGGCTTTCCGAAAGGATGCCACAGCCGCGCTCATAGCTTTGAAGTTGAGTTCTGTACCTTTGCTGTCGGCAAGGTAGTCAACTGCCCTGTCTGGCTTTATCCCCAATTTGCCTGCCGTTTCCACGGCATCGATATTCGCGCCAAGGAAAATGAACTCCCATCCGCACTCTGTTTTTTTGCTCTCAATTAGCGCCTTGACTTTTTGGCTGGAAAACTCGCGGCTTGAGTTTTCCTCGCCGTCAGTGATTATAACAAACACCACCTTTTCGGCTTGGCAATCGCTTTGTTCGCTCTTGTGCGCGTTGCTGATTGTATGGATCGTTTTGCCGATGGCATCCAGGAGTGCGGTCGAGCCGCTGACTTGGTACTCTTTGTCGGTAATGGGGTTTACAGAGTGAATATTGATGCGCTCGTGAAGCAGTTCATAGTTGTTGTCAAACAGCACGGTAGTGATTTGGCAGTCGCCTTCGAGCGCCTTTTGTTTTTCGAGCATCGAGTTGTAGCCGCCGATTGTGTCGCTTTCCAAGCCACTCATCGAACCGCTTTTATCGAGTATAAATACAAGTTCTGTTAAGCTTCTTTTCATTATCTGCCCTCCTCAGTTCTTAATATACTAAGGATAAAGCAACAGCAGCGAAAAAAGGTCGCTTTAAAAGCGACGCTGTAATCTACCGTGTTTATAGTTCACCCACCCAGCAACGGTTGGCCATACTCAAACAGCACATTATTTATTTCGTAGATATCATACTTCCCATGTGTGATGAAATACTCAACAATCACATCGAATTTTTGGCTTCGAGACAAGGCGAATCCCGCCCGCTCCAAAAGGTCAGAGGTTTCGTCGAGTGTAAGTTCTAGAGCGATAGATAGCGCCAGTGCTGTTTTTTTGCTTGGGCTGTAATCAGGGTTTCGGATTTTAGAAAACAGCTTGCGATCGATATTGGCTCGTTTATATATTTCAGGATCAGATTTCCCTTTGGCATCGATGAGCTGCAGGAGCCTCGTAGAAAAAGGCTCGCCGAGATTGCCTACCAAATCATTGACATCTGCTTGCATTGCCTTCGGAGCAGGCATAGAGGCATCTAGCATGTCTCCAGGAGCGCGCACTTTCTCAAACCGGATTGATTTAGCTTCGGGTTGAAAAAGCTGCCGAAAGCGGGAATTGCTTTCTTTTACGCCAATGTAATTATCTTCAATATAGCGTGCTACATCTCCGAGAAGCTCTTCATTAATCACAAACGCCTCTTTGCCAAAGATAACAAGCCATACATTAATATCATTTTCGCTTAGGAAGCTTTGAATAGCCTCAGTTGCTGCCTGCAGGGCTTCTGCTTTCGGATAGCCGTAAACTCCGCTCGAGATCAATGGAAACGCTATGCTGCTGCAGCCGTATTCAGCTGCTATCTCTAACGAGCTGGTGTAGGCTGCTCGGAGCAGTGTTTTATTCTGCTCAGCACTCCATTGGCGATAAATAGGGCCAGCAGCATGTATAATGTATTTCGCCGGTAACGCAAACCCTGGTGTTATTACTGCTTCGCCAGTTTTGATCGGGGACAGTTTGTCACACGCAGCTTGGAGCTCGAGCGATCCTGCTGCTCTAAATATTGCGCCGCACACCCCGCTGCCCATTCTAAGGCTTGTGTTTGCGGCATTTACGATCGCATCAACTTCCATTTTGGTTATATCGTTTTGGACTATATTTAGTGGCATGGCGGCGCCTTTCTTAAGCGAACTCACTTAGGCCTGCGAGAAGTTAATGAGCATATGCAGCTACCAAGATGCGCGCAATATCAGCAAAGGAACATTAAGCAATCAATAAAGCTATGGCTCATTGCCGGTGAGCCTTTGCGCATATGGTTGCATAAAGCTAAGCTACAATGATTTTTATTCTCTTTCATATACGGAAGGCATAGCTCTTTTATGCTCGCTTATGCTATGAAGCCTGTCAATAATTGCTTTGTCTTCAGCGCTTGATTTACCTGTTAGCAAGTAAGCGTCAATGCTTTCGTATGAAATGCCCATTTCTGCTTCATCTGTTTGGCCATCAAATAGCCCGCCTGAGGGAGGTTTGACTAAAACAGAATCAGGAGCGTTAAAGTAGCGTAAAAACTCATATGTTTCAGTAACAGTAAGATCGGCAATAGGATTGAAGTCAAATGCTCCATCCCCCCATTTTGTAAAGTAGCCCATATAAATCTCACTTCGGTTTCCTGTTCCTGCTACAAGCCTGTTTTCGCTAGCTGCTACAGTATATAGGGCTGTCATCCGCAAGCGCGGCATAATATTCGTTAAGCCTGCTTGGCTTATATGGGTGATTTTGCCTATAACGCTGACAAACGATGCCCTCAAGTCTGCTAAATCAATATAGCGAGAATCTATGCCATATTGTCGGGCTACTATTTCTGCATCCCGTTTGTCCGAATCATAATTTTGCTTAGATCCTCCGGGCATAATGAGCCCAACAGTGTTTTCGCACGCCATCTTGCATAGAATGCCTACGAGTGCGCTGTCTTTCCCCCCACTGTTGCCATATATTATTCCATCAGCATGCGCTGCAGAAAGTATATTCTGTATATATTGAACCCTGGCGTTTGCTTCTTCCTTATAGTCCCTCATTGTTCCTCCAGACAGGTTGGCAACTGTCTCTTTAGTGAATTTTGTAATAATTATAATAGCACATACGGGTTCACTATGATGCAGCTAGCATAAGCTAATATATATTTGCCAGCAGGGTCAATGCTAAGCTTGATTTATGCTTTCGCGGTTACTTGGCATACTTCATATTGCTGAAGTTAACGCCAGTATAATCAAGGAAGCGCTTCTGCTATCTTTGGCAGACTTCGATGATGCAATTCAAAATGTTGTGGCTAAAAGAATGGAAGTGGACCACATTATCACACGAAGCATAAAAGATTATTCGAAAAGCGATATTTCAGTCTCATCAGCTCTTGTCTTGCTAGCTAACACTTTCAGCGCTATATAATACACATCTGTAACAGCAGAAGCTGAGATATAGCTTTCAATATGATTTCTTTCAGATAGCACCATAATTTTAGCAACATTTTCAAAATATGGCTCTCTTTCAAGCAAAAAATTTTGACAGCCTTTCTGATCTGTAATTTTCAATAGACTTTCCTGAATTAGGCAGAATTCCAATAAGAGACTCTGTTATCGATCCTTCTAGCATTTCGTTTAAATCATTCATTGTGAAGGCTTGTTGAGTAGGCCTTTCATCAACTGGGAGAATTATTATCTCAACTTTCTTGCTACGAAAACTCTCTGGCAGTGCAACGATATCTATCAAAAGGCTACTATCAATTATTTTTCTTATAGCTTCCATTTCACACTTCCTTCTTCACATCATCGATGGACAGACAAATTAATTATAGTATGTATCTATGCACTATATATGCTTTATTTGCCAAAACGGCATATCAGTTTATGGACTGCACATAATCCCGATCATGCAAATATAAACCCTCGGATTTTCATTTTGGAGTCCTCAAACTGTTTGTTTATCAAAACGATGATGCTGTCTATGGGGAAACACCAACATGAAGGCTTAGCGTTTATGTATGCCCATGCAAAGCAATAATGGGATACCACCAGCGCGCATGTAAGGATACATGCTAGAGACTGCCTGAAGCAATCAGCCGAACAAAATATCAGTTATATCGGCCCTTCCGCAGAAAACCTGGACTGGGAACATTAAGGGGCAAGATCATGCTGCTGAGGTGACAAATAATATCAAAGGCGCACAAAAGCATATAAGCTTCAAAACAGCTATTGGGCGCAGGAAGAGACAATACGCGCATGAGGGCGAAATCACGACCACGATCGCCTGCACACAGAGCCGCCATGACGGTCTGAGCACCCTAGACTAACAGGGAATGCTGTAAACACGGTTGCGGGAAAGCCACCCTCCCGCTAGATTTAGAGACGAGTAGGGCATGGCGCCCCATTCAGTCCTGTATTCATATACGGCAAAAGAGGCTCTAAATGCATTTAAAGTCCTGCTCGTATGCCATATAAGCATTTGAATCTAATAGTATTTTTTGTTTATGAAAAACTATACTTTGAATAAAAGATCTAAAAATATTAATTTTTTCGGCTTATTTTTGCATATTATTCGATAAAATGACATTATATGCTAAAATACAATAGGAATTGA
>Ga0082212_10005018_pt1 | contig 18214 bp, 16 predicted proteins | sample TergutNt197P3_FD_71548 | JGI IMG/M metagenome (GOLD analysis project Ga0082212, IMG submission 71548) | Neocapritermes taracua P3 segment gut microbial communities from Petit-Saut dam, French Guiana - Nt197 P3 | ecosystem: Host-associated > Arthropoda: Insects > Digestive system > Gut ...
GTAGCTCTGCCTACCATACCGCAGTTTTTTCAAAAAACAGCTTCAATTATACGGATTTCGGCGATAAAATCAATTTTTTGTGTGGCACAAGTGGATTTCGAGCCGAAAAGTTGACAGAAGCTGCACTTATCGGATGAAAAAATACCGGAGACCGGAGCGGAAAATGCAACTTATTTATCCTATCCGTACCGTTGAGCATATCCTTGAGCAAGGAGCATCAAAGCCATATTTGGATGCTCTTGATAGCGCCGGGATTGGATATAAAATAGGACCACAAATACCATGACAGAAACAACCGACAAGGAAAAAAAAGAGAAATTCGATGAATTTCTGATGATAATGGATGACCAACTGGAAGCGCTTGAAAAAGATGCCGTCAGGCATGGGATTCGCATCGATCGTAACATGGAATCGCTCGAACTCTTGGAGCAACTCTTTAGCAAGATGAAGACGGAAACCAGCAAAGATGATATTGGCAGATTGATTGTTTATTTTGCAAGGTATTTAGGAGAAATTGTCATAAAAACCTTTGGCGGGCATTGGTATCTTCCTTTGGAAGATAAAAAAAATGTTAATTATAATAGACCTATCGTAGTTGGACACAGCTCAATTGCTGATCTGGAGTTTGCGCCAATTTCACTTGCAAGGGCGTATTCCATCAAGGAAAAGACTGGAATGTTTCGAGTGGCTATAGAGGCAGATGTTCATCCTAATCCACTTGATTTATCAAATTTACCAGATGAATAAATTTTTATCAGTAACCTTAAATGGAAAAAATGAAGCAAATAACATTACCCCAATCCATGCAAATAAGCATTACGATTCACGGGGTGTACATCGTAAAGACGGTCCATATAGAAAAATAATGTAACTAAGCAAGTATGAGGTGGCATGATGAAACTTAAAGAGCGACTTAATGAGATGAATTATATGCAAATAGATGGGGCTTTCGTGAAAGAGATAGACGGTGTGTATAACGAGTGCATAAAGGACAAAGAAAGCGTTGTTATTAAGCCCGGCTACACCAACCCTAAGACTTTTCAGTAGGCAGGAGCATAATAGTGGATCCATTAAAGAACGCCATTTTAATATACAAAAACGGAAAGGTCGAGGACAAATGCAATGAAATCTTGTCCATCGTTTCGGCTGGCGCGATTTTTAATGTCACATACAAAAGTAACGGCAAAACATATCCTACGCGCAGAAATACCGTAAGATGGCTAACAAATCCCGTTGAAATTGACCTAAAAAGCAAGATGATTTACCTCAACGGCATTCTTTTGTTTTCTGTCGAAAAAATACTTAAATTCGAGGATTGGTATAAGGTTTTCTATCAAAACGGCAAGCATTCTTCCTATCCTGCGACGGCTCTAAAAATTGTTAGGACGCTTGAAAACGAGCCCTCTGTTAAGGATGCGTTATCATATTTGCGCGAGGTGGCGGAGTCCCTGAAAAGCGAGGATGACGGCAGAGACTTTTTATCCAAGCAATTAGAAAAAATGCGACCTGCAGAGGAGTGCGCTTTGGCAAAATTCCTGCAAAAAGCAAAGGTGCGCCGCTTGCAAGCCCCCGCTAGATTGATATATCCGTTCGGAAGCAATTATTCGCAAATGCAGGCGGTAAAGGAAGCGTTTACAAACGATTTATCCGTAATACAAGGGCCTCCAGGCACTGGCAAAACTCAAACCATATTAAACGTAATAGCCAACGTGCTTTTGCAAGGGAAAACGGTTGCGGTAGTTTCCGGGAACGACGAAGCAACGCGTAATGTCGCGGAAAAAATGGACAAATACGGGCTTGCGTTTCTTACGGCATTTTTAGGCAATACGAAAAACATTGATAAGTTTTTCGCCGCACCGCCCGAAGTACCCACGCAGGTGCAGGAGTGGCAAAGGTTGCCGCAAGCGCAGGCGCAAGAGATAAATTCCGCAAATGCACACCTCGAAAAAGCCCTAATATATCAAATCCAAATACCTCTGCTTATGCGGCAGATTTCAGAATTGGAGATAGAAAAAGCGATAAATGATGAGGAATACGGTGCAAGGGCACGGCAGGTTCCTGCCAAGGTTCTAAAAAAGCACTTTACCAGTCAAGGTATTTTGCGATACGCCGCCTTGCTTGAGGTTGTGGCAAACAGGGAAAGTGTCGGGTTTTTAACAAAAATCGGATATTTTTTCAAACACGGCATAGTTTTATCGAAAGAAATTTTAGATAATATAAGTGACATTGTAGACTTTTTGCAAAACAAATATTATGCGCTAAAACTAGCGGAACTTCAAGCGGAGTTAGCAGAAAAACAAGCCGATATTGCACGTTTTGGCATAGACAAACTGAACGTAACCAGTGAAAAACTCGGTAGAAACGCGCTATTAAGGGAAATCGGCAACAAATACGCAAACGCGCAATTTAACACCCAATTTGCAAAAGGGGATTTCCGAAGGCAAAAGCAATATGTGGAGTTTATAAAGCGGTTCCCGGTGATTTTTAGCACTACGAACGCCCTGCAATCCTGTACTGGCGAGGGGTTCTTATATGACTACTTGATAATAGACGAAGCTAGCCAAGTGAATATTTTGACGGCGTGCATTGCTTTTGCCTGTGCAAAAAATGTAGTGCTGGTAGGCGACAAAATGCAGTTGCCCCATGTCGTAAAGAGTGATGATGCCAAGCCGTTGAAAGCCCTGTTTGCGCGGTATTCTTTGCCGAAAGAAATCGAGTATTCAACCCACAGCATACTTGATGCCGTGACCAAAATGTACGGAAAACAGGTGCCAAGCACCTTGCTTAACGAACACTACCGGTGCGACCCTCAAATAATAGGTTTTTGCAATAAGCGATTTTATGACGGCAGTTTGGTTGTTCAAACAGAGCACAAAAACGATAATTGCGGGATAAAACTGATAACAACCGAAGCGCACCACGCAAGCAAGCGCACCAATATTCGGCAGGCGGAAATAATAGAACGCGACATTATTCCCGAAATTGAAGCGATAAAACGCGCCGCCGGAAAGCCCGAAAAATTCACATTGGGGATTGTCGCGCCATATAGAAACCAAGTTGTATTACTGGGGGAGCGGTTTGGCGAAAGAGATATTTTAATTGATACTGTTCATAAATTTCAGGGTAAGGAAAAAACGGTTGTTATTATGTCTACTGTTTCGGACAGGATAGCAAAATATGAGGACGAGCGCGAGGACTTTCTAAACAACCGCAATTTAATAAATGTTGCCATTTCGCGCGCGCAGGATATTTTATATGTAATCGCAAGCACTGAACTTTTGGATGATGAGGGGTCTTTGCTGGGTGATTTGGCTAAATATATCGAATACTATTGCGGCGTAAAGCGCAGACACACGACGGTATACTCCGTTTTTGATTTGATGTTCGATGAATACTCAAGCGTTCTTGAGCCATTAAAGAGCAAATTGTTAAAGATTTCTGCACATGAAAGTGAAAATATTATCGCTACGCTTATCGGTGAAATCTGCAGTAACGGGAAGCACGGAACGCTAAAATTCAGCCACAATTATCCGCTTAGAAAGGTACTTAACACCGAAGAAATCAAAGATGCGGAGGATTTGCGGTTTGCACGCCACCCAAACACACATTGTGATTTTATCATATATAACTCCCTCAACAAAGAAATCCGCCTTGCGATTGAGGTTGACGGGCGGCAACATAACGACCCCGTCCAAAAGGCGCGCGACGAACGCAAGGACAGATTACTAACCGCCTCAGGAATAAAGGTGCTGCGGTTGCCCACAACCGCAATCGAGTGCCGTGAAAAAATAGAAGGGGCATTGACAATATGACCTTTGAAAATAGCGGCATTGCGCTTTGGGTTTATGCCGGTAAGCAAAACGGAGGCTCAAGTCCCGTTAACCACCGCCGCCCTTGCTGCCTTGTCGAACATGCCGCGACATGGAGCGACAGTTTTTTACCACCCGACAACATTGAAGCCGTGGGATGGAAGCACGATTAAAAAACCGTGGATGTGCGCGCGGACTAAGGCCAAATCTAAACTGCGCATTCACGATCTGAGACATGCTTACGCGATCAAACTGGCGGAATCGGGCAGCCCGATGCACTTCATTTCTGAAGTGCTCGGGCACAGCAGTACAGAGTTTACAAGGAAACGTTACGCGCGTTTTTCGCCGGAGTCGGCGAACCGGGCAGTACTTCGCGTATTGGAAGCCAAAAGGGGCTAAAAATTGTTTATGGCACCAGTATGGCACCAAACAGTAAAATGGGTTGACATGAATAGCTGAAAGTTATTGATTTTACTGGTGAGCCGTGATGGACTCGAACCATCGACCCTCTGCTTAAAAGGCAGATGCTCTGCCGACTGAGCTAACGGCCCACATGTGGAATATCGGCGGCTGCTACGGGCGTCTCGCCCACGACAGCCAAAACAACGCCGCAAAGATTAGCATGCCATGCGCGAGTTGCAAAGACGAAATATGCAGGCTATTCTATTTGTCTTTTGTTTCCGAAGATTTTTTTGAAAAAGTTATAGCGCCCGATAATGACCGCATGTCAATCATGTGAGTGCCTGCGCCCAGCCTGCCCTGGATAAATTTTCCTGAACCATATCGCATCTCTCGCGTTTCGAGAGGGAAATCAGTTTTCACCTGTCCGGCCGGGCTTTGAATGCGAACCTGTGCGCCGATATCGTCAGGCGCCTGCACCGAAATGCTGCCGCTGCTGGAAGAAAATTGCAGCACGCTGCGGCGGGAAGTCTGTTTCAGGACTCCCTTGATGTCGCCGCTGGTGGAATAAGCGTAAAGCGTTCCTTCGACATCACGCACTTCTATGTTACGGCCTTCCAGCCGCATGGATCCGGCGACGTCTGAAACGGTGATCTGCCCGCTGTTTGATTTGAGGTATATGGCATGGGGCAGTTGCAAAACACCGCCCGCCGGAGGCATTTTCGGGGGCGGGGGCTTATTTGGCGGCGCGGATGACGCGCCTGGAGGCGGGGGCGCATCGCCGGAGAATCTCTGATACAGATTAAAAATCCGTCCGCCCTGAGGTTTGGCGTCAGGCGCGGCGTTGTAAAAGATTTCTTTTGGTACGCGAATTTCAAAATCCACCGTTGCGTTGTTTCGCGCGGGATCCGGATATCTGGAAAAGATATTTATCTGATTGCCTTCGACGACTTCCTCAATTTCAACCTGTTCGCCGTCAGGCCCCTTTTTCACAGCCGAAATTTCAATGTTTTTTCCATCATAGCCGCTGAGTTTTATATCGCCGTGAAGCACGACAATGATGATACGCCTGTTTGCGGCGTCATCGTAAGTTTTTTGAAAGTCCGCCGCAGCCGCCAAAGGAAGGCTGAGGGCCATGGCAAAAAGTATTATGTATCTGGGCACCATAGCGATCGTCCTCGTTCAAAACAATCACTGGTAATTCTCCCACGAACGGATATGAACTACAACAGCGCAATTTATTTATAAATGGTTATCCAGCATTTTCGTGATCGTGCCGGGAGAAGTGTTCCCCATTATCTGTTCTTTGACTTCGCCCTCCTTGAAAAGAAGCAGCGTGGGAATCGACCGGATGTTGTATTTTCCGGGAGTCGCGGGGTTGTCGTCAATATTCATCTTGAGCACCCTGACCCGGCCGTTATATTGCTCGGCAACCGTTTCAACAACCGGAGCCAGCATACGGCATGGCGCGCACCAGGACGCCCAGAAATCAACCATAACGGGGATGGAAGCATTCAGGACTTCGGTTTCAAAACTCTGGTCACTAACTTCGCTTACGAATTCACTCATCGCCATTTCTCCTTGATTACATATTTGAAGCTGAACGCCCGGCAAGCTAAACTGAAAAGCTATTATGGGAGTCTGTAAAAATCTTGTCAAGCCCGGCGCAGTCGAAGCAAAAAAGCGTCTTGGTCAGCATTTTCTGAAGGACACAGGGATTCTGGATAAAATTGTCCGCTGGATAGATCCCGCCGCCGACCAGGTATTCATCGAAATCGGCGCGGGAACCGGCGCTCTTTCGGCGCGTCTTGCGGAAAAAGCCGGAGCGGTCGTTGCGGTCGAACTTGACGGCGACTGTATTCCAATTCTTCAAAAAACGCTCGCCCCTTTCGATTCAGCCGCAGTTGTTCACGCCGACATCCTAAGCCTGGATTTGGCGGAACTGGCCGGCAAACATCTGCGTCCGGGGCAAAGCCTGCGCGTGGCGGGAAATCTTCCCTACAACATAGGAACCGCGATTATAGGAAAACTGCTGCGCGCCGATCTTCCCATTGAAGCCATGTTTTTCATGCTGCAGCTCGAAATTGCCGAACGTATTCTGGCGCGGCCTGAAACACGGGAATACGGTTTTCTTTCGGTGCTATGCCAACATCATGCAAAAGCGCGCATGGGATTCAAAGTGCCGCCCGCGTGTTTTACGCCGAAACCAAAGGTCATGTCCGCCGTAATTTCTCTGCACCCTGAATCGCGCGCTAAAAACGCGGATAACGCGGATATGGATGCGGATTTTGAAGAACTGGTGAAAGCCTGTTTTGCCTACCGTAGAAAGACGCTGGCAAATTCCCTGTCGCGGAGCGTTCGTTTCAGCGGAATGGCAGTCGAAATCCTCAAAAAAGCGGACATAGACGGCACTCGCCGCGCGGAAAGCCTCAGCGTTGGCGAATACGAACGTTTAGCCCGGATATTTCATGAGGGTTCGTAGCGAGGGGGCGCAAGAGGGCGTGGATACAAGGCGCGCGCAGTTTTGGCGACGAAGGCATATTAGACATATGTCTAGGAGACAAAACAAGCGCAACGCAGTAGACATGCCCTCTTGCGACGCCGCAGTAGAACCCCCGTGAAATATCCGGGCCGGCCCGGATATTTCATGAGGGTTCGTAGCGCCCATTTTGAAATATTTCCTTGCAAGGGAATCATATCCGGCTAGAATTTATTGATTCTAACTATAAAGGACGACGCATCATGAAATCATTTTTGAAGTCATATTTCTCCTGTCTGCTTTTTATCCCGCTTTTTGTCTCCGCAGGATGCGACGGCGCAGATAAACAGACCGCGACCGCGACGGTCACGATCAACAGCACCGTTGTGACTGAAAACGAAATACGCGAAGAGGCGGCCGCCGAACTGGAATCCATTGAATTGCAGAAATTACGCGACGCCGCCGGTTACGCGCGCGCGGAACACGACGCCATAAGGGAAGCCATGGAACGCGTGCTGGAAGGAAAACTTCTGACGCTGGAGGCCGCGGAACAGGGAATTTCCAAAGAGCAGTTAATTGAGCGCGAGATACGTCAAAAAATAGAAGATCCCACGGAAGATGAAATTGATCTCGTTTATGAGATGAATCGGGCGCGCATTAACCGGCCGAAAGAGGATGTGGAGGATCAGATAAAAAGATTTTTGCGCGAACGGAGCGAAAGCGAAATACGTGACGCGTTCATGCGCCAGCTTGAACAAAAACACAATGTGGTGCGGAATCTCGAACCTCTTCGTTTCGACGTGAAAACCGCGGGGCGCCCTTCTCTCGGACCCGACGCCGCGCCAGTGAAACTCGTGCTGTTCTCCGATTTCGAATGCCCTTACTGCCGTGATTTCAGCGACACGCTGACAGAAGTCTCCGAAAAATATGGCGACAAGGTGCAGCTTGTTTTTCGTCAGTTCCCGCTTAACAACATCCACCCGAACGCGCAGCGCGCGGCGGAAACGTCTCTTTGCGCCCATGATCAGAACCGCTTCTGGAAAACGCACGACATCCTGTTTGAAAACCAGCGTGAACTTACGGAAGAAAACATACTGATGCAGGTAATGCTTCTGGATGGTTTCGATATAGGAAAATTCAGGGAATGTCTCGCGTCAGGCCGTCACAAATCAGAAGTCCAGGAAGACATTCGCGCCGGTTTAGCCGCGGGGGCGGACAGCACGCCGACGCTGTTCATCAACGGCATTTACCTGAGCGGCGGTCAGTCTTACGAAGCCGTCGCGGCCATTATTGACAGGGAGCTGAAAAAATAGTGGCCGGGCAACCTCTGAAAACTCCAAAATCAAGGCTTGCTGCCGAGGCAAAAATTGAAGGACCGGGATCCAGCGCGAATATTTTTATAGGAGGGGGGCGTGAATTATGAATATTGACATATGGTTGATGTGGCTGATATTGGCCGCTATTTTGCTGATCGGCGAGATATTCACCTCCGGTTTTTTTCTGTTCTGGTTCAGCATTGGAGCCGCGGCTGCGGGATTTCTGGCGCGAATGGGCGCTGACGAAGCCGTTCAGCTTCTTGTTTTCGTTGTTGTATCGGGAGTTCTTTTTGCGACCGGCAGGAAGTTCGCAAACAGGGTGACGAAAAAACAACCGCCCGGAATCGGCGCGGATCGCTTTGTTGGCGTAAACGGCATTGTGCTGGAGGAAATCAATCCATCGGCGAATACCGGAAAAATCAGAATGGGCCAGGACTCCTGGCGCGCGGAGAGTGAAAACGGTGAAACCATTCCCGTGGGAGCTGATGTAAAAGTGCTGCGCATTGACGGGACACGGGCAATTGTGCGTAAAGAAAATGCCGATTAATTGTTTGCAAGGAGATTAAGCAATGGAAGCTACTTTAGTAATCATCGCGGTTGTGCTGTGTATAATTGTTGGGAAAGGCGCTACGATCATCCGTCCCTATCAGAAAGGAATTATAGAACGGCTCGGCAAATACCAGCGCACGGCGGACAGCGGTCTGAACATCATCCTTCCGTTCCTGGAAAAAATCATCAAGGTTGACATGCGCGAGCAGGTGGTCGACGTGCCGCCGCAGGCCGTCATCACCAAAGACAACGTGGCGGTTGAAGTCGACGCCGTGGTTTACTACGAAGTCACAGACCCGGTAAAGGTGATGTACAACATCAGCAATTTCTATCTGGCCGCAACCAAGCTGGCGCAGACCAACCTGCGCAACCTGATAGGCGACCTCGCTCTTGATGAATCGCTTACATCGCGCGAAAAAATCAACCACACGCTCAGGGAAGTGCTTGACGACGCCACGGACAAATGGGGCGCGCGCGTAACCCGAGTGGAGTTACAGAGAATCGAACCTCCTACGGATGTTACGCAGGCCATGCACCGTCAGATGAAGGCCGAACGCGAGCGCCGCGCCGTTATCCTGGAAGCGGAAGGAACAAAGACATCGGCGATTCTGAAGGCGGAAGGCCAGAAACAGTCGCAAATCCTTGAAGCGGAAGGCCAGGCTGAATCCATCAAACGCGTAGCCGACGCCGACAAGTATCAGAAACTGACGGTCGCCGCGGGCGAGGCCGAGGCGATTGAGACCGTTTTCGGCGCGATTCACAAGGGAAATCCGACAAACGACCTGATTGCCGTCAAATATCTTGAGGCGCTGCAAAAGATCGCCGACGGCAAGGCCAACAAGGTTTTCCTGCCGCTGGAAACAACCGGTATTTTGGGCAGCATCGCCGGCGTCGGCGAACTCTTCAAAGAAAAATGAAGCGCGCCAAAGGCGCGCGTTCAAACGCCCTGAAGGGGCGTAGCATAACAGCCCAGGGCAGAGGCGCAAAGCGCCGTCGCCCTGGGTACGGGAATACAAATATAAAGCCGCTACACATGTCATGGTTTTACAATTTCTTCGGAATCTCAATATTTTTTCATGATCGAAAAAACTGCGTTAATGAAACACGCCGCGGCGCTAATTGCCCGCCGGGCGCACAGCCGCGGCGAACTGCGCAGGAAACTCGCCGCCGCGCATAAGACGGAAGAAGCCAAAGAAATCGAAGCCGTGCTTGACCGGCTGGATCATCTGAACATTCTAAACGACGCCGAGTTTGCTTATAATTTTGCTTTTTATCACATAAATAACTCCGGTTGGGGAGAGGAAAAAGTACGCGCGGCCTTGCATGGCAGAGATGTCGCAAAAGCGGACGCCGACCGCGCGCTTGAGCGTGTACGCGAAGAAATCGCGCCGGACGGCGCAAACGACGCGCTGATGGAATATGTCAGCGGCTATTGTCGGAAACATGGCTCTCCTTCCACATTGAAAGACGCGCAAAAACTGGCCAGGCATCTTGCCGGTCGCGGCTTTGACGAAGACGGGGTCATCGGCGCGTTGCGGCAAATTACTACCCAGGAAATCTTCCGGCATTTTGAAGGAACAGGAGGGTGCGCGACATAAAAATTCCAGATATGGAAAATGACATGGGAACGCGGGCGTCCTCGCCGGCGTGTAAAAAATAAGATGCGCGCCGAAGGCGTGCGTTCCCATATCCGGAACTTTTTTAGTAGGCATGAAACAATGGGAAACAAAGAGAAACGCATAAACACCTTGTATTTCAATAGCTTACGGGCGTACAATATCCAAGTGAGTCTACTTATACACACGGAAATCCGACAATTTATGTGGGGTATTTTGCTGGTAAAAGGAAACCATTGGACATGCCCCAAAAAGCGAAAGAACTCTCTGCTATTGCCGTTTCAAAACTCAAAACCAAAGGCCGATACGCCGTAGGCGGCATTGACGGCCTCCACCTGTTCGTCATCGGTAATTCCCGCGCGTGGATTCTACGCGTCGCCGTTGGAACACGAACAAACACGCAAGGAAAAACCGTCGTTCACCGCCGCGATATTGGCTTGGGAAGTTACCCCGAAGTATCGCTTACCGAAGCCCGCGACAAAGCCCGCGAATTGCGCAGGCAAGTCAAAAGCGGCATCGACCCGCTTGAACAGAAAAAACGTAACAGGGAAGCCCTGTGCGTACAACAGCGAAATACAAAGACATTCCGCGAGTGCGCCGAGGTCGTTATTGAAAACAAAGCCCACGAACTTAAAAATACCCGTAATCATGCGGAGTGGCGAAAAACCATAGAAACCTACGCCATCCCCGCGTTTGGCAATCGTATCGTGGGAACAATCACAAGCGCCGATGTTGCCGCCGTGCTTAAACCAATCTGGCAGACGAAGTATAAAACGGCGATAACGCTACGCGGACGCATGGAAGCGATTTTTGATTACGCCAAAGCAATGAAATACCGGAATGGAGAAAATCCGGCGACATGGAAGGGTGTACTAAAACCGATACTCGGCAAGATCAAATACAAAGCAAATTCGTATCCAGCGCTTCCCTACGTTGAAATCGGCGCGTTTGTGGCCGAACTGCGAAAACGCGAAGGGATGACGCCCCGCGCTCTTGAGTTTGTCATTCTGACGGCCACAAGAGAGGGAGAAACATTAGGCGCGGTATGGGAAGAACTCGACCTGCACACAAAAATCTGGACGATTCCGGCGGAGAGAATGAAAGCGGGCAAAGAGCATCGCGTACCGCTATCGGATAGAGCGGTAAAACTTCTGAAATCTCTGCCGCGTATGCCGGAATCGAAATACGTTTTTCCGGGAGCAACCGGAAGCCGGATAGATAACTCGACGATTCGCCGGTTAATCAGGAGTATTCACGAAACCGCCATCAGCGCGGGCGGTAAAGGCTATATCGACCCGAAACAGAATAAGGTAGTCACGGTACATGGTTTTCGTTCGACATTTCGAGATTGGGCGGGAGAAACGACGGCGTATCCGAATGAAGTCTGCGAACACGCGCTTGCGCATAAGCTGGTAGACAGAGTGGAAGCGGCGTATCGGCGCGGCGATATGCTGTTAAAACGCGCCAGTCTTATGGCTGACTGGTCGCAGTATTGCGGGATGATACAACCGGCCGATACTGTTTAATCAATCATTTTCTGGAATCAGGGAAAGAGGCGGGGATTGCTCATGAGGGCAACCCCGCTTTTTTCGTGTACCCGACATAAAATAGCGCCACGCACGGCATCGCCAAACAACCGACCTTCCTTTTTATCCGTCATTTCGGTTTTTCAAACCGCAATTTCCCACAGAGGAAAAGAGAATCACAAGACGAAACAGATTCGCAACAATCTCACCATAACACTAAAACATACGGGCATTGTCTATACCGGCATGTCCCCGATAGCGGCAGCCGATCCGGAGAGCAAAGCTGCATAGGGCAAGCTCGCCGCATATTTTGAGGGAAATTCTGGGGGCTGAAATGGGTGTCCCTACCCATTCCCACCCCAGACACAATACGTCCAAGAAAATCTTGGGAGCGGGTGAAGTGGAAACATAGTGGAAATCCGTTTCCGCTTTATTTCCTGTTCATTTCCACTTCATTTCCTCTCCGGCCATTTCAAGTGGAGCGAGTGGAAATAAAGCGGAAATATGTTTCCACCTTATTTCCTGTCACATGAAACGGGAACTTCAATAAGGAGAGTGCCATGCCCGGAAAGCCGCACAATCAAGCCTGATTCCTTACGAACAGGAAATTATCACCCTGCGGCAACGCAGACCGCCGACGCCGTATGTCAGGATTGCCGAGCTGCTTATGGAGAAATACAACCTATCCATTCAGGCTCCGGCCATCTTCAAATTCGTCAAAACGCGCTCAAAAGGCCGCAAGGTATTTATACCCGCGAACGAAATGATTTTCTATGCCTGCGCGGTCTTTTTGACACGATGCAGCGTCAGGTTTCGCTTACGTACTATTAAGTACGCCGCGCTCAACCTTCCTTGCCTCGTGTCAAAAATCCTCGCGCATCCAACGGAAAATCATTTCGTTCGCGGGTATAGCTATGGCAGAAATGTTCAGATATCGGAAACGCCGTCTTTACAAAAACAGACGGTTTCAGAACCGCCAAAACCGAAGATTGCGGACAAATCAAAACCGATAATGAATATGGAGTTCAGCGAACAATACAACCTGCACCGGCTTACGGACGAAGAAGCCTAAGCATATCGTCAACAACTTAAAGCGGAAAAACTCAAAAAGGAGAATCAATAATGTCTGAACAGAAAGCGGAGTATTTTCGCGTTCTGCGTGAAACCGGAATCTCGACAAAAGCCGACGCGTCATTGGTGAAGCTGTTTATTAGCTTTGCAAGTCTATAAAGCTCACTACTATAATACGTGTTTGGTAAAAGAAGAGGATGTGGAGTATGAAGCGTGACGTTTAACGATATATTGGCGAAATATCGCACGGGATCATTTTCCGAGCGGGACAAAGGCGCGCGATTCGAGCGCCTGATGCGCGCCTACCTGCTCACCGACCCGAAATACACGTCCACGCTGAAAAACATCTGGCTTTGGGAGGATTTCTTTGCCCGCGAGGAACTCGGCGGCACGGACACCGGCATAGACCTCGTAGCCGAAACATTTGACGGCGGTTTCTGGGCTGTCCAATGCAAATGCTATGAAGAAACCGCGACGATAGACAAGCCCGACGTAGACACATTCCTTTCGACTTCCGGCAGGACTTTCCACACTCCCGACGGACAAAAGACCGGATTTTCCCTGCGCGTATGGATTTCCACAACCGACCGCTGGACTGTAAACGCGGAAAATACGCTGACGGGACAAACCATTCCCGTAACGCGCGTAAATATCAGCGATCTGCAAAACGCCCCCGTTGACTGGGACAAGCTCGAAAAAGGCGTCCACGGCGACACTGCCAGAACGGAACGCCATACGCTCAAGCTGCATCAGGAAACCGCCGTTGAAAGCGCCGCTGAATATTTCAAACACGCGCAGCGCGGCAAGCTGATTATGGCCTGCGGCACGGGAAAAACCTTCACCTCTCTGAAAATCACTGAACGCGAGGCAAACGGTTTCGCGCTGGTTCTTGTTCCATCCATCGCGCTTGTCGGACAGATACTCCGCGAATGGACTGCGCACGCAGAAAAGCCGCTGAATACCATTTGCGTATGTTCCGACCCAAAAGTAAGTCAGTCCAGAAAAAAGAGCGCGTTAGATCCAGACAGCTTCAGCACTGTTGATTTAACCGTACCGGCAACTACAGACCCCAAACGCGTAGCGGAGCAATACAAAAAGTTTAAAAATGAAAACCTGACCGTAATTTTCTCTACATATCAATCAATCGAAGTCATAGAAGCCGCTCAAAAGCAGGGTCTGCCGGAATTCGGCCTTATAGTCTGCGACGAGGCGCACCGCACAACGGGTGTAACGCTATCCGGCGAGAACGAAGCCTCATTTGTGCGCGTCCACAATAACAAGCTCATCAAAGCAAAAAAGCGGCTTTACATGACCGCCACGCCGCGCCTTTACACGGAAGAGAGCAAGACAAAGGCAAGGAAAAACGAAGCCGTGCTTTGTTCAATGGACGATTCTGAAATATACGGCGAGGAAATCTACCGGATCGGCTTTGGCGAAGCTGTTGAAAAAGGGCTTTTAAGCGATTACAAAGTTCTGATTTTTACTGTCAGCGACAAGGACGTACCGGCGGCGTTTCAGGAAGCCATTGCCGGAATGAAAGACGAATTGCCCGCGGATACGGGCGCGAAGATCGTCGGCTGTATCAACGCGCTTTCAAAGCAGGTATGGGGAGCTGGAAGCGAAACGCTTACGCAGGCCGATCCCGCGCCGATGACGCGGGCGGTTGCATTTTGCCAGAGCATAGAAAACTCCCGCAAAATAACGGAATTATTCAATACCTTGACCGCGAAATATATAGACGCGTTGCCGACGGATCGGCGCGGCCGTATCGTCGGCATAGAATCAAAGCATATCGACGGCACGATGAACGCCCCACGCCGCGAAGAACTCCTAAATTGGATTAAGGATGCTGTGCACTTGGTATCGCGGGCACACGCTCTGCAGGCGTGTGCCCGCGATACCAGAGATTGCAAAATCCTTTCTAACGTGCGCTGTTTAAGCGAAGGCGTGGACGTTCCCGCCCTTGACGCCGTAATGTTCCTTTCCGCGCGCAACTCGCAGGTGGATGTCGTTCAATCCGTTGGCCGCGTCATGCGAAAATCTCCCGGCAAAAAATACGGTTACATAATCATTCCCGTACTCGTGCCGTCAAACGTAGAACCGGACAGGGCGCTTGACGACAACGAACGGTACAAGGTCATCTGGTCGGTATTAAACGCCCTCCGCGCCCACGATGACCGATTCAACGCTACTGTAAACAAAATAGAATTAAACAAAAAACGTCCCGACAATATTCTGGTAGGCGGCACCGCACCATTCGGCGAAGGCGAATCCGACAGGGCAGCCACCGACGCGACAGGCAGGATACAGGAACAACTCGGCCTTAACATTGATAATTTGGAAAATTTCCAGGAACTGCAAAACGTGATTTTCGCCCGGCTTGTGCAGAAGGTGGGCGACCGCCGTTACTGGGAGGAATGGGCGCAATCCGTGGCGCAAATCGCCGAGCGTCAGATTACCCGAATAACGGAAGCCGTTTCGGACGACGAAACCAGACAGGTATTCGATACGTTTCTCGCAGAAATGCGTGCAAGCATTGACGCAAGCATAACGGCGGAACGCGCCGTTGAAATGCTGGCGCAGCATTCCATTACCGCGCCGGTATTTGACGCGCTGTTCAAGGATTACGCCTTTGCAAAAAGCAACGCGGTTTCCGTCGCCATGAGCCTTATGCTCGACGAATTGCGGAAAAAGGGCGGATTGGCGCAACGAAACGACGGCACGGATGAATTGCAGAGTTTCTATGAAAGCGTCCGCAAACGCGCCGGTGATATAGACAACGCCGAAGGACGCCAGACGGTCGTTATAGAGCTTTACAATACGTTTTTCAAAGCCGCGTTTCCGAAAATGACGGAAATGCTCGGCATTGTATATACGCCGGTAGAGGTCGTGGATTTTATCGTTCATTCCGTAGACGATTTATTGCGTGCGGAGTTTGGCCGGAAACTCACTGACGAAAATGTGAATATATTCGACCCCTTCACCGGCACGGGAACATTCATAACGCGGCTGATACAAAGCGGATTGATTGACAAGGCGGATTTGCCGCGCAAATACGAGCGTGAGATTTTCGCGAACGAGCTTGTTTTGCTGGCATACTACATAGCCTGCGTGAATATTGAGAACGCATACCATGACGCGCTTGAATCGGGCGAATACAAGCCATTTGAAGGAATCGCGCTGACGGATACGTTTCAGGCGTGGGAAGAAAACAAAGCGCAGCGGAGTTTGCTTGATGAGAACTCCGAACGTGTCCGGCGGCAGAACGCCGCGCCGATAACGGTTATTTTCGGCAATCCGCCTTATTCAGTAGGACAGAAATCCGCCAATGACAACGCGCAGAACAACAGTTATCCGCGCCTTGATGAAGCGATTGCGGACAGCTACGCCGCGCTTTCGGACGCTGTAAACAAAAACGCGCTGTATGACAGTTATATCCGCGCGTTTCGATACAGCACTGACAGATTACGCGGCGGTGACGGGATAGTTTGCTTTGTAAGCAATGGCGCATGGTTGGACGGCAACAGCACGGCGGGATTTAGGAAATCGCTGGAGCGTGAGTTTTCAAAGATTTATGTTTTCAATTTGCGCGGAAACGCGAGAACAAGCGGGGAACTGCGCCGCAAGGAAGCGGGCAATGTCTTTGAAGGCGGTTCTCGCACTCCTGTTTCTATAACTTTACTTGTCAAACGGCAAGGCTTTAAGGGCAAGGCTGAAATCCACTACCGCGACATTGGCGATTATTTTAAACGTGAAGAAAAACTGGCAATTCTTAAAGAGCGTAAAACATTCTTTAACCCCGGTATGGAACTCACCCGCCTTGCGCCCAACAAACACGGCGACTGGATAACAACACGCAACGACGCTTTCCAGACGTTTATTCCGTTAGCCAGTGAAAAGAAATTTGACGCAAAAACAGAAAGCGTATTTGTTTCGTATTCGAGAGGAATAGCAACTTGCCGGGACGCGTGGTCATATAATTTTTCGCAGAGATTATTAGAAAACCATATGAGCGGCATGATAGATTTTTATAATGCTCAAATAGGTGCAGATACCGTAAGTAATGATTCCACAAAAATTAGTTGGTCTGATACGTTACGCGAAAGGCTCAAACGTCGTGAAAACATTAGTTTTGATAAAGGCTTCATCGCGTTTGCGCTTTATCGTCCCTTTACGAAACAGCGTTTTTATTACGACGACAGATTGCTTGAGAGGCGGTATCAATTCAGAAGTATTTTTCCAACGCCTGACGTAGAAAATCTTGTAATAGCGGTTAGTGGAATAGGGACTTCAAAAGACTGGTCTGTCATTATTTCAAATACGATTACCGATGTTCAGTTAATGGCAAATGGGCAATGTTTCCCGCTTTATTACTACGAAGAACAAACAAAACAAACATCACTTTTCGACGAGTCGGGCAACGACAACAAAAACTACATCCGCAAAGACGGCATAAGCGATTTTATCTTAAAACAGGCGAAGCAAAGATACGGCGCGGCGGTCAAAAAAGAGGACATTTTCTATTACGTATACGGTTTCCTGCACAGCCCGAAATACCGCGCGACATTCGCGGATGATTTGAAAAAATCCCTGCCGCGAATCCCGCTTGTAGAATCCGCCGATGATTTCTGGTCATTCTCACAAGCCGGACGCGATTTAGCAAAATTACATTTAGATTACGAAACCGTCCCGCCACTCCCGGAAATAACCGTTACCGGACATGGAAACGCCAGACATGGGAGCGCGGACGTCCCGTCCGCGGAAAGCAACGAAGGCATTAAAAGCCAATATCATGTACAAAAGCAAAAGCACGGTAATATGAAACATGATAAGAGACAAGCAACTTTCCGCGGACGGGACGTCCGCGCTCCCATGTCTGGCATCTCTCCAATATCTGACATCTCTGAAGTAGTGGCCGAAACAACTGAAGGCGCGTTTTTCGGCGACGCGCCGGACGCCGCCGCACGGCTGCGCGTGGAAAAAATGCGTTTTCTCGCCAAAGACCGCAAGGACGTAATCATCTTCAATCCATACATAACGATTGAGAACATTCCGGCGAAAGCATATGAATACGTCGTAAACGGCAAATCCGCCATAGAATGGGTAATGGAGCGTTACCAAATCAAAACCGACAAAGACAGCGGCATAACCAACGACCCAAACCTATACGCCCAAGAAACCGCCCAGACGGAATATATTTTAAATCTGCTATTATCCGTAATATCAGTAAGCATAAAAACACAAAATATCGTGACAGACCTGCCAGAGATAAAATGGTAGTCAAAATTGAGGTATATATATGGAAACCAATATGTTGCGCAATAAGCACAAGTGTCCAAAACAGGGAATACAAAGTTAGATATGAAAAGACATAGTTAAATACGTCATCCAACTTAAGGCATGGCCGAACCCGTTCTGGTAAGATGTTTTTGTCAAAAAAGCCAACCAG
>Ga0082212_10005019_pt1 | contig 18214 bp, 15 predicted proteins | sample TergutNt197P3_FD_71548 | JGI IMG/M metagenome (GOLD analysis project Ga0082212, IMG submission 71548) | Neocapritermes taracua P3 segment gut microbial communities from Petit-Saut dam, French Guiana - Nt197 P3 | ecosystem: Host-associated > Arthropoda: Insects > Digestive system > Gut ...
ACCGCAAAAACATTGTCCTCGAAACCAATGCGCGCTGCCCCAATTGCCACAAAAAGCTCCAGATGCGCGGCGAAGGCGAAAACAAGATATTTGCCTGCCTGTGCGGGCACAGGGAAAAAGTCTCCGATTTCGAAAAGCGCCGCGCAGATGCAGGGGCGAGCAAGGCAGAAGTCAAAAAATATCTCGAATCGCAGGATACCCGGGAAAAATCAGCTTCGGGAGAAACGGACTTGGCCCGGCAGCTGGCAAAATGGATGGAGCAAAACAGATCGGGCGATGATTCTTAGTTTTTGTCTTGCAGACACGCTATGCCGGGCAGCTCGAGCCCTTCCAAGAATTCAAGCGCGGCGCCGCCTCCGGTCGATATATGGGTGACTTTGTCCGCATAGCCGAGCTTATCGATGGCCGCGGCCGAGTCCCCGCCGCCGATTATGGAAACCGCCCCGCTTTCAGCCACCGCTTTTGCCACTTCTTTTGTCCCGTTGGCGAAATTGTCGAACTCGAAGACCCCCATCGGCCCGTTCCAAACGACGGTTTTTGCGCATTTTATTATGTTCGAGTACAAATTTATCGTTTTTGGCCCGATGTCAAGCCCTTCCCAGCCGTGGGGCACGTTGGCCCATTCGCATATGATCGAGTGGGCGTCGTTTGAAAAATCGTCGGCTGCCACATGGTCCACAGGCAGATATATTTTTATCTTTTTGCTTTCGGCCATTTCCAGCAGTTCCTTGGCCAGCCCGAGCTTGTCGTCTTCGCACAGCGATTTCCCGATTTTTCCGCCGATGGATTTCATGAAAGTGTAGGCCATCGCCCCGCCTATCAGAAGCGAATCGACTTTCTCCATCAAATTTTTGATGACCCCGATTTTGTCCGAAACCTTCGCCCCGCCCAAAATCGCCACGAACGGCCTTTCCGGATTTTCCAGGGCTTTGCCCATGACGGATATTTCCTTGTTTATGAGATATCCCGCATAGGCCGGCAGATAATCCGAAACCCCCGCAGTCGAGCTGTGCGCCCTGTGCGCGGTCCCGAAAGCGTCGTTTACGTAGATTTCGGCCAGCGATGCGAGCGCCTTTGAGAATTCCGGGTCGTTTTTTTCCTCTTCGGCGTGAAACCTCACGTTCTCAATTAACATGATGTCCCCGTCGGAAAGCGCGGCGGCTTTGGCTTTTGCGTCCTCCCCTATCACGTCCTTGGCCATCATGATTTCCCTTCCGAGCAGTTCCGAAAGTTTTTTTGCCACGATTCCCAGCGAATATTTCATGTTGAATTCGCCTTTGGGCCGCCCGAGGTGGGAGCACAGTATCACTTTCGCCCCCTTGCCCGCAAGATGCTTGATGGTGGGCAAAGATTCCGCGATCCTCTTGTCGTCGTCGATTTTGCCGTCTGTTATCGGGACGTTGAAATCGCAACGCACAAGTATTTTTTTGCCTTTCGGGTCGATGTCCTCTATTGTTTTTTTGTTGAATGCCTGCATTTTAAATAACTCCTTACAGATAATATTTTTGATCTTTGACAATTTTACCACATATATAAAAAAATTTCAATGCTATAAACGCAAAATTTTAAATTCGTTAAAAATTTATCAATTATTCCAGGTTTTTGAATATGTCGACGACATCGTCATAGTATTTTATGACAGCCGTTTCTTTTTTTTCATAATATGAAGCGAAATCTTTCTTTTTTGCGTCAAACATCTCCCACAACACAAAACCGAATCCTTTCCAGCCATGGTAAATGAATCCGAAATCAAGCTTTATGCCAGCGGTTATCATGTCAAGTATTTCGATCGAAGCCTCGTCCCGCATTCCTTTGAGTTTCAATGTGATGTCGTATACTGCCGGACGAACCGATTTGTAGCTTTCAAACGACAAAACTTCGGACATCGCCCCCACAAACTCATATTCGGACTCGGGAACCGCAGAAGGAACTCCGAACAATGCGTTATCGCCCCTGATCGTCGTATAGTAGCGATCTTGTTTTTCGTCGTATTTTGGCATCGGCACTATGCCATAATCGTCTGCCATATCCCGAAGCCCGTTGGCATCGCAGATAAACCCGTTGTAAAACAACGCCCTGCCCTGCTTGAAAATTTCAGTTATTTCGCTTTCCTTTGGCTGGGGCAGCACATACGAATCTTTGTTTTCAAAGCAAAGGGCATATATTTTTTCGGCAATCGAAATGGTTTTTTCGGTATTTAGCGCAAGCTCGGGGTAACCGTCAGCGCCGGTTTTCATGATAGGCTGGTCAAAGCCTGTCAAGAACACGCCCGCCGTGGCGTGCGAACCGATAAATCCGTATTGATCCGAGCCATCCATTGTCGCGTCCCCGTTTAAATCGACGCTCGAATCTTTTATAAATTCATTCAATTTGCCCAAGGTCCACTCGCCGTCTTTTATGATTTTGTATATATCCGGCAAAGCGTACTTCTGCGCGAGGTTTTTGTTATAGAAAAAAGTGTGGATGTATGTGATTGTCGTGTATGACGCTATATCGTTCATCGTGAGATACATTCTGCCGTTCAGGGTCAAATTTTCCTTAGCCGTTTGGTTCCACCACAGCTGGGACATATCTATATGCGGCAATAAATTCAAATCCATGAGGTAGCCGTTTAGAACGGAAGCAGCGGCGTTTATGGCGTGGTTGAGATAAATGTGATAGCTTTCATCCCCCGACAAAACGGAAGATTTCAATTTGTTGTCCACTTGCTCGTATGGCGTCAGCAATGCGTTGATTTTCATGTTGAAGTTTTCTTCAACGATGATGTTTCTGTTAAATACGGCGTCGTTTATTATTTCGCCGATTTGCTCTTCCGGCTGATATTCGTTGAATCCAGTCCCGGTCGTATCCATGCACAAAATGTTTAATGTTTTGCCGCCAAAATCAAAATCCGGAAGATCGTTGGTCAATTTTGATGTTTCTGTCGATTCTTCAATTAAAGCATCCGCAAGCGATCCGTCTATGTTTGCATCGTTTCCGGCATCTTTCTGGCATGCGGGCAAAAACGGCAATATTGTCAGGCAAACAATGAAGCACAGCAATTTTTTCATAAAAATATATTTCCTTTTTTTATTTCCACCATCATGATCGAAATTATATCACGTCCGCATATTTTTTTCAAGAAAAATTTTATAAAACCCATATAAAATTTAAAATACGACAAAAAAGCTGTTTTGGAATTTCAAGACAGCTTTTTTTATGCGTTTCCGCCAAGGGCAGACACATAAAGTCTGCCCCTAAAATTTAATGTAATGACTTGAATTCCATAAATTCATCAAAAACCATTGTTATTCTCGTCGAACTCACGTTAAATAGTCATCAACCTGTCTTATCTCAAAAGAATCTTGGAATTCACGTTCACTTCCATCTTCGTAAACTATAGTCGGAATCCATTTTGGTTGGGCCTCAAAATGAGGCCAAACCTCGATTTTTTGTTCCGATGATTTGTTTTGCCATATCTTTTTGAAATAATTGTCTTGACTTTTTTCTTGTTTTCGGGTATAATAGAAATTGAGATTATTTTAAATCGGAGGATGAAGTTATATAATGTTGCTTGGATTTGATGTGAGAATGGTGAACAAAAACGATCTTCCCGCCCTTCAGGAACTCTATTTGAATTTGCACGACGCCGAAATCATGCCCATAACTTCCGAAACTATGCTGCTTTGGGAGAATATACTCGGCGACCCGAACTATCATATATTAATCGGCGAAGAACTCGGGAAGATCGTATCCTCCGTGACGCTTGTGATCATAAAGAACCTCACAAGGCAGATGCGGCCCCACGCCTTAATCGAAAACATGGTGACCTTGCCCGAATATAGAAACAAGGGCTATGCGGGCCTTTTGATGCAAAAAGCGGTCGAGATAGCCAAAGAAAACGATTGCTACCGGGCGGTGTTCATAAGCGGCTCGAAAAACGAGTCCACTATCAGGTTTTATCTGAACTCGGGATTCACGAACACGGAAAAATCCGCGTTTGTGATGAAGCTGTGATTATTATTTGTCTGCAAAAATCAAAAAGGGGAACTTTTTGCTCCCCTTTTTTTTGGCGTTTGTTTGCTTTTATTCGGCTATGTCCACGACCACGCCCGAACCCACGGTTTTGCCGCCCTCGCGTATGGCGAACCTGAGCCCTTTTTCGATCGCTATCGGGGTGATCAGCTCGACGTTCATCACGACATTGTCGCCCGGGTTGCACATTTCGACATCTGCCGGAAGGGTGATAACGCCCGTGACATCCGTGGTCCTGAAATAGAACTGCGGCCTGTAGTTGTTGAAGAACGGCTTTTTGCGCCCGCCCTCTTTTTCAGTGAGCACGTAAACCTGTCCGCTGAATTTTTTGTGGGGCTTTATCGTGCCGGGTTTGGCCAAGACCTGGCCCCTCTCGATTTCGTTCTTGGCGACGCCTCTGAGCAAAATCCCCGTGTTGTCGCCCGCAGTGGTCGATTCGAGCAGCTTGCGGAACATCTCTATGCCCGTGGCCACCGTTTTTCTCGGGGCGTCCATGAGCCCGACTATCTCGACTTCCTCGTTGAGCTTGAGGGTTCCCCTCTCGACTCTGCCCGTGGCCACGGTGCCGCGCCCGGTGATCGAGAACACGTCCTCGACCGGCATCAAGAACGGCAGGTCGCCCGCGCGGTCCGGGGTGGGAATGAAGCTGTCCACGGCATCCATGAGCTCGAATATGCACTTGTACTCCTCCGAGGTCGGATCCGTCGAATCGCTTTCAAGGGCGTTTCTCGCCGAACCCTTGATGATCGGCGTGTCGTCGCCGGGGAACTCGTACTCGTTGAGCAGATCCCTGATTTCCATTTCGACGATCTCGAGCAGCTCGGGGTCGTCGACCAAGTCGGCTTTGTTGATGAATATGACAATCGCGGGAACGCCGACCTGCCTGGCGAGCAGCACGTGCTCGCGGGTCTGCGCCATGGGCCCGTCGTCTCCGCCCACCACCAATATAGCGCCGTCCATCTGGGCCGCTCCGGTTATCATGTTCTTGATGTAGTCCGCGTGCCCGGGGCAGTCCACATGGGCATAGTGCCTGTCTTTTGTCTGATACTCGACGTGGCGCGTGTTGATCGTGATGCCCCTGAGCTTTTCCTCGGGCGCGTTGTCGATCTGGTCATATCTCATAAACTCAACCGTTTTGTCTCCCATGGCCAAGGTTTTCGTTATAGCCGCCGTGAGGGTGGTTTTGCCGTGGTCGACGTGGCCTATCGTCCCTATATTTACGTGGGGTTTGGTTCTTTCAAATTTAGCTTTTGCCATTTCTAAGTTTTCCTCCTTATTTAATCTTTTTAATTTACAAGGTTTTTTTTGTTTGGTTTTTATTTATATAATTTTGATCGTCGGTGTAATTTAATAATATTTTGTGCGCCCGGTTATGATCGTCTCCTGAATGTTCTTCGGCACTTCGGCGTAGTGGCTGGGTTCCATCGCGAAAGTCCCCCTGCCCTGGGTTTTGGAGCGCAAATCCGTCGCATAACCGAACATTTCGGCCAAGGGCACAAATGCGTTTATCTGCTGGGCCCCCGCTATGGGATCCATCCCAAGGATCGTGCCCCGCCTCGAGGTCAGATCCCCGAGCACGTCGCCCGTGTAGTCGTCGGGCGCGGTGGCCGCCACTTTCATGATCGGCTCGGTCAGCGCCGGGTCGGCTTTCGCCATCGCTTCCTTGAAGGCCATCGAAGCCGCGATCCTGAACGCGAGCTCGCTCGAGTCCACTTCGTGGTAAGAGCCGTCGGTCAGCGTGGCTATCACGTCGACCACGCTGTATCCCGCCAAGATGCCTGTCTGCATCGCCCCCTGTATGCCCTCGTCGACTGACGGGATATACTCTTTCGGGATCGTCCCGCCCACTATTTTGCTCACGAATTCATAGCCCTTGCCGGGCTCATTGGGTTCAATCGTGATCTTCACGTGCCCGTACTGCCCGTGCCCTCCGGTCTGCCTCGCGTATTTCACGTCGGCGCCCGCGCTTTTTCTTATGCTCTCCTTATACGATACCTGCGGCTTGCCCACATTCGCCTCCACTTTGAACTCCCGGAGCAGCCGGTCGACTATGATCTCCAAATGCAGCTCGCCCATTCCGGCGATGATCGTTTGCCCCGTGTCCCCGTCGGTATAGCTTTTGAAAGTGGGGTCCTCTTCCGCGAGCCTGGAGAGCGCGATTCCCATTTTGTCCTGGCCCGCTTTGGTTTTGGGCTCTATCGCGACTCTGATCACCGGGTCCGGGAATTCCATCGATTCCAGCACTATCTGCGCATTCTCCGCGCACAGGGTATCCCCCGTCGTGGTGTTTTTTACCCCTACCACCGCCGCTATGTCGCCGGCGTATATCTGATCCACGTCCTGCCTGGCATCCGAGTGCATCAGCACGATCCTTCCAAGCCGCTCGCGCTCGCCTTTCGCCGTATTATACACCGTGGCCCCGGTGGCGATGGTTCCCGAATATACCCGGATAAAACACAGCCTGCCGTAATCGTCCGTTTCTATCTTGAACGCGAGCGCCGAAAACGGCGCGTCGTCTGCGCTCTTTCTGGAATCTTCCGCCCCCGTTTTGGGGTTTTTACCGGTTATATCCGGCACATCCAACGGAGAGGGCATATAGTCCACCACCGCGTCCAGCAGTTTCTGCACCCCTTTGTTTTTGTACGAGGTCCCGCACGTGACAGGGACCATCCTGTTGGCTATGGTGCATATTCTCACCGCGCTTTTTATCTCGTCTTCGGTCAGCTGCCGGCCGTCGAGGTATTTTTCGAGGATCTCTTCGGTGGCGTCGGCCACGGTTTCTATCAGCGCGGCCCTGTATTCCTCCGCCTTGTCGATGTATTCGTCCGGGATTTCGCCGACCTGTATGTCCGTCCCGTCGTCATTTAAGTATATATAGGCCTTCATCTCGATCAAATCGATGATCCCCGAAAAGCTTTCTTCGGCTCCGATCGGTATCTGCACCGGAACCGCATTCGCCTTCAGGCGGTCTTTCATCATCGAAACCACCTTGAAAAAATTGGCGCCCATGATGTCCATTTTGTTCACATACGCCATCCTGGGGACTCCGTATTTGTCCGCTTGCCTCCAAACGGTCTCTGATTGGGGCTCGACTCCGCCCTTGGCGCAAAACACCGTCACCGAACCGTCCAAAACCCTGAGCGATCTCTCGACCTCGACGGTAAAATCGACGTGCCCGGGGGTATCGATCAGATTTATCCGGTGCCCTTTCCAGAAACAGGTGGTGGCTGCGGATGTGATCGTTATGCCCCTTTTTTGCTCCTGTTCGCGCCAATCCATCGTCGCGGCGCCGTCGTGGACCTCGCCGAGTTTATGCGTCTTTCCGGTGTAATACAGGATACGCTCGCTCGTGGTGGTTTTTCCTGCGTCGATATGCGCCATTATACCTATATTGCGGGTATTTCCCAAGCTGTACTCTCGTGGCATTTTGCAACACTAACTCCTGACTAATAATTGGTTTCTACCATTTGTAATGCGAAAAAGCCCTGTTGGCCTCCGCCATTCTGTGCATGTCGTCTTTTCTTTTGACCGACGCGCCCGCGTTGTTCACGGCATCCAAGATTTCCCCGGCCAAGCGGTCGCTCATTTTCTTTTCGCCCCTGGCCCTTGAAAAAGTCGTCATCCAGCGCAGCCCCAAAGTCAATCTCCTGTCGGCCCTGACCTCCATGGGTATCTGATATGTCGAACCGCCCATTCTGCGCGCCTTCACCTCTAATGCGGGCATGATGTTGTCCAAAGCGTTCTGGAACACTTCAAGGGGATTTTTCCCCGATTTTTCGCCGACCGCTTTGAAAGCGTCATAGACGATGCCCTGGGCGATGCCTTTTTTGCCGTCGAGCATCACGTTGTTGATCAGCTTTGTGACCAATTTCGAATTGTACATCGGATCGGGCAAAACATCCCTCTTGGGTACGTTACCTCTTCTCGGCACTCTTCTTCCCTCCTTCATATTTTTACATTCACATCGATTAAATGAAATCAAATTGTTTTCATGACATCATTGGTACTCGGAAGATTTTCGATTTCCCCCGTTTGGCGCCCGTAAAATCTTCTGTTTTTATAAACAAATTTATTATCCGGCGCAAACTCAAAGAACCAACTCCTATCGTTTTTGCTCAATTGTCAATCGTTCGCGGTTTTTCCCCTTTTGGCCCCGTATTTCGAACGGCCCTGCTTGCGGTTCGCGACCCCCTGGGTGTCCAATGTCCCCCTGATTATGTGGTAGCGCACGCCGGGCAGGTCGCGCACCCTTCCGCCCCTTATGAGCACCACGGAGTGCTCCTGCAGGTTATGGCCGATCCCGGGGACATATCCCCACACTTCCATGCCGTTCACGCTCCGCACCCTCGCCACTTTGCGCAGCGCGGAATTCGGCTTCCTCGGGGTCTTCGTCAGCACTTTTGTGCAAACCCCCCTTTTTTGCGGGGAGGGCAGATCGATCGCGATGTTCTTTTTCAGGTTCACGCTCCTCTGCAGCACCGGCGACTTCGACTTGTAAAAGGATTTTTGCCTGCCGTTTCTCACTAACTGGTTAAAAGTCGGCACTTGTTTTTTCACCTCTCTTTCTTTGATTGGGATAATAAATTAATTTATACAAACAGAAACAAAAAATTTCTGGATGCAGCTCTAAAACAAGAAAAAAACTCAGCCGACGACCGCGCACACCGCGCAGCCCACTTCGATTTCGCACGCTTCGCCGAGCTCCTTTTTGGTCATGCTCCCGTCGATTTCCAGCGGCAGCCCCTCGCACATTTTTTTTATTTGCAGCAAAAACTGTTCGTCGGCGTCGCTCGCGGCGAATATTTTTTTCACGGCGCCGCTGTTCACGGCTTTTTTTGTCTGATTGAGTCCGACCGCCTTTTTTGCGGCTGAAAGCTCCGAAATATCCATAAAAACGCAAATATCCCCATAACTTATTATTTACGGCTCTTTTTATTCTATCACATAATCATACGATATGTCAAGAGAAATTTGACAAAAAAATCAATTTTTCCGTTTTCTGATAAAATAGAAGACCAGCAGCGCGGCGGCCACGATTCCCAAAGCGATAAAAATAAATATATTGTTGTCGCCCGTATTGGCGGAAGCCAGCATCGTATCCATAGATAACCCAAACCCTTCCAAAAAATTTGACTGATTCATGCCTTTCTCACCATTATATCAGATTCAGGCGAAATAATCAAGCCATATGGCGCGAATATTTCAAAAAATTTTTTTAAACGGTTGACAAAAAACAAAAATAATGATAGAATGTGTAACAATCGATGCAGTCAAAACTATTTATTGGGAGATTATACATGAGCAAAATCGATTTTGATTCGCCCGAAGAAAGAAAAATCTTCTGGCACACCTCGTCGCATATCCTCGCGCAGGCGGTGAAAAGACTGCACCCCAAAGCGAAACTCGCCATAGGCCCTGCGGTCGACAACGGGTTCTATTACGATTTCGATGTCGAAAAGCCGTTTTCGCCCGAAGACTTGGAGGCGATCGAGGCGGAAATGGCAAAAATAATCAAGGAAAACCTCAAGCTCCGCAGGTTTGCCTTGCCCCGGGACGATGCGGCGCAACTCATGCGCGACAAAAACGAGCCGTATAAAATCGAGCTGATCGAAGACATCGCCGAAAGCGAAGAGATTTCGTTTTACGAGCAGGGCGAGTTTGTCGATTTGTGCGCCGGCCCGCACCTCGATTATGTGAGCGCGGTAAAGGCGTTCAAGCTAACCGGCGCGACGGGGGCATACTGGAGAGGCAGCGAAAAAAACAAGATGCTGACCAGGATCTACGGCGTGTCCTACCCCGACAAGGCCTCGCTTGAAAAATATATGGCCGAAATCGAGGAGGCGAAAAAACGCGACCACAACAAGCTCGGCAGGGAGCTCGAATATTTCACCACTGTCGATTATATCGGCCAGGGGCTTCCGATAATGATGCCAAAAGGCGCGAAAGTTTTGCAGCTGCTTCAGAGGTTCGTCGAGGACGAAGAGGAAAAAAGGGGCTATGTTTTGACCAAGACGCCTTTCATGGCCAAAAACGATTTGTACAAAATCTCCGGGCACTGGGACCATTACAGGGACGGAATGTTCATTTTGGGGGACGAAAAAGACGAGGAGGCGCTGGCGCTGCGCCCGATGACCTGCCCTTTCCAGTTTCAGGTCTATCTGTCCAAAACGCGCAGCTACCGCGATCTGCCCATGAGGTTCAACGAAACGGCCTATCTGTTTAGAAACGAGGCCTCGGGGGAAATGCACGGGCTTATCAGGATGCGGCAGTTCACTTTGTCCGAAGGGCATATAGCCTGCCGCGCCGACCAACTCGAGGAAGAATTTTCGGGCTGCCTGGATCTGGCGAAATTCATGCTTTCCACGCTCGGGCTCGACGGGGAGGTGAGCTACAGGTTTTCGAAATGGGACGAAAACAACAAGGAAAAATACATAGGTTCCGCCGATGAATGGGAGAGGATCCAGAATACGATGCGGACCATATTGGACGATTTGAAAATCGATTATGTCGAAGCCGACGGCGAAGCCGCGTTTTACGGGCCGAAATTGGACATACAGATCAAAAATGTCCACGGCAAGGAAGACACGCTGATCACATTGCAGATAGATTTCCAGCTCGCTTCGCGGTTCGGCATGGAATATGTGGACTTTGACGGCTCAAAGAAAAACCCGTACGTGATCCACAGGAGCTCGATCGGCTGCTATGAGAGGACGCTCGCGCTTCTGATCGAAAAATACGCCGGGGCGCTTCCCGCATGGCTCGCGCCGACGCAGGTCAAAATCCTGCCGATAGGTTTTGGCCAGCATGAGTACGCCTATGCTTTGCGCGATAAAATGCAGTCGCGGAATGTGCGCGCCGAAGTCGATGACAGAAACGAGAAGATCGGCTACAAAATCAGGGAAGCGCAAGCCGATAAAGTGCCCTATATGCTCATAGTGGGCGACAAAGAGCTCCAGTCCGGAACGGTTTCGGTCCGGTCGCGCAAAAAAGGCGAACTCGGGGCGGTCGCCTCCGAGGAATTCATGGAGGGGCTTTTGGAAGAAATAAACAATAAAGCAAAATAATAAGGAGAGAAATATGGCAAAAAAAATAGGTTACGCCGTCGTGGGCCTCGGTGTGGGGCGCAGCCACTGCGACGCGGCGCACAGTTCAAAAAACGCCGAGCTCGTCGCGGTCTGCGATTTGCTCGACGACAGGCTCGAATCGGCAAAAAAAGCGTACGACGGGGTGCTGACGTACAAGTCATTTGAGGAAATGCTGAAAAGGGACGATATAGACATAGTGTCGATCGCCGTTCCCAGCGGTCTCCACGCCGAACTCGCGGTATCGGCCTTGGAGAGCGGCAAGCACGTTCTCGTCGAGAAACCGATCGACATAACCGTGGAAAACGCCATGAAAATAGAGCAAGCGAGGCTCAAAACGGGGCTTTTGGCCGGGGTCATACACCAAAACAGGTTCAACGCGGTCATGAAGCCTGTGAAAGAAGCCGTGGACACGGGAAGGCTCGGCAAGCTGATACTGGGCACTTTCGCCGTGAAATGGTACAGGGAACAGAGCTATTACGACAACGGCGGCTGGAGGGGCACCTGGGCGATGGACGGCGGCGGTTCGCTGATGAACCAAGCGGTCCACACGGTCGATCAGATGCAGTGGCTGATGGGGGACGCGCAAAGCGTCGTGTCGATTTCGGGCGTATATAGCCACAAAATCGAAACGGAAGACCTGACCGCCTCTTTGGTCAAATTCAAAAGCGGGGCTGTGGCGACCTTTGTTTCATCGACCTGCTGCTATCCGGGGATATGCACCGACATACAGCTGTACGGCGAAAAAGGCTCGATAGAAGTGGACGGCGACGCCTTGAAATTCTGGAAGATAATGGGGGGCGACCCCTTCGAGGAAACCGAAATGCTCCAGAACTACGGCACCGGCAACGGGGCGGCCGCGGCCTTGGACCCCGCGCTCATGGTGGGGCACGCGGTCCAGGTCGAGGATATGATATCGGCGGTCATCGAAAACCGGCAGCCGCTCGTGGTCCCATCGGACGCGGTGAAGAGCGTGGGGATAATAAACGCGGTTTATGAATCGGCAAAAACCGGCAAGGAAGTATTATTATAGCAGCTCCCTGACCAATTCCCCGTTTTCCTTTGGCGAAAGATATGAGAGCGGCACGTCGAACACCGTCTTCGCGCCGAAATTACCCTCTTTTGACATTCGGGCCGCCGCCCTCGCATATGCCAAAAGCACGCTCCCGGTGAATTCGGGGTTGCTGTCCGATTTCAGGGAAAATTCCATGAGGTGATTGTTTTCGCCCGTTTTCCCGCTGTGCAGAACAAATCCGCCGTGCGGCATTTTCGAATGGTTTTTTAGCAGCTCATTTTCGGTTATGAAATTCACAGTCGTGTCATAGTCGGCGAAATAGTCGGGCATATTTTTAATCTGCCCTTCTATTTTTTTTAGGTCGGAATTTTTATCGGCTGCCACATAGCATTCTCTTTTCATCTTCTGCCTTGCGGAAAGCTGCGGATTTGCGCCGTTTCTCACTTCGTTTGCTGCGCTTTCTATGGGGACCGTATATTGAACGGCACCCTTCACGCCTTCAATTTCGCGTATCGCGTTTGAATGGCCCTGCGATACTCCCCTGCCCCAAAACGTATAGCTTTCCCCTTGGGGCAAAATCGCCTGCGCCATCATTCGGATCATCGAAAAGAGCCCGGGATCCCATCCCGCCGAAATTATGGCCGTTTTGTTTTGTGCCGCTTTGTCCATTTTCGAAAAATATTCGGGTATTTTGGCGTGGCTGTCAAATGAATCCACGATATTGAACATCGCGGCGAATTTCGGGCCCTGTTCCGGCAGATCTTTCGCCGACCCCCCGCAGAGCACCATCACGTCGATTTCAGCTTTCATGTTTTCCGCTTCTTCCAAGGCGCATACCGGCGCCTCCGGGATTTCTATGCGCAATTTTCCGGGGTCCCTTCTTGTGAACACCGCCGCGAGTTCCATGTCAGAACTCGCCGAGACCGCCTTTTCGACCCCTTTGCCTATATTGCCGTAGCCCGCTATTCCGATTTTTAGTTTCATAAAATTCTTGCCCTCCTGTTTTTTTTTCATATTACCACATAAACCGGAAAAAATCAATATACGGCGGCATATTGTAACAATTGTGACAATTGTGACAATATGCCGCCGTCTGCTGAAATCATTTATTTGCAAAGCCCGCCGCGCAGCCTGTATAAAAACGGCTCGAAGCACGCGCCGCGCTCGTGAAAATTCTCCACTGTTTTGCTGTATTTCATCACCTCGCATACAAACAAGGCCGCGCTGTCCACGGATTCGACCAAGCCGTGGCCGCATAGGATCCCCCCCGTCAGAACGCTCGAAAACAAATCGCCCGTCCCGTGCATCCGAAAAGGCAGCAGCTCGACTTCCCTTTCGGCGTATTCGCCCTCTTGCGACAGGATGCAGTTATATAGTTTGTCGCCCCGTTCGATTCCGGTGATCACCGCGTTTTTGGCGCCGATGTCGATCAATTTTTCCGCCAATGCCTGTATTTCTCCGCCGCCCTTCGCAAATTTGCCGTAGTCCTCCCCCGTCAAAACGCAGGCCTCGGTAAGATTGGGCGTGGCGATGTCCGCTATGGCTGCAAGGCTTTTCATGTTTTCGCACATTTCGGGGGTGTAAAACTTGTATATCTCGCCGTTGTCCCCCATCACCGGGTCGATGATCGCATATTTTGGGGCAAAAGATCCCACGAGCTCCTTGATGTGCCCGATTTGCGCGGCCGACCCCAAAAACCCGCTGTAAACCGCGTCAAAGCTCACCCCGCATTCTTTCAGGTGGCCGATGAATCCGGGCATCTGCGCCGTGAAGTCGGTAAACTGGAAGTTTGGGAAATTCGTGTTCGCCGAAAAGATTCCGGTCGGTATGGGGCACACTTCGACCCCGCAGGCCGATATCACCGGAAGCGCGGTGGCAAGCGAGCATTTCCCGAAACCGCATATGTCGTGCACCGCCGCCACCCTGGGCAGTTTTATTGGCATGGACTGCATTTTTTCGTTCATTTTAATTTCATTTCCTTACGTATATTTATTCCATTTATTTCCTACGCCGGTTCGTCGTCTTCCTCGCCGACGATCTGGTGCGCCATTTCCCTTTGGGCCATCACCAGTTTGTAGTATATGCCCTTGGCGTCGAGCAGTTCGTTGTGGGTGCCGTATTCGGCCACTTTGCCTTTGTCTAAGACAAGCAGCCTGTTCGCGTTGCGGAGCGTAGAGAGCCTGTGGGCTATGGCTATCGTGGTGCGGTTCTCCGAGAGCTTGTTCAGCGAATCCTGTATCATCTTTTCGGTCTCCGTGTCAAGGGAAGCGGTGGCTTCGTCCAATATCAGTATGCTCGGGTTGTGTATCACCGCCCTCGCTATGGCCACCCTCTGGCGCTCGCCCCCGGACATCGAGTACCCCTTTTCGCCCACCAGCGTGTTGTACCCTTCGGGCAGGTTCACGATGAAATCGTGCGCGTTCGCCACCCGGGCCGCCTCTATCACTTCCTCGTCTGAGGCATAGGGTTTCGAGTACCTTATATTCTCCCTCACCGTCCCGGTGAACAGATGCGTCTCCTGCAAAACCACGCCTATCTGGCTGCGAAGCGCCTCCTGCGATATGTCCTTTATGTTCACCCCGTCGATTAAAATTTCCCCTTCGTTCACATCGTACAGACGCATCAAAAGGTTTATGAGCGTGGTTTTTCCCGAGCCGGAGTGACCCACTATGCCGATCATCTCCCCGGCCTTTATGTCGAGGCTCACATTTTCCAAAACCGGGCTGTAGCTCTGGTAGCCGAAAGTGGCTTTGTTTATCGAAATGTCGCCCTCGATTTTTATGTCGATCGGCAAATCTATGTCGAGTATTTCCGGGGTTTCCTCGAGTATCTCGAACACCTTGCTGGAGGAGGTGAGAAAATGCGATATGCTGTTTGGTATGTTGGCCAGCGAAGTCAAGGGCCCGTAGACTATTCCCGTATAGGCGAAAAACTGGTTGTATTCGCCGATCGTTATCTCGCGGTTGATCACTTTTTGGCCCGCATACCAGATTATGAGGTATGTGCCCGCATTGATCAAAAATGTGACAAACGGCCAGATCGTCGACCATATCCTCGAAATTATCTCGGATTGGTTGGCCACTTCGAGGCTCGCTCCGTTGAATTTTTCTATTTCTTTGTCCTCCTGCCCGAAGCTCTTGACCACGCGCACTCCGTTCAATATATCGTGCAGCAGATAGTACAGGCGCGTGCCCGCCACCCATTGCCTCCTGTTTTTGCTGTGTATATAGTCCCAGAACTGCGTGATTATGAAGATGGCGAACGGTATGGGGACTATGACAAAAAGCGCCGTGACCCAGTTCATCAAAAACAGAATGACCACCGCGATCGGCAACGATACGACCTGCCTGAATATGCTCGGGAATTCGCGGATTATGAAGCTTTGCATCGCGCTTGTGTCGCCTGAGACCCTCGTCATCAAATCGCCCGTCGAATGCCTGTGGATCGACGAAAGCGAAAGCGCCTGTATTTTCTCGTACAAAAGCGTTCTCAGCATGATCAAAAATTTGCCCGAGGCCACCGCGAGCAGCCGCCCTTCGACCACACCCAGCGACCTCTGCGCCAAGTCGATTGCCACGAGCAGTACGATCCAGCTCACGAACCCCCGGATTATCACATCCATGTTCGCCATGTCCGCGGGAATTTCCGGGACGAAATAGGTGTCGGTGATGTGGCGCATTATTATCGGCAGGATGAACTGCATCAGTATCCCGATGGTCGCCACGATGAACGGGAAAAACATGGCGAGCCTGAGCCCCTTCGTCATGGCCCAGAGCTTTAGGTATACCTCCAGTTTTTTCATGCAGAAAGGGCATATCACGGACCCGTAGAGATATGGCCTGCCGCAATCGGGGCAGAACCTTTCGGGGGAATTGTTTGTGAGCGCTTCCTCGTTCCCCGTTTCGGAGAGAATCTCGCAGGCTTTCACCATCACGGCGTAACGGGGCAGGTTCCTGCCCACGATGAACTGGCAGATCAAGGACGCGCTCCCGTTCACCGTGGCGTAAAATCCGCCGCTGCCGTACATGACTTCCGTCTTGAAATTCGACGAGCCGATTATGTCGTATACGCCAAGCAGTTCGCCGTCCAATATTTTATACATTTTTTTGTTCGTGAAAGCCACGAAACCTTTTACAAATTTTCCCTCATGCATATTGAACGGCAGGCAGTACATGAGTTTTTCCCCCGCGCTCGATCTTTCGAAAATTTCGAGGTCGGGCTGCGGCATTTCGTACAGCAGTTTCATAAATACCAGCCCTCTTCAAACATAAATTTCTATTTTTTTGTAGCTGTTGGCATCCAGGCTCGAAGGGTCTTTTATCTGAAAGTTGTTGCCGTCGATATCGTGTATGAATATCCTGCCGTCTTCCAAGGCCCTGATATTTGAGAACGGGTTGTTCAAAATGAAGGTCATGCTCCCCGCTTTTGTCTCGGTTTCCCAATAAGTGTACCCGAATTTTTCTTTGACTGACATTATTTTCGTGATTTCGGGCGAGAAATATCGTCTGTCGAGCTCGTCTGAGAACAGCTGCCGCTGATCCTCGGGGAAATCTTTCATGTATCTTATCATGCCTATTTCTTTCCCCCTGCCCATTTTTTTCGAATCGGGCTCCCTGACCGACAAAAACTCGTCGGGGTTCGTTATCGGGAAGCACCTGAAAATCACTATCCTCTCGAAAAATTCCTCTGTTTCGTCCGCATTTTTTAAATTCAGGCTTATGAGCCCGCCTTCCGAGCGCTTGAATTTCGCGTTGTCGGGCGTGAGCGCGACGGACACGCGCTCCTTTTCCTGTTCCAGTGCTTCATCCGCATTTTTTTCCGGCATTTATTTCCACTCCTTTTCACTCGCCCGCGATGACCCGTTTCATCGCGTCGCTTTGCAGTTTGTACAGCTTGTAGTATATCCCCTTGTTTTTTATGAGCTCCACGTGGTCGCCGCTTTCCGCGATTTCCCCGTTTTCGATGGCGAACAGGTAATTGCACTCTTTCAAAGTCGAAAGCCTGTGCGCTATCACTATGGTGGTGCGCCCTTTCACCAAGACGTTTATCGCCTCCTGGATCATCCTTTCGGTTTCGGTGTCCATGGCCGCGGTGGCCTCGTCGAGTATCAATATTTTCGGGTCGAGCAATAGCGCCCTGGCTATCGATATCCTCTGCTGCTCGCCCCCGGACATCGAGCGGCTCCCCGTGCCCACGAGCGTCTCGTAGCCTTCCGGCATATTGGCGATGAAATCGTGCGCGTTGGCCGCTTTCGATGCCGCTATTATCTCGTCCCTGGTCGCGCCGGGCTTCGCGTACCTTATATTTTCCGCCACGGTCCCCCTGAATATGAATATCTCCTGCGACACTATCGCGATGTTTTTTCTCAGCGCCTGTATTTCTATGTTTTTTATGTTGTGCCCGTCGATTTTTATCGAGCCGCTTATCACGTCGTACATTCGGGTGATCAGGTTCGCGATGGTGGATTTCCCCGCCCCTGTGTGGCCCACGAGCCCGATATAGTCGCCCTGCTTTATCTTGAAGGACATATTCCTCAAAATCGGGCGGTTGGCCACATAATGGAAGCATACGTTGTCAAATTCGATTTCGCCTTTCAGCTCTTCGAGCTTGAGCGGATTTTCCGCATCCACGATATCCCTCGGGGCGTCCATCACCTCAAACACCCTTTGGGCGGAATTCGTCATTTCGGTGATATAGTCGGTCAAAGTCGCGAAAGTTTCCAGCGGGACGAAAATGAGGCCTATAAAGTTCAAATAAGTCAGAAAATTGCCGTAGCTCATGGTCCCGCCGATCACGCTAACGCCGCCGAAGCCCCATATCAGCCTGCCGGTCAGCCCGATGAGGAGGCTGACGACCGGGAATATCGACAAGCGGGCTATGTTCACTTTCAAATCGGCCTGATACAGGCTGTCGCTGTATTTTCTGAAGCGGTTGCTTTCCTCCACTTCCTTGGCGAACGCCTTCACCACACGTATGTTGCCAAGGGAGTCGCCGAGCATGCTGTTGAGCGAAGAGGATCTGCGCCAGCGCTTTGAATACATCCTCCACATTTTGGGCAGCTGGGTCCTGAAAATCCAAACGATTATCGGGACGGGGACAAACA
>Ga0082212_10005020_pt1 | contig 18213 bp, 16 predicted proteins | sample TergutNt197P3_FD_71548 | JGI IMG/M metagenome (GOLD analysis project Ga0082212, IMG submission 71548) | Neocapritermes taracua P3 segment gut microbial communities from Petit-Saut dam, French Guiana - Nt197 P3 | ecosystem: Host-associated > Arthropoda: Insects > Digestive system > Gut ...
TAGTACGTATAGCTCATCGGTAACGCTGCCGCAGCGTTCGCAAGTGCTGTCGTCTTCGTATTCACGCGCTAAAATCCAAAACTGCTCTCCTCTGTGCTCAATATCACGGTAACAATCATAACAAACTCTCTCTACCATTTGATTTTCACCTACCTTTTTATCGAAATATATTTTTACTTGTTGGGTAAGGGAAATCGAAGAGACCCTGCCTGACACTTTCGCCTGCATCGTGAACAGCATCACAGAGCATGACAAGCTCCACGCTGCCCTTGCCAAAGACGGGAAGCACTGCTACGCTACAATGCCTTTACTCCAAAGATTAACTCTGCTGCGATTTCAAAACGATAATCGAGATTAGAGAATCTTATACTGCTGCCTGTCATTTCTTCCAAGTGGCAAACTATCGAATCGAATACATAATCAGCTATCGAGATGTAGTATATCGTCCAACCGCCGTTTGCGTCACGATCTGCCCTCATCAGTCGCATACCTTCCATATCGCTCGTTGCTCGTCTTGATACCTCCATGATGTGGTCATGTTCGAGATCATTTACCGACCGGTTGCTCCTGACTCTATTTTTCTTCTGGAGATAGTATATACAACTCTTCTCCAGGCAGTTGTGATCTGCTCTCAATTCGTCAGTTAAAAATCCCGGGTGTTGCTCATATTCACAAAACGCAACGCATTTTCCGCTACCGGTAATTGTGCCGTCAATACACTGCCTGCTATGTGCGGAACTGTGGCGGCACTCATATGTATCATAGTCTATTACTGTTAGTTGTGTGTTCACTCTTGCTCCTTCCTAAAAATCGATGAAACTTTCATCTTCGTCTGCATATGCCAAGTTGTCAATGTCCGGTTGAACATCCTGCCTATCGTGACTTGCGTAATCAGTTTCCTCAGCCGCCCACTTCTCGAACGCCCAGTAGGCTTCGTAATCTTCTGGACTATTACTGTCCATACCATCGTCACCGTCACAGTAATTATCCATCGACAAAGCTGATTCCAAGTCTCCGCCTAAGATTCTGACGCTAACCATGAAGTCCTCAAAATTGCTTGCGTTTACAGCTTCGTTGGCGTTTTCAACAAAGTAGTTAAAGCAATGTTTCATATACCTGTAGGAGTATTCTGTAAAGTCAGTACCCAAGTACAGTTCCATGAGGTCTAAGTTTTCTTCTGTTATATCGGGTACTCCTTGTACTGCAAGTTCTTCAATGAGATTAAGCGATTCATTGATTGATTTATGAAACGTGAAGTATGTATATACCAATGGATATGCGGCAAGTAACAGTTTCTGGAGTCCAGACCAAATCTCAGCGGGTTTCCCGTAATCGTCTGTACAAAATTGTATTGTGTAGTCGTCAACAAACTCGAATGTCTCCCGCATTCCTAAACCATACATATCCGCAAGGTTAAAGGCAGCTTCGCTTTGAGCATCACTGAACGCATAGACTTCTTGTAAATCCAAGGCTTCTGAGATTCTCGCAAGTTTATCCTTCTCTACTCCAAACTTAAGGTCTTCTGCCATACGATCTTCCTCCTCTTCTTCAAAGCTACTCTTTGAGTAATTATCATCAGCGGATATAACCGACCAAGTCTGCGGTGGTGTTATCAGCGTTTTATCCTTGCTTGTCTTTGCCTCTGACGGTGCTATATCGAAATGTTTTCGGAAAGCCTTAGTGAAAGCGGGATGATCACTCAGACCTGTATAAGCTATAGCAGTATCAATACTCCCACTATTTTTGTCATCAATGATGACCTCATAAGCTTTCATCATTTGCCGCCTCTTAATATATGGTATAAGTGGCTCGCCTGTCATAAACCTAATCACAGAGTTCAAGTCACGTAGGGTGTCTCCTCTGCCCTTATCCTTAACAACTTGGTCAGCAAGTTCGCCTGGTTTGTCTCCTAGTCCCTCGGAAACTCTATACTCAATCAAATCAATGATCTCATCATATTTTTCTTTTGTATTCATGTCATGCCTCCTATCTGAATAGCATCGTAGCACAGTAGTTTTTGTTTGCATTGTTTTTTTACGACAAGTTTTGACAAATAACAAAATAAACTGTCCGCAAAGAATTTTTAGACACTTCTAAAATCCAAAACTGCTCTCCTCTGTGCTCAATATCACGGTAACAATCATAACAAACTCTCTCTACCATTTTAATTTCACCTACCTTTCTATCAGCGCTACAACTATAATTATAAGAGTGATTACGATCAAGGCGATTAGGCTGAACTTCGCAAACGGTTTCAAGTCCTTCCACTTGAGCCCGTGCGTGTTGTTGCGTGCGGAGTAGGGGATTCGCTCCTCGCGCTCAATCTGTTCTTGCATGCTGCCGGTGGAGGCGCTGCGGCGCGCTTGTTTTGCTGCGCTCCTGTCCTGCAGGGCATTGAGCGGGTCTTCCTCCGGGTGGGTCAGCATATATGACATGAACTCTTCAATCTCCCGATCCCGATCATCCATCTCCATCACACCCTTACTCGTTGAAACTTGTTTTCACACTTTACTACACTTGAGTCGTAGTTTGGTCGCAGAAAACGTTGAGATATCGCCAGCGAAGTTGGAAATTTCGCGAAACAGGAGACACGACCGCGTGACGACGAAAACGGGTCACACGAACTCGTGCCTCGATGGCAAGTATTATTTCGTATCTTCCAGTAATTACAACCTTGTGTACAGCTCTTCGAGCCTGTCTATGTATGCGCGAAGTTCCGCCTTTAGGGCTGTCCGGTCAGTTGCTGCCGTGACATTTCTCAGCTCAGCGCCCAAGTCGTCCGAGATTCTTTCGATAGCCTTGTTGAGCGGTTGCATGCCCGAGAGTATCTTGTCGACTGCCGGCGTCGGCTCCGTCGGCCGCAGGGCTTCGAGCTGCTTCTTGTCATAGGTGCCTTCCTCGATTTGCTTGGCAACCTCGGCTATTACTTCCGGCGTTGCTTTTGCCAGAGCTTCAAGATCCTTTTTCTCGATCCTCACTTCTTCAGCCAGTATCATTCTCTTTGCCTCAGGGGAGACTTCACCGATGGCATCGGTCGCTTCGGAAGCATTGGCGTCGCGGAATATTGTCGGTGTTGAGACGTTGTACTGCTTCGCGAGGCGGCTCGACGTCGCCGTGGATTTTAGTTGTTCATCATTCTGATCAATAACCCCTTTTTGCGAGGTATACCGGTTTGTCCCTTTCTCGTTCGGGGCAATCTTCTTGTCCGTCCTGTAGTGGAGTCCGCGATAATAGCTCAACTGTTTCGCGTTGAGGTTTCGTCTTGCTATCTGCGTGGTGATTATCCAGATCACGACTTCTTCCCTGGAGTTGAACTCCTTGCTGACTGTCGTGAACGGGATATCGAGCCTCGTGCAAATTTCGTATCGGTTATGGCCGTCAATCAAGGTTTCGTTCCACAAGACCAGCGAGTCGCGGCAGCCGTTTTGTATGAGGTTTTCCTCGAGCGCCTCGAATATATCCTTGCTGAGCGCGGGCAGCAAGCTCTTGAATTCTTCGTCGATGATGATGTTTTGCATTGGTTTCCCCTCCATTTTTGTAGTGCGGCGAGTGCCGGGCGGCGACTACCGCTACGTACAGCGTAAGGCTTCAAGTAGCTTGAAGGTCAATAGCCTTGGAGGGGGGAATTGTGAACTTTTTGTGAACAATGTGATCTTTGTGAAAGTCAGTACGCTTAGTAAATAGGTTTTTTCCTGCCGTCACCGTGATTTCTAGTTATATATCATTTTGATATATTACTAGAAAACTAGCGGCCATTTGTAAAACTTTCGATTTTCCGTTCTTGTGCACCGTAGTATCGAAGCAGTACTACCTCATGTGCCTTCTCTTCACGCGACGTAGAAGCCGATCGGCCCTGCTGACCTCGAATAGCTTTCCGACTGATAACAATCCGTGATCGCGCATGATTCTTGCGAAGAGCCTTGCTACTGTGGTCTTTGCGGTGCCGGGCGAGCCGCTGAACACCATGTGCATGGTCGGCCTGTTGCTGTCAATGTGCAGCGCAGGCTGTTTGCAACCATTATATCATACGGTTTTTGAGTTTCGGCCATTTTCGGGACAAAACAAAGCCATCTGCTTTCGCGAAAGTGTTGAAAACACTACGTTTGCAGATGGCAAAAATATTTTTACGAAAGTCAGTACCCTCTTGCAAATCTGGGTTTCTCCCCGTCGTTACCGTGATTTTCTAGTTATATATCATTTTGATATACAACTAGAATTAGCGGCCACCGCTGCGACGAGCCGCTTATCTTTGCGTTCCAAGTGCTCAGTTTCTATGTCGCTGTGTCCCTGTTCGCATGAGCGCTTTGGATAAATACCCTCGGTGCGTCAGCAAGTGGCAACGGGCTACGACCTTACTGGCAACCACGTAGTTCCCATCTATGAGCCGCAGTGTTCCTTCCCCATCCATGGTAAACCTCCTGTGATATCCGGTGCTTCTTTGCACCGCAGCGCGCTAGCAGTTCGAGTCGCAGAAGCTCACGCCTGATGTTCGCGACGAGTCAAGCGCCGCAAAGATAACTTTCATAGCATGCAATGACTCTTCCATGGGAACTTCCGGCGGTGCGCCCGCCACAAGGCTGCGGATCCACGAGTCGATGACTCCGGATTTCGCTTGATTGTCGTTAGTTATTGCTTTGTCGCTGCAGTGTATCTCTCGCGAACCATCGCGCTTGTCGATTATCAGGGAATGCGCGGGATCGTCATAGATGCGCATGACGCCCTGAGTCCCGTAGAGCACGGTTGAGTTCTCTTCCGGCCCGTAGCATGTCCAGCTCACAGCCATCGTGCCTGTCGAGCCGTTGTCCATCTCGAAAATGCACAAAGCGTTGTCGTCCAGCCCGATCTTCCCCCCGGTGTGATTCTTCTTGTCAAGCGTTTTTAAAGTCGCGCGGACGCTTGTGATCCGGCCGCCGGTGAGGTAGTGAAGAAGATCGATTCTATGCACGCCAAGGTCGCCCAGCACGCCGAATGCGGCTCTGTCCGCGTCAAAGAACCAGTTGTCGCCCGGGTTGATTGTCCAGCTCTCCGGCCCCTTATGGCAGAACACAGTACGGAAGGTCAGCAGTTCCCCGATCGCGCCCTGCCCCAGAAGATCCTTAGCAGTAATATGCGCTGGAGCGAAACGCTGGTTGTGTGCTATCATCAGCCGCTTGCCCGTCTCACTAGCTGTCCTTACCATGAGCTCGCAATCTTCAAGCGTAGTTGCCATGGGTTTCTCGCACAAGACATGCTTGCCGGCTTTTAGTGCGCTCACAGTTATCGCGCAATGCGATGCGTTCGCGGTGCAGACGCTGACTGCGTCTATGGCCGGGTCGTCAAGGAGTTCCTCATAGGTAGCATACACTCTCGCGGAGTATTTCCTGCCGACTTCTTCGGCGCGTTCACGGTTAAGGCTGGTCACGGCGGCAATGTTCGCATCTGCATTATCCGAGTACTCGGGCAAGTGCCGAACCTGCGCTATCTTTCCACAGCCGATCACACCGACGTTGATCATATTCTTAATGTATGCCACCGCGAACTCACGCTCCTATTCCCCAATAATCCCGAAACGGTGAGGGCATACTGCGCGGCACTTGTAACACTCTATCAGGAGTTTTCTGTCCTTAATCTTGAAATGCTGGCTGCATCCTGCCTTGCCGAACGAGGAGGTATCGCCAAGCGCTCCCACCGGACAGGCATCGACGCATATATTGCAGCCTTCGCACATGGACGACTGGAGCTTGCCATCCGGCGTCAATGGTGCATCGGTAAGGACGGCGCTCAGCCAAAGAAGGTTGCCATACTGCGGGCTTGTTAGCAGATAGTTTTTGCTGATGACGCCAAGCCCCGCGATTTCCGCAGCGTGTTTTAGCGAAATGTGTCCAAAAAGCTCTTTCCTGCCGCCTACCTCAATGGTTATGCCGCCTGAAGCGCTGATCGCTTTTGAGAGATATCCATCAGCCTTGATTCTTTTTGCCACTTTTTTTGCGATATCAGTCATTTCCGTGAGCTTATCATTGCGCAGGGCAGTATACTCAGGCGGCTCCATCGTTAATGCTTCCTGTGGGAATGGAGAGCCCAGAACGATTACTGACACGCACCCTTCCAGAACGTCCGCAGGTTTGAACCCGTCCGGCGCTAGGCCGAAGTCCTTTGATGCCGCTATGCCGACGACGCCTGCCCCGGCGCTCCGCCCATACTCTTTGACAGTCTCGCTATATGATTCGCTCATAGGTCATATCCTTTCATTGATATACCGTATGGCCAGCCTTGCGTCAAGTGCTGTAAAGCCCCCGGATTTATCCGTGGATCGAGGACTCAATTGTAGTTTTAGCACGGTTAGCGGCCCAGTATGTCCCGGAAAGCATTTCGTGAGCTCTGTCGGCTTGAATAAGGCTCTGATCGTCGCTGATCAGGAATCTGTTATGATATATCTCCATATGCGGCTCACTCTCCATACGCAAACTTGCGTATCTTCGATTCATCGGCTTTGGGATTCAGCTCAAGCACACGCTCGCGGATCGCATCGTAAGCGTCGCTCTCATGCAGATTCGCGGCGCGGTCGAAGACGTCGGTCTTGCTCCAGAACTGCTCAGCCGTGCACAGAACTGTCGTTTCCCAGCCATATTCCAAGCCCATTGCGTTCATGCGGCGGCGCGTCCCGCTGATTGTCAAGAACAGGTTCATCTGCAGCTCTGTCAGCGCAGAATCGAACCTGCTTTTTTCTTCCCGCGCGAAGCCTCCGATCCTCTTGATTTCGTCAAGAGGCAACTCGCCATGCCCACGTACAGCGTCATAAATTCGCTTAGCCTGATGGCTAATAAGCCCATCGGCATACTCGTCGTCGAAGTCGCGGCCGGCGCGTCGCAAGGCTAGGAAGTACGGATAGAACTCCTGCGTGATATAGCCGGACTTCTTGAAAAAACACTTGGCATAGGCGACGTCGTCGCGCTCTCTCAGGACGCGGATGCGCCATTCCCACGGGTCTGTCTCCGGGTCGCCGGTATGCCAGGCGATACGCGAGCCGAGAGGCACATTCAGCCAGTCAAAGTCGACGATAGCGAAAATGCCATCGTCGCTGCCGCCACCCAGAGAGAAGCCGGAAGCGAGCAGAATTCTGGCGAAGTCATCGAACCCGCTGAGCGTTTTACTCATTTACTCACCCCTCCATGCCCTTTGTCAATATCGTTTCGAGATCTACATATGGAAGCCTGCCATATCTCCCCTTGAAGTAGTTACGCATGAAGGACTGATCATTTCTAACGTTCACTGAGCCGAAATCGCCTAAAGAATGCAGCGTGCTTTCAAAACTGTCAGGATCCCTCTCCGTAAAGAGAATCTGATCCCGGCGCAGTAGCTCGCGATCCATATAGACAGGGTTATGCGTTGTAAAAACCAGTTGGGCACCATTTTTGTTCATCGTTTGGTTACCGAACATCGCAATGATTGCTTTCGTAATTTCCGGATGTATGGCGTTATCCATCTCATCGATCAACAGAATGCCTCCGTTGAGCATAAACTCTCTAAGCAGTATTGAAAAGCGCAGCAGCCGTACTGTTCCTGCCGACTCCATCAAGTTTGAGGGAATCAAGCTGCCGAGATATATGGATACCATTTCCAGCTCATGGAGGTCTTGCTTGCCGGTGTCGTTATCTTTCTCACGCCAGCCGATTTTTTGGGGGCCAAAATCTGCAGCCTTGATAATATCGTCAAACCATTGCACACTAATCATGTTGCTTCCGGACTGTAATCGCTCGTTTGACAAAATAACCGCGCTATCCAGAAATACCTCTGATAGATTCACTATTGGCAGGATCTTTTTAGTTATGTAGCCAATAACCTTGTCTGCGACGGCTTTGCGTATAGTCGACCTGAATCCCCCCGTCAGGAACAAAGCCTCTTCGTCTATATTATGTATGACATTATTTACAAGCTCCTGAAGCGCCACTGCGTTCTTTTTCTCAAGATAGCCAAGCATAAATCTATTGTTTCCTACTGTAATGCCAGTTTTCGTGCGATGAAAAACTGTCGCTGTAGCCTTTGGTAGAACCAAGTCTAGCTTTTCGTCGACAATACATCGCTTACCATTGAGCTTTAGCGGCTCGACTTCAATCGAAAGTCGATAGATAAACTGCTCGTTGCCTTCAACAAATTCGATCTCGAATGCGATAGGATCTTTATTCCCATCGTGGACGAAGGGAAATAGTTCCAAAGAAGACATGACCTTGCTTTTCCTCGCAGAGACTGTGCCGGCATCAACAATGCCTTGAAGAGTAAGCAGCGCGAGGATGACATTGCTTTTGCCGCTCGCATTTGGGCCATATAAAACGGCAGACGGAAGAATCCGGTGCTTGTCTTTTCGTTTCAGGTATTCGGTCTCTATGTCGCTGTATTCGTAGTACACTGTGCCTTATGATCGCGTTCAATGCGGGTGCATTCCTGCAGTACTCGCGTCAACTATGGCAGTACCTGAATCAGCCGAGAGTACCGAACCTGTTATAGTTGAAGATTCATCGCTTGCGAAGAATACGCAAGCCTGCGCAATCTCATCTGTTGGCACAGGGCGATGAATCGGGCTGAAACGCATCGCGGCGTCAAGCATCTCCTCAACAGTTACACCCTGAGCGTCTGCTTTCTCAGTCAACATACGCAAGTTGCCTTCAGTAGCTGTGTTACCCGGGCAGATTATATTACTGCGAATGTTGTACTTTCCATAGTCGATAGCCACCGACTGCGCAAGCCCAATCAGTCCTTCCTTAGCCGTGCTGTACGCCGACAAGCCGGGAACTCTGCGTATCCCCGCAAGCGAAGAAATGCTAACGATCGAACCTCCGCCCGCCTCGATCATATGCGGGATTACTGCGCGCATCATGTAAAAAGGCCCGAACAAATCGGTGACTATGACGTCCATCCATTCGTCCAGGTCAGCTTCCGCGACGCCGCCGTTACGCGCGATGCCGGCGTCATTGACGAGTATATCTATCTTTCCGCCGAACTTGATAGCCGCTTCGGTAACCGAGAGCGAGTCCTCGATTTTGCGCACATCGCCCCGGAACGGAAGCACGCTGCCTTCCGGGCATGCCGCAGCAGTCTCCTCAAGTCTTTCCAATCGGCGACCCATAATTACCAGTTTCGCTCCCTCTGCCGCGAAACGCTTTGCAATAGCTGCGCCGATACCGCTGCCCGCTCCGGTGATTATCGCGACTTTTCCTGCTAAACGATCTGCCATTTGTATAACCTCCTAATTAATCGTAGTACAAGTGATACCGTATTTCTTCAGTTCTTCAGCGTTTACCAAATCAAACTGAATCTCAGTAAATGCGTGGAATCGCTCTACAATCTCGAACCCTGAGAAATCGAATTGCAGATTTCCTTCGCTAAGTATTTTACTCATCGTCTTGAACCTCAAGCGCAGCGCTTACAACAGCCATGAATACGATTAATGGGCATTTTCTCCCCTCCTATCTCTTCAACTGCACCTTCAAGTTCCCGTCGGCGTCGATCTCGGCATACATACCTTTGATGTACTTATCGTAGAACTGGCGCTTTTCCGACGCGGAGATTTCTATGCGGGTCGCCTTATAGGCGGCCTCCATCATTGCGTGGACGTTTACCTGTATCGCCTGGTCAAGGAGGCGGCGAACCTCTCTTTTCAAGGCGATGATCCTTATCTCGTCGCTGTCCCCGGAGTAGAACTCGTCGAGGTAGCAGTAGAAAATCCCCGAGTCGATCAGCGCCTTCTTGATGTCGTACCCCGTCTTCTCGTACTCGACCATCACGAGGAAGCGGGCGGTGGGGAGGGACTCGATGAGCCCCCAGAAATCCGAGTCGCTGGAAACGATCGCGAAGGAGTCGACACTGTTTTGGTAGTGCTCCCTGCATGTCCCGGCGGTCAGCTTGACGTCGACGAGCGATTTGCCGTAGTGTATCCGCTCGACAAGTATGTACTCGATCGGCACATCGGTAAATGATTCGAGAATGCTCCATGCGGATGCCGCGTTGACGTCGTCATACAGTATGATTTTCGTAATTTTTTCAAGATACTGCGGGTTGAGGTTTCTCAGCGTCGCGCAGAACTTATAAGGGTCTGAGTTCTCGCAGTCTACTACAAAGACTGTCTTATCGCTATCATCGATGAAGTCGTAGATATTGCCTTTTGTGAGCGGGCTCGCGTCCGAAACTTTGCTGATGTCATCGAACACATCGTTATTCCAATTGTACAGCAGCCTAATGAACTTCTTATCATTATATAATATGTTGCCTTCGTCGGTGGGCAGCCAGTTTATGTACATCTGATACGGGTAGTTGTTTTTATGGTTGTAGTACGCGTTTGCAGCGTCTCTCGTGCCCGACTCGGTCAGTCCGTTCGGCATTATGAACAGTTCTTTCACATATGTCCAGTTCAGCCATATCGGAAAGACGTCTTTACAGTTATTGATCCTGTCAGATATATACTTGTTGAACTCGATAATATGCTGAAATAGTTTAGGGTAGCTTTTCAGCCGTATGCCGTCTGTAATAAGCTGCTCGATGCACTCGATCGGCACGTACTCCGTCATCGATGTGAGGCTTCTGTGTTCGGAGCTCATTGCTTTATTGATCTTGCCGTAGTTTCGCTCGACGGCAGTTCGCAATCGGCATAGGTTCCTGACTATCCGCGCGCTTTTGTTGTTTTCAAGGCGCTCATAAGCTTCTATTTTGGGCGGTTCATTTTCGTTTTCAAAAATATTCCGCGATATTCCAATTAGGTAGGCGACAGCGGAAACGACTTCGTATTTGCTGTCTCTGTAGCTGGATGCAGGTAAATATGATGTATCTTCCTCAAGTTCATTGTATAGCTCCATGAGCGCTTCGCTTTTGTCAATTAACGCCATTGTCTTTTAACTCCTTTCGCCTCTCGGCACACAATTTTGATTTTTACGTCGCTTCGCGGATCCAGCAGATCATCTCGCCCGGTGTTCTGTTGCCCCAAAGGAAATACGGTATGAACGACAGGCCGGTGGGCTCGACTGTCTTTTCTGCTGCTGTGTATAAGCCGCTCCCGGAATCGGACTCGATGGCCCCTTCAGCCTCGATGCCGATGAAATCGATTCCGGCTATGCTGCGCTCTTGCAGGGCGATATTGCCTCCTTTCTTTATTGTAAGGCGGTGAAGGTTATTTGCATTGTCCTCTTCCTCCAGACAGTATACCAGCGGCCCCCTCCTTAGCGCAACCTTTCCGGATGCGTTTCGCACGGCGGTGTTTGCGCGTATCAGGTCGACTGTGAGGGAAAAGCTCGCGCAAATGACGTCCCCGCTTCCCGTGGTGGGGATATATGCGTAGCCGTCTATAATCTCCGGCGTGATTGCGGCTCCGTTGAGAGTGAAGGTCGCGCCTGCGCTCCACCCGGGAGTTCGGAGGGCGACGACTTCGCACGCGCCTTCGAGGAGTTTGATGTTCACGTCCGCGCTGCCCGGCATGTCGCACAGCATCTCGATTGCGAGCGACGCCTGTGGCTGCGCGTCGAACTTAGCCCTCGACGACGCGTCGAGCGTTGCCTGTGGCTGCGTGTCGAACTTTGCCCTCGACGACGCGTCGAGCGTCGCTTGTTGCTGCATGTCAAACGTTGCCCTCGACGACGCGTCGAGCGTCGCTTGTTGCTGCATGTCAAACGTTGCCCTCGACGCTATGTACTGATGAACGTAAAGCGTACCGTCTTCATAGGAGTACACATACTTTTCCAGGGACGACAGGAGCCTTGCGATATTCGGCGGGCAGCAGGCGCAGCCGTACCAAGGCTGCCGCACCGTCTTGACATGCGCCCTGTCTGGGTTCTTCGCAGAAGCCTCGGGCAGCGCCTCCATCGGGTTGACGTACAGGTAGCTCTTGCCGTCCGCCTGTATCGAGGCGAGCACTGTGTTGTAAAGTGCGAGCTCGATCGCGTCGGCATATTTGGAGTCCTTCTTCGATTTCAGCATATTATGCGCGAAGAAGATAAGCCCGATTGACGCGCAGGTTTCGGAGTAGTTCGTTGCTTCCGGCAAGTCGTAGTCAAAGGTGAACGCCTCGCCGTTGCTTGTCGATCCGATACTGCCGGTCACGTACATTTGCTTTTGCGTAATATTGTCGAAGAGCCTCTCGCACGCCTCAAAGAGAGTATCATCGCCTGTCAGCCTCGCGGCTTCCGCCATAGCGGCGTACATATATACGGCTCGCACCGCGTGGCCGACGGCTCCCTCCTGCTCCCTCACAGGTTTGTGCGCCTGGTTATACGTGAAATCCTCCGGCAGTTCCTGCCTGCGTTGCGAGTATTCGGAATAGCCGTTTCTTTTCTCCCACTCCAGGCGGAAGAAGTGCGGCTGCCGGCCGCGCTCGTCCAAAAAGTAGCGCGCCAGCTCCAGATACCTGCCCTCGCCGGTTGTCTCGTACAACTTGAGCAGCGCGAGCTCAATCTCCTGATGGCCCGCGTACCCGCGCGTCTTTCCGTCCTCGGCTCCGAAGCGCCTGTCGATCATATCGGCAAGCCTGCGAGCGATGTCCAGGGCTTGCGTCTTTCCGGTTGCTTCATAGTACGATACGGCGGCTTCGATAAAGTGGCCTGCGCAATAGAGTTCGTGAGCCTCAAAGAGGTTTGTGAACTTCCTTTCCGGCGCGGTCAGTTGGAAGTATGTGTTGAAGTATCCGTCAGGCTGCTGGGCTTTTTCGATATACCCTATTACTTCGTCTGCTTTGCTCTCGAACTCGCGCAAGTCGCCTTTTTGCAGGCAGTAGCCCAACGCTTCGAGCCACTTCGCGAAGTCGCTGTCCTGGAATATCCTGCCGTAGAACTCGCCCGCGGATACGCCCGCTGCAATCTTGATGTTCTCGATTGCGTGGCTTTTTTCCGCTCCGGGCACTTCGTCGTTCAGGGCAGCCCACTGATACGGCATCATCTCGCTTGTGACCAGGTCATAGTATCTCTTGAAAAACGCCCCTGTGATCTCAACATTGCCAAGGCTCATGTATGCAACACCACCATTATTATACACTCAAATCCGCGCAACTACTACGCTCGCAACGCGGCTCCCGGCTGCCTTCGCCATCGTTTCGACAGATCGTACCACAAGCCAATCGGGACCGACGTCGAGGGCGCGATCATGCAGGCGATATATATGCCGGTCAGGCCGATAGCTCTGTTCAAAATGACCACGAGCACAAGCCTCGCGAGGATGCAGTTCACAAACGAACTCACAAGAACGAACCAGGTGTGCCCGGCGCCCAGGGCGAGCGCGTGGTACATTTGGAAACTCGCGTAGAACACCTGGCTTATAATCTCGATCCTAAGGTTCCTGACAGCGACAGCCGCAGTCTCCGGTTCCGATGTGAAAAGCGAAGCCAGGTTAGGGGCGAGGAACTCCACAACGGCAATGAGCGCGAGGGATATGCCAACAGCTATGCGCATTGCTGTGTACATAACCTTGCGGGCGCGCTCAAACTCCTTCGCGCCGATGTTTTGCGCGATCATCGCGGTCGCGCCGCTGGACATCGCGGTGATGAACAGCAGGCAGAGGTTCTTTATCTTCACGGAAACGCCATTGCCGGCGGAGACGATCACCCCGTAGCCGTTTATCAGGTACATCACCGATAGCCAGGATATGTTCGCCACTGTCATCTGTATGCAGACGGGGATCCCGAGTTTCAGTATCTTTTTCAGTTTGTCCGGGCGGATGCGAAGCGATCTCAGGTAGAGCCCGAACAGCTCCTTGTTGCGCAGCACGATAGCAAGCGCAATGGTAAAGCTTACGCCCTGCGATATCACCGTCGCGATTGCCGCGCCCTTGACTCCGAGGCCGAGCGCGCCGACAAAAACGAGATCAAGTATGACGTTCAAAGTGCAAGACGTCGCAACGCACAGGAGCGGAGCCTTTGAGTTGCCGAACGAGCGCATTGCCGCGCTTGTCGCGTTGTAGCCTGCTATGAAGATGATACCGATGGCGCATATTGCAAGGTACGCTGAGGCTTCGTCGAGCGCGGGTGCGTCGAGGGCTGAGAGGATAGGGCGGGAGAATATCGAGAAAACCGCCGCTGTTACTATGCTTATCGCCATGCTGAAAGTGAAGAGGGTCACGGTCGACTGTTTGCAGTTCTCGGCGTCCCTGGCTCCGAAGTACTGCCCGATCAGTATGTTGCCGCCTGTGCTGATACCCATGAGTATCTGGGTTATGAAGAGCATTATCGTGCTCGAGTTGTTAACTGCGGAGAGTCCGGCAGCCCCGATGAAGCGCCCCGCGATGATCATGTCGACCATGCCGTACATAGCTTGAAGCAGGCTGGATAGCACCAGCGGAGCGGAGAATTTCAAGAGTTGTTTGGATATTGAACCTTTTGTGAGATCATTTGATAAAGGAGCCTTGGACAAAACTCCCGCCACCATCTAAGCACCGCCTCCTTCCTCCTGTTTTGTGCGTTTTTCGGTTAAATACAGCCAAGTATTCGCCCTCAAAACGCGCAAAACAGGCGAAAACAATCGGCACTTATCTAATGACGCGACTTTTGCCCAAGGCTCCTAGCCATTTACTTCCCCATTGTGTTATACTAAACGGGACACTAGTGTTCAAGGAGTGTGAGTTTATGTCGATTGACAGGCTTCAGGCAATGATAGACGAAATGAAAAACCCGGCCGTCGCCGGACTGGATCCCGCGCTTGAGCACATTCCGCCCGGGATATTGGAGAAGCACTTCGCTAAGAAAGGGGAGACGCTCGAAGCGGCCTCAGAGGCGGTTATCGAGTTCAATACAGGGCTTATCGACGCGCTTTACGACATAGTGCCGGCGATAAAGGCTCAGTCCGCGTTCTACGAAACGCTCGGGCCCGGCGGCGCGGCAGCGCTCAAGGCGACCTGCGACTATGCTAAGTCAAAAGGTATGTACGTGATCTGCGACGGGAAGCGCAACGACGTCGGCTCGACAGCGCTGGCGTACAGCAGCGCCTATCTCGGAGCGGTGAAGGTCGGAGGGGCGGAGCTTCGCCCATACGACTTCGACGCGCTGACTGTCAATGCGTACCTGGGTACCGATGGCGTTATGCCGTTTATTGAAAACTGCAAAAAGTATGATAAGGCGATATTCGTGCTGCTGAAGACGTCGAACCCTTCGGCAGGGGAGTTGCAGGATAAATATATCGGGGATACGACTCTGTATACGGCAGTCGGAGACCTGATGGAAGATATTTCGCGCGATACGATAGGGGAGTATGGCTACTCCCGGGTCGGTGCGGTCGTCGGGGCTACGTATCCCGATGAAGCCGCCTACTTGCGGGCAAGGCTCAAGCACACATTCTTCCTCGTGCCGGGATACGGGGCGCAAGGGGGCTCCGCGGCTTCAGCCGCGCCCGCCTTTGATAAAAACGGGCGCGGAGCCATAGTAAACTCATCGCGGGGGATAATCGCGGCATGGAAAGTGGCCGGCGGCGATTATAGGGAGGCAGCGCGCGCTGAGGCCTTGCGTATGCGCGGCGAACTGCGCGATGTGTTGGGAAAGTCAGATCAACGGTAAAACGCGCGGCCGTACTTCACGGCCTCGTCGGTGAGAATCGCGTTCTTGCGCGCAGACTCAGTATCGCCGACAGCGCCCAGGTAGCCGCCGCCCCAGCAGTACCCGCCCCCGGGGGCGTACGCGTCCATCGTGTCGCGCACAGATTGGCGCAGCTCCTCCTCCGTGACGTCCGGCTCGAGCAGCCTCCCGCGCGGGTCCCATGCGCCCGATATTACGAGCTTGTTGCCGTACTTGGCCTGCACGGCTTTGATGTCGTTGCAGGTCTGGGCGGGGTTCCACGCGTTGATGCCCGCTTCGACGAAGGTATCGACAAGCCCCTCGCATTTGCCGCAGTTATGCATACTGCTCAGTATGCCGCGCTCGGCGCCCATCTTGATGTACTTGACGTGGTGCGGCAGTATGAACTCGCGGTACATCTCAGTCGATATGAAAGGCGACCTCCAGGCGGCCGTGTCGTCCGCGAGAGACAGGACGTCCGGCTTATATATGTCGATCACTTTCTCCGCGACGGAAATGTAGAACTCCGAGAGATACTCCAGGAGCTCATGCACCGCGTCCGGCTCTTCGTAAAACGCGAGCAGGCCGTCCTCGAAGCCCATGAAGCTCATGAGGAGCTGAAAATACCCGAAGTGCAGCGTGAGCTCGAGCGCGGTCTGGCTCGGGTCGAACTCCGCTTTTTCAAGCTGCTGCTTGATTTCCTTCTCCCAATCGACGCCGGAAACATCCGGCGCTTTTATTATGCTGCGCCAGTCGGCCAGTTTGTCAATAGGCAGTATGAACACGCTGTTGTCGGGGATATACGCGTTGCCGGTGGATTCCGTGGGGATGTAGTTTACCCCCCAGATGTCGCGTGACTCGCCCTCTGACGGCTGGCGGCCTATGACAGGCGGCCCGAACATCATTGCCATCGGTTTGGTCTTGTCGTCAGGCCCGAGCCTCCTCCCGGCCGGCACCCATTCCGGAACTTCCCCGCGCAGAGTCATTAGGTAGTTTTCTTTGTCTGACAGCATGATTGTTATCTCTCTTTCCTGTATTGTTATGTTTCCAAGGCTCCTAGTATTCTCACAATTATCTCGACGGCTTTTTTCATATCCTCGACAGGTATGTACTCGAATCGGCCGTGGTAATTATGGCCGCCTGTCGGCAGGTTGGGGCAGGGGAGCCCCATATAGCTCAGCCGGGAGCCGTCCGTGCCGCCCCGGATCGCCGTCTCGCGCGGCGATATGCCCGCGTCCTCCATGGCCCGCTTCGCCCGGTTGACGATGTGTATGTGAGGCTTAATCTGCTCGATCATGTTGTAATATGTATCCTTGAGCTCGACCGTAACTGTGCCCGCTCCGTATTTATCGTTGAGGAAATCGCCGATTTTCACAGCGAGTTCCTTCTTGCTCTCAAACTTCTCCTTATCGTGGTCGCGCACGATGTAGCGAAGCGCCGCATGCTCCTCATCGCCCTCCATTTCTGACAGATGGTAGAAGCCCTCATAGCCCTCGGTATACTGCGGCCGCTGCTGCGCGGGCAGCATGCGGTCGAACTCGAAGGCGATTAGCGACGCGTTTTTCATAAGATTCTTTGCGGCTCCGGGGTGAATGTTGAACCCTGCTACCTCCACAGTGAGAGAAGCCGCGTTAAAGCACTCGTACTCAATGCTTTCAAGCGCCCCGCCGTCGAGCGTGTATGCGTACTGCGCGCCGAACTCCTCAAGGTCGAAGTTGTCTACGCCGCGGCCGATCTCCTCGTCCGGCGTAAAGCCGATGGCTATCCTTCCATGCGGGATATCTTTATCGCGCAGCTCGCGGATCGCGTCGAGGATCTCGGCGACGCCCGCTTTATCGTCAGCGCCGAGCAGCGTCGCGCCATCGGTCACTATGAGCGTTTTACCGATGTGCTCTTTCAGATTCGGGAACGTTTCCGGCGAAAGCGGCTCCGGGTAGTTGGGATAGTGAATGTCGCTGCCGTCGTAGTTTTCGATTATACGGGGGTTCACGTCTTTGCCGCTGATATCCGGGGAGGTGTCCATGTGGGCGATCAGGCCGATGCAAGGCTCATCTTCATGCCCCGCGGTAGCAGGGAGACTGCCGTAGACGACGCCCGCCTCGCTCATTCGCGCGTCCGCAATGCCGAGCTCCAGCATGTCCTTGACGAGTTCTTCGCCGAGGTTCTTTTGCTTCTGCGTCGACGGCGCGTCCGCCGATAGCGGGTCGGACATAGTATCGATTCTTACGTACTTCAGGAATCGCTCAAGTATTTCCACGTCGATTTTTCCTTCCATATTGGTGTAGATTCATTGTACAATCATACGGCGACGCCGTCAACTTAAAACTGTCACTTTCGGCGGGTTTCCGGCGGTCGTAAATTCCCACAGTAGCATCCACAGTGGACGAGAAAGTGGACGTTAGTCTGAAACGTCGGGAGCAGTAGATTTTAGTCTGGGAAGAGCAACGCGATGAACAGTGGCAGTACCCAGCCTTGCCCTCTTTAGTAAAGAGGGTGCCGCCCGCAGGCGGCGGGTGATTTGTGTGTCACACAGGGCATTGTCTATCGTGCTGGCAACAAGCCCGACATCGTCTCTGACCAAGCACGATGCCCCGCGTCGGGAGCAGCGCGCCGCCCACCAGCATTTGCCGCAGCGCATGTCTCCCGTTCCCACCCGCCCTGCGGCGCGCTGCTCCCTGTCCGCAGAAATTGGTTGCGTTTTCTCGTCTCTTTAGATAAACTGT
>Ga0082212_10005021_pt1 | contig 18206 bp, 20 predicted proteins | sample TergutNt197P3_FD_71548 | JGI IMG/M metagenome (GOLD analysis project Ga0082212, IMG submission 71548) | Neocapritermes taracua P3 segment gut microbial communities from Petit-Saut dam, French Guiana - Nt197 P3 | ecosystem: Host-associated > Arthropoda: Insects > Digestive system > Gut ...
ATAGGAGGATAAGCCCTCCGCAGGAGCGTGTTTTGGTTACTTTTGCACGAGCAAAAGTAACAACCCCCGCGGGGAAGTCCCCGCAAACATCGCATTATATAAAAACCCTACAATTAATAAAACACCTTATTCAAATACAACCCGCACGGCGGCAGGGTTTTTCCTGCCTTTTCACGGTTTTTTGTCAGAAACGCTTCTTCTATGTCCCTGATGCTTCTTTTGCCCTCGTTTATATATATCAGCGTTCCCGCCATAATCCGCACCATGTTGTATAAAAAGCCGTTCCCGCGGATAATCAACTCAACAAAGCCGTCTTTTTCTGTTACTTCAAAAGCGGTAATTTCCCTTACTGTCCCGTATTTTGAATTAATTTCTTTTAACCCATCACTTCTGCAAAAAGCGGCAAAATCATGCTCACCGATGAAAACCTGCGCCGCTTCCCGCATTAGTTCCAAATTCATTTTAAAAGGATAATGGTACGCTAAACCTTGTAAAAACACATCACGTTGTTTTTTATTATTAATCAGGTAAATATATTCTTTACCTTTAGCGGAAAACCGCGCATTAAAATGTTCGTCTGCCTGTTCGCACGACAAAACCGCAATATCGGTAGGGAGAAGCGCGTTGAGAGCTTTTACAAGGTTTTCTTCGGGAATTGCACTGCCAATAAACGCACTGAAGCAAAAATTCCGTGCGTGAACGCCCGCGTCTGTTCTTGAACAACCTGTAATTTTCACCGGCGTGCATAAAAGTTTATAAAACGCGGTTTCGATTTCACTTTGGATTGTGGGTAGTTTCAACTGACGCTGAAAACCATGATAACCCGCGCCGTTAAAGCTGATTATAAATTTAAAATTCTTCATTTTCCGAATACAATATTATTCATAATAATTAAACCGAACACGCATAAAACCAACCCAAAAGCAAAGAAATCTATAACCGACGCTTTTAATTTTTTGAGTCTTGTGCGCCCTTCCCCGCCCCTGTAACAGCGGCACTCCATGGCAAGCGCAAGTTCATTTGCGCGCTTGAACGCGGAAATGAACAGCGGAATTAAAATCGGGATTAACGCCTTGGCTTTTTTGATTAGGCCTTTTGCGTCCAAATTCGCGCCGCGGGCTTTCTGCGCCATCATAATTTTATCGGTTTCTTCAATCAGAAGCGGTATAAACCTGAGCGCAATCATCATCATCATGGCAAGCTCGTGCACCGGAAACCGCAGTTTTTTGAGCGGGGATAAAAGGCTTTCAATCGCGTCCGTCAGCATAATGGGCGACGATGTGTAGGTTAAAAGCGACATGCCCACAATCAGCGTGATAATTCTGGTCATCATGAACGCCGAGGTTTTCGCGCCCTCTGTGTAAATCGTGATAAACTGCCAGCTGAACAGAATTTCCTCGCCTTTAATAAAAAATAAATTCAGCACGCCTGTAAAAATAATCAGCGGTATTATAGGCTTCAAGCTTTTCAAAATCATACGGAATTGAATCCCCGATGCGGCATAACACATGAGTATAAAAACTGCCGCAACACCCAGACCGATAAAATTCTGCGCGGTGAAAAGCATGACCGCCGCGATGATACTGAATATAATTTTAAAACGGGCGTCAAGCCTGTGTATGACGGAATCTCCGGGGAAATACTGACCGATGGTGATGTCTTTAAGCATGGTGTTCCTTTTTAGTTCTGTTTTTTATTTTACTTTTAATAAATGTTACAAGAAAAATGATGATTGATGATATTGAAAAAGGTGCGGTGTAAAGAAATGTTAATGTAAAAGAAAATATGTATTGCATGAATCCTCTACCTGTTTTATATTCGTATATGAATGAAACTAATGACGGCATTAAAATCCCAAACAATAAAAACAAAAAATTGCATGGTCTGATATTAAAAAAGAAAATAAGTTCGGTTATTAGTATAATGTATATAATTATAATACCCAACACAAAAAATATAGACATAAACAGAATACCGATAAAAAATGAAATACTCGGCAGTATTAAATATAAAAGCGAGAATATTATTCTTTTCTTCATTTTTTTGCCTTTCCTAAAAGTTCCAAAATCCTTTCTTTCGCCCTTTCAACCGTATAAATATCTTCGCCTATATCAATGCCGTTTTCTTTGAGAAGCCGTGCGAAGCGCGTGATTTGCGGCACGTCCAAACCTATTTCAACAATTTCACCCGCGTGGGAAAAAACCTTGTCAGTTTCTTCATAAAGAAACAGCCCGCCTTTGTTCATCACAATGACCTTATCGGCGTATTTGACTATATCCTCCATTGAGTGAGAAACAAGGAGAATGGTTGTCCCCGAGCTTTCATGGTACTCTTTGATTTTCTTTAAAACCATATCCCTGCCGTAAGGGTCAAACCCTGCCGCCGGTTCGTCCAATACTAAAATCTGCGGTTCCATGGCGATTACGCCGGCAAGCGCAACCCGCCGCTTCTGTCCGCCCGAAAGGTCAAACGGCGAGCGTTCTAACCAGCTTTCATGCACACCCATTGCTAAAGCCGCACGGTGAACCCTTGTTTTTATTTCTTCTTCCGACAAGCCGATATTTTTTGGTCCAAAAGCAATATCTTTAAAAACAGTTTCTTCAAAAAGCTGATGCTCCGAATACTGGAAAACCAAGCCCACTTCAAACCTTATGTCGCGGATATTAACCTGTTTTAACCAGATGTTACGGGCATTGATTAAAATCTCGCCGCTTGTGGGTTTTAAAAGCCCGTTCAGGTGCTGAATTAAAGTGGATTTTCCGCTCCCCGTATGCCCGATTATGCCGATAAACTCGCCTTTATGGATTGTAAGGCTTATATTGTCAACCGCTTTTATTTCAAAGGGCGTTCCGACGCCGTATTTGTATGAAAGGTTTTTTATTTCAATTGCGTTCATTTTAAAATCCTCATTAGTTCTTTTACACATTCTTCCCGCCGAGCCGGCGGGGCAATATTTCTTATTTAAAAATGTTAATTAATGATTTTACACATTCTTCTTCATTTAATACATCAGCGGGAATTTCAACCCCCTCTTTTTTTAATTCATACGCCAATTCCGTCACCTGCGGTACGTCAAGCCCTACTTCCTTTAATCTTTCAACTTTTGAAAAAATTTCCTTCGGCGTACCGTCCATAATCACCGCGCCTTTATCCATGACTACAACCCGCTCCGCTTGCGCCGCTTCCTCCATGTAATGCGTAATTAAAACCACCGTAACGCCTTTTCCGTTCAGCATTTTTATGGTTTTCATTACTTCTTTTCTGCCTTTCGGGTCAAGCATGGCGGTAGGCTCGTCCAAAACAATGCATTTCGGGTGCATGGCGATTACGCCGGCGATTGCAACCCTCTGCTTCTGCCCGCCCGATAATCTGTGCGGCGCGTGCTTATGGTATTTATATATGTCAACAAGCTTCATGGCTTCATCTATTCTTTCGCGGATTTCTTCGGGCGGAACGCCCAAATTTTCAAGCGCGAAAGCCACGTCTTCCTCCACAATCGCCGCAACAATTTGGTTATCGGGGTTTTGAAAAACCATGCCGACGGTTTGGCGGATTTCATAAATCTTTTCTTCATCGGAAACGTCAATACCGTTCACAAAAACCTTACCGCGGGTAGGGGTTAAAATGCCGTTAAAGTGCTTGGCAAGCGTAGATTTCCCGCTCCCGTTGTGTCCGAGTATGGCGAGAAATTCACCTTTTTGCACGGTTAAATTCACGCCGCGAAGCGCGGGGTTCATCTCGGTGACTTGTCCCTTGTCGTCGTATATTTCATAGTCGAAATCTAAATTTTCGGTTTTAATTATTTTCAATTTCATTCTCTTTCTGTTTTAAAATACTTATCGGGTTTTTCTTGCAGTAAGTCTGCCCTTTATGGTATGCAAAGCACTCGTCACACTTTCCGTTACGCTTACATTCTATATGCGGACAACTGCATTTGTCCGTGCCGTTTCTGAACATAATTTTAACCTCCTGATTTTTTACCGCCTGTATTCAGAACAGTGCTATCGCACTATTCCCGCACGGAAGCGCAAGCCCTGTGCAAGTTACCGGCAAGCCTATTTCCTCCGCCGTAATTTCCGCCTTGTATTTTCTGCCTACTGTCATTTTTAAAAGATACGCCATAACCGACGGCGACAAGCCTGTTGTATAGCTGTTGAGAAGCACAAAGCAAGGCTCGTCCGACAGAATTTCAACGCAACTTTCCATAAGCCCGTGAATCGAATCCTCCAACTTCCACATCTCGCCGTTTGTCCCCCTGCCGTAGCTCGGCGGGTCTAATATAATCGCGTCGTATTTACTTTCGCGCCGCTTTTCACGCGCTATGAACTTCATTGCGTCGTCTGTAATCCATCTGATTTTCTGATTTTGTAAGTTTGATAATGCGGCGTTTTCGCTTGCCCATTCAACCATATTTTTAACCGCGTCAAGGTGGCATATTTCCACGTTTTCCGAAGCGCAAGCCAATGTCGCGCCACCCGTATATGCAAAAAGATTCAGAATTTTTAAAGGTCTGTTCGCGCCTTTTATAAGCTCCGCGCATAAATCCCAGTTTACCGCTTGTTCAGGGAATAAACCCGTATGCTTAAAACCTGTAGGTTTAACTTTAAAGCGCAGATTTTTATAATTAATAATCCAGCTTTCGGGAAGTTGTTTATTAAATTCCCAGTTACCGCCGCCCGAAGAACTTCTGACGTAGTGGGCGTCGGCAGACGCCCATAATGGGTCAAGCGGCACGCTTGTTTGCCATATAATCTGCGGGTCGGGGCGGATTAAAACAACCTCGCCCCAGCGTTCAAGCCGTTCTCCGCCTGACGCGTCTATTAATTCATAATCCCGCCAGTTGTTTGCAATTCTCATAACTCTTTTTCGACTGCTTCCTTGATTTTTTGAAGCCATTCATCAACATCGTTTTCGTTTTTGCCCTCAAGCATAATCCGCAGAAGCGGCTCTGTTCCGCTTGTTCTGACTAAAACCCGTCCGTCATTACCGAAAAAGTCTTCCGCTTGTTTTATAACATGCGTTATATGTTCGTTCTGCTCCCAGTTTTCCCGCATTTCCGGGTTTATTTTAATCCCGATTAATTTCTGCGGGTAATCCTTTATCCCCGAAACAAGCTCCGACAGCGGTTTTTTACTTGCTTTCAGCAGTTTTAAAACAAACGCCGCCGTAAGCAAGCCGTCGCCTGTAGCGGAATAATCCGAAAGAATAATATGCCCTGAATTTTCACCGCCGATATTATACCCGCCTTTTTGCATTTCTTCATAAACGTAGCGGTCGCCTACCTTTGTGCAAACAGTTTCAATCCCGCTTTCGCGCATGAACTCATGGAAACCCAAATTTGACATGACAGTTACAACAGCAGTATTATACTTTAAATTCCCGTTTTCTTTCATGGATTTTGCAAGCAGAGCGATTAATTTATCGCCGCTTACTTCATGTCCTTTTTCATCAATGAAAAGGCATCTGTCTGCGTCCCCGTCAAAGGCGATTCCGGCGTGATAGTTTCCCGTCTTAACTTTCTCCGCAAGATTTTGCAAATGGGTAGAGCCGCAGTTTTCATTTATATTCAAGCCGTTTGGATTATTAGCGGTAAACTCACACTCCGCGCCCATTTCCGCGAAAACTTCGGCGCAAGAATAGGCACTGCCGTTGGCACAGTCAAAGAGCAGTTTCAAACCGCTTAAATCCGTGTTTTTTAAATCCGCGCAGTCTTTTATATGGTTCATGTAATTATCTTTACCGACATAAAAAGAACGGATTTTCCCTATTTTCACGCCGTCCTGTAGAAGCATTTTTTCGGGTGTATCAAGTATAAGGCTTTCAATTTCTTCTTCAATTTCATCGGGTAATTTTTCACCCTTGCCGGAAAATAATTTAATCCCGTTATCCTCAACAGGATTATGAGAAGCGGAAATCATTATTCCTGCTTCCGCTTCAAATTCTCTTATCAAAAAAGCAACGGCGGGGGTCGGCATAACGCCGAGCAATTCAACATCTGCGCCTACGGAAGTAATGCCGGCGATTAACGCCGCTTCTAAAGTATCGGAAGAAATACGCGTGTCTTTCCCGATAAGTATATTAGGCTTTTTGCCGCCTTTACCGTGCTTTGAAAGCACAAGTGCCGCCGCACGTCCTATGTTCATTGCAAGCTCGCAGGTAAGCTCGGTTATGGCTACGCCGCGCACGCCGTCAGTCCCGAATAATCTGCCCATAAAATATACTCCTTAAATTTATTTCAAATGAAGATTATACTTATAATGCGAAGCTCCGCTTCGCTTGACGATGGACGTTCATTTCTTTGCTCGTGCAAAGAAACGAACCAAAGAAACACGCGCCTGCGGCGGGCTTATCCTACTGTTAACGTCTGCTCCTATTAGAGAACTATTAACATTGAGCGCAACTCGAAAGAAAAGCTGACTATTAATAAGTTTACAAGCAAGCAGTCTGCTTTATAAGAGGACGAGTCGCCCGCAGGGCTGTGTTTTTGGTACTTTTTGCACAAGCAAAAAGTACAATCCCCCGTTCAGCGGGGCAAAGCCCCGCATTATATAAATTCTCTGTAATTCCCCTTACTCCATCTTCTGCTGTCCCATTTGCTCAATCCCTAAATGCTGATAGGCAAGCGCGGTTGCCGTTCTGCCCCTCGGCGTTCTCGCGATAAAACCTAACTGCATTAGAAAAGGCTCGCAGACGTCTTCTAATGTCACCGCTTCCTCTCCGAGCGCGGAAGCCAATGTGTCAAGCCCGACGGGTCCGCCGCCGTAGCCTTTGATTATCATGGTGAGAAGCCGCTTGTCAAGGCTGTCTAAGCCTATATTATCAATTTCAAGCCTGTCAAGCGCGATTTTGGCAAGCTCTTTTGTAATTCTGCCGTCACCGAGAACCTCGGCAAAGTCACGCACGCGCTTTAAAAGCCTGTTGGCAATACGCGGCGTTCCGCGTGAGCGGTGGGCGATTTCTTTTGCACCCTCCTGCGCGGTGGGAATAGCCAATATTACAGATGAACGGGTAATTATATCGCAAAGCTGTTCTTCGGTATATAATTCCAACCGCATAATTACGCCGAACCTGTCGCGGAGCGGCCCTGTAAGCTGTCCCGCACGGGTAGTCGCGCCGATTAAGGTAAAACGTTTCAGGTCTATTTTAATCGACTGCGCGGCAGGTCCTTTCCCGATTATAATATCAAGAAAATAATCTTCCATAGCAGGGTAAAGAATTTCCTCAACCTGCCGTGAAAGCCTGTGAATTTCATCAATAAAAAGCACGTCGCCGTCCTGTAAATTAGTAAGCAAAGCCGCTAAATCTCCGGGTTTTTCAATCGCTGGCCCGGAGGTGGATTTAATATTCACGCCCATTTCATTAGCGATTATGGAAGCAAGCGACGTTTTCCCGAGCCCGGGCGGGCCGTAAAGCAGGACGTGGTCAAGGTTTTCGCCGCGCTTTTTCGCCGCGTCGATGAAGATTTTAAGGTTTTCCTTAACCTTTTCCTGTCCGATGAATTCACTAAGCCTTTTAGGGCGAAGCGAATACTCAAAGTCGGTATCTTCAAGCGTGTAGACAGGCTCTATGATTCGTTCTTCGGTATTTTCATTGGACGGGCGAACGCTGTTCGCCCCTACAGTGTTTGATTTCTCTATCAATTTTATTTCCGTCCTTGTGTTTTCATTCGCATAAGTTGGGTATTTAATACTTAGACCAAAGTGTCTTAAATGCTGTAAATTTTTCCTGATAATCAAGTAATTCAATGATTATATCGGCACATTCATTTATGGAATTTTTGAATGTGTCAACAGTTATATCGTATAGCTCATGCGGGTTTAGTTTTACGAACATACTCTCGCTTTTCCCGATACTAATGCCGCCGCGTTCTTTTTCCCTGCGGCGAAGTTCTTCTAACGGACAGGTTACATGAACATACAGCAACGGATATTCATGCAGAACTTGAATACATTTTTTCAATGCTTCTGTCGCCAATAAACGAGGTTCCATAAGTCCCGCGTCAGCAATTACATTAATGCCCGAGTCTGAAAAACGCTTAATAAAATCCGGGTATAACATTAAAATATTCTTACCGTCCCGATAACTAACCATAGGGTCTTGCTCCCAAGGATTAGCGGACGAACAGGAAATAAATAAATCTACGTTAAACCAATAATAATCTTCATTCAACCGTGATTGCAATGTTTTAGCTAAGGTTGTTTTCCCCGCGCTTGATACTCCGTTCAAAAATATTACTTTTCCTTTTTGCATACAAGAACCTCATATATATCAACCTTTTTAATTCCCCAATTTCTTTAAAGCAATTTTAATCATCTCCTGCGTTGACAAGCCCCTGTCAACGCCCTCTAAAGCCCTTGCCGCCTGTGCGGTTGTGAAACCGAGCGCGGTCAGCGCGGCTATTGCTTCGGCGGATGCTCCGCCACCCATTCTTTGCGAACCGCCCGAAACAACATCTTTATCAAGTGCAAAACTACTTTCAACGTCAATTTTATCCTTTAATTCCAGAACAATCCTCTGCGCGATTTTCGCGCCGATTCCCTGCGAGCGGGTCAGCAGCTTGCTGTCGCCCGAAGCTACGCACAGCGCGAACCCCTGCGGCGATAAATCCGATAAAACCGACAAAGCCGCCTTAGGCCCTACGCCCGAAACCGAAATTAACAGCTTGAAAGCGTTTAATTCCGCGCTGTCGGCAAACCCGAACAATTCCACCGCGTCCTCACGAACATGCAAATAAGTGAAAAGCATGACTTCTCTACCGTTTTCAAGCCTTGAAATTGTATTTGCAGTTGTGCGGCAGGCATAGCCCACCCCATTTGCTTCTATAACCGCCAAATTCTGCTCAATATGGCTGACTATGCCTTTTATGCTGTAAATCATTTATTTAACCTCGGTATCAGTGAATTGTTGGAATGTGCGCCGCAAATCGCGATTGCAAGCGCGTCGGCGACATCGTCGGGCTTGGGAACGGCGTCAAGCGACAAAATCCGCACCGTCATTTCCTGAATCTGCTTTTTAGTAGCCTTGCCGTAGCCCGTAACGGCTTGCTTCACCTGCAAGGGCGTATATTCGGCAATTCTGATGTTTTTGGTTCGCGCCGTCAAAATAATCACCCCGCGCGCCTGTGCGACATCAATTGCGGTTTTTTGGTTGGTTGTGAAAAATATTTTTTCGAGCGCCATAATTTCGGGCTTAGTTTCGTCAAGAACTGTGCTTAAATCTGTATAAATTTCCTCTAATCTTCTGTCAAAGCTGTCGGTCGGAGCTGTTTTGATTGCGCCGTAATCACCGGTTCTGAACTTCCCCGAAACATAGTCAACCACGCCGTAGCCCACAATTGCATACCCGGGGTCAATTCCGATTATCCTCAAACTTATCGCTCCTTTTCGCGGCTTTTTACATAAATTGCCATAATAAGTATAGCATAAAATTCATGTTTTTGCAATTGCAGAGAGCCTTTTTATAAAATATTTTAAACTTTTCAGCTTTTTATACAGATTTTACTTGAAATTTTTTTATCTTTAGTGTAAAATTAAAAAAGGGGATAAAATAAATCTGCATGAAAATAAAATTTTTACTGTTATCGGGTTTTCTTTTTTTGTTTTGCGGCTGTCAATGGTTTCAAAACGTTCCCAATCAGCCGCAGCCCGTAACAAGAACAGAATACGCGCTCGGTACAATCATCAGCGTCAGGGTTAATCATGCTTCCGGAGAAATTGCCGATTCGGCTTTAGATAAAGCTTTTTCCCGCCTTTTTGAAATTGAACGCATTACGTCCGCTAAGCTTCCGGACAGCGAATTGTTTTTTATCAACCAAAACGCATTTGAAAGCACGGTTATTGTATCGGAAGAATTATTTTTTCTGTTGAAAAGCGGGCTGACTTATGCTGAATTAACCGGAGGCGCGTTCGATATTACTTTAGGTTCAATTGTCGATTTATGGGGAATCGGCACGAATAATGCCCGCATTCCGAGTCAAAGCGAAATCAGCAAGGCATTGGAAAACTGCGGATTTGAGCATCTTGTTTTAAATGAAGACGAATTTTCCGTTCGCTTTTTAAAAGAAGGATTAAAGCTTGATTTAGGCGCAATCGCTAAAGGCTACGCCGCTGATGAAATGAAGCAGGTGCTTGCTGAAAACGGCATTACAAGCGCGGTTCTTGATTTAGGCGGCAATATTATCACAATCGGGAACAACGCCGGAAACGGCTGGATTGTCGGAATTACCGACCCTTTAATTCCGAATGAAATTTGCGCTAAACTGCATGTTTATGACAAAACAATTGTAACTTCGGGGAATTATGAACGGTTTTTCATGTACGAAGATACCCGTTATCATCATATTTTCGACAGACGAACAGGCTTTCCGTCTGACAGCGGAATTATTTCCGCAACCGTTATTACAGATGTTTCAATGACGGCGGACGCGCTTTCAACCGCTTTTTTCGTTTTAGGTACGGAAGAAGCCGTAAAATTAACGGAAAATCTATCCGGTATTGAATACATACTGATTGACCGCAATCTGAATTTTAGTATTTCGGAAGGAATTGAAGTTGAAATTATTAAATAAAAGGAATATTGTATACACCTGCGTAATTTTTGCTTTATTTGCCGGTTGTGTGGCGGCATGGTTTTTCATACGTAATTCTGAAGTTGAAGAAGCGTTCGCTGTGATTTATAAAAACAGCGAACAAGTTCAAAGCGTTGACCTTTCGTCCGAAACATCGGAATACCAAATTTCCGTCGGTTCTGCTGAAACAGGTATCAATATAATTTTAATTAAAGACGGCGCAATCGGGGTTATCAGCGCGGACTGCCCCGACCAAATCTGCGTGCATACCGGTTTTATTAAAAATAGGATTGTTCCCGTCGTTTGCCTCCCGAACAAGCTTGAAATCCGCATTGTAAGCGGGGATAAGGTTCACGGCGTATTTGACGCTGTTGCAAGGTAGTTTAATTGGGGAGCAATATATGAAAAACAGATTTAATATAAAGAAATTATTAATATCAACGCTTTTTTCGGTTATCGCCTTAGTGATTTTTGTCATAGAAGCGCAGATTCCGTTTCCTGTCAGCATTTACGGCTTAAAACCGGGGCTTGCGAACATTGTGATATTGTTTGTTTTGTTTTTGGGCGGTAAATGGAAAGCAAGGGACTTATTTTTAATTTTTCTCGTTCGGGTTCTTTTAGCGGCTTTTATCACCGGGCAAACAATGAGCTTGATTTACAGCCTTACCGGCGGAATCGCCGCGCTTTTAACAATGATTGCCGTTAAGGCGGGTTTTAAAAACGCACCCGCGCCCTTTGTCAGCGTTACGGGAGCGATTGCCCACAATACGGGACAGCTTGCGGCGGCGGCGTTTGTTCTGCAAAGCACGAGTGTTTTTGCTTACTTTCCGGTTTTGATTGCGGGCGGAATCATAAGCGGCTTACTAACCGGCTTTGTTGTTTGGGGATTATTCAGAACTTACCCGAAATTTATTAGTTATATTAATTATATTTAAATTGTTGAAAATAAATTTTTAAACTGGAAAGGGAAAAAAATGTTCAATTTTGATGATTTAAGGAGCGATTTGGAAAAAAACAATCGCCGCTGTGCTATTTTAAATCAGGATTATAAAATAGTATGGGACAAGGATGGCTTTTTCGGTTCATGGACAAATATCGAATATCCGGAAAAGGAAGCGTTCTTCAACAAAAAAGAAATCATCATTTCAGTTGGTCCGAAGAAATCGCAACTGCCCGTAGCCGTATGCAAAAAAGTTACGGACGATGATGAAGTGTTTTATACCTGCAGGGTTATAGAGCATGATACGGTTGCCGATATAATCGCTCATTCGCCTTATGCGGATATTTACCAGAATTTTTTTGCCGACGTAAACGATACCGCTCACGCGGTTCAGTTCCTGACGGAGCAGTCCGCTAAAAGCCCTTTGGTGCAGAGCGACGACGACCTGCGCAGCTGTCATAAAAACCTAATGAAGCATACGAATGATTTATTGGCATATGCAACGAACTGTAATTATTATTTAAACGCTTCTTTGTTTTTGGATTCCGACAGTAAAATTGATATTTTCAAAAAAGTTGACGGTTTAATCAAAAAATGCAATGAGCTTTTAAAACGCAATATTATTATTTTCAATTCAAAAGAAAGCGATAAAACCAACCGGATTGTAAAAATTCCGGAACGTATTTTTGTGGTGGTTTTTTTGAATTTAATCCAAAACGCGCTGTTGTATTCAAAGGATGAAAGCAAAATCGAAGTAAAAGTTTTTTTTGAAAACAATTTTGTAACGCTCAGTGTCACGAATGAAATCGAAAGCAACCAAATGCCGGAAAAATTTTCGGAAAGAATTAAACTCGGTATCGGAATTCCTTTGGTTACACGTGTTGTAACCCACATAGGCGGAAAGGTTTCCAACGAGCAGGAAGGCAGTACGTACAAGTCGCACATCACCCTTCCGCTGTACAACAGGAATAATGAAGAAGCATTTTTTAAACGTAATGAAGCAGAATTTATCACACAAAATTCAAGTTACATAAAACGTTATCTTCATAGATTCATGGAATAATAAACCAGTTTTCACAAAAATTACATACAGGCAGTCTATACTTTGAACATGACGGTAATTCGTTAATCATAATTTCCTCTCCCTCTCATTTTATTCGTTTTCTTCTTATCTTTGATTACGCGGAAAGAGGATTTTAGTTCGGTAAGGCTTTGTCCTGACCGGACTATTTTTTGGTTTTTGAATATACGGAATTTATATAACGCGGGGCTACGCCCCGCCGAACGGGGGACGTTCATTTCTTTGCTCCGTGCAAAGAAACTGAACCATGTAGCAAAGCGTAGCTTTGCTACCAAACACCGGTCGCTCAAACGCCGCGACGGGCTTCGTCCTCTTATAAAGTAAATTGCTTGTTTGTAAACTTATTCATAATCAGCTATTCTTTTAAGTTGCGCTCACTGTTAGTAGTTATCTAATAGGGGTAGATGTTATTAGGAGAATAAGCCCGCCGCAGGCGCGGCATTTTGTAGCAAAACTTTATTTTGCTACCGTACTTATTTGTGCGAACAAAAAGTACAGTCCCCCGTAGCGAAGCGGAGCTTCGCATTAATAAATATAATATAAAATATAAAATATAAAACAACCGGAGGAAATAAAATGTATAAAATACTAATCGCCGATGACGAGCAGAAAATCCGCGAGGTTCTGCGGGAATACGCCGAGTTTGAGGGACATGAAGTCACCGAAGCCGTTGACGGTATGCAGGCAATTGAGCTTGTGAAGAGCAATGAATTCGACATCATTATTATGGATATTATGATGCCGCGTTTAGACGGATTTTCCGCTTGTAAGGAAATCCGGAAGTTCAGCCGTACGCCCGTGCTTATGCTTTCGGCGCGTACGGAAGAATATGATAAGCTTTTCGGGTTTGAAATCGGCGCGGACGATTATGTCGTCAAACCGTTTTCGCCGAAAGAAGTTTTGGCGCGGATTAACGCGATTATAAAACGTAATCAGGTTCAGGATGTACAGAACGATATATTGAGTTTTGAAGGGCTTGAAATTAACTTTACGGCGCGTGATGTTAAAATCGACAACGAAAAAGTCAATCTCACGCCTAAAGAATACGATTTGCTTTTTTACTTAGTCAGAAACAAAAATATAGCCTTGTCGCGCAATAAACTCTTGGAAGCGGTTTGGGGTTATGACTTTTTCGGCGACGACCGAACCATTGATACGCATATAAAAATGCTGCGCAATAACTTAGGGGATTACAGGAAATTTATCGTAACATTGCGCGGAATGGGATATAAGTTTGAAGTTTAATGCTGAGGTTCATTGCTTATGTTTGGTATTTTTAAATTTATTAACAGTATGCGGTTTCGCATATGGTTAATTTTTATCGGGTTTACTACAATCATGCTCGGTTTTTTATATGTAAATCAAATTGCACTCCTGCCTTATTTTTACGAGTTTGTAAAAACGCAGGAAACTACGTCAACCATGAACCTGCTGAAAAGGCAGTGGAACAACGGCAATATACAAAACCTGCTTACTGACGCAAACCGATTGGCTCAGGAGCAGGATATGCGGATAGAAGTAAATTTTTACAATCATAACGAATTTGTCACAATTTTAAAAGACCCCGGAAATATTTTTTCTAAAATACCGTCTGCCGGCGATAACGAAAGATACAAGCTTTTCGCAGAACTCCTAAACGATAAAAACGGTATAATTACATCCGATTTAACTTATAACGGGCGTCAGGTGCTTATTTATAACGCGCTTGTAGGTTCAAATGACGATATTTTAGGATATATAACCATTCATAATTTTCTTCTGCCGCCCGGCAATACGCAGGATGTTTTGGCAAGTCAGTTTTTCCTTTCGTCATGCGTTTTACTCTTATTAGCGGTTTTGCTCTCAACTTTTGTTACGTTTAATATTTCAAACCCGATTATAAAAATTTCGCAAAGCGCGAAAAAACTCGTAACCGGTGATTTTAACATGAAGACAAAAAAAGCCGATTACGTGGAAATCAAAACGCTTACGAACAATTTAAACAAGGCGTCTTCCGAAATCGCCAAAACAGAAAATCTGCGCAAAGACCTGCTCGCCAATGTTTCCCATGATTTAAAAACCCCGTTGACCATGATTAAGGCGTATGCGGAAATGATTCGTGACCTTTCCGGTAATAATCCCGAAAAACGCGGCAAGCATGTTCAGGTCATTATTGACGAAGCGGATAGGCTTAACGGGCTTGTCGTCGCTATGCTTGACCTTTCAAAACTGCAAAGCGGCGTGGCAAAAAAAGAATCCTCTTTATTTAATTTTTCAGAGGATTTAAATGATATTATAAAACGTTTTGATTATTTATCCGATGAACACGGAATCACAATCATTCCCGATATTCAAAACGAAATGATAATTAAAGCGGATATATCGCAAATTGAGCAGGTAGTTTACAACTTTGTAAACAATGCAATCAATCACGCCGGCGACGACGGAAAAGTAACGGTAAGTCTTTTTATAAAGAAAGCGGGTATCGGACGCTTTGAAGTTAAAGATAACGGCAGCGGCATCGCAAAGGAAGAAATCCCTTATATTTGGGAGCGTTATTACAAGGCGGAAAAGTCGGTTCTCCACAAGAGAACCACTGTCGGAACAGGCTTAGGTTTATCCATTGTCAAAGGGATTATGGAACTTCACGGGTTTGCCTACGGCGTTGACAGTGCGCTCGGAAGAGGCAGTACATTCTGGTTTGAATTCCCGTGCGAATAAAACATTATAACGCGAACCACCAAAGTATACAGGCGATAAACGTACCCGCTATACAATAAAGCGTATCATTCATGGTGTCAACAAGCCCCGACGGCTGAATTACCGATTCGGATTTATGATTGATATAATTGTAACTCTTCTGCCACCGCTGATGATTGGTGCGAAGAAAGCTGTCACAGATATATTCGGCGACTTCCCAGACGACATGAAGAAAAACCGATAAAGTAACGCAGAAAAAGAGGATATTGATTCTGCTCAGATTTCCGGTATTTGCCGTAAGCGCGATACCCAAACTGACAAAAGCCGCACCCGACAGAAAATGAATCATAATATCCCACCAAGCGTATCTGTCGTAGAAACCAAGCCCGCTGCCAAGGTAAATCGCGGTAAAAATAACCGTGTAATATAAAAGACTGCCGGTAAAATCAATTCTGATTCCGGACAGTTCAAGCAAGGGAAGCAGATAGGTCAGCCCGAACACAATCACTGCCGTGATTAAGGGCTTTTTTGTTTTTCTGAAAGCGTGGATAATAACTGAAACAATCAGCAAAATCCGAAGCGCATTTATACATATATTTAAAATATTCATGTTATTATTTTGTTTTGTTTAATTTGTTTTATTCTTTTGTTATCATTGACTTTTTTGGTATTTTATGTTATCCCCATAACGATTATCAATAACGCAACGCTCAGCACCAACAGCGGATTATAATAAAGCAGTTTCAGCCTTTCTGCCCTCGGAATTTCAGGGCAGTTATTTTTTAACTTGAAAAACCTGCGGATTATTAAAAATATAACCGCCGCCGCTCCCGCAACAAACAGATTCAATAGCATTATATCTGTGTTCACGTTGTTTCGGATAAGTTCCATGCGGAACAATTCAAACCCGTTAATCATCATATGTATGATAATAGAAATTGTGATATTATTCGTCCGCACCGCGATAAACCCAAGCACTAACCCGCCTAAAAAGGCGTACAAAATCTGCCCCGCGCTCCCGTGGCTGAGCGCGAAAAATACGGACGTAAAAATAATTGCCTGTAAATCTCCCGCTTTACGTAACGGGGTTAAAAGCATTTTTCTGAAAATCAGTTCTTCGCAAACCGGAGCTATGATTATAATCAAAAAATAAAATAAAATTTTCTGCACACTGCTTTCCGGAAGCTCAAACGGCGTGGGTTTAATGAAAATTGATGATACAATTCCGCCCGTAAGTGTTGCAAAATATGCCGCCAAAAACAAGGGAATAAGCATAACTGCTTTAAAAGGCAGGACGTTTTCAGCTTCCGCTTTTTTGTTTCTGAAAAGATAGCCGAACATGATTAAAGGGAGCGCGTAATTTATTAAAACAGAAATTGTTATATTTAATATATAGGTCATCACCGGTGCGTTTTGCGGATTAAATTGCAATGCTTTTAGAACCGCGCCGATGATTACGGGCACAATGAATTTAAGCGCGGCATTTCCGCAGAAAACCGCACCAACAATATATATATCGTTTCTGATTCGCTTTTGTAAATCCGTCACTGCGTATTAAAACCTTTCCGATTCGTGTTACAATATCCCTGCCGCTTTCAGGATTCTGCCGAGAAGCAGATGATTCGACTGCGCATTAAATGCAAGCACAAACATAATAAAAACCGATACCGATGTGCAGAAAACTGCAATTTTTTTACCCGGGCTTATGCCGCTCCATGCATTTTCGATTTTATATTTTCTGATGACCGGAATCTTCCTGATGAACATAGCGATTCCTAATATAACCAATACAATTCCGACGATTTGATAAATCGCAAGCATTGAATTAATCAGCTTGTTTTCATAACCCGCTCTTTCCGCTAACGACATCAGCAGTAAAAGTCCGGATGAAACCGCGTTAAAAAGCGCGTGAAGCACAGTCACCGCGAAGAGCGAATCGGTTGCGTACCGGATATACCCAAGCGCAAAGCCGAGCGCGGTTGTATAAAAAAGCATATACAGATTATCGTGCATCAACCCGAATAACACCGCGCTGATAATGATTGCCGTTCCCGCGCCGTACGGTTTCAGCGCGTCATATATAATTCCCCTGACAAAGAATTCTTCAAACACGGGCGCAATAATTACAGCCATGAAAACCATCATTAATGCGCCAATCAGATTGGTTGTGGGTTCCATGGTCAGCGGGGTGAAATATTCCTCAACACCCGCCGCGCCGCTGTTTTGAGCGAATTTCGACACAATATAAAAAGAAAGCATGGTTAAAATCGCTGTTCCGTAACCCAATCCGTACATCGCGGGGAAGCTGCCGAGCGCACGTGCAAGTCTTTTCGGTTTTTTATACAGCGCACCGAGCTTTCCCGAATAATAACCGAAGCTTTTAAAAAGGATTGCGGAAACAAGCATGGGAATCATATAAACAAACATAACAGCGATGATGCTTCTGGATATATAAACCGCAGTTATGCTTATATCTCCTGCCAATTCGTACAGTAAATTCGCAACGAATAAATCCAAAAGCTTGCAGACATAAAAAACGCACATAATTAAACCAAGCTTCAGGCAGACGGTTTTGTAGCTTTTTAATCTTATATCCGGGGCTTCGGGAATTTCAATGTTAGGCGTGAAATTTTCTTCCATGTGATTTGTCCTTTAATTATTTTTTATGTAGGAAATGTTTATAATGCGAAGCTTCGCTTCGCTTGACGAAGGACGTTCATTTCTTTGCTCGTGCAAAGAAACGAACCAAAGAAACACGCGCCTGCGGCGGGCTTATCCTCCTATAAAGCTGTTTGCCTGCTTGTAGACTTTTTCATAGTCAGCTGTTCTATCGGGTTGCGCTCAATGTTAGTAGTTCTTTAATAGACGTAGACGTTATCAGGAGGACAAGCCCGCCGCGGCATGCGGGGATTTAACCACCCCGCCCTGTCGGGCACCCC
>Ga0082212_10005022_pt1 | contig 18206 bp, 17 predicted proteins | sample TergutNt197P3_FD_71548 | JGI IMG/M metagenome (GOLD analysis project Ga0082212, IMG submission 71548) | Neocapritermes taracua P3 segment gut microbial communities from Petit-Saut dam, French Guiana - Nt197 P3 | ecosystem: Host-associated > Arthropoda: Insects > Digestive system > Gut ...
ATGGTCGAAACTGTCTGGACGCAGCCGCCTGGAAAAAAGCAGGCTGGAAATATCTTTCCATGGGACGCTAAGCGCCACACATTCGGTCGGCGGCACCCAGCGGGGCGGTTTCGATACACTAGCTTGACAGCTAGCAGCAACCACCGGGTCGGCGGTAACCAGCGAGGCTCAGTACGACGTACGCTATCTTCGAAAGTGACAACCTACAAAGATAGAACCGCCTATGGAAAAGACAATGAATCGAGAAAGCCATCGCACCACGGACGATCGAGATTAGACAAGTGAAGCTAGACGGCATTGAGATCACCGTACGCTACAAACCTATTCGGTCACTTCGGCTCAGTGTGAAGCCACCTGGCATAGTGCAAGTTTCAGCGCCAGTTGGCACAACTGAACGGACGCTAAACCAGTTCTTGCTCCCTAGATTGGATTGGATCAAAAAACACCAAAGTCGCATGGCCAAATCAATTCGACCTCCATTGCAGCTAATCGTAGGAGAGATTCTCCCTCTGTGGGGGAAGCCATATGTCCTCGAAATAAACTCCGGAAGAGCAACAGCCAAACTCGCTGAAACGATCATGCTCAGCGCCCAACATGCTGCAAATCTAGATCATCGCAAAAGCATCCTAGAAAACTGGTATCGAAATCAACTAGCAACAGCGATTGCGGATTTACAACCTCAACTGGAGGCAATCGTAGGCAAATCGGCTGAAAGTGTCAGCATCCGCTGGATGAAAACTCGTTGGGGTTCATGCAACATCGCCGCAAAGCGAATCAACTTGAATCTGGAATTGGTCAAGCTAGACCCGCTCTGCCTGCAATACACCCTCACACATGAACTATGCCACCTCATCGTTCGCGGACACGGCCATGATTTTTATACTCAAATGGATCGCTGTTTCCCTAGGTGGCGGCATGCAAAAGCCCTGCTCAAGCAGGATCCGATAGGCCAGTCCTTCTGGGAGTGACTGCGAGCCAGGGCAAAAGATACGGGAGTTATTAGGCTGAGCCTGCGGTGCCCAGCGACAAGGCGGCAAGCATGTGCCTCGCAGAACAAGGTCTAGAATGTCACCAGAAAGAGGGCTGGTGCGAGAAACCGATCATTCAAATAAGAACTGGTACACATTCACGATACCTGGAGTTACACAAACCTTCGACCGACGGCTTATCTTTGTGATCAACATGATTCCACTAGCTCTAGCGCTGCTACAGATTTCCAGCGTAAACGTAGCGATGCCCGCAATCAGTAACTCTCTGGGTGCCCAAAGCATCGACATTCAGTGGGTGCTATCTGGATATGCACTTGCCTTCGGCATCCTGTTGGTGCCCTCAGGCCGTCTAGGCGACATCATCGGTCGCAGCTCAGTCTTCACCATCGGTTTAGCAGTTTTTGGCATTGCCTCAGGAGTTTGCGCACTGGCACCAAGCCCAATCTTGCTCAATATCGCCCGCGTATTCCAAGGTATAGGCGCAGGGATGCAAGGCCCGCAGACGGTCGGGATGATCCAGCAATACTTCCAAGGGAAGGGTCGAGCACGTGCATACTCACTACAGGGATTGGTCATTGCTGCCAGCGTCGCTATCGGTCCTTTTGCAACTGGCTTAATGATAAATATTCTTGGCTCAGATTTGGGATGGCGGATACCGTTTGCCTTGAACTTGCCATTGGCGTTAATCGGCTGCGCGCTGGCACTGCGTTGGCTCCCTTTTCAAATGGAACGCGAACGGAAGCGACAAAAGCAACAACGTATTCGTCGCCATCTTGATCTTGACCCGTTCGGGGCTCTGCTAATAACAGGGGCAGTCGTCGCCGTGATGCTCCCGTTCATGCTCACCGAACTGCCCACCTGGCGTTTTTCGATATTGCTAGCAGCTGTAGTTTTGGTGGCATGTTGGTTGGCATGGGAACGCCATTACGCAAATCGCGGCAACGCTCCGATGGTAGATCTGCAACTTTTCAAACTTCGTGCCTTCAGCTTCCAGACTGTAATTTCCACGGTGAACTTCCTGGGAACCACCTCAATCCACGTTGTGACAGCCATGTTTCTACAGTACGGCTTGCATTGGGATGCCCTGCATGCGGCGTTGACCGGTACGGCAAATGCGGTGTTGAGCAGTATTAGCGCACTGTGGGCAGGACGGCACGTGCTGCGTTTAAAACAGAACCTGGTCGTAGCTGCGCTAGCGGTATTCAACCTCGGGATTTGGGCCTCATTCGGTGTCATCTGGCTAGCAGCAAATTACGACATCAGCCCCTGGTGGCTCGCAGTAACCTCAGGTATTGCTGGGCTTGGCTGGGGTGGTTTCGGCGCGTCAAACCAAACTCTGGCAATGATGGAAGTCCCGGTTTCTATGGCTGGAACTGCTGGCGGCATCAAATCGATGTCGGAACGTGTCGCGACCGCAATCGGAAACGCCGTCATTACCGGCGTGCTATTCTCGGCGCTGGCTTACACCGACTGGTACGGCGCGACGCTTGCAGCTAACGCAGTCATTTCATCCATCGCCATGCTCGCATTACTGCTCGCCATCTTCGACGTTATTTCTTCAAAGCGAAATACCGTAAAGCAGGCTCACTGCGACGCAGCGCAGTGCAGGCTGCCCTAGCTGCATCTAAGCCCACTGTGGGGTTAATAAACGCTCATTTTTCTGGCAGGCTTGACTCTCACACAGTGTTAGAGATTGTGATGGTTCCATGAGCGATTTTGATTCAAGCTATCTGCTGGGTATTGGGGACTTCTCCAGGTTCACCTTGCTGTCCATAAGGATGTTGCGCCATTACGATGAACGCGGGCTTTTGACTCCTGCGTATATCGATGAGTTCAACGGCTACCGGTACTACGCTCCACAGCAACTACGCACCGCTTCTCAAATTAGGGAGTTACGGGATGCTGGATGTGGAATTTCGCAAATCACCGAACTGCTACCACTGTTCGACGATTTCAATGCGATACAGCTAGCCCTGACCGAACATGTGCACCACTTGGATGCGGCAGCCCAGAAGATTGCAGATCAACGTTCGCTCGTTACAAATATCATCAACCGACTAAAGGAGTCGAAAATGTCTGTAACTGTTGCTGAACGCATCATTCCTGCTATGCGGGTACTCTCGCTGCGCCGCACAATCGCCAACTATCACGCTGAGGGCGAATTGTGGCTGGAATTTAGCCAGAAAATACAAGCCCAAAACCTGGATTGGAGCGCCGATTTCGGAACAATCTGGGGCGCTACCTTCTATGACGACGACTACCGCGAAGCTGACGTCGATATTTCAGTGTGGGCGCAATATAAACGCGAAGCTGCCCCGGCAGATTTCACCATCGAGCAGCTTGGCGAACGCAAGGTGGCTTGGGCGACGATGTACGGGTCGTACGAGCAAACCGCAGCCGTGTGTGAAGCAATCGGCGAATGGATAAGCCAGCACGGTTATAAACCCGCTGGCCCGATGTTCAACATCTATATTGTTGGGCCTTCCCAGGATCCTAATCCGGAAAACTGGGTCACCGAAATCAACTACCCGATTGTTTAACAGACCCTGGCTGGTTGTGCCTGACTGTTCCCTCTTTCGTGTTATGGATGACAATTATGGGAGTCATTCTGCGTGCAAGTCGCAGAATCCACGACATGCAGTAGTTAAGCAAGAACGTTTCTTTCGGGTTATGGAGGAGAATCCAGAATAAAACTAGTGAAGCAGCAACATTTCGTGTTATGGATCCTGCGACGCTGCTACGCAGCGCGACAGGATGACAATTTGGGGGTGTGCGTCTGATTGTTCTCTTTCTTGTCATGTGCCAGTCGCAAGGATCCATAGCCTTCCTAGTGAGGGGAAACCTGCCAAAGGGAATACACTGGCAAACATCCAGAAAAAGGAGTGCTGATGCCCCGTCCGACTACCAAGAATGAACTCATCGCGGCTGCCACCAGCGGCTACACCAAGTTGAACGCACTGATCGAGTCGTTACCACCTGAAAAGCTGGAGGCGCCGTTCGAGTTCGAGGACAGAGACCGCAACGTACGTGACGTTGTAATGCACTTGGTCGCCTGGCACCACATGATGCGCCGTTGGTACGACGAAGGTATGGCAGGTGACAAACCTGCCATACCTGGGGAAGGCTACACCTGGCAAACCCTCCCAGCTCTCAACCAGGTCATCTGGGAGCAGGCTCAACAAACCCCATTGCACCAAGCCAGAGCCGAGTTAGCCAACACTCACGAAGCGATGCTGGCACTGATCGCAGCTCACAGCGACGAAGAACTGTTCACAAAGAAGCGCTACCACTGGACTGGCACCACATCACTGGGTGCCTACTTGATTTCATCAACCTCCAGCCACTACGACTGGGCGATGAAAAAGCTGCGCAAAGCTGCAAAGGCCTGGTGAAAGCCCTAATGAGATTGTTGTAGCCATGCCAGCACGGCCAAGACGCGGCGGTGATCATCTGGGGAAGGCAGCAGTCCCAGCTTTGAGAATATGTTGGAAATGTGCTTTTCCACCGCACCTGCGGACAGATACAAGCTCATCGCAATTGCGGCGTTCGTCTTGCCCTGGGCTATCAGTGCCAACACTTCTTGCTCGCGTTCACTGAGGGTCGCGATAGGTGAGGTAGCCGGGCGGCGAACCAGTAACTGGGCCACCACTTCGGGATCGATTACAGTTTCGCCAGCGCTGACACGGTTCAAGGCGTCGCTGAATTGGTCGATGTCTTGGATTCGGTCTTTGAGTAGATATCCCACCCGACCGCGGCCGTCAGAAAGCAAGTCGCGGGCGTAGCTCTCCTCCACATATTGCGATAACACCAATATCGCCAGGTTTGGGTTTTCGCTGCGTAAGGCCACTGCTGCTCGCAGGCCATCGTCGGTGAAATCGGGCGGCATCCGTACGTCGATCACCGCAATATCAGGCATGGTTTCGGCCACAGCGACTAGTAATTCTGGTGCAGAGCCGACAGCAGCGACCACTTCATGCCCCAGTTCAGCACACAGCCGCGACAGTCCTTCACGGAGCAGCACCGAGTCGTCAGCCAAAACTACGCGCATCCAATGTCTTTTCTCCTAGCCCTGCATTGGATTCTAGTCGTTGTCGTTTCAATAATGAATGTTATGAATGACAATTCGCCGGTGGCACACAGATGACAAGAAAGTCGGCTGGGGAAGTCACCGCAGCGGCACTTCCAAGCGGACGACGGTGCCCTTGCCGATTTCGCTACTGATATGCAACACCCCGCCGACGCTGGCGGCGCGGTCTTGCAGGCCACCCAAACCATGTCCGGGCAGGATTTGAGCTCCGCCATACCCGTCGTCGGTAATAATCAGAACGGCATGATCACTTAAACTGAAATTCATCCACGCCCGTGAAGCTCCGGAATGCTTTGCAACATTGGCCAGGGTTTCACTGGCACAGAAATAGACGGCGTTCTCCACCGGTAGGGCAAGCCTGGTTCCTTCTGCAACGGAAGTATCAAAAATGACCGGCACCGTGGAATTAGCAGCGAGCGACGTCAACGCTGTTACCAAACCTCTATCGACCAAGATTGGTGGGGCAATGCCACGTGATAGATTGCGCAGTTCGTGCAATGTCTCTTCCACATGCGATTTGGCTTCGTTGATGACACCGCGCGCCTTTTCCACATCGCCAGTATCTAATCGTCGTTCCGCAGTGGAAAGATCCATGCCAAGCCGAATCAGGCGTTGCTGCGGCCCGTCGTGCAGATCACGTTCTAGTTTGCGCATGGAGATCAACTCAGCATCCACGGCAGCGGTTTTACTCTGCTCCAAACTGGCGATCGTGCGTTCCATCGAGCGTTTTGAAGGAGAAAGGAGCCCCTTCGTGATTGAGGTTTGCATCACAGTCATGCCATGAATCACCCAAGGGGCGGTTACCACAAAGAACATGCCAAATAGCGTGTAGAGCATCGAATTTGAAATCGGCAGGTGCAACAGATCAGCCAATCCGAGATTCCTTGGCACCGCAACTTCAATGATGGGCAACTCTGGCGGATCGGCGCCAATTGGCGGTACTGGAGGTACGGGCATAGGTACAGTCTCAGTGATAATGAGACGCTCATTGAAAGGCTGCCAAATCCCAGCGGTTAGTCCACCGACGGCTCCCGCCCACCAAGTAATGAGTATTGACCAGGTGATTGAGGAGATTGGGAGCATGATGAAGTGGTGCAGTACTGCCATCCAAGAAGGTCCGTCACTCAGGCGGCGGCGCCAACGTCTCCAAATGCCACCCCGCTGGTTTTTAGGTAGTCCCGCACCAGGTTTGGGAGGATTTTCAATACCCACTCCCACCATGCAGGCTCTGCCACGCTCGGTTGCAGCGAATCCAGCAGCACACACCAGCGAGAAAACCAACAGCGGCAACCCCACCCAAATGACGATCAACGATGACGAGACGCTGATCAGCGTCACCGTGAGAATGAAGTAGAGCAAAGCCAACGGCCAGGACACGAAAAGATATAGCGATTCACGCAGACAGCGCCGGAGGAGGAATCCAATCTTGTTGTTCATGTAGCTAGCCTTGCGTTATTTGCTCACTATTACACTACGGCCAGCCACCTACTTCTACTAGGGGAAACCCCACTTTGTTGCTGGGGACTGACCTGAAGCTGGCTGTAGAATTTTGCTGCTCTCGGCGACATGGTTATGTGCTTGCATCAAAAACCGGGATGACGTATGGCCCCTCCGGAATGACTGCCAGCGCATTGTCTGGGCTATTCGCTAGGGCTTGGGCAACCGCCTCGTCTACTGATTCGATCGGCTCCACCCCAGTAAGCAGTTGTTCGGCGGCGTTCAAACCAGTTGAGTAGAGTTGGATTTTTCCAAGGCGCATGGGGGCAAGTTGCTTTTCGGTCTGCCATTCGTCAATCTCGGCAAGTTTTCGGGTTTGCAGCATTTCAAAGAATGCATCTGCTCCCAGGGAAATGAGCTCCTGTTGGGCTTTGCGGTACTCGTCGCTTCCAAATCCTGTCGAACATGCAGAGACGATGATGATGGTGCCGCCAGGTTCAAGAATGTCAATCGGTGTGACCATACCTTTCACCGTCTGGTAATAAGTCTTGTCCAGTGGATAGCCTGCCGCTGAAGTAAGAATGGTGTGGAAACGACGCGGTGAGCGCACTAAAAATGATTCTCGGCAGGCCGAAATAATGCCAAGATGGCTGGCTTCCACTTCGCCGAACGTTACTGCCGTCAAGTCACGTTCCTCGTCTATCACCGTGTTCAGCCCGTAGAGTTCACCGATCATCTTGGTGATTTCCAACTGCTCTTCGTGTAGTGGATTTCCGGCAAGGTTGCACCCGGTTGCCAGCGGATTGCTCATGAATCTGGTCGAATGGAAGGTGCGAATCGTTTGCTCGCCCGCCACACCAGGGGCAACCACTTTACGTCCGCCAGACCACCCTGCCATGAAGTGCGGCTCGACCAAGCCAGTTACGATACGCAAGTCGGCTTCGACCAACAGTCTATTTATATGTACTGGTGTACCCCGAGTTGGGGTTACTCCCAGATCGACGAGTGATGACGAATCGCGCGCGTCGTGGTTCACGATGCGAACCCGCTCTAACACCCAGGGATCATTTACTAACTCCGCAAGTTCGCCGTCATCACGGCAGCGATGCAAACCGTTGGCAACCAGGATGGTAATGCGTTCACGCGGTATGCCCGCTTCGGTCATCGTCGCAATCATGGGCCGCAAAAAGAGGTGATTCGGCACCGGCCTAGTGATGTCACAGATCACAATGCATGCACTTTTTCGCCCCTTCGCCAGTTCTTTGAGGCTAGGGGCAGCTACCGGTTGCGCTAACGCTTGACGCACAGCCGCGGCTGCGTCTGGTAGCTTCGTCATCGCCGTTTTTCGAATCATCATCGGCTCGGCGCCCTCAGGCAGGTTGACATTCAAAATGCCGCGTCCGTAGCGCAACTCAACTGTTTTTAGCATTTGGTGACTTCTCCGCCCGAACCAGCCCTGACTTGGGTCAGGGTATAACCCGGTGTAAGTACCCGAGACCCTCTGTTTTCAGCTTGTCACGAACCATCCTATTGCTAATTGTTTGCGGTGGCAGGATAGGCGGCGAAGCTGATTCATTTCCTTGCATTCAATCGAGTCTAGGATGAGCACCCGACACTTCAAGAGAATCAATTCCTATCTTCATCCAGATCATCTTTATCTTGGCGACGCTGTGGCACGGCGTTAACATCACTGTTTTAAAAAATACTGCACAGTTACGACAGTACAGATGTGCAACGACATGGTAGAGTGAACCCCATGAGTACCACAGTTCTCACCCTCGAACCCGATGCGCTAGTTGGCGCCCAGGAGAGTTCCTCATGGGAGCAGGCCATCGTCGCCTTGGTGCGTCGCGCCGCCACGGATGGCCAACGAGTGGTCGTCAGCACCCAGACGAAAATGGTAACACCTCACCAAGCAGCACAGATGCTCATGGTGTCGCGATCCACTATCTCCCGCCGAATCGCGGCCGGGGAGATTCGAGCAACTAAGGTGGGCAACCGTAACCGCATCCCCTACGCTGAGGTTCGACGGGTCTGGGAACAGCAGATGGACACGATCGCCGCCGCCGCTGCTGACGACATAGAAGCCGAACTGTTCGGTAACGATGCCTGATTCGTCCATACCATTGGTCTTTCTCGACGCTAATATCTTGGCGAAGCCCGTCACGCGCTCTCTACTCATGTTCGCAGCGCCTGGCAGCTACTCAGTTATCTGGAGCACCTACGTCGAGCACGAGGCGGAGCGTCACCTACGAGGCCGTCAAGCGAGTCTGGCAAAGACCCGCCAGTTGGCCCAGATGGAACCGCACCTGTCGTCTAAAGCTGCTGGCGACTATGCAGCGACCAGTGTCAGCGACCGACAAGTTCTGGCGGATGCAGTGGAGACTGGTGCGGTGTTCATTGTCACTGAGGATGTTGACGATTTCGGTGAACCGGACTTAATTGCTACAGGCATCAGCGCAGTCAACCCTGATCTATTCCTGGCCGAGCGTGCTACCACCGGCGCCTTCTATGATGCCGTTGTGCGTATGGCGGCACCGATGACCACACCGCCGCGTACTCCCAATCAACTCTATGCCCGACTCGGACGACAGCATCCACGCGCAGTAGCAGCACACCATGCAGCGTTCTGCTCAGCACCAATGCCACCAACACATCATCCGCCCGCCATCGGGTTCCGAGGCAAACGCTGTTTACGATGCCTGAACATTGTCGAGCAAATCGCGGACGCCTTGTGTACAGACTGTCGCTCATATGATGCAAGGCGCGAGGCGCAAGCCAAAGTAACAACATCCGCAAGTTGATCCATGGACTACATCAGCCGGAGTCAAGTCCTCATGAGCAGATGTGACATTCAACAGTGAAATGTTAGGAAAATGTGACTTTTGCAGGGGCGATATTTAAGCGGTGGCAACTTGAATTATGGAAATACACTGTTCGGTAGTGGCGACTTTCCCGAAGTGGCTAAGTCCGGCCTAGGAAGGATATGACAATGAAGTTGATGCGCAAAAAAGGCATACGTCTGGTAGCTGGATTGCTATTAGCTGGTATCGCAGTGACCACGGGTTGCTCAGCTCCGATGGACACCGGATATTCAGGTCCAGCCAACGCACCCAATGAACCTGGCGACGTGTTGCATGACTCCATGCCTGCGCCCGCTGCTCCGCGCAGAGCACCTGAATACGGTGAGGGCGATGATCGCATGATTGCCCGTACCTCCTCGATTCGGTTGGTGGTGGACGACATCGAAGTGACGGCTAAAGCGCTCCGCGAGGTTGCCGCTCGCCTAAAAGGAAGTGTCACCGCTGAATCGTTATCGCTGCCCGAAGTCGGAAATTATGGCTCTTCACATGTCGAGGTCACAGTTCCAGCAGCGCAACTTGATGAGGCTTTAGCGTTGATGGCAGAACTCGGACGCGTCACTGACCGCCGGATCGACTCCCAAGATGTCACCGACGAAGTGGTTGATGTAGACGCTCGGGTGCGTACCATGCAGGAATCAATCAAGCGCCTGCAAGAGTTGATGTCCCAAACCGGCTCGATTGCCGATATCGCTAGGGTCGAATCAGAGTTAACCCAGCGTCAAGCCGACTTGGAATCACTGCTGTCGCGGCAGAAGAGTTTGTCGCAGCGAGTAGCAACCACCCCAATCTCCGTAGAGTTACGGACTGTGTCGGCAGTTGAACCGCTGTCGAATAGTGGATTCTTGTCGGGTCTGCTTGCAGGCTGGGGAGTCATGGTCGATTCGGCTGTGGTTGCGATCACTGTAATCGGCGCTTTGCTGCCGTGGTTGGCGCTGACTGCGCTCATCTTGGGGCCAATCATTGTGGTTCGTCGTAGTCGCCGCAACAGTGCCGCTAAAGCTGCTACTCCCGTTCCTCCTACTGAAAACTGATCCCCTGCTTTCCGCTGCTTGAGAACTGCGCAATCGCAGAAGTTTTCGCCTGTGTAGGGTAATGGTCGTGAATGCGCGAATGTTCAGAAGGCTGCTGCGGCGCTTAGGTGTGGGTTTTACTGCGGCATACTTCGCATTGGTGAGCCGTACTGCACCGAAGCTGGCCACTAAACAGGCTGCTTGGCGTTGGCTGCTATTGCCGCAAAATGCCGGACGCCGGATGGATAATCGTCCTGGTTCTGGCCAGGTCGAACAGATCCCGGGTGAAAATGGGGCGCTGGTTACCGAATGTTGGGGATCTATCGGCGCTCCGGTCGTTTATCTACTGCATGGTTGGGGCGGTTGGCATGGGCAGCTCGGCGCGTTCGTGGTGCCACTAGCTGCGGCGGGTTACCTAGTCGTTGGGGTGAACACTGCCAGCCACGGAATGTCAGCGCCAGGCAGGTTCGGGTCAAAACATTCCAGCGGCCCGGAAATGCTTGACTCATTCGAGGCGATTGTGCGCCACTGGGGGTCGGCTCACGGGGTCATCGCGCATTCGCTGGGATGTGTAGTTGCGTGCAAGGCGATTGTTGACGACAAATTGGCAACACAAAAGTTGGTGCTAGTATCACCCTCAGAAAACTTGTATGACATCGTTGCGCAATATGGAAAACGTCTACGACTAGCCCCGCGCGCTTTGGATGCCCTGTTGCCAACGATTGAGGATATATCAGGCGGCACCTTGGCAGAGGCTGACATCTGTGCATTAGCCGCAACCGGAAAACTTCCTGACGCACTGATCGTCCACGACCTGCTTGATAAAGAAGTACCGTATGCCGCAGCACAACTGATCAGCGCAAACTGGCCAGGTGCTCGCTTGCACACTACCCAAGGCTTAGGCCACCACCGCATCTTAAAAGACCCAGCCGTAGTGGCCTTAGCAGTCGAGCAAATCTCCCAGAGTTCATCAGCTGCCAGCTGATTTCCTTCCAAACAACTGATGGAGCGTACTGTACGCTAATGGAGAATGCACTACTTGAGTGCTGATCGAACTGAAACGTGAGGGTGAAATGAGTATAAACAGACACCGCAAAGCAGCGATTTGGGTCGCTGTCATGCTTTTTGGGACGGTCGGTATTGTCTCATGCTCATCACCGCATGCTGAAATGGGGTGTTCGATCACATCGTCGGTAAGTAAGCAAAACGATGGTGCGCGCGAAGTTAAAGCAAACGGAGCCAGGATCTGCGTAGCTGAAGACCTATTGGAAGAAGCCCACACAGCCGGTTCGACAAATTTGGCTGACAACGCTACCTATGTAATCGGAGTGGGCGAATCATTTGATATTCGGTTCAACGACATCAATCCTAGACTTAACGAAGCGTTATTTTTGGCTGGATACGACAGCATAATCGTGTCGGCAAAAGAACACACTCAGGATGCCACGAACGCCCCGAGATCCAAAGGTGGCAGTTACAAAATATGGTTCATCTTTGAAGGTAAAGCTGTAGGTGAAACTGATGCGGTGTTCAGCTACCGCAGAGGAATCGACGAAGGCACCTACACTGTGCATATTCAGGTGCGAGACTGAACTAAGTCGCTTGCACGCTCAAGGGGTTTAGTGGCGAATATCGCCGATCACACTAAGTAGCTCCCGGATGTCTTCGGGATAAACCTCGCCGATGTTGCCAACGCGGAAAGTGTCAGCCTGGGAGATTTTCCCCGGGTATAACACGAATCCGGACTCTTTGACCAGATCATAGAAAGCGTTGAAGTCGAAGTTTGGTTCTGGATAGAGAAACGAAGTGATGATGGGCGACTGGTGTTTACGTTTCAGTAGTGTTTTGAATCCCAGCTTGTTCATGCCCTCAACCAGCAGCGCCTGATTCTTGACATACCGCGCGTTGCGGGAAGCTATGCCACCCTTGGCAGCCAACTCGTCGAGTGCTTGAAGGAAGGCACGCACAACGTGAGTAGGTGAAGTGAACCGCCACTTTCCGGACGTATCCATTTGTATCCACTGGTCATACAGATCTAGGCACAGTGAACGTGCTTGGCCTTCGCATTTCTCCAGCTCAGCTCGGCGGGCAATCACGAACCCAAAACCTGGCACTCCTTGGATGCATTTATTTGCGGAGCTGATGAGAAAGTCGATTCCTAGATCGTCTACATCTAATGGGATTCCCCCAAAGGAACTCATGGCATCCACGATGAGTACTTTGTCGCGGGCATTTACTACCTGGGCGCATTCGGCAAGTGGGTTGAGCATTCCGGTAGTGGTCTCACAGTGCACCAGCGCGACATGGGTGATGTCTGGATTGGCGTCGAGAATTTGGGCTAACTCGGCAGGAGCTGGAGGTTGAGTTTCGGCTAGCTGGTAAACCAAATGACCAAGGTGCAGCACCTGCGCCATTTGCACCATTCGCTGCCCATATGCCCCGTTTGAGACGATCAGCACCTTCTGATCGGCAGCTATCACGGTGCTCAGGGTCGCTTCCACCGCGAATGAGCCACTGCCCTGCATCAAAACTGCGGTGTAATCCTCGCTCGAATGCGTCGCTAACGCCACCAGACGAGTCCTGATATTTTGCACAATGTTCTGGTAATCGTCATCCCAGGTGCACCAATCTCGCAGCATGGCATGGCGCACACTCTTGGAAGTTGAGAGCGGGCCAGGCGTCATTAATAAATAGGGATTATCGGGAACCATTTCATGCATTGTTAACTCCGCCTTCCGTGTTGAGAGCCTCGAGCAATTCCGGCAGCAGGGAAATATTGTCAATGACGAAATCGGCACCAGCGGCTCTAAAATCGGATTCTGCCCGGCGAAGCTGTTGGGCTTGTGCCTGTGGTTCGGTTTCGGCTAGCTCAGTTTGGGTCAGACCCAACATGCTGGAACCCTTAAGCACCCCGACGCAGCAACAGCCGGCGTTCTTGGCCTCGTGCATATCTGCGGCGGTATCGCCAACTTTCAACACTTCATTGATTGAGGTTGCGTGCAGCAGCTCCAAATTTCGCCACAACATATAAGGGAATGGACGTCCCACACCGCCACAGTCATCCGGGCAGACCAGGATATCTGGAGCGTAGCCACGCCGAGCAACGAGTGGTGCGACGACATCCATCATGGCTGCGGTGTATCCGGTTGTGGAGCCGATTAGGATTCCTTGCTCACGAAGCTGCGCCACTGTGTTTGCTACGCCCGGGAGCGGTTCGGCATGGTCTGGTAAAACTTCAAACAGTGCCGGTTCAAACTGCTGGTAGATGGCATCAATGTCGGCTTGGGTGTGGCTGCGGCCATGCACCTGTTGCCAGGTGGCGCCTAGCTGCTCGTCAGCAAGCATCGCCTGGATGTGGGCCCGTTTTTGCATCCCCATCGGGGCTCGAGTTTGTGTCATTGTCACAGTTACCCCGAAATGTTCAAACGCTGAAGTGAAGGCGGCAACCGGCGCGAAACAACCGTAGTCGACGGTGGTGCCCGCCCAATCCAAAATGACAACCTTTATCGTGTGCGACATAACTATCTCCTGAAATTGTGTGTATATGTTGACAAGGATGCGGTCATGCGACCTTCTCTTTTTTAGCTTTGCGACGCTGAATTGCTTTTATTGCCGCCTCGTAGGCAATCCGCACACACACATTGATCCCTAGAATCAAAAGACTCATCGCCGCTGCTTGACCAAAATTGCCGGCTTCTTCCATATGAGTGATGGCAATGGCTGCGATTTTGAATTTTGCGCTGTAGAGGAAAACGACAGCCGAAACTGTGATCATCGCATTCACGAAAAAGTACATGAAGATTTCGAGAATGGCAGGCAGCGACAGCGGCACGCTGACACGAAGAAAGGTTTTCCAACGTGGAACATTCATGGAGTCGGATACGCTTTCGAACTCTTTGTCCAGCTTCTTCAGGCTGCCAGTTGCGGTCAGGAACGGCACCGAGAAATAGTGCAGAACATTGGCAACTACGAGTATGGCGACAGTTCCGTAAATAAAGTTCAGCGGGTTGGCGCTGGAGTTGAAGAAGAAAATGAACGAGATACCGATCACCATCCCCGGTAGCGCCAAAGGCAACACTGACAGCAGCTTGCCGTACTTTGTAAGTGCGCCACCTCGGGAGGTTTTTTCCAGCAGATAGGCGTAAACGAACACGAATATTGTGCCAAAAACCGCAGTGAGCACTGCCATGAATACCGAGTTTACGAAGCTTCCCATTCCACCCGCTGAAGCGTTAAAAACAAAGTTTTTCAGCGTGAACGACAAGTTGTAGGGATAGTTTTCACTGAACCCGCCGACAAATAACATGACTACCAATGCCAAAAGAAATACGGAAACCATCGAACAGACGAGAAAGAAGAATGCATCTCGGGGATGGCTTTGCTTGGTGACATAGCTGGTCGCCTTGGCATTTAGCGTCGAAGCATTTTGACTGTTCACCAACCGATCTACCGTGAATGAGGCGACGGCCGGAATGAGTAGCAGGGTGCCTACGACAGCACCCATGTTGAAGTTGAATTGCCCAGCCACCTGTTTATAGATATCGGTTGCCAGCACGTTGAAACTGCCGCCGATTACCTTCGGTGCCCCAAAGTCTGTAAATGCGAGCGTGAAGCAAACGAAGACCGCATTGATTACCGTGAATTTCAGCTCGGGTAATGTGATACGTAATAGTTTCTTCAGTCCCGAGACTCCCATGGAGTCAGCAGCTTCATAGAGCCTTCCGTCAGAAAATTCCAACGCTATGTAGAACATCAGAAATGCTTGCGGGAAGGTGAAAATGATTTCCGAGAGGATAATCCCCACTCGTCCATACAGTTCGAAGGGAAAGAATCCGGCACGAGTCACGACTCCTTGTTTGCCAAACAAATACACTAACCCCAACGCGTGAACTACTGTGGGGATGAAGATCGGGATCAGTGCGGCGTATTTGAAAAAGGTTTTTCCCCAGATGCGAGTTCGTAACAGAGCGTACGCATATAGAAAACCTAGGGTTACGCTGAAAACCGTTGCCCAAGCTGCTATGTCTATGGTGTTCAGCACAGACGCGCTTAGGGTTGGGGTGTTGAAATACGTCAAATAGTTCGCAAACCCAACAAACTCACCAGTCTTGCCCATGAATGCTTTCGAAAATAACGAAAACATTGGGAGTATCAGCACTGTCGTGAAGACAACTACACAAATGAACAACACCAAAAGTTGCGGTAGGCGAGCTGTTGTCATCCAACCCCTGCGACTATTTGTCATCTACTACGCTGCTGTTGTCTCGTATGTGATTTGGTGTTCTTTTGACATCCGTAAGTACAGCGTGCCGTTTTCTTCCAGGCATAATTGCTTTGCGGTTCCGGTAGGAATGTCCAGGCAGATTTCGGAGGTTTGACCCTCAGATTCGGAAATCGTGCTATAGACCCGGGTCAGCGGCCCTCTGAATTCCAAGGTTTGAATATTTGCGGCAACCTCGCTAGAACTCGGTTCGTTTGTGATTTCGATGTTCTCGGGACGGATGCCGATGAGTTCGTTGCTGTTTCGGAAGAAATTCATGGTGCCGATGAAGCTAGCCACAAATGGTGTTGCAGGCTTGTCGTAAATCTCTTTCGGGGTTCCGACCTGTTCGATTACCGCATTATTCATGACGACGATCCGATCGGCCATCGTCAAGGCTTCTTCTTGGTCGTGAGTAACCATGACCGTCGTTACCTGCAATCGACGTTGTATATCTCGGATTTCGCTGCGCAGTTTCACGCGCACCTTTGCATCTAGCGCAGATAGCGGCTCGTCGAGCAGTAGAAAAGCTGGGGTGAGTGCAATCGCTCTTGCCAGGGCGGTGCGTTGTTGCATCCCTCCAGATAGTTGCCTGGGATATTTGTCTCTATGCTCGTACAAGTCAACCAGCTTCAACGACTTGCAGGCCTGCTGGAAACGTTGAGTTTTTGTGAGACCTTTCTTTTCCCGCAGTCCGAACAGGATATTTCCCATTACCGTCATATTCGGAAATAGCGCATACGACTGGAAAACTATCCCGTAACTGCGTTTGGCTGGCGGTAAGTTGGTGACATCTTTTCCGTCGATGAGTACTTGCCCGCTGTCGGGGTTTTCAAGTCCAGCAATAATGCGCAGCAGAGTAGTTTTGCCGCATCCCGATGGTCCCAGAATGCAAACCAGTTCGCCAGTTCCGATCTCGATGCTGACATTGTTTAGGGCGGGTTGTTTGTCAAAGTATTTGACGATGTTTCTGACCTCTAAAAAGGACATAGTAACCTTTCACCCACAAGCTAGTGCAAGCCAAGTTGGCCTGCACCAGTTCACGGTGGGTTCGTTATTTGGCCGCAGACTTTCCGTCAAACGCTCTGGTCCATTCCTCCAAAATCGCTTCGCGGTTTGAGGCAATCCAGGCCAGATCGTTGTCGATGAGTTGCTCAACTGGGTTGTTTGTGAAACCGTCATACTTTCCGCCTTGGCCATTCGCCAATATGGGGTAGTTTGCTTTGTACAACTCCATTGCGGCATCGGAAATCGCCCAATCCAAGAACGTTTGAGCTGCCTGGTTGATGGTCGATTTCTTTATCAGTGCGTTGGCTTCCAAATCCCATCCTGAACCTTCGGCAGGGAAGATAACCTCTACGGGCGCTCCGTTACGCTTTTGCGAAATACCGGCGTATCCGAAGCTGACACCGATCACCGTCTCGCCAGCCCCGGCCATTTTTGCTGGCTTCGAGCCGGAATGCACGTATTGATCAATGTTGTGATGCAGTTGAGTCAAATAGTCCCAGCCAGCATTGGTGTCTTTCCCATTGAGTTGAAGCAGCCCGGTGACTGTCAGGAGTCCGGTGCCCGATGAAGCAGGGTTTGACATGACGATCTTGCCCTGTAGTTCGGGTCGCAACAGATCGTTATAGGATTTGATGTCCGCAGTGCTCAGGCCAAGTTTTCCAAGCTCGGCAGTGTTGACGGTAAAGGCAGTTTCCCAAACGTCAATGCCCACCCAGGTGGGGACTGCTTTGTCGGATTTGAATTGCGGCAAAATCGTTTCGACCTTTGCCGGGGCATAGGGTTCAAGCATGTTGTTCTCGTCGAGAACCAGCAGCGAGGATGCTGCGGTTCCCCAGACCAGGTCAGCTTGCGGGTTGTCTTTCTCAGCCAATAGTTTTGCAGTGATTATTCCGGTGGATTCACGCACAATGTTCACGGTGATGTCGCTATGTTGGGAGTTGAAAACCTGAAGATATTCTTCAACTTGCTCATCTTCAAGTGCGGTATAGACGGTGATTTCTCCGCTTTCTCTACTACCAGCGACTGCTGTTGGAGACGCACAGGATGCAAGTGAGGCTGCGAACGTTGCTGCCATGGCAATCGCAAGGCAATTCATAACTACTTTTTTCATTTCTTTTCTTTCTTGAAAGGACAAGATTCATTTGGTGTGCTCACCAGTTTTTCCTCAAACGAGGGAATCTTGTTGGACAATGGAAGTGAGAGTGCGGCTGCGGTAGCGTAAAGCGGTTTCGAGCTGTTGTGATGTGCAGTGACAAACGAAATAATGTGAAATGACTTGTTTGCCTTCTTCCTTCGGCCGCGACAACTCACAGTTCAAGACTGTCAAGCGCACATGAACCCGTTCCTACCCGAAGGTAAACGCAAGCAAAACACTATGTTGCATATTCCATTCACGCCAGGTTAGCGGCTCGCCTACTGAAGAAAATGATCCAGCCTGATGTGGTGTGAATCCGGGTGCTTTTGGTTGTTGCGCTTGTAGAGAACCATCACATTGCTACGGGCCGAGCAGAGCTAACGGGATAACAGCAATTCCGTCTTGTCTACGGTAGG
>Ga0082212_10005023_pt1 | contig 18205 bp, 13 predicted proteins | sample TergutNt197P3_FD_71548 | JGI IMG/M metagenome (GOLD analysis project Ga0082212, IMG submission 71548) | Neocapritermes taracua P3 segment gut microbial communities from Petit-Saut dam, French Guiana - Nt197 P3 | ecosystem: Host-associated > Arthropoda: Insects > Digestive system > Gut ...
ACTGCCGGCGGCACCAACACCATTAGCAATGCAGACAGCGTAGAGCTCCATGCAACCCGTGCCGGCATGTCCGCAGCAGACGGCGGTCAAAACACGATCAGCGACACCAGGCAAGTCACGATCACCGTTACAGGAGACTCGAACCAAAATAACGTTTACGGCATGTATGCCGTCTCAGGCGCCAACACCATCCAGGCGGGCACGGGCTCAAGCGGTTTAGACGTCGAAATCAAAGCAACCAACACGGCTACAGGTGGTATTGCCTATGGCATGTACACGGAAAACAATGGCGCCAATACCATCACGGCGAAAAATGTAGATATCAATACGACAGCTGGCGCAGGATATGCCTACGGTATGCTTGTAGTTGGTGGTGGTTCAAATACCATCAACGGTACAGCTGACGGTACAATCAATATTAGCGCAATCAGCAACATCGGTTCAAACGGATTGATTACCAGTACAGGCACCAACACCATCGACGCGGCTAGCAGTATTGTAAATATATTTTCCCAAACGACCGGTACGACAGGATATACGTGGGGGAACGGCATCCGCGCTTACGGCATGGGGGGCAATACCATCACAGCCAAAGAAGTCAATATTGTTATGGCTGGCGCTGTCAATTCAACTACCAATAGTGGTCATGATGGTCTCAGCAGTTACGAAGGTGCGATCAACACAATCGATGCAGGCAAAGTGAGTATCGAAGTAACCACAGGCGGTAAAGCCAATGGTATCTACACCGATGGTGGACAAAATCTCATCGGTAATGCCAATACGGATAAAGTGAATATTGCAGTCGAAAGCACTGGCAACGTGGTTTCCGGCTTGTATGCGGCCAGCCGAGGCAACAATACCATTACGGCGGGTGCAGGTGACATTACGATAGAAGCCACTAGTGCGGCATCAGCTTACGGTATGCGTGCTGATGGAGCCTCTACGAACCAGCTTGCAGGACAGGTTGTTGACATTAAAGCGACGGCGGGTACGGGAACTGCATTTGGCATGAGTGCACAAGGAAGCGCTACCAACCAGATTTTTGCGGACTCCAAGGTATCGATAGAAGGTAATGGTAGCAATGCCTATGGCATGTATACGGTTTCAGGCACCAACACCATCCAAGCCAATACGGGATCAAGCGGTATCGAAGTACGGGTCGCCGTGGAAGCTGGTCAAGGCCAAAAGGCCTACGCTATGTACGCTACGGGGCTAAATGCTGTTAACCAAATCATCGGTGCGGCCGGTGGAGGAGACACCATTACTCTGAAAGGCGACATCTTTGCGGAAAATGGTGGTCAAAACATCATCCGTACCTCCGGCATCAGCACAATTGACTTGAATGGAACTATTTCAGCAGGAGGGCTCACTCTCGAAACAGGTGTGAATGGCCACGACATCTTGATCTTGAGAGCTGAAAATGCGCTTCAGTTCGCAGACCAATATAAAAACTGGCTGAATGAAATCCGCCAGGAAATCATCGATGGCCATATCAGCATCCTGAGCATAAATGTGGCTCTCTACGGAAACGAGTACGTGGGCGTTACCAGCATGCCGGCAGAGTTGGCGTGGCTAGACACCTACTTTGGTGGTCTCGTTACGGTTTGCTGGACATCGGAACCCGCAGTAAGTAGTTTCGCATTTGAAGGGGCCGATTTTATGGGTTATGGCGAAGCCGAAGCCGGTATAGTCGGAATGAGCGCCGTCATGGAAAGCGACAACGGTTTGAATCAGGCAATTGCCACCGCAGAAAACATGGAGGGCCACCAGCCTGCCGTAAAACACGAAAGTGCACTGGGTGATAATCTCATCCCAGGCATAGCCGCTGTGGAAGAAGTTCAAACTTTGAGTGATAGTCACCACGATACACTTGCAGGAGAAACAGGACAAAATCACCCAATTTTCCTGGGGGATGACCATGTATTTGAAAGTCTTACCTACATTAGCCTGGTAGATCATAATGAAACGATCAGTCTTGATGCCATCCATACAATCCAGGAAAACCTGGCAAGTGAAAATGGCCGCCAGTTATATAGTGGAACCGATAACGACATCATGGTAAGCGAAAATGGTGATATGCCGATCCAATACCAGCAAGGCGACCTGAGTCACACAGTCAGCGAGGGCATTATTCTCGACTTCAAACTGGGACAGGATGTAGTAGACATAAACGATCTACTGACAGCCTTGCCATCCGGAAGCGCCGTAACCAACCTCTTCGATGGTGGCTACTTCAATTTCGACCAAGTTATCCGAAGCGAAGACGATAGCACTACCATTAAGCTGAACATCGATACAGATGGAAAAATCGGAGAAGCAGCGGCAATCCCATTAGCTGAGATTACCGTATCCGGATTAAACCTGGGTAACGATGCGAGCGACTATGTCATGGAAATTCTGAACCAAGTCCAAAGCGAAGTTAGATTCTAAGGAATTGAAAGTCGTTGGAAACATAGTCGAAAAAAAGCAGCTTAAACAGGGGTAAAGATAAAATCTTTACCCCTGCTTTTTTATCCGGTATGGTATGCCGTATCAAAAATTCAAGCCATGCTCATGGCGAGGCCCTGTCAGTTTTTTGTTTTTCCATTCTTTTCAGAAAAGATCGAAGATACTCCCCGACTTGATCCAAGCAGTGCTGGAGCCGGTGCTCGTCGTTGACCAGATGAAGCGTACATTGCTGTTCCTGACTAAAACGGATGATGTTTTGAAAAGGAATCAGACTATCATGCCAGCCGTGAACGATTTCTATCGCATCTCCCGGACAACCGATTTGATGTGGCGGATAATCATCCATATAAACGGCCGGCGCCAGCAGAAACAGTCCCCGAACCGAAATGGCTGCACTGGCAGTTAGAGCTACCCATCCTCCCATACTGGAACCGACAAGATAGGTAGCTGGGCGTTTTGCGCAAGATTGTGTGAGCATTTGCACTCTTTTTGCCGGATCAAAGGTGCTGGAGTAATCAATGCTGTCAACGTCATAACCCATTTCCCGAGCAATTTCTGCAAGATAAGTGATCTTGCTTCCCCAAGGGCCGCTTTCTTTCCCATGTATAAAATGAATAAGTGGTTTCATGTATCCATTCCCGTTATAACAAAAAGGTGAAACAACGCAGGAAAACAGGCAAAATTTTTTGCATGGTCTGCGATATTCCAGAGAGGAGATTATCCGAAATCCGGCTATTGGGGCCATATCTGATCGCATAAATATTACCAGACATAACAGTATTACCAAATTAAAAATAGGTAAGCCATTGTTTTTATAAGAAAATTAATTTCCATCTGAAAGCGGTTTTAAAAAATGTATATATGGATATCAAAATTTTTGGTAAATGCGTCAACCAGACTGAAGTTTCAGTCGTTAAATGATCGATTCAATAGAATCTCACTTATCCTAAAATTTGCTTATTAAAGGAAAAATCAAATGAAAAAACTGATCGCTGTTCTGGTTGCCGGTTTGTTTGCAACTGCTGCTTTTGCCCAAGCTCCACAAAAAGCTCCTGCTCCTGCTCCGGCACCAAAGGCTGAAGCGAAAGCTGAAAAAGCAGACGCAAAAGCCGAAAAAGCAGATGCCAAAGCTGAAAAAAAAGCAGACGCAAAAGCTGAAAAAGCACCGGCCAAAGCTGCAAAATAATTACAGTTTGGGATAAAAGTAAAAATCACTGTCAACCGAAGGAAACTACTATTCGTTAATAACAGTGATTCAGTTTTTTACTGAATTAAAGCTACCCCAATCTCAATTTAAGGATGTTTAAAAATGAAAAAATTAATTGCTGTTCTGATTTCTGGTTTGTTTGCTACCGCTGCTTTCGCTCAGGCACCTGCTGAAAAAGCACCTGCTGAGAAAGCGCCTGCTGAAAAAGCAGCTCCTAAAAAAGCAAAAAAAGCGAAAAAAGCAGAAGCTAAAGCTGAAAAAGCAGAAGCCAAAGCTGAAAAAGCTGAAGCTAAAGCAGACGCCAAAGCTGAAAAAGCACCGGCCAAAGCTGCAAAATAATTTTTTACAGCTTGTTTGCAAAAGGCAGGGAATATCCCTGCCTTTTTTCATAAGTGTTATATGATTTTCATATTATCTATGCCGATTTCTCATATGTATGAATAAAATATACTTTATTTTTACTTTTTTCCTTTTATCAATATCCTTTTTTTCTCCGGGCATGGCTGCTGAGCCTGTATCGGAATTTCCGGTGGTTAGCTTGAAAATTGGGCAGACGACAATCAAGGTCGAACTTGCAAAAACGGAGGCTGAACGCACCAAAGGTTTGATGTTTAGAAAAAGCTTGAATAAGAATAGTGGCATGTTGTTTGATTTTGGGGTGCCCGCCAGGGTTTGCATGTGGATGAAAAATACGGTTATTCCATTATCTGTGGCGTTTATCGATCAGGATGGCGTGATTGTCAATATAGAAGACATGGAGCCATTGACCACTCATTCTCATTGCAGCAAGGAATGGGTTAGATATGCACTTGAAATGAATCAAGGTTGGTTTGCCAAAAAAAAGATTACGTCCGGTAGCAAGGTCGAGGGTTTTCCCAAACCTGATTGAGCCTTTGATTGTGCGCAAGGAGCCGCCATTTCGGAAAAATAATAATAAATACATGGCTCTTTTTCCTGGTTGCTGACTATTTTGCAGCAGGTTTTCTTGCTGCGTTTTTGACTGAAATATCGTGGTGGGAGTCAAAAATCATATTCTGACTTTTTGAGGTTTCATAATGAAATCAGTTGCCAGATGGTTGGTCAATGTGACGAGAATGCAATTTCGTCCGGGACTGCGTTTGCTTCTGACGTTCCTTCCTCTTGCTTTGTTGATTTGCGCAGGCAGTTATTTTTATTATCAGATTGAACTTCGCCATACCCGCGAACAGCTCGCCAAAACTGAATATGCAACAGTCATGGCAGGTGTCATCTCGTTGGATCGGAGCCTGCAGTATGCCACCCGTGATTTGCTGGATTTGTATGAGCGGACTAATTTTCGTGAAATGCTGAATAACCCCAGTCCCGCAAATATTACCCATGTTGCGGTGGACTGGGTATCCTTTTCAAGAATTAAACGTACCTATCACAAAATCCGGTGGATAGATGAAACAGGCAATGAACGCCTTAGAGTGAACTATGGCACACCGGATCCGGAACGTGTTCTTGCGAAAGAACTGCAGGACAGAAAAGATCGTTATTTTTTTGCCGATACATTCAAGCTGGAAAAAGGGGAAGTGTATGTTTCTCCTTTTGATCTGAATATTGAACATGATGCCATTGAAGTGCCCTATGTCCCAACCATCCGGCTGGGTGTCCCGGTATTTGACAATCTCGGGAAAAGGCGCGGCATTCTCATGATTAATCTTTTCGCCGCCGACATGCTCCAGCGCTTTGAGCAGGTCACAAGCCTGTTTAGCCATCAAATATGGCTGATAAACCAGGATGGATACTGGTTGAAAGGATCATCGCCCGAAGACGAATTTGCCTTCATGTTCCAGCAGAATGAACGCAATATGTCTAGCCGCTATCCTGACGCGTGGAAAACCATTTCCAGTGAGGATTCGGGGCAGTTCTTGACAACGGAGGGATTATGGAGTTTTCGTACATTGCGTCCTCTTGAGGCTTGGCAGAAATCCAGTACCGGAAGCAGCAAAATATTTTCGCCGAGTCTGGCAAAGGTTGATACCAGTGGCTACCAGTGGAAAATTGTATCTTTTTTGCCTATGGCTAAATATAACGCCGGCATGCCTTATTCCGTTCTAAAGCATATCGGCATTACGGTATTTTTTCTGCTGATTTCATTTATTCTTTCCTTGCTTTTGGTACGAGTTCAGCATGCTCGTAATATGCTACTGAATCATTTGGAAGAAATGGTGCAGACCAGAACGGCAGACCTTCAAAAACTAAATATCAACTTGAGTCAGAATGAAGCCCGTCTGAGAAGTCTCTTTGAAAATATTCCTGATCTGATATGGCTGAAAGATGCCAAAGGCGTCTATCTGGGATGCAATGCAGCTTATCAAAACTATCTGGGATTGCAGGAAAGCGAAATTGTAGGAAAAACGGACTTCGAGTTGCCTCTCCAGGATGTTGCCAGCAAATCCCGCGAGACAGATGTACAAGTGTTTGCTAGCGGAATACCGCAAACATTGGAGATGTGGTTTACCTATCCGGTCACCGGAAGACGCGCCTTGTTTGAGGTGATTAAAGTGCTTGTCAAGACAGAAGAAGACGTAGTAGTCGGCATTCTCAGTATTGCGCGTGACATCACCGAACATAAGGAAGCGCAGAAAGGATTGGAACTTTCAGCCCTTGTAGTCAAAAACAGCAGCGAATCGATACAAATTACAAATGCCAGTAATGAAATTGTGGCCGTTAACCCGGCATTTGAACAAATTACAGGTTACACACAGGAAGAAGTGCTGGGAAAAAATCCAAGCATTGTCAGTTCGGGGAGACAAGACAATGCGTTTTATAGTGCTATGTGGGAATCCATTAATAAAACCGGTTTCTGGCAGGGTGAGTTATGGAACCGGCGTAAAAATGGCGAGCTTTATGCTGCATGGCTGACCATCAACGCTGTCTATAATGAAGACGGCACAGTTCGGAACTATATCGAACTTTGTACCGATTTTACTAAAGAAAAAGAAGCGGAAGACCTCATCTGGCGCCAGGCAAATTTCGATTTTCTGACGGGATTGCTCAATCGCAGTATGTTCATGGATCGGTTGAGGCAGGAAATTGTGAAAGCACACCGTACTGACAGCAAGCTGGCGTTGCTCATTATCGGTCTGGATAATTTTAAGGATGTGAATGATGCTTATGGTCATGATGCTGGAGATAGCCTGCTGGTAGAAGCTGCTCGTCGTATTAGCGAAACAGTTAGAGATATTGATGTGGCCAGTCGGGAAGGTGGCGATGAGTTTGGCGTCATTTTGACAGAATTGGAGAATATCAACGATGTTGAGCTAACGGCCCGCCAGTTATTAAGGGCATTGTCCACGCCTTTTAAATTGGGCGATGATATTGCCTACATTACAGCAAGTATCGGCATTACGATTTATCCCGATGACGGCAGGGACAATGAATCCCTGTTAAGGAATGCCGATCATGCAGTGCATGTGGCAAAAGAAAGAGGACGCAATCGTATCAGCTACTTCAAACAATCAATAGAAGAGGTTGCCCGCTGGCGTATGGCGCTGATCAATGATCTTCGTGGCGCGATGGAGACAGGGCAGTTTGAGGTGGTATACCAGCCAATTGTTGAATTATCTACCGGCATGATTCACAAGGCCGAGTCATTGATCCGCTGGCGCCATCCTGTGCGTGGCATCGTCAACCCTGCGCAGTTTATTCCGCTTGCTGAAGAAACCGGCATGATTTTTTCCATCAGCGAGTGGGCATTTAGTGAAGTCATCAAGCAAGCAGCCTCCTGGCGGGAACGCTATTATCCTGATTTCCAGATTAGCTTCAATATGTCTCCTGTTGAATTTCATGATGAAGACGAGAATTATGGAGGCTTGTTTGATCTCTTGCGTAAAAATACCTTTTCCGGGAAAAGCGTGGTTGTTGAAATTACAGAGGGGCTGCTTTTGATTTCCAATGAAAATGTGATTCGGAAGTTATCACGTTTTCATGAAGAAGGAATAGAAGTCGCGTTGGATGATTTCGGTACGGGTTATTCGGCTCTATCCTATCTGAAAAAATTTGAAATCGATTATCTAAAAATTGACCAGTCATTTATTCACGAGCTTGAGACGGAATCTCGTGATATGGCATTGACTGAAGCCATTATTATGATGGGACACAAGCTCGGGATGAAAGTCATTGCCGAGGGCGTTCAGACAGAGGCGCAAATCACTCTTTTAACCCAGGCGGGTTGTGACTATGGGCAGGGCTATGTGTTTTCAGAACCGGTATCTGCCGCTCAATTTGAGGAATTACTCAAAAAGTACAATACATCGCGTATCACGAACTCGCATTGGAGCGGGTGAGTGGCGGGAAAAATGATTATTCCGTCAGTTTCTTATGCAAAAGCGCGTTAACCTGTGCCGGGTTTCCTTTTCCACGGGTCGCTTTCATAACCTGTCCAACCAGAGCATTAAAGGCTTTGTTTTTGCCGGCGCGGAACTCCTCAACAGACTTCGGATTGTCAACGAGCACTTCATCGACAATTTTTTCCAGCTCACCCGTGTCAGAAATTTGTTTCAAGCCTTTAGCTTCAATAATTCTATCGACACTGTCGGCATTGCCTGATGGGGTTTCCCACATATCTGCGAATATTTCCTTGGCAATCTTGTTGGATATGGTACCGTCTGCTATGCGGGCCATCAAAAGTGAAAGTTGCTCAGCGTTAATAGGCACTTCTTCAATGCTGATATTTCCCCGGTTCAATGCGGAAGAAACATCGCCCATCAGCCAATTGGCGCTCTGTTTTGCCAGGTTCATGCCGGACTTTGCTACCAGTTTTTCATAATAATCCGCCATCGCTTTCGATTGTGTCAGCACGATGGCATCATATTCAGGCAGGCCATAATCTTGGATGAAACGCTGGCGCATCGTTTCCGGCAGTTCAGGCATCAACGCCTGAATTTTTTTGATCCAGTCAAGGGAAATAACCAATGGCGGCAAATCAGGGTCTGGAAAGTAACGATAATCCTGGGAATCTTCTTTTGTCCGCATTTCGCGGGTTTCCCGTTTGTCCGGGTCATACAGACGGGTTGCCTGGATGACTTCGCCGCCACTCTCGATGAGTTCAATCTGACGGTCGATCTCATAATTAATGGCATCTTCCAAATTACGGAACGAATTTAAGTTTTTAATTTCGCAGCGGGTACCCAGCTCAGTTTGTCCTATTGGCCGGACAGATACATTGGCGTCACAGCGAAAAGAACCTTCCTGCATGTTGCCGTCACATACCCCCAGCCAGGTAACCAGGGAATGTAAAGTTCTGGCATAGGCCACTGCTTCTGCTGCACTGCGCATATCGGGTTCCGTCACGATTTCCAGAAGGGGCGTGCCAGCGCGGTTCAAGTCGATGCCGCTTAAGTCCACATAGTCTTCATGAAGTGATTTGCCTGCGTCTTCTTCCAGGTGGGCGCGCGTCAGCTTCACGGTTTTCATTTCCTGCGTGCCGTTTTGTTCGACAGCAAACGTTATTTTGCCTCCGTTGAGGACGGGCTTTTCAAATTGGCTGATCTGATACCCTTTAGGCAGATCAGGGTAAAAATAATTTTTACGGGCAAAAACCGATACAGGAGCAATATCAGCGTTAATGGCTAGGCCAAACCGGATGGCTTTCTCAACGGCGGTGCGATTCATAACAGGCAATACGCCGGGTAACGCCAGGTCAACCGGATTGGCCTGTGTGTTCGGTGGCGCGCCGAAATGGGTAGAAGAACCGCTAAAAATCTTGGATTCGGTTGAAAGTTGCGCATGTGTTTCCAAGCCAATGACTACTTCCCACTGCATATTGTTTCCTCTACTGGTGTATTTATTTATTCCGGTGAACGCAAATGCCAGTCGGTGGCTTGCTGGTACCGGTGCGCAATATTGAGCAGACGCGCCTCATCAAAATAATTGCCGATCAGTTGCAATCCCACAGGCCGGCGTGAGTTGATATTGCCCTGACCAAAACCACAAGGTATGGACATGCCGGGAAGCCCGGCAAGATTGGTCGAAAGGGTATAAATATCTCCCAGGTAATTGGCAACAGGATCATCCGTTTTATCGCCAATATTCCAGGCAACAGTTGGAGATACCGGTCCCATGATGACGTCACACTGGCTGAACGCCTGATGGAAGTCCCTGGCAATAAGCCGTCGGATCTTTTGTGCATGGATATAATAAGCATCATAATAGCCGTGACTCAACACATACGTTCCGACCATGATCCGGCGTTTAACTTCCTCGCCGAAGCCTTCTGTTCGGGTTTTCCGATACATATCCTGCAAGTCGGTGTAATCTTTTGCGCGGAAGCCATAACGGACTCCGTCAAAGCGGCTGAGATTGGATGAAGCTTCAGCTGGCGCAATCACGTAATAAACGGGAATACACATGGCGGTATTCTGCAGGGAGATGTCGATAAGCGTTGCGCCCAGCTTTTCATATTCAGCGAGCGCAAGCCTGACAGCTTGCTCAACGTCCTGAGCCAAGCCTTTGCCGAAATATTCACGCGGGATACCGATTTTCAGGCCGGACAGGGGTTTGTCCAGATTACGCGTAAAATCTTCATTTTCTTTTTCGAGACTGGTTGAATCACGTGGATCGAATCCGGCTATGGCTGTCAACAGAAGCGCGCAATCTTCTGCTGTCTTGGCAATAGGACCGCCCTGGTCCAGCGAAGAAGCATAAGCAATCATTCCGTATCGGGAAACCCGGCCGTAAGTAGGTTTGATTCCAGTTACGCCACAAAGAGAAGCAGGCTGGCGGATGGAACCGCCCGTATCGGTTCCGGTTGATGCTGGAGTCAGGCGCGCTGCAATTGCTGCTGCTGAGCCGCCCGATGAACCACCTGGAACAGCCGTTTTATCCCAAGGGTTTTTCACTGGTCCAAACCACGAGTTTTCATTGGATGAGCCCATAGCAAATTCATCGCAATTCAACTTTCCCAGTGTTACCATGCCGGCCTGCTGCAATTTTTCAACAACCGTCGCGTCAAAAGGACTCATGTAGTTGACCAGCATTTTCGAAGCGGCAGTTGATTTCCAGCCTCTGGTTACAAAAATATCTTTATGGGCAACCGGAATGCCAGTGAGTACGCCTGTCTCGTTTCTGGCAAATTTTTCATCAGCGGTTTTGGCCTGTTTTAGTGTCAGTTCATCGTCAACGTGCAGAAAGGCATTCAGATCGCTTTGATGGATACGGTCAAGAAAGAGCTTGGAAAGTTCAGTTGCAGAGATCTGTTTAGCGTGCAAGAGTGATGAAAGTTCTGAAATGGTTTTGTTATGCATGAGATCGTTAACTGCGGATATTCATTTTAGGAAAAGAAACAAAATTTTTTGACAGTCTAAAAGCGTTATTCAATCACTTTCGGGACTAAATACAACCCGTTTTCTACAGAGGGAGCAATTTCCTGATATTCTACGTGATGGTCTGTTTCAGTAATAAGGTCTTCGCGAAGACGCAGGGAAAGATCATAATAAGCTGCAATGGGATGACTAAGAGGCTCGATATCCGTTGTATCAATGGAGCGCATTTCTTCCACGAGGGAAAAAATGTTGTTTAATTGGTCCAGATTTTTTTGTAACTGATTTTCAGGAATTTCTAACTGCGATAATTGGGCAATGCGAAGGACATCGGATAGTGTAAGATGCATCATTTTTGTGATTTCGGGTCTGAAAAAGGTTAAAAATGGCTAAAACTAAAAAAAATCTCCAGAAAGCAATACCCATAACAAGGCACTAATGAATATCGGCAAATTATAAGGTAGAATATCGCGTTTATGTTTGGTTCATTTTTGAAACACTTCGGTTTTATTATTTGCGCCGTACAAATTCCCGTTTCGGGGTCTGTTAAAAGTTAACGCGCTCCTCATGCGCATCAGGATTGTTCATGTTTGGATTTTTACGTAGTTATTTTTCAAATGATCTGGCAATAGATCTGGGCACAGCGAATACACTTATATATGTTCGGAATTCCGGCGTTATTCTTGATGAGCCGTCAGTAGTGGCTATTCGTCAGGAAGGTGGTCCAAATGCGAAGAAGAACATTCAGGCAGTAGGCCGTGAGGCTAAGCAGATGCTTGGTAAGGTTCCAGGTAATATTGAAGCCATTCGCCCTATGAAGGATGGCGTCATTGCGGATTTTACGGTTACTGAGCAGATGCTCAAGCAGTTTATCCGTATGGTGCATGATTCCAAATTCTTCAGGCCTTCACCCCGTATCATTATTTGCGTTCCTTGCGGATCGACACAGGTTGAGCGTCGCGCTATTCGTGAATCAGCATTGGGTGCGGGGGCATCCAAGGTCTACCTGATCGAGGAACCGATGGCTGCTGCGATTGGCGCAGGCCTTCCTGTATCGGAGGCGACCGGTTCCATGGTTGTCGATATTGGCGGTGGAACCACTGAGGTCGGTATTATTTCACTTGGCGGCATGGTGTATAAAGGCTCTGTCCGTGTTGGCGGCGACCGCTTTGACGAAGCGATTGTTAATTACATTCGCCGCAACTACGGCATGCTGGTAGGCGAACAGACAGCTGAAGCCATTAAGAAGAGCATTGGATCGGCTTTTCCCGGTACAGAAGTCAAAGAAATGGAGGTCAAGGGTCGGAATCTTTCCGAAGGTATACCTCGTTCTTTCACCATTTCCAGCAATGAAATTCTTGAGGCATTAACCGATCCGTTGAACCAGATTGTCTCAGCAGTGAAAAATGCGCTTGAGCAAACCCCACCGGAATTGGGTGCTGATATTGCCGAAAAAGGCATGATGCTTACAGGAGGCGGTGCGCTATTACACGATATTGACAGACTCCTTATGGAAGAAACAGGCCTGCCAGTTTTGATTGGCGAAGACCCGCTAACCTGCGTTGTACGTGGTTGCGGTATTGCACTGGAGAGAATTGATCAGCTTGGTTCAATCTTTTCATATGAATAATAATTAGTATGACCAGACCGGTTTGGGATGGCAATATATATCGGTTTTTACTCATAGATATCTTCTGTGAGGAATAACTGCGAATTGGTTTCACCATGCAATACGCACCACCGCCCCTATTCAAACAAGGTACACCGGCTCGCGTAAGAGTGGCCATCTATATTCTTGCTGCCATCGTTATGCTGATGGTTGATTCAAGATTGCACTCACTGACGCAGGTGCGTCAAGCGATTGGTTTTGTCTTGTACCCTGTTCAGAAAGTAGCCATGGTGCCAAGGGATGTTTTATGGGGCATTGGTAATTATTTCGCCTCTATTACCTTTTTGCATCAAGAGATAGGCGAATTGCGGAAAAGGGAGTTGGAACATGCCCAAATGCTTCAGCAGGCTGAGCAACTGGCCGGTGAAAATGCCCATCTCCGGCGGTTGCTCGAATTGAATGAGAGGCTTCAGGTTGAATCCATTCCTGCTGAAATTCTCTATGACGCCAGAACCTCGTATGCACGCAAAGTGGTTCTTAATCGAGGAACCAATGATGGTATTGTTGCGGGGCAGCCTGTTATTGATGAAAGTGGCGTCATTGGGCAGGTAACCCGTACCTTCATTTCCACTTCGGAAGTCACATTACTCACGGACAAGGATCAGGCCATTCCAGTACAGTCGGTCAGGACCGGCGTACGTAGTATTGCATATGGCCGTGGCCAGCCTGGTTATCTTGAATTACATTTTATGGAAGCCAATGCCGATATCCAACCGGGAGATATATTGGTGACATCCGGTATTGATGGGTTGTATCCACCTGGATTGGCGGTGGGAGAAGTGATCGATTTCAATAGTAAGGCTTCTGGTGTCTTCAATCACATTGTCTGTAGACCGCTGGCCGGGCTGGATCGTAACCGTCAGGTGCTTGTCTTGCTAACGGATATGAACATCGAGCCTCGTCCACCTGAAGAGGATGAGGAAGAACAATCCGGTAAGAAACGCAAAAGCAGTGATATCGCTGCAGCGAGAAGAAAGGCAGGTGTAAGATGAGCCGATTGCAACCTGCCAGAACCATTTTATTGCCAGCAAATCCGATTTTCATTGCGTTTAGTCTTTTTGTTGCCTTTATATTGAACCTGCAGCCCTGGGGGAGAATAATCGGTATACCGGATTTTGTGGCGCTTTGCCTTGTATTTTGGGGTATTCACCAGCCAAGAAGAGTTGGAATGGGAATCGCGTTTTGTATGGGTTTGCTGATGGATGTAAATAATGCCACCCTTTTTGGTGAAAATGCGCTGGCATATACGATACTTTCTTATCTGGCAATTACCATTCATCGTCGTGTGCTGTGGTTTCCGCTCAGTAAACAAATATGGCTCGTTTTGCCCCTGCTGGTCCTGGCGCAGCTGATACAAATGTTTGTCCAGTTTCTGGTCAATGATCGTTTTTCAAGCTGGCTGTATTTGCTAAACAGTTGTGTGGCTGCTGTTTTGTGGCCGGTACTTACCATTATTTTGCTCGCACCACAGCGTCGTGCCGTTGACAAAGATCTGGATCGTCCCCTCTAAAGACCCGATAGAGATTTTCCATTTGTGCTTTATTGTTGAAAAACATTGATCAATCCGTAGTATGTCAAACCTGAACAATACAGACCGCGATCTCTATTTCTTTCGTTGGCGACTCGTTGTGCTAGTGATACTGGTTCTGATTTGTTTCTTTTTGCTGTTTATCCGCTTTATCTGGTTGCAAGTCATTCGCCATGAAGATTTTGCAGCGAAGGCGGAGGAGAACCGGATATCCATTGTGCCCATTGTCCCTAACAGGGGATTGATCATGGACAGAAACGGGGTGTTGCTGGCACGTAATTACGCTGCTTATACCCTTGAAATGACGCCATCGAAAATCAAAGGGCATTTTGAGGATGTGATTGATGAATTGGCGAAAATTGTTACGATAGAACCGCGTGATCGCAAGCGATTCAAAAAACTATACGAAGAATCAAAACGGTTTGAAAGCATTCTGATTCGAAGCCGTCTGACAGATGAAGAGGTGGCGCGTTTTATCGTACAGCGTTACCGTTTTCCCGGAATCAATATACAGGCAAGGCTGTTTAGACAATATCCAATGGGAAGTGTGGCGTCACACGTGATTGGCTATATCGGTCGCATGAGCCAGAAGGATATTGATAATCTGACTGAAGAAGATGAAGCCAATTATAGGGGGACTAATTACATTGGCAAGGAAGGCGTTGAAAAGAGCCACGAACGGGAATTACATGGCATAACCGGATATGAGGAGATGGAGGTTTCTGCTGGCGGCAGAGCGATGAGGATGCTTTCCAGTAGCGCGCCGGTTCCGGGTAATAACCTGTATTTGTCCATTGATATTGAACTGCAAAAAATTGTTGAGGATGCATTTGGCAATCGCCGTGGCGCACTTGTTGCGATACAGCCTGAGACAGGGGAGATTCTGGCTTATGTTTCAAAACCAACATTTGATCCCAATTTGTTTGTAGAAGGAATCGACCAGCAAAGCTGGGATGAACTCAACAATTCGCCAGACCATCCGCTGATCAACCGTCCACTGCGAGGGGCTTATCCACCGGGTTCTACCTATAAACCTTTTATGGCATTGGCGGCGCTTGAATTAGGAAAGCGGACACCGGAGTCGGCCATTTCAGACCCAGGCTATTTTTATTTCGGTAATCACCGTTTTCGCGATGACAAAGTGGGTGGGCATGGTATTGTCGATATGTATAAATCGATAGTGCATTCTTGTGATACCTATTACTACATACTGTCCAATGATATGGGAGTTGATATGATGCATGATTTTATGCAGCAATTCGGCTTTGGACAATTGACGGGAATTGATTTGGCTCATGAGAGAAAGGGCTTGCTTCCATCGACGGAGTGGAAAAGAACGGCATTCAAGACGCCTGAGCAGCGGAAATGGTATGCAGGTGAAACCATTTCACTTGGAATTGGACAGGGTTACAATTCCTTTACTCCCATACAGATGGCATATGCCACAGCGATGCTGGCCAACAATGGCAAGACTAAAAAACCGCATCTTGTTCATGCCGTTGAAAACAGTATGACGCGGGAACGGGCTTCTGTCGTTGCAGAAGCCAGGGAAGTCAAGCTCAAACAAGAAAATATCGATATCATCAAGCGGGCAATGGTGGGCGTAACCAAGGAGGGAACATCTGCGAGGGTATTTGCAAGAGCAGGTTATGAGTCAGCCGGCAAAACGGGGACATCGCAGGTTATCAGCATGAAGCAAAACGAAAAATATGTCGCCAGCCGTATTGCCGAGAGACATCGTGACCATGCGCTTTACATCGCTTTCGCACCAGTAGACAAACCAACCATCGCGCTTGCGCTGATTGTGGAAAATGGCGGGTTTGGCGCAACAGCGGCAGCGCCGATTGCGAAAGTCGCTTTGGATTATCATCTTCTAGGCAAGCGTCCAGATAAGAATGAAAAAATATATATGCCTGAAATTCCTGTTGAAGAAGAAGGAACAGAGGAAGAAGATATGCTGCCAATGATCATGAGAGAAGAAGAGTTATCGCCCATTTCCTCTGATGAATCTAGTCATGTCAATGGTACGAACAAAGGCAAGACGGATGATAATAGGATGGCACAATGAATATCCCTGATAAAAATACAATAGTTGTTTTTTTCAGAAGATATGTGGCGATCCTTGATGGGCCGTTGGCGCTTATCATTTTTCTGATTATTTCTACCGGATTGATAACACTGTATTCTGCGGGAATTGATTTCCCGGGACGGATAGAAGATCAATTGCGCAATATTCTGCTGGGATTTGTCATTATGTGGATTGCGGCAAGTGTGCCACAGCAGGTTTTAATGCGGTTTGTTGTTCCACTGTATACGGTTGGTGTTGCCCTGTTACTGGCAGTTGCCATGTTTGGTCTGATCAAAAAAGGTGCCCGCCGCTGGCTGAATATTGGGATTGTCATTCAGCCTTCTGAAATTATGAAAATTGCCGTGCCAATGATGTTGGCATGGTTTTTCCAGCGTCGGGAGGGCCAGCTCGGCTGGAAAGAGTTTCTGTTAGCGGTTGTTTTGCTTGCCGTACCTGCGGTGTTAATCATGAAACAACCGGATTTGGGCACGGCGCTTTTAGTTACTGCTTCCGGTTTTTACGTCATTTTTCTGGCAGGTTTATCCTGGAAAGCGATAGTGGTGCTTGCTGTGACTGTGGCAGCAAGTTTGCCTCTTGTTTGGTCCCTGTTACATGGTTATCAGCAGCAGCGTGTGATGATGCTAATTGATCCCTCTTCAGATCCGCTTGGAAAGGGTTTCCATATTATTCAGTCGATGATTGCCATTGGTTCAGGTGGTGTGACCGGCAAAGGCTGGTTGCAAGGAACACAGGCTTATTTGCATTTTGTACCTGAACGTACGACGGACTTTATTTTTGCTGTTTATGCCGAAGAATTTGGTCTGATCGGCAATATAGTGTTGCTGGTGCTTTATCTGTTGCTTATTGGACGCGGCATGACCATTACCTTGCAAGCTTCTTCCATGTTTTCCCGTCTTTTGGCTGGTTCCATCACCATGATGTTCTTTACCTATGCATTTGTGAATATGGGTATGGTAAGCGGCATCTTGCCTGTAGTGGGGGTACCGCTTCCTTTCATGAGTTATGGCGGAACAGCAATGGTGACGTTGGGCCTCGGCGCCGGCATATTGATGAGTATTCAGCGGAACAGGAAACTCGTGCAAACCTGAGCGGAAGAACCATATTTATATTATATGGTTTACAATGATGAGGACGCTCAAAAGAATGATTTTGCCGTAAGGATATAAAACAGATGAAAACGGTTACCAACGAGACCGTAACCTGTTTAAAACAAGAACAGATAAGATTGACTAATTTGCCGGTTATGTTGGCAGCACTGCTTTGTCTGGTGCTGGCAGGTTGTTCAACTGTACCTAAATCATCCGGAAAACATTCTCCTGGAAAGGCTTCCGAGGTAACGGGGGGAACCAGCTCAAAAATGCCCAAGGCAGGGTCTGGGCGTGGCGGATACTATCAGGATGATGGTCCGATGGAATATACGCCGGAAGATCTCCAAAACACACCAGATGCCATTCCTCGCGTAGAGCCTTATGCACGCGGCCCCAACAAACCTTATACTGTATTTGGCAAAACCTATGTGCCCGTAACCGATAACAGATCCTACAAGAAAAAGGGGTTTGGCAGCTGGTATGGCAAGAAATTTCACGGTAATAAAACCTCTTCGGGTGAAGTCTACGATATGTTCAAAATGACGGCGGCACATCCGACATTGCCCATTCCCTCTTATGCACGTGTGACCAATGTGAGTACAGGCAAGCAGGTTATTGTCAGAATAAATGACCGGGGACCATTCCATTCTGACCGGATTATCGATCTTTCCTATACAGCGGCTTTAAAGCTGGAATATCTGAATCAGGGCAGCACGTTAGTTGAGGTGGAGCATCTTTCACCGGATGAAATTGAACGTATCAATTTGGCCAGAGCACAGAACCCGAAACCGGCACAGCAGAGTACGCAGCAGATCGCGCTCGTCAAACAGGAAAATGTAAAACCAGCTATTATTCCGGCGGCAATATCTGTCGGCACGGTCGAGAAAGTC
>Ga0082212_10005024_pt1 | contig 18203 bp, 12 predicted proteins | sample TergutNt197P3_FD_71548 | JGI IMG/M metagenome (GOLD analysis project Ga0082212, IMG submission 71548) | Neocapritermes taracua P3 segment gut microbial communities from Petit-Saut dam, French Guiana - Nt197 P3 | ecosystem: Host-associated > Arthropoda: Insects > Digestive system > Gut ...
GTGCAGACGGTCGCCCGCGTCGAGAATCAATACATTTTCGCCTCTCTCCCGCAAATCCCTTGCAACTTGGGATATGTACGGCTCTGCCTCGGTTCTGCCGTGAACATCGTTTAAGTGGATAATCGTCAGCTTCACCGCGTTTTCGGGCGCGAAAAATTCAAAATTTTCCAAGATGTTGCACAGTACCTTTGCGGCTTGCGCCCTCGTTACGGGTTCGCGGGGGCTGAATCTTCCCCCGCCCATACCGCGCATAAGCCCCGCGCTGTACGCGAACCGCACCGCTTCCATATTTTTGGGGGAAACTTCATTTGCGTCCGTATATTCAAAACCAGCGGCGCCATCATCAACCGAATAATCGGCGAGATGTTCCATTAACATACTCGCCAGTTCCTCGCGGGTGAGCGTTTCATCGCCGTATTCGTGCGAATCCTCACAATTCAACAAATTTTCCAGCGCAGAGTACATTTCGGCCGCCGAAACTGTTTTATCGGGATAAAAACGCCCGTCGGATTCTCCCGCCATCAGGTCGTTGTCCGTGGCGATTTGGATCCAATGCGCGTACCAAGAATCCGCGGACACGTCGGAAAAAACAGCGGCCCCGGTAACTGTCGGTACGAATGTAAGCGTCATCACCGCGATGACTAAAACGGAAAAAAACCTTTTGACCATTTGACTTTTCATTTGCAAATTCCTCCAAAATAGTTGATTAATTTTCAAGCATCTCAATTCACAAGTCCCTCCTAATCCTCTTTTAACGCACAGTCGTTTTGCTTGCCGGTATGATCACGCGCGAAATACGGGCAGGCGTCGCAAGTTTGCGAATAGCCAGCAAACAGGGGGATAATATTTGCCGGGCATCCGACGATTGGGGAAACGCCGACGCTTAATGTATCCAGCTCCCGGTCGGTGATTCCGGCTAACCTAACCGCGAGATTGCTTTCACCGTTGCCATACAGAGATACGTTGTTTATTTCCGCGAGCCTTGCGAGTTTGACGGCGCGGTGCGCGATACGGGCGTTTTCGGGTTGTGTGTTATGGATTCTTTTCTTAAAAAAATCTTTAAAAATACTATCGCCCCCTTTTGAATAGGACCCACTTAAGAGCATTTTTTCGGATACCACCTGAATAGTCACATCAAAACAAATAATAGAATATCAGAGAACATCTGTCATTACCTCCGTTTTTTCAGCCTTATCTTGGGTCGCGCCGCATATCACGTGACCGTCGTAAACCAACCAATCAAAAACCCAGTTTGCACCGGTGATAAAATGTGCGGATGCGTCCATAGGTAGTACGCAAAAAGTTTCAGGCGGCAGCGCAAACCCCAAGCCGGACGCTTTCATCACGCTTTCCTTCGCCGTCCATAAACGGCTGTATACCACTGATAAATAATTGCATTAGTTTTCCACAGCCTTTAGTAGATCTTTTCGCGGAATGGTGACGATGGTATGTTTACGCGGTCTATTTTCCCGTTTTGATTCAACGGCAAGTCGTCCACTTGCTCTAAAAACGCAGGGATCATATAATCCGGCAGGACGCTCTTGATCACCCGCTCTACATCGCGGGAGTCTACGTGTGTTTCAGCAGTATAAACGCCGTAAAGCGCGGTTTCACCCATCGCGTTTTCAAACCCGATGACCACCGCTTGGCTAACCGGCGCGTAGGCTTTCATCGCCGCTTCTATTTCACCCGGCTCCACGCGGAAACCGCGCACTTTCAGCATCCAATCTTTGCGTTGAATGTATACAAGATTACCGTCCCCATCCATCTTGCCCATGTCGCCGGTTTTAAAAAAAGTGGCGCCCTCATGCAGGACAAACCGATCCGCCGTAAGCTCCGGCATGTTGATATAACCGTCCGCGATTTGCCCGGATATGCAAATTTCCCCGTCCAACAAAACCGCGCGGCTGCCGTCAAATGCTTTACCGATAGGCGTGAGTTCCGGATAGGGCTTGTCAACCTCAAAAAATGTGACGGGCCCGAAGGTCTCGCTTGCGCCGTAAACATTGAATATCCGTGTTTTTTCGCTGTAAAGCCCGCTCACTTTGTCGCTGCCGGTAAGCATGACCTTTAACAGTCCATCGCCTTTCTCAATAATCAGCCTAGCAAGCTGCGGTGGGAAAAACGCCATCGTGACGCCGTTTGAGCGAATATACTCTATGATCCGGTTCGCGTCTTTACATATAGGATCGCTTGCCAAATGGAGCGTTTGCCCTGCCGCTAACGGGGAAAGGGCATAAGTGATCCCCCCCGATGAAAGACAGCGACGCAATCAACAAAAAGGACTCCTCCGCTGTGAATCCGCACAAAGTATCGGCAAGAGACATGTTCATGGTCTGATGAGATAAAAGAACCCCTTTAGGATAGCCGGTGGAACCGGAAGTGTACACAACCACGGCAGGGTCGGACGGGCCAATCTCTATTTCGGATTCCATTTGCGGCAACTCATCCAAGCGTTCCATAAAACCCGCGTCTATGATGAATTTCGCTGATATGTCGTGGCATATGTAATCAATGCGGTCCAAGGGATAATCAATACTGATGTTGCACATAGCCGCGCCGGATTTCAACACCCCCAGCATGGCGACCACCGCGTCGACGCCTCGTTCAAGCAGAATTGGGACTATATTCCCCTTTTTTATCCCTTTCGCGAATAAAGCGCGCGCCAGCAAATCGCTTTTTTCGTCCACTTCAGCATAGGAGAGTTGATCTCCCTCAAATACAAGCGCAGGTTTTTCAGAGTTACTTGAAACTGTTTGCCCGAAGCGGTCAAAAAAAGTTGTATACATTCAAACCCTCCTGTTTTGATCCGGCTGTCCGCCGCACACTGTTTTAAGTAACCGATGAATTAATCGCAGTGTCAAAAGCATAGCGGAAAAACTATCACAAGAGGGCAATTGTATAGAAATCTTTACAAAGTCCGGCGCTGTATCAGACCGCCGTCTACATTTATCACCGTGCCTGTGCAGTAACGCAAGTCGTTGCTGCACAAGGCCCATACAGCCTCGGCGCAATCCTCCGGCTGGCCCCACCGCTTAATTGTCACATCGTCGCCGGACACGATTGCGTCGAACTTTGCCTTTGACTTGAACGTATTGCGCGTGGCAATCACGCCGGGTCGGATCCCATAGACAAACACGCTTTCCGGGGCAAGTCTTGCCGCAAAAAGCTGGGTCATCATGGCAAGCCCCGCCTTTGACATGCAGTATTCCCCGCGATTGAGCGAAACGACTGTGGAATTTGAAGACTCGGTATTGACAATAATACCCCGGTAGCCGTTGATTTCCTCTTGCCCAATCATATGCGCCGCTACTGTCTGTGTGAGGAAAAATGTGCCCCGGAGGTTTATGCTCATGACATGGTCGAAGCTCTCGGTCCCCAAAAGCATAAGGTCCTGCCGGTACAAAGATATCACGCCGGCATTGTTGACAAGCAAATCCACCCTGCCGAAAGACTCTATTGCGACGTCAAGCAGCCGCTTGTGATCATCAAGATTTGCCAAATCGCCCTGCAAGAAAACGTAAGAGGCGTTCCGCCCATCAAGATATGCCAGCGATTCACCGACTTCATCGGCGGGTTCATTGGCGAACAAAACGAGGTTATAACCATTTTCAGCGAGTTTCCTGACGATACCAAACCCAATGCCGATTGTACCCCCCGTAACGATAGCTGTTTTAGGCATAAAATATTTCCCCTTTCGTGCCAACCATTGTATACTGTATAGCATATCTCGTTTCGTAAAAAACGCAACAGTTTATTATGGGTCAGACACTTACCACTTGCATGGAGGACATTCAATGAAAACCCTAAGCGACTATATAACCGCAATATGCAAAGACCGCGACATGAAAATCGAGGACTTGCAAAAGAAACTCGGGTGCAGCCGCACGACCCTGTACAGATATATGAAAGGCATCAACCGGATCACGCCAGACCTGGCAAAGAGCTTCATCGAAGCGCTGAACATGGACGTGCAGGAAACCCTCGCATTTTCAAAACTTGCCAGCCTGTCTGCATATGACCAGTCCCTTGTTGAGTCCCGGTATGCGATTGACGATTTCCTGTTCGGAAAGCAGCAAAAACCCAATGCCAAAGTCGACGTGGACATGGTATTCTACGACAACGACAAATACCTGCGGACGCTCAAAGAGGTGCTGGACTACATTCGTTCTTTCAGCGAAAAAGAAGATTTAATAGGCAACGTAAAAATCGTCAACTGCCTGAGCGACAATATCTTCACGCAGATCGTCGCGTTTCTGGAAAAGGCGTTTACCGGAGCGGGAGACGTCCACGCCGAGCATTTTTTAGGCCTATCCGAAACAGATTACCTGCAAAACGCATGCTCGTTCATCAGCATCTTCCCGCTCATGATAAACGAGAAGTACAGGCTCTATTTCAGGGAAAAAGAAATGGAAGACGCCCTGACTAACGACTCCATGCTTGTATCCCTCGAATACAAGGAAAACGGGAAACCTGTCAACCGGTATTTTTCCATCTCATTCTATGAGGACAGCATGTCCGAGTGCATCGCATTCAGCGACAAGTATATGTACAGCTTTCTATCAAAAGTCTACGAAAACCTGAAACGCAGCCTGAGCAGCGTGATACAAAAATATGACAATATGGACTTCACGGACGACATAATATCCGAGATGTGCAAAAGGGAAAGCATCTATATAATAAAACCCAACCCATGCTTTGACAAAGTGCCATATGAAGCATATTTAAGTATGACAGGGCGAATGAGCGACGAGGAAAAGATGGTTTTCCTGTCCGGGGCACATGGGAAACCCATAGATTCGGAAACAATGCCGTCCGCGTTTGAAACAGCTTTCCAATATATACAAAAGCGGCTTGAATACGCGCAAAACGCCAGGCAAATAGACGTGTACAGCAAGGCCGGCCTGCTGGAATTCTCCCGGACCGGGCGGCTGTCAGACCATATGGAACACCTCCCCGCATTCAATCAAAATGAAATAGACATGATAATCAAGCATATCTGCAACCGCAGGGACAACCCGGACGATGACTACAAACTCTACATAACCGGGTGCGACCTTTTGCGCAACGAGCTGGTAATATATGCGTCGAAAGGTTACGGCATTTTAATCAGCTATGTCTACCCCGAGCGCTCCGACGGGCTATGGAGGGTGCTGCTTGTGCAAAGCAAGAGGCTAGCCTCAATATTCTGTGACTACATAGAAAACCACATACCCATAACCCACGCAATCAACGAAAACGAAGCCACCAGTTACCTCGATTCGCTTACCTAGGCAACCGCCACCGTCGTCCCGACGAATCATTCGACAATCTCCCCCTCACCGCTTGGGGCGCCTGAGCAGCTAGATAGACAAAACTTTTGCCCGGGGCATACCTTGAAACCCCGGATTCGGCAATAATGCCGAAACAATGCCTTAATATGCCAAACAATGTTTCAGGAACACATTGGCACGCTTCTGTATCTGTGGTAATATATGCGTTAGATATGCATAAACGAGCAGTGAGTCTTTACTTACCGAGGGGTATCAGCATGTTTAAAACAACAACAAGAAAACAATATGTAGGAGGAACACAAAAATGAAAAGAAAAGCAACATGTATAATTCTCACACTTGCAGTCCTGGTCGGCGCTGTTGTATCCGCAGCGTCCGCAGCAGCTCCCGGACCCGGCGGCGTAACAAGGGGAGATCAATGGGTGTATATGGCGGAAGGTTACGACGGAGAGGAAGAAAGCGTGGTCTCGCCTATTGCCCTGGTGTCTTTGTCCGTCGTCCCCCGCATAGACAGGAAAATCTATGTAGACGGCGCTACATGGTATCCATTCTTCTCTAATCAACCGCTGGAAGAACTCAGCGTACCTGTCGGTACGGTTTTGACCATGCTGCAAAACCCGGCGACATCTTACCCCGAGTATGAAGCAGGCCTTATCATTTTCAGGCTGCACCCGACCGACAAACTTGAGTCCCCATTTGAGATAGCGGATGACGGGCTTGGACGATACACAGAATGTTTATGGGATGATGAGGGCGTGGGTTCAGCGGATGTGGCTCAAATTGACGGGCTTTCATACACATTTGCAGAACCGGGGATGTATGGTGTGTATTCCCTTTACATGCCGCCAACCGGGTACATTGTGTACATGGCTTATCTCGCGGTCAATGTAACCGCCGGAAGCGAACCCGCATCGCCGCCGCCCGCCGCCCCACCGCCTGCCGACATGCCCTCGACATGGGCAGCCGAACTGGTCAACGCGGCGATAGCGGCAGACCTCGTGCCGCAGACATTGCGGACGAAATACACGCAGCCAACCACCCGCGCCGAGTTTGCCGCCCTCGCCGTCACACTCTACGAAAACGTGACTGGCAAGGAGATAGCCACCACCAGGTCTATGCCCTTTACCGACACAACGGACATCAACGCGATCAAAGCAGCCGCGATAGGCGTCACCACAGGCACGGGCGACGGCACGACATTCAGCCCCGACTTAGCGCTCACCCGCGAGCAGGCCGCCACCATGCTCTCCCGCCTGGCGGACGCGCTTGAAAAACCCCTGCCCGACGAAACAGCGACCTTCGCAGACGTCGCCTCCGTCTCCACATGGGCAGTCGAAGCAGTAGGGCAAATGCAAACCACCGGCGTCATGGGCGGCGTAGGCGAAAACAAATTCGCGCCAAAAGACCCATACACAAGGGAACAAAGCATCATGACAATAATGCGCCTCTACGAAATAGTATCGTAAGGCGCCGCCGCTTGGGGTGCATCTCCGGAGGCTGTTGCAAAACGCGGGTCGCCCAGTGTGCGCCCCCTACTGTATCTATGATAATATATGCGTTAGTTATGCATAAACGAGCAGTGAGTCTTCATTTACCAAGAGGTATAAGCATGATTAAAACAACAAAACGACATGGATACTCGAAACGAACGCTACCCGCCATATCAGCATTTCTGCTTGCGTTCTGTTCAATTGTAGGAACTGCCATCATAGAAACGCCGCAAGCCCGGGCATTTTCCATCACCATCGACTTCAACTACGGCAACGCAAACCGCAGCTACCGGGGCGGGTTGCTGTCAGTCCCCAGGAACGGGAAGTGGGGCGTTGTCGACAAAAGAGGTGAGGTCGTAGTCCCGTTTGAGTACGACAATATCGGAACGATAAGCCGCACCGGAGACTGCATAGTAATTGAAAAAAACGGGAAACGCGGAATAATAGACCGGAACTGCCGCGAGATCATCCCGTGTATCTACGATGGAATTTCACCCTTTGACGAAGCGGGCCTTGCCCAGGTTCAGGACAAAGGGAAATTCGGCTATATCGACAGAACCGGGCGGGTCGTCATCCCGGTTATTTATGACAATGCGGGCAGTTTTTCAAATTACGAAGGGACGGTCTATGAGGAGTTAAACTATTTTTGCAAGGATGACAAACTGGGATTTCTGGACAGCAGGGGTAATGTCGTAATCCCCTTTGAATACGACGCCAACCCTATAGCGGGGAATTACGACTGGGGTTATCTTGCAGGATTTAACGAAGGACTCTCCGCAGCGAAGAAAAACGGGAAGATATGCTTCATAGATAAAACCGGCAAAGAACTAACGCCGTATATATACGACGAGGCGGACGTGTTCCGCGATGGGGCGGTCAGGGTCAGGATCGGGAGGCAATACGGCTTTGTCGACACGACCGGCGCCGAGATTGTTTCCTGCGTATATGACCACGCAGGCACGTTCAGCGAAGGTATGGCTTATGTGGAAAAAAACGGCAACGCAGGTTTCGTGGACAAAACAGGCCGGGAAACAGTCCCATTAAAATACAGGAGCGTGAAAATGAGCGGGTTCCGGGAAGGCCTTGCCGCAGTCATGTCCCACACCGGCAAATGGGGCTTTGTCGACAAACAGGGAAATGAAACCCTCCCGCTTATATATGACGACGCCAAGCCGTTCCACGAGGGGATCGCAGCCGTCAAAATAGGGGAAAAATGGGGATTCATCGACAAAGCCGGACAAGAAGTCATTCCGTTTATCTACGATAGCGTTGGCGAATCGGAGATGGGATTTGCCGGTGTATTCAAAGACGGCAAAGACGGTCTGTTGAATGTAAAAACCAGACATGAAGTACTGCCCTGCATCTACCAAAGCGTCGGAAGCGCGGAGTACATCAGACACGAGGGCATGATTCTAGTCGTCGGGCTGGACGGCTACAGATATTATCTGGATTTGCTGAATCTTGAAGCCGGCCTTGTGCGCGTCCCAAGCGATTTGGACAGGTATCCCCATCCGGGGGCAACATACGTAGACGGTCCCTTGCCGACCGTGATCAACGCCCACCCCCCGGCAACGACTGCTAACCCGTCTAACCCTGCACAGCCATCCAGCGACAGGCCCTCGTCATGGGCGGCGGATCAGGTCAAACAGGCAATCGACGCAGGTTTGCTGCCCCGCAGTTTGCAACATGCGTACACGCAAGCAATCACCCGCGCCGAGTTTGCCTGCCTTGCCGTAACAATGTATGAATCGGCGAAAGGGGCGATAACCGGGCGTAATAAATTCGACGATACCGATGACGTCTATGTTGAGAAAGCATCGTCGGTTGGTCTCGTCTCCGGCGTGGGCGACAACCGTTTTGATCCGGGCGCTCCGCTGACCAGAGAACAGGCGGCGGTTATGCTCACGCGGTTGGCGGAGGCGCTTGGCGTCCCATTGCAGGCAACCTCGCCGACATTTTCAGATGGCGCCGGCATTTCGGAATGGGCTTATAAAAGCGTCGGCAGTGTACAAGGGTCAAATATCATGAGCGGCATGGAGGGTAACAACTTTTCACCGAAAGGCCCGTATACAAGGGAACAGAGCATAGCAACTATAATGCGTTTGCATGAATACCATGTCAGGATGCGGCATTATGACTTTGGGAGAGTTTCCGCATTCACACTGACCAACAGCAAAATACAGGCGGGTGATTTGAACCGATGGATAGACGAATACCGGAACAACGGCGGCATAAGCGATTACGAAACGGAAATAGCAAGACTGACAAACATAGAAAGAGAAAAAGCTGGCCTACCGCCTTTGGCCATAGACCCTGTTTTATCAATGGCGGCAAGGTTCAGAAGCCAGGAAATGCTCGATTTAGGTTACTATGACCATATCAGCCCGGTTTACGGCTCACCCTCCGAAACAGCAGACTTATTCGGGACTCGGTGCAGTCAAGAGAATGCGTCAAACAAATATGACAACCCCCAAGAGGTAGTAGCAGGATGGATGGGCTCGCCCGGACACAGAGCGGCCATACTCAACCCCGACAACAGCCACATCGGCGTCGGGTCGGCAGCGGAAACAGGCGGCCAATACCCGCTCGTACACACGCAAATGTTCAGGTAACGCTCGAAAAAATCAACAAACAATGGAGGAATCGACTACATGAAAAAGAAACTTTTGACCATCATCTTAGCAATTACACTTTGCATGAGCCTTGCCATCCCTGCATTGGCAGCGACGGAAAAATCCTACTACATTTTCGTATACTACAAAGTAGCAGATGACGAAGAAAGCAATGCTGCGACATTCGCCAACGAGCTGATCGCCACCACAAGCGACGAGGATGAACTGACCCGCACAGTGGCCGCTTTTGTCTTTAAGAAACCGGACGGCAGCACGTTTGAATATGAAGATGTCTCGTATTTTCCAGGCTTCCCGGCATTCTCGATGAAGATACCGTCACCGGAAATGGGGGTATACGCCCTTATTTCCTTGCCACTGCCGGCTGGATATGAACTTGTACACCCGTCAGACCCGGCCTCGTTTGAGATCACCGAGGAGGAGTATTCAAGCGACTTCTACCATTTCCCGATATGGGTCTGGATAAAAAAGGCTGAGGGTTCGACGCCCGCACCGGTTGATGAAGAAACGCCTGCCGACATGCCCTCGACATGGGCAGCCGAACTGGTCAACGCGGCGATAGCGGCGGACCTCGTGCCGCAGACATTGCGGACGAAATATACGCAGCCAACCACCCGCGCCGAGTTTGCCGCCCTCGCCGTCACGCTGTATGAAAACGTGACAGGCAAGGAAATAGCCACCACCAGGTCCCTGCCCTTTACCGACACAACGGACATCAATGCGATCAAAGCAGCCGCTATCGGCGTCACCACAGGCACGGGCGACGGCACGACGTTCAGCCCCGACTTAGCGCTCACCCGAGAACAGGCCGCCACCATGCTCTCCCGCCTGGCGGAAGCGCTCGAAAAACCCCTGCCCGACGAAACCGCGACCTTCGCAGACGTCGCCTCCGTCTCCACATGGGCAGTCGAAGCAGTAGGGCAAATGCAAACCACCGGCGTAATGGGCGGAGTAGGCGAAAACAAATTCGCGCCAAAAGAAGCGTATACAAGGGAACAAAGCATCATGACAATAATGCGCCTCTACGAAATAGTATCGTAAGGATCGCGTGCTGGGCGACCTGCGGTTCACCACCACCCCGGTTTTGCAACAGTTGACTGCCCGTCAATTCAACGCCCTTCGTGTCCCAATATATCGCCTATGTTTCGTTTGCCGTACACTGTGTGCGAATCATTACATTGCCGAAAAGGACACGCCATGCAAGGAGAGGTAAAACAGCCATGAAAAAGACAATACCGCTGCTGCTCGTATGCATTCTATTGCTCCAAACGCTCACAATGACTGCAACTGCCGCCCCCGCGCCGTCGGGGTGGGCGGCGCGTGAAGTCGAACTGGCAAAAACAGCCGGGATAGTCACGGACAAAACTACGAAAAACTACACAGCCGCCATCACGCGGGAGGAATTCTGCGAGCTAGTCGTAGTCCTGTATGAGAAACTGACCGGCGACGTGGCAAGCCCCCGCAGGAGCAATTTCACAGATACGGACAACCCGGAGATATGGAAAGCGTACAATCTGGGCATCGTATACGGCATATCGGACACGGAGTTCGCCCCCGACAGGACGATAACGAGGCAGGAAATATGCGTCATGCTTGTGCGCTGCATAGACAAAGCCATAACGGACGCGGACGTGAGCCAGTTTGACGAAACCGACTTTGCGGACATAGGCAGCATAGCAAGCTGGGCGCTCCCATCAGTGCAGTACGCATTCACGCACAGCATAATGCAAGGCGTCGGTGGAAACAAAATCGACCCTCTGGGCATGGCAACATGCGAACAGTCGATACTGCTGGCATACAGGATATTCGACAACTACAAACCCCAAAACAGCGGCCCGATAGTATTGACCCCCAAACCCATACCGACGGACCTGAAAGCGACAGACTTCCCCCCGCTGCCAAATCGCAGTGACGTCGTGTTTGATACGGAAACCCCTTTCTTGTATGTACCCGGCCGCGCATACATCCGCTTTGACAGGGATTCCGCCACAATGACGTCGGCTGTAGCGCTAATCAGCAGGCTTGGCGGCGATATTTTATGGAGCAACCTGACGAACTTGTCTTTTGTGGTAATGTTCGATTATTCTTTCACAGATTATAGACACTTTGAGGCTTTCCTTGATGGATTAGCAGGGTCTTATGGCAAATCGGAAGGGATTGCCTTTATCACTGTAGATACCATTATTGTCAACGAAACGCAAATGGAGATACCCAACGATCCTTGGGGAATAAACCCTTGGGATATAGTACAAGGTATGCGGTGGAATACTTGGGGTGAGGACGGATATACGGGTAATTGGGATGGCAATCTTGCAAATATACCAAAAAAATGGGGGATGGAAGCCATAAGGGCGCCGTTCGCGTGGGCATATAGCGATTTGATGGAACCCGTTAAAGTCGGTGTTGTCGATAATGGATTTTATATGGGCATGAATAAGGCCGACTATCCGATAACTATTATCAACAAGGAGTATACCGAAGAAAAAAACCACGGAACGCATGTGGCGGGGATCATCGGCGCCACGCCAAACAATCGGTTTGGAGTAACGGGCGTCGCGTGGAATGCCGACCTTTACGGCTTCGACTTTGACTACGATGGAAGATGGAAAGACGACGAGGCGTTTACCTACGCCTTTTTTCGCGCAGGCATAGAATTCATGGCCGAGTGCGGGGTACGCGTAATCAATGCAAGCCTAGGTCAAAACTACAAAGAATCCGATAGTAAAGATAGAATTGATGAACTTGTAAAAAAAGACAGGCTTTTCTTTGAAGATATGCTCCGGGATTTAAAAAGTAATGGCCACGATATGCTGTTTGTCCAGTCGGCGGGCAATAATGCCGCACGTCAACTCAATCTCAATCAAAACGCCAGGCTCGCGGAAAACAACGGTTACTTCTCCGCGGTTCGGGACGCTGAGTTGAAATCTCAGGTTATCGTGGTAGGAAACGCACAGTTTAATGTGTCTCAGCTCGTTATGAATGAATCTTCAAGCTATGGTTCCCGAGTTGACGTTTTTGCACCCGGGAGCTATATATACAGCACCGTTGTTCCGGGACGCGAGCGTATAGAAAACGGAAAAGAAGTGGATTCTACAGCAGTCGTGGATTCGGGCTTTGCTAGGATGACCGGCACGTCCATGGCAGCCCCTCATGTAACCGGGGTGGCTGCCATGGTGTTTGGCGTCAACCCCAGTTTTTCGGCAAAGCAAGTAAAGGAAATAATCCTAAACACAGCAACGCAAAACGGTGTTGATACAAGCAGCGCCTTCGCAAATACGACAACCCGGCTTCTCAACGCGGAAGCCGCCGTGCTTGAAGCCCTTGAACGCAGCAACATAAACTATCGCACAGATTACGGAACAGGTTACGTTGTCGGGCACGTGCGGGACTCCGAAACAAACAAGCACATTGGAGGCGCAACGATAGAATTCAAAAACATCTGGGATGGCAGTACCAAGACTGTCTCGGTAAATAATCTGGGCTTATATAGTGTGGAGCTGAGTCCCGGCCTGCATGTCCTGCAAGTCCATTGTGACGGTTATTACGATTTGGAACTTGCCATAGATATTCCCGAAGGAGTGCCGGCAATATACGCCGAAGACATTATGCTAACACCCCTATCAGTCCCGCAAACACCTCATGATGACCCTCCGACCACTCCCGGCGCAGGCGCTCGCTACCAAGTTTTCGACGTCGCCATGGAATGGCATGACGCAAAAGAATTCTGCGAAAGCATAGGAGGGAGGCTGGCCACTATTATGTCCCCGGAGGACCAGCGGGAGATCGAAGAAGTAATCCGAAAGAACGGGGAAAGGATCTACTATTTGATCGGCCTGACAGATGAACACTCGCACGGAACATGGACATGGGTAACTGGCGAGGTGGCCGATTATACCAACTGGATGGACAGAATGCCTAATATCTACCCAGGTTACGGCACCCATTATGTCGCCTTGTCTATATATGACTACGAATGGCTAAACATCGGGAACTATATGGTATCGGAAAACCTTGGCTTCATATGCGAATTTGACAGATAGGAGTGATATGTTTTGTCATCACGTAAACTTTACACAAAAATCGCCGCTGCGGTGCTATCTTTGGCGTTTTTGTCCGGCTTGGCGCCGATACAAGCGCCTGCATATGCTGCAGCAGACTATGTTTGGGGATCGAGTACGTCGACACCGCCAGGCGAATACTATGACGTAATATCTGGTCGGCTGAGTAGAGACCTCAGGCAGACTATAAGCGTGGAAGTTACCCCGGATGCTTTCTATGCATTCAGCTTGCCGTTTAACAAGACAGTCATTGTAGTAGGCGGAAGCCCCGGCGCCCCGGTCGTCGGCAAGTATCAACTCAAAGAATTTGCAATCCATGATAGCTCGAAAATCATATGGGAGGCGTGCTATGAAAACGCGGATTCCGGCTTAAACTACGAGGATGGCTCCATAATTCTTCACAACCCTTCCGATATCTATGCAAGTCGGGATAACGATGGTTTGTTCGTAGTTGCACCGGGCGCTTCGATCAACAACAAAGGGAATTATGGTACCGCCATTAGAGCCAGAGACGTTAATATATGTATCGCCGGCGGCAGAGTCGAAAGCATACAGGGTACCGCGATTGTCGCCGATTTGAACAGTACTGTTTTTATCACCGGAGGGGTGGTAGCAGGCGCGTTTGCGCCCGCTATTAATACCGAAGGACCTGTCATAATAAGTGGCGGAGTCGTGTTCGGCTATCGCGCGACGAGCCTGAACGATGTCATCCAGTCGCCAAACCCGCCGGACTTTACCGGGGACGGCTTGGTCATTGCATATGAAGGCGGGTACGGTCCGGAAGCCGGGACTTCCGAGGGGCTGAGGACATTTCCGTCTGGAGGCTCTGCGGTTTGGACTAATTCGCCCGGCCCAGGCATCAACTATGCTTACGGTTCCAACCGGGGGTTCCTTTCGCTTAATGTGACTGTGCGCGAGCCTGTCGATGAACCGCTATCCATCGCCGTCACATCGACTGGACTTGGCAGCTTGAAAGTCGGCGTCCCGGTGACGGGCAGTATCGTATACACCCTCACGAACGGCGTTTACGCAACACGTTATACTTCCGCCGACTTTGCCGTATCCAACTTGCCTACTGGGCTATTTGCTGGTATAGCGCTCAGGACGAGCGATACGGTCGTTACCGTACCTATAACGGGCACGCCAACAACGTTTAACGCTAATACGGGGGCGGTGAGACTCCCGGTCACGATACCTGCCTCCAATGTAACAGGCGCGTCGTCGCCTATACCGGTAGGCGGCACAGTCGCAGTCGGCGCGGTGGCGAAGGGGGACGGTGCAGCGGTCAGCGGTCCGCCTGCGGTAATTGGCACACCTACGGCAAACAGCATTTCGACAAGCCCAGTGACAAACGCGACGTCGAACAGGCAGAATGTGGAGTATGCCATCAGCACAAACGGAACGGCTACTCCCATAAACGGCTGGCAAAGCAGCGCGATCTTCGATGGCTTGCAGCCCGGTACGACCTATTATGTTTTTGCCCGGACGGCGGCCAACACAAACTATAACGCCGGCGCGTCACAACGGAGTGTCGGCATAACGACGGCCGCAGGTGGCAAAACCGTTACCGTCGGCGCTCAAACAGGCGCCTTGACCGCCGGGGTCGGCGGCGACGCCGTATATACTGTGGCGACTACGGGCATTGCCAATGGATCGACAATTGCGCTAAACAATATTAACAACGTGACCGGCATTTCTCTTGTTACCACGACCACGACAAATAACAGCACGGCAGTTACGATAAGGACTGCAAATACCACCCCGCAAGGATCGCACCCTCTGACCCTCAGTATAGACGGCGTGACGTCGAACCAGTTCACATTGAACGTATCCACCGGTGCGTATACCATAACGTTCAACCCGAACGGCGGCACAGTCAACCCACCGTGGGCGCTGACAGGCACGGACGGAAAGATGGCCGGACTGCCAACGCCAGCGAGGGGCGGCTACACATTCAACGGCTGGTACACGGCAGCCAACGGCGGCGTACAGGTTACTACCGGCACAGTGTTTACAGCCGATACAACTGTCTATGCCCGCTGGACCCAGAACTCAGACCCGGCAGACACGGGCGACTCGCAGCCCCCTATCGGCGTGGTAGTGCCGGAAGTGACGATCGAGCCAACAGAAGCAGACGATGAGCAAAAGGCGGCCGCCCGCGAAGCGGTTGAGAATGCAGCCGCCTCAAACGAAGCCAACGGCGTTGTCGTAACACAAGCAGGGGACCCGGTAGTGATAGTAGCCCCGGAAGACCCCACGCTTGTCACATTCGAAGATAACAGCGACGGCGCAACGATTTATGCTATTGTAAATGAGGATGGCACGCTTACCCCGGTACCGACAACGTTTAACGACGACGGTACCGTCACGCTCCTGTTGAGCGGCGGGGAGGAACTCCTGCTTGTACCGGTCAGCCTTTCGGCAGCATTTACAGATATTACCGATTACTGGGGCGAGCAGGATATCCTTGGCGCAGCCTCCCGTGGTATCCTCAACGGCATGGGCGGCGGTATATACAGCGCGCGGTCACCGCTGACGGTGGCGCAGACTGCCACGGCGTTCCTGAGGGCATTAGGCGTCCCGACAGACACAAACATCCCCGGCGCATGGTATGCCGGGGCTATGAGCATGGCGAACAAGATCGGCCTGTTTGGAAGAATAGACCCGACCGCCACTATGACGCGCATAGGGACGGCGGAACTCATTTACAACGCATTTAGTTATGTCGGGACAGCGCCGAATATGACGCTCCCCCGGGCGGAGGGGGTCCTAGCGAGTTTCACCGACCTTGGCAGCCTGACAGACGCCCAGAAGATAGCGCTCGCAGTCTGCGTGGGGCTTGATATCTTCCGGGGCAACGGCGACGGCACAATGTCCCCGGATGGCCAGTTGCAAAGGGTACACTTAGCCAGCCTGACGGTCCGCCTACAGGACGTGATTCTAAACGGGCGTTGATTTTAACAAACTATCAATAAAAAGGGGGAACTTAAATTGAAAAGGAAAACAATCAGCATCATTCTTACCCTCGCGCTCAGCGTTGTATTCGCAATCCCCGCGCTGGCAATGCCGCCGGAGATCATCGACGAGATCACCATCGGCATCCCATACGGCGTTGCGGACAAGGAACTCATGGACACATCCGCGAGCATCACTTTTACTAAAGTCTACGACACCTGGCATTTGCAGTACTATTGGGGGATCGCTGACAATATGTATGTCTTCGTCTTCGACCGCGACGGGACTGTGTGCTTCAGCAACGACACTGCGCTTTATCTCTTTGAAGAAGAAGAACCCGATATGGTTTGTAAAGCAGGAATCCCGTACAGTATAAGGGATATCTCCGGGCATGTGTTCAGCCACAGCGTGGATGGTTCCGATGAATATCCGGGGGCGATCGTCTTTTATTCCGCCACCGACCCCGAATGGCAGCGGCAGATGGGAATGGACAACCTGAGGCGATACAGGGTGGGCGACAGCCCGGTCGATGGTTTTGTCGACGAGTGGTTTAATTTCAGCAAGGTGACAAAGTTCGCATTAGACAACCAGCAAGAAACCCCCGCCTCCCCGCCACCAGACGCCCCGCCGACTGCCGACATGCCCTCGACATGGGCAGCCGAACTGGTCAACGCGGCGATAGCGGCAGACCTCGTGCCACAGACATTGCAGACGAAATACACGCAGCCAACCACCCGCGCCGAGTTTGCCTCCCTCGCCGTCACGCTGTATGAAAATGTCACAGGCAAGGAGATAGCCACCACCAGGTCTATGCCCTTTACCGACACCACGGACATCAACGCGATCAAAGCCGCCGCTATCGGCGTCACCACAGGCACGGGCGACAGCACGACGTTCAGCCCCGACGTAGCGCTCACGCGCGAGCAGGCCGCCACCATGCTCTCCCGCCTGGCGGAAGCGCTAGAGAAACCCCTGCCCGACGAAACAGCGACCTTCGCAGACGTCGGCGCCGTCTCCTCATGGGCTATCGAAGCAGTAGGGCAAATGCAAACCACCGGAGTCATGGGCGGAGTAGGCGAAAACAAATTCGCGCCAAAAGACCCATACACAAGGGAACAAAGCATAATGACAATAATGCGCCTCTACGAAATAGTATCGTAAGGCGCATCGCTCCAGAGGGTTGGCAAAACGTAAAACGCGCAAGAACGCTCTGGTCAACCGTGAAAAATCCTTGCATTTGAATATCGCGGAAACGGTACGGAACGCGCATAGGGCAGCCGGTTGTCAAGCATACCGACGGCATATAATAGGACTCCCGGCTGCTTGCGGACAGTATTAAGCGGCTGAGTAGTTAACGACTGCGATTTCGGTTATCGCTGTCCTCAATTCCTTAACGATTTTTTCAAGCTGCTGTGTCACTTCATTATCGTAAAACGTCTCTCCGCATTGGGCGCACTGCGTACAAGGGACATTCTTTATGATTATGATACAATTGTCCGATTTGACAACATGAATAGTAACGCTGTTTCTTAGCGTTCCCTTGCAAAAAAAGCAACTCAACCCTCTACCCCTTTCTCACCGAAAATCCATCTATCCAATCATTTTCATCAGGTTCATATACCGTTACGATCCAAACAAAACCGCTTCCATATCCTGCAACGATGTGTATACATCGACCATTCGCTGTTGTTCCGAGAATCAGGCACGCCGGATGGGGGTATGCATTCGGATAGTGCTCAATGATAGTTCCACTACTAATGCAAAATATCACTTCAGCCGGTTCTATACTGCGCTCTTG
>Ga0082212_10005025_pt1 | contig 18199 bp, 15 predicted proteins | sample TergutNt197P3_FD_71548 | JGI IMG/M metagenome (GOLD analysis project Ga0082212, IMG submission 71548) | Neocapritermes taracua P3 segment gut microbial communities from Petit-Saut dam, French Guiana - Nt197 P3 | ecosystem: Host-associated > Arthropoda: Insects > Digestive system > Gut ...
CCAACTACAAACTACCAACTCAAAACTACCAACTCCCAACTACCAACTACCAACTCCCAACTACCAACTCAAAACTACAAACTACCAACTACCAACTCAAAACTACAAACTCCCAACTACTAACTACCAACTACAAACTACCAACTACAAACTACAAACTACCAACTCCCCACTACAAACTACCAACTCCCAACTCACCTCCCCCCACTACAAACTCCCCTCCCCCCTCTCCTCCATCTGCTTAATGAAAGCCTTCCAGTCCTCCTCCAAGATGACCCCGGTTTGCGACAGCCGGATGGCGTACCTTGCCAAGTCGCCAATATTCTCATGAGAAAAGGTATCCTCTATGTCATAGGGAATGCAATGGGTTTCCCTGCCAACGATATCGTACATCAACGCAGAGTCTTCGTCGGTAAGGTTTAGGAATTCCGCAAGCCGTTTGAGCATTTCCCCGTCATAGGGGTGCTTGGTGCGGTTCTCAACTGCACTGGCGTATGATATGGAAATGCCTAATTGTGCAGCGATATCTTGTAAAGTCAAATTGCGCGGGTCCGCCAGCCGCTTTTTTTTGATGTACTCTCCAAAGTTCATGTGTTTCTCTTTCATTTCATTTTTCTCCCATTCGTGAAATTCGATAATATATATTTATTTCGCAAATTCTTGCATTTATACTTGTTTGTGAATTCACTATATCATGTGAAATTCCGAAAGTCAAGATAAATGTTGAAAAAGTGTTGATATTTTTTCTGGTTGACAAAAATATGGTGTTTTTCGGCAAATCTGACCCTTGTGGAGTTTGAACATATGGTATATAATTTCTATCAGGAAGTCGCAAATCCGTGAAAGGAGTCGCCATGAAAACCATCAAAATCGGCCTTATGGGCCTTGGCAACATAGGCACAGGCACCTATAAACTCCTCGAAATGAACAGAAGGCAGATTGAATCTGCAGCAGGTGCTCACATATCTATTGACAAAATCTTTGAAAAAGACGTAGAAAAAGACAGGGGCATATCTGTGGATCCGTCGAAATTCACACAAGACCCAGATAGCATCCTGAAAGACCCCGGTACGGACATCGTCATCGAACTGCTGGGCGGGATTCAGCCTGCGACGGATTTCATGCTGGAAGCGATGAACAACAAAAAACACGTTGTCACGGCGAACAAAGCCGCGATAGCAGCAAGCTTCGACAAATTAAGCAAATGCTCAGAAGAAAACGGTGTAGCTTTCAGGTTTGAAGCCAGCACAGGCGGCGGGATACCCATTCTAAACGCAATAACCACCGCACTTCAGGCAAACGAGTTCCACGAAGTTTTGGGCATCGTCAACGGCACTACGAATTACATCCTCACCCAAATGTCCGACTTCGGCCTTGGATACGAAGACGCGCTAAAATCAGCCCAAGCGAAGGGCTTTGCAGAAGCGGATCCCACAGCGGACGTGGAGGGCAGCGACAGCGCAAACAAGCTTACCATCCTCATGGCTCTGATGTTTGGCAAATACGTAAAGCCGGAGGACATACCAACTGAGGGCATCAGCAAAATTACGAAAGCGCAGATTGAGGAAGCCAAAGCCAGTGGTTGCCGGATAAAACTGCTGGCGTCAGCAAGAATCAAAGATGGTAAGCTTGAATACGGCGTAGAACCTGTGGTTTTAAAAAACGATCACCCTCTAGCCGGAGTAGGCAATGAATTCAACGCCATTTTCGTAAGCGGCAACGCAGTGGGCGACCTGATGTTCTACGGCAAGGGTGCGGGCCCGCTCCCAACAGCAAGTGCCGTATTGGGCGACGTAATACAGATTGCAAGGGCGAGCAAAACCATTGGAGGTGAATAAAATGACCCTGTATGAAAAATGGCAAGACCAGATTGACAAGCAGACTGAAAAAACTTATGTGGAATTCAAGAAAAAGTACGACGCTGCAGAAATTAAAATTTACAGCGACATACTCGCAAACCCGAGCAGAACGGTTTCAGGCACATTCAATCAGCTTGCAGAAAAATACGATACTGACGAAATCTTATTCATGGGCTTCCTCGATGGCATAGCCACCAGCCTGAAAGAATCCATTGATGTTGAAAACGTTGAGACCGAAACCGAATTGTCCCTAACCGTCGACACTGAAAAACTCTACTGGAACATGCATGCCGCAGAAGCGGAGCACCTGTACACACTACCCGAATGGGATGCGCTGCTTGACGAAGAGAAACGCAAGGAAATAGCCAAGGATTACAAAAGGTCCAAAATTTTCATCAAGGAAAAAACCCCTGAAAGGAATGACCCCTGCCCCTGCGGGAGCGGGAAAAAATACAAGAAGTGTTGTGGGGCTTAAGCTTCATAGCAATTATTTTGTCGTTTTTTGTTCCAACAACCATTTGCACATGCCTGCAATACTGCAGGCCTCGCATTTTGGTTTCCTTGCGGAGCAACAATTCCTGCCGTGGAAAATCAAGCTGTGGTGCGTTCTTGACCACCTTGCCTCGGGGATAGCTTCCATCAGCGCGTATTCAGTGCTGAGCACGTCTTTTTCATCTGCGAGTCCAATCCTGTTGGCGACGCGGAAAACATGAGTGTCCACAGCGATCCTCTGCTTCCCAAAACCCACAGACAGCACTACATTAGCCGTCTTTCTCCCCACACCGGGAAGCTTGAGCAGTTCGTCGTAAGTGTCCGGGACCTTGCCGTCATGTTCGCTGACCAGCACCCGAGACATGGCGACCAGGTTTCTTGCTTTCGTTCTGAACATCCCTATTTTTCTTATTATTTCAATCAGCTCGTTTTCGTCTGCCGACGCCAGTGCCTCTGCATCGGGGTATTTTTTGAAAAGCCCCGGCGTCACTGCATTCACGCTTTTGTCCGTCGTTTGCGCCGAAAGGGCCACCGCAACCAGAAGTTCGAACACTTCATCGTGGTTCAGCGCACATGCCGCTTCAGGGTAGGTTTCTTCCAATGTATCAAGGATTTTATTGACTTCTTTCGTTGTGAACATCTCTCACCTCATTACTAAGCTAAGTAAATATTACCGTCATTGCTGCGTAAATGTCAAGCCCTCCCTGCCTCCCATTAGTTTTGTCCCTGCCTCCCATTAATTTTGCCGGACGCCGTCGCATCGAAAAATCATCTTGCGCTTTTTTGTGTATTTGCTATAATAAATATGACATATTGACAATTGCGCACCTCAAAATGTTGTTTTGTTTGGGTTTGTCGATGTTATTTTGCATAATGTTAGTAACTTATCAGTTAATCCTCCTTGGTTTCGTGCACGTCACCCCAGTGGTGGATTGCGGCGAAGAAAGTGAGCAAATGACATGGGAAAATACAAGGATTTGATTGTATGGCAAAAATCGATGGATTTGGTGGAGGAAGTGTACAACACAGTGAAGGCGCTGCCCAGCGAGGAAAAATACGCCTTGTCGGATCAAATGAGACGGGCAGCAGTGTCGATACCTTCAAATATCGCGGAAGGCCAAGAACGCATTTCTGCAAGAGATTTTGCTAAATTCCTTTATTATGCAAAAGGATCAAAATCGGAATTGGAAACACAGTTCATGATTTGCATTAGGCTTAACTACCTGACCCAAGAGCAAGCAGAAGCTGCGCAAAACATGCTCAGCGAAATTGGGAAAATGCTGAACTCTTTGATTCGGAAGCTGAGCCTCCGTCCTAAACTCCCATCCCACCACTATCCCAAGCAACTCCCAACTAGCAACTAGCACCTACCACCTACCAACTACCAACTCCCCGCTCCCCACTACCAACTACCCACTACCAACTCCCCACTACCAACTCCCCACTACCAACTACAAACTACAAACTCCCCACTTCCAACCACCAACTACCAACTCCCCACTACAAACTACCAACTACCAACTACCAACCACCAACCACCAACCACCAACCACCAACTACCAACTACCAACTACCAACCACCAACTACAAACCACCAACTACAAACTACAAACTACAAACTACAAACTACAAACTACCAACTACCAACTACCAACTACCAACTACCAACTACAAACTCCCAACTCCCCGCTCCCCACCACCAACTACCATTGACAAAACCCTAATCTGGATGTAAAATCTCTAATAGATGTATTAAACAGCAAAAACAGAGAATTCCTGAAAGGTTTAACAATGGATATTTTTGAAAAATGCCACCCGCCGCAGATAGTGGCAGAAACTAGGGACTGTGGGATATATCCGTATTTTCATGCATTGGCGTCCATGCCAGGCACAGAGGTTGTCATGGAAGGCCGTCGGCGCATCATGCTCGGATCCAACAACTATCTCGGCCTGACCTCAAACCCGGAGGTCGTCGAAGCCGGGATGAAAGCTCTTGAAAAATACGGCACCGGATGCAGCGGTTCGCGTTTCCTCAACGGGACACTTGAGCTGCATATTGAATTGGAGGCTGAACTTGCGAATTATCTTCACACGGAAAGCGCCGTCACTTTTTCTACAGGCTTCCAAACAAACCTCGGCATCATTAGCGCCATAGTGCATCAGGGTGATTATGTAATATGCGACCGAGAAAACCACGCGAGCATTTATGACGGATGTAAGCTGAGCTACGGCAAAATGCTGCGCTACAGGCACAGCGACATGGACGACCTTGAAAACACATTGAAAAAGATACCTGACAGCGCAGGGAAGCTGATAGTAACAGACGGCGTCTTCAGCATGAGCGGCGACATCGCCGATCTGCCAAGGATTACGGCTCTTGCAGAAAAATACGGTGCGCGCATCATGGTTGACGACGCCCACGGCCTCGGAGTGCTCGGAGACGGCGGGCGCGGCACCGCCAGCCATTTTGGACTTGAGAGTAAAGTTGACATCAAAATGGGCACTTTCTCCAAATCCCTTGCGAGCCTCGGTGGTTACGTAGCCGTGAACGCCGACATTGCAGACTACGTCAGACATGTTTCGAGGCCTTTTATTTTTTCCGCTTCTGTAACGCCGGCAAGTTGCGCCTCGGCCCTTGCTGCACTAAAGTACCTGCGTAAGCACCCTGAAATCGTAGACAGACTGTCCGCGCTGTCCTCATACGCTAGGGACGGCTTGAAAAAAAGGGGGATTCCAATACGCGAATCCGCGACCCCAATAGTGCCTATTCATACATGCGATGCCATGAATACTCTTTCAAAAGCAAAAGAACTCTTTGACGCAGGCGTCTACGTCAACCCCGTGCTGCCTCCTGCTTCCGCGCCGAACGAGTGCTTACTCAGGACAAGCTACATGGCTACCCATACTGAAGCCATTTTGGACGAGGCGATGGACATAGTCAAGGATGTGATGGCAACATGAGCAAAGTTGCCCTTGTGACCGGAGGGAGTAGCGGCATTGGCCTTTGCGCTGCCCAGGAGCTTTACGCTTCCGGCTGCCGTGTTTACGAAATAAGCCGTAGGGATACAAAAACCCTAGGAGTGACCCATGTGCAGGCAGACGTTTCCGACGAGGAGCAGGTGTGCCGTGCTGTGCGTTTCGTGTATGAGAAAGAAGGTCGGCTTGACATATTGGTCAACAACGCAGGCTTTGGGATATCCGGTATCGCTGAGTTCACCGCGAACGCAGATGCGGTCTCCCTCCTTGATGTAAATCTCTTCGGAACCGTGAATGCGACAAAGGCGGTTGTGCCTTTGATGAGGGATGCCGGTGCTGGCCGCATCGTCAACGTCAGTTCCTTCGCTGCCCTTACGCCCATCCCTTTCCAAAGCTGGTACAGTGTGTCAAAAGCCGCAGTCAACGCCTACACCATGGCCATCGCGTGCGAGCTCTCCCCTTTCGGTATTAGCGTCTGCGCTGTGATGCCGGGAGACACCAAGACCGCTTTTACTTCAGCCAGAAAGAAGAACTCCGCCGGAGACAACATATACTCAGGCCGTGAGAGCCGCTCTGTGAGCAAGATGGAGCAGGATGAAACAAACGGAATGTCACCGGAATGCGCCGCTAGGTTCATAAGCCGCATTGCTATAAAGAAAAGAGTCAAACCATATTATGTCATTGGCGTGAAATACAAATTCTTAGCCCTTCTGGTGCGCCTCCTGCCAGCAAACGCAGTTAAGCGAATCGTTGGCTTGATGTACGCAAAGTGATTGCCTGAACCTCTCCCACTCTCCCACTGCAAAAAACTGACCCACGGGTCAATTTTTTTGTTGACAACACACCACACCTCATATTAATATAGAAAAAGGCGGCTTCGCTGCACCCGACCCACAGGTCATTTATTCCACGGTCCACTTGACAGTGAGCCTCTGTTGGCATGATTGTGGGCCAAAAGGCGGAGCCACACGCCTTGTGGGCTGGTGACCCACGCCATATATAGGTAGGCTATCATGCCATCACTCACTTTAAAGTGGCTTTCGCGGCATAAACAACTACAAACCACCAACCACCAACTACCAACTACAAACCACAAACTCACCACCACCAACCACCAACTACAAACTACAAACTACCAACTACCAACTACCCACTACCCACTACAAACTACAAACTACAAACTACCAACTACAAACTACAAACTACAAACTACAAACTACCAACTCCCCACTACAAACCACAAACTACAAACTACAAACTACAAACTACAAACTACAAACTACAAACTACCAACCACCAACTACCAACTACCAACTACAAACCACCACACAGGAGGAACACCCATTGAACAGATCCGATAAAAAAGGCGGCAGCGCCCTAAGAATTATTCTCATCATACTAGCGATTCTATTTATATTAGCCTTGCTTGCTTACCGCATATCGATGAATTTCAAAACACCTGAGCAGACAGTTAGCGACGTCCCAGTAAATGTAAAGATTGCATCTGCCGAGCTCATGCCGATTTTTGCCACCTCGCCGGTTTCAGGCAGGGTGCAGCCCATCGAAGAAGTGGTCATCATGCCGTTGGCATCAGGTGAGATAACGCGGGTTTTCGTACAAATGGGTGACAAAGTGAGGAAAGGGACTGTTCTGTTTGAAATAGACAAAGCACAGATGACGACAGCTTTGAACCAAGCGAAGGAGGGCCTTGCAAGCGCAGAAACGGCTTACAACAGGATGTCGGCGCTGTACGGCGAGGGGGCGGTGCCCCTTCTGACCTACGAGCAGGCTAAGACCCAATACGTAACCGCCAAAGAATCGTACAACGCCGCCAGCAACGCCTACAGCAACTGCACGGTAAAATCGCCAATCGACGGGTACGTGACCTCGCTGTCCGCCACTGCCGGAGGTCTGGCGTCGCCAGGCGCCCCGGCTGCCACGGTCGCCGATGTGTCCGAGCTGAAAATCAACACAACTGTATCCGAATACTTGGCGCCGAAGCTCAAGCCCGGCGACCCGGTCGACATACACATCGCCACTTTAGGCGACCAAACATACACGGGGATCATCACTGCGGTCTCCCCCGCCCCTGCTGCCGGCAGCCTTACATACCCTATAAGCATTTCAATCGACAATGAAAACGGCGAGGTGATGGCGGGCATGTTTGCGGAAATCAACATAGTATCGGACGAGAAAGACATGGTCCTCTGCGTACCCTCGGACGCCGTCATAGTGAAATCCGGCAGGTCTGTGGTTGTGGTCCTTGAGGACGGCAACTTGCCCGTGTACAAGGAAGTGGAAATCGGCATCGACAACGGTGAATTCGTGGAAATCAACTCCGGCCTTGAGCCAGGGGAAACGATAGTGGTGCTTGGCCAGCAGTACGTCAAAGAAGGCGTCGCTGTGAACATTGTCGAGTAAGGAGGCGCATCCATGTTTTCAAACCTAGCAATAAGGCGCCCTGTCGCCACTGCGATGCTTACCCTGATGGTGGCAGTCGTCGGCATCTCATCCTTGATCGGAATACCCCAAGACCTGTTCCCGAGGATACAGTACCCCGCTGCCATAGTCCTGACCTCGTACCCCAACGCATCCCCTGAAGAAGTCGAAAACCTAGTCACGAAGCCCTTGGAAAGGGTGCTCGCCTCCGTCGAAAACATGGATCAGATATATTCGGTCACAATGCAGGGGCAATCAATCGTCATGATCGAGTTCCGGATGGACACAGACATGAACTTCGCCACGCTGAACATGCGGGAGAGGATCGCCCTCGTCACCCGGGCACTGCCCAAGGACGCCGGGGATCCCATGGTGATAAAGATGGACATGAACGCCATGCCCATCATGCAGGTCTACGCGTCCGGCGACATGCCCATGCACCAGCTGAACAATGAAATCGAAAACAACGTCCTCACCTATTTCGAGCGCACAAAAGGCGTCGCTTCAGTGAGGGTCACCGGAAGCGTCAGCGAAGAAATAACGCTGGCATTCAACCCGGAAAAGCTAACTGGTTACGGCATAAACCTAGCTCAGATTTCCCAGATACTCGCGGCGGAGAACATAAACCTCCCCAGCGGAGACGTCACCAAGGGCTCCACCGAGGTGATAGTGCGCACCATCGGCGAATTCAAATCCGTCGACGACATCAAAGACCTCCCTGTGGCGCTCATGGACCGCAGCATCGTAAGGCTTGCAGACATAGCCACCGTAACGCAGGGTTACGCGGACACTGACAGCATCACGAGAATCGACGGCAGGACTGCTATTGGCATAATGATCACGAAACAGTCCGACGCCAACACCATCGAAGTGTCAAAAAGCATCAACAAGGTCATAGGCTCCCTGCACGAAACGTTCCCCGACATACATTTCAGCGTTGGGTTCGACCAAGCCGACTATATCCAGAACTCCCTGAATTCAGTTGCCCGCGCCGCTATTTTAGGTGGGCTTTTAGCCATGCTGGTGGTCTTCCTGTTCCTGCGGAACTTCAGGACGACACTGGTGATAGCCATATCGATACCTGTGTCGCTTTTGGCCACTTTCGCCCTCATGGACTTGCGGGGCATCACATTAAACCTAGTGACCCTCTGCGCCCTCGCCCTCGCCGTAGGGATGCTGGTGGACGACTCCATCGTGGTCCTTGAAAACATTTTCAGGACGAGGCAGTTCGTCGATGACCCTTACGAAGCAGCAAGGCGGGGAAGCCGTGAAATATTCTTGGCTGTAGCCGCATCGACTCTTACAACGGTCTTGGTGTTTTTGCCTATAGCCATGAGTTCGGGCATTGCCGCCCTGATGTTTTCCGACTTCTGCTTTACGATAGTCATTGCGTTGCTTGTTTCGCTGGTCGTGTCGCTTTCGGCGGTCCCAATGCTCTGTTCAAAACTCCTTTCAAGCGGCATTTCCCTCGACTACGTGAGGTTCGGGTCGCGGAGGTACAAATTCAGGGTGATACAAAGGTTTTCACAGTTCATTGAATTCCTTACGATAAAATACGAATCGATGATGAGGCCCGTACTGAAGATGAGGAAGCGGGTCGTCGCTACGTGCATATTGATATTCCTCGCTTCCGTAGGCCTTGTCAGCGTCGTGGGGACCGAACTCCTTCCAGCTACGGACGAAGCCTCCTTCACAGTCAGCGTAGACATGCCTTATGGCACGCCCCTTAGCGAAAAAGACGCGTTTCTGACCGAAATTGAAGAGTATGTACTTGCAATCCCCGAAACCACCCACTGTACGCTCAACATTGGAGGCGGAATGAACCTGATGTCTGTGGGCGGCAACTCTTCGTCGCTCAACGTCTCCCTAGTGCCCATGGCCGAAAGGGACAGAAGCACGGCTGACATAGTGGACGAAGTCAAGGAAAAAACACTCCGCATGACCGGCGCGGACATTTCAGTGAATGCCAGCTCAAGCATGGGCATGATGCTGGGCAGTGTTGACATGTCAGTGATGGTCAAAGGCCCCGACCTTAAGACCCTCGAAAAGATTGCATTTGAGCTCAGGGATGAAATAGCGGAGCACCCGGATGTAACAGAAGCCGTCGTCGACATAACGGAAGGCAACCCGGAGATACGGGTCGTGATAGACAGGAACACTGCCGCCTACTACGGCATCACCGCTTACCAGCTGGCCAACGGTTTGTCCTCAGCCTTGTCAGGCACTACTGCCACTACTCTAAAGATCGCCGGGAACGAGATTGACGTTACCTTGTCCCTGCCCGAAACCTACAAGCAATCCGTAGACAACATGAAGCAAATCATGATCACAGGCGGGGCAGGGGTTTCGGTACCCGTAGGGCAGATTGCCGCGTTTGAATACGGCAACTCCCCAGACATGATAAGCCGCTTGAACCAGCAGCGCTTCGTCACCGTGGACATCAGTTTTGACAGCAGCGACTTGGCAGCGTCGGCAGCCAGCATAACGTCACTCGCGAACAATTACAACTTCCCTGACGGCTACTATTTTGAAACGATGGGCATGCAGGAGGAAATGATGAACGCTTTCAGCAGCCTCTTCAAGGCACTGCTTATTTCCGTGGCGCTTGTGTACCTGCTTCTCGCCGCCCAGTTCGAATCTCTGGTGCTGCCGTTCATCGTAGCGACTTCGATCCCATTTGCCATGTCAGGCGCGTTCCTAGCCTTGTTCATTACTGACACCAAGCTTTCAATGACCTCTTTCCTTGGCCTTATCATGCTTGTGGGCATCGTGGTCAACAACGCCATCCTTCTCGTGGAATTCATTACCCAAAATAAAAAGTTGATGGGGAGGGATGAGGCCTTGGTGCAGGCGGGGAAAGTAAGGCTGCGGCCAATCCTTATGACGATGATGACAACTATCGTGGGCATGATACCGATATCACTGGGCCTTGGCGAAGGGACCGAGATGCTGGCGCCCATGGGGATTGCCATAATCGGCGGGCTTCTCACTTCCACTGTCGTCACCCTCGTGTTCGTGCCTGTGCTGTACTCGATTATCGACGACGGCAAGACCAAGAGGCTTCAAAAGAAAGATCGGAAACACGAGCGGGTGGCTGCTCTTGAAGCGAAATGGCTCAAGGAGGATGCCCAAAATGTCTGACAGGAGAGCACGGAAACGCGAACTGATCCTAGACACTGCATTCAAGCTGATCCTTGAAAAAGGTTTTGCAAACACCAAAATCATAGACATAGCGAACAGTGCCGGGATTGGGAAAGGGACCCTTTACGAATACTTCGACAGCAAGGAAGCCCTTGTCCTTGAGCTCATCATCACTAGGGTCAGGCAGGACTACGAAAAAGTTTGCGAATCCATGGATAAAACCCCGAGCTGCCGCCAGAAACTTGCCCGTTATTTCCATAGCGAAATTGAAACCACAGCGAAATACAAGACGAACGTGAACGATTTCAAGAACGAATTCACAAACAACAACGCTGAAATCTCAACTGAAATCCTAAACGCCGTCCATACAATAATCTTCAACCAGTTCCAAGCCGTCCACAACGTTGTACGGCAGGGGATCGCATCCGGCGAGTTCAGGGAGGTTGACCCCCTAATGGCTGCCGCTTGCTTCATGGGGTGCGTCAGCTTCTACCTGAGCCTTGTCAACGAAGGCATGCTCTGCCCTGGTGACGGAGGGTTTTCTGGAATTGAAGCCCTTAAAAAAGAGGAGGCCATGTTGGACTGCATCTTGGGTGGGCTGCTCGCCTGAGCTTGATTCTATGCAAACCGGCAAGGTTGACAACTCCGCCGGTTTTTTTGTGCTCCCTGATATGCTTTACATGAATTTTACATTGAACGACCATTGGATTTTACAAGCTGTCTATAGAATGAGCTTGTCAAATTGATGGAGGTAGGAAAAATGAAAAAAAACATTGTTATTTTTATTGCAGTTCTCATGATCGCGACGGTCGCTGTATTTGTTGCATCATGCAGCGGCACCACTAGCCCCACTGTTGAAAACGGCGGCAGCGAAACTGAATCCAGAGCGGCCGAAGCCAACGAAACTGAAGGCGTAGCCAGTGGAGAAATCACTGTCTACACCGCATTGGAAGACGAGCAAGTTGAAGAGTACCTCGAGGTGTTCAACGCAAAGCATCCCGGCATCAAAGTCAATATTTACCGCGAATCAACAGGCGTGGTTACAGCCAAGCTGCTGGCTGAAAAAAGCAACCCCGTTGCCGATGTCGTGTGGGGCACCGCCGCATCGTCCCTGCTGGTCCTTGACGATCAGAACATGCTTGAACCCTATGCCCCGGAAGGCGTAGGAAACATTTTGGCACAGTTCAAATCAAGCAAGCCTGTACCCACTTGGGTGGGCATCGACGTCTGGGAAACCGCGTTCACCATTAACACCGTTGAACTCGAAAAACTGGGGCTTGCTGTTTCCGACATAAGCTCCTACGAAGATCTGCTCCGCCCTGAGTTGAAGGGCCATGTAGTCATGTCAAACCCGTCTTCGTCCGGAACAGGGCTGCTAACAGTGACCGGCTTGCTTCAATTGAAGGGCAAGGGCACCGGCACAGGATGGGATTTCCTGACACAGCTGCATGAAAACATCGACCAGTACGTACATTCGGGTTCAAAGCCTGCAAAGATGGCAGGTGCCGGAGAGTGCGTCATAGGCGTAAGCTTTGGCTATGCCGGGATCAAGCAGGTTCGTGACGGCAATCCAGTGGTGGTGGTGTTCCCCTCCGAAGGTTCCGGTTGGGATCTTGAGGCAAACGCTCTATTGAAGAAGGACAGCATTGACCCTGCTGCGAAGGTTTTCCTTGACTGGGCAATCTCTGACGAGGCAATGAATCTGTACAAAGCTAACTATCCAATCCTTGCAAACGGCAAGGGCGGCAAATACGACGGCTTCAGTAGCGACCCGGTCGACCAGCTTATCGACAACGATTTGGTATGGGTTGCATCGAACCGCGAGAGCGTCTTGTATGATTGGACAGAAAAATTCGATGGCAAATCTGCTCCTCAGAAATAAAACCTGTACCACCCGAAGTTGGCGCGTTCGGAAATCGGCCGCGCCAGTTTCAATTAAGGAGGATCGGCGATGCCTTTTCTAGAAATAATAAACATTGTGAAGAAATTTGACAAGCAGATTGCGCTTAGCGACATAAGCGTCGAAATAGAAAAAGGCGAGCTGGTGTGCATTTTGGGGCCGTCCGGCTGCGGAAAGACAACCCTTCTGCGTATCATAGCAGGCCTTGAAACAGCGAACAGCGGCCAGATTTTCATCGATGGGGTTGATGCAACCTTTTTGCCGGCGGCGAAGCGCAATTTTGGGATTGTTTTTCAATCATACGCCCTGTTCCCGAACATGACAGTCATCGGAAATGTCCTGTTTGGCTTGCGGCAAAAAAAGTGGATGGCAAAAAGCGACATGCACACAAAAGCCTGCGAGGCATTGCGCCTCGTCGATTTGTTCGAACACAAAGACAAATTCCCTCGCCAACTCTCAGGCGGCATGCAACAGCGGACGGCTTTAGCGCGAGCGGTCGCGCTTTCCCCATCGTTTCTGCTGCTGGACGAGCCACTGTCTGCTTTGGATGCCAAAGTGCGGCAAAAACTTCGCGGCGAGATACGCGCCATTCAGCGGAGCCTAGGAATCACCACTGTGATGGTCACCCACGACCAGGAAGAAGCTCTGACAATGGCTGACCGCATCGTCGTCATGAACAATGCCGTAGTGGAGCAAATCGGCACTCCGAGGGAGATATACAATCATCCGACAAACCCGTTTGTTGCAAATTTTATAGGTACGATGAATTTTTATCAGCATGATGGGCAAACCTGCGCTATCCGTCCTGAAAACATAGTGATAACAAACCGCAAAAGCCATTATGATTTTGCGGCACACGTCAAAGCTTTGGAATTCAAAGGGCCGATGACGCGAGTTCACGGTACGCTGCCTGACATGTCAGAGGTTTGCATGGACATTTCTTCGGAAGCGGCCTCTGAAATGCGTTTGAATGAGAACGGGACTGTCTTTTTGAAAATGCCACAAGAGAACCTGATAAATTATGCGAATACGGCGGTATAATTGATGAACAGCAGTATTAGGCGTTGGTTTTCTAGATTTCGTTTTTGGCAGTTCGTAGTGTTAGTGGCCGTTTTGCTCGCTTTCACGGTCATCTTGGTGTTTCCGCTTTTTTCGCTTTTTTCCAAAGCGTTTTTGAACAACGCTGGAGAGTTTGCAGGTTTTGACAATTACTCGAAATATTTCAGTACGCCTTCGCTCAGCGCATCAATAAAGAATACCTTAGATATCGCGCTGTGGTCGACGCTGTTCAGTGGGGTTTTAGGTTTTCTTTACGCTTTTGCCCTTGCACGAACAAGGATCAGATGGAAAACCTTCTTTAAATACACTGCGATGATCCCGATTTTCATACCCACTGTCGTCCATGCGCTGGGGCTGGTTTACATGTTCGGCAGGCAAGGGGTGCTGACCCGTGCCGGCCTGTTCCCGTTTGAATTGTATGGCAGGCTGGGAATAATCATTTCGGAGGCCATCTTTACCTTTCCCCAAGCGTTCCTGATGTTTTTCGTGGCACTTGAGTTTGCTGACGGACGGCTGTACGAAGCTGCGGATTCCATGGGTGCGTCGCCGCTGGAAAAACTGACGCGGATCACGCTGCCGGAAATAAAATATACGATCATCAATGCATTTTTCGTCTGCTTTACGTTGGCATTCACCGATTTTGGCGCACCCAAGGTCATTGGCGGAAGCTTCAACGTGCTCGCCACCGACATTTACAAGCAGGTGGCTGGGCAATTCAACTTCAACATGGGCGCGGTGGTTGGTACGCTGCTGCTCATACCCGCGCTTGCTTCCTTTACTGTAGACCGCCTTGTTTCCAGCAAGAATTCCGGGACGATAAGCGCCAAGGCAACCAAACTGATGATTGCAAAAAGCATTAAGCGCGACGCTTTTTTCTTCTGCCTCTGCTCACTCGTCACAGCGTTCTTTTTGTTTTTGATCGCTATGCTGTTCGTCGGTGGGCTAAGCGAGCACTATCCGTACAATTTGTCGTTAACGCTGAAAAACTTCTTGTTCAACAGGTCGGCCGGCGGCGTCGACAGCTATTTCAATTCACTGAAGATGGCTTTTCTGTCAGCGGCATTTGGCACAGCTTTCGTATTCGTTTACGCTTATATGATGGAGAAAATCAACGGATTTGGCGCGTTGCGGAAATACGGCAAACTGCTGTCTGTGCTTCCGCTTGCGCTGCCAGGCATGGTGATCGGGATTTCCTTCATCTTCTTTTTCAACGACAGGGGCAACCCCCTAAATTTCATCTATGGAACCATTGCCATTCTTGTAGTGTCAAACATTTTGCATTATTTTTCCGTACCGTTCTTCACGGCGAGCGGATGTCTAAAAAAGCTGGACAAGGAATATGAAAGCGTGGCGAGCAGCATGAACGTGCCCCAGTGGAAAACATTTCTTCGAGTTAGCGTACCCCTCTCGCTTCCGGCAATTTTGGAAATCTTCATGTACTTGTTCGTTAATGCCATGGTTACTGTATCAGCAGTAGTGTTCCTGTACAATGCAAAATTCAAGATCGCCGCAGTAGCAATAATCCATATGGAGGAAGCGGGAAACTTCGGGCAGGCTGCAGCCATGAGCCTGCTGATATTGGCAATTAATGTGCTGGTGCGGATTTTATATGAAGCAGCGATTAAAATAATTAAGGAGAAAAGGCTATGAAAGTGTTTTGTTTGGGTGGGGCGGGGCGCATTTGCCGCGAATCCGTCTATGATCTTGTAGAGCATTCTGATTTTGAGCGGATAACTATTGGCGACTATAACTACGATGAAGCTCTCGCTGTGAAAGAATGGCTATGCGACAGCAGGGTGGACGTTACTCAGGTGGATGTGAAGAACGTTTCCGAGACGGCTTCCAAAATGAAAGGTTACGACGTGGTGATGGACGGCTCTCAGATCTCGCTGAACGGCTATTCTACTGAATGCATCGCCAAGGCTGGGTGCCACGGCGTAAACCTCAACGGTTTCGGGGAGGAGGGGCAATGGGATCACATATTTAAAGAAGCGGGGAAAAGCTGCATCCCAGGTTTTGGCATGACACCCGGCGTAACACAGATGATGGCGATGAAAGCTGCCCGCCAGCTGGACGAAGTGGACAAAGTGTTTGTTTCCCACGGTGCGTTCCGGCCAATTGCCTTTTCCCCATCGATAACCGAAACGACAGTCTTTGAATACGACCCTTCGCTCCCAAGCCGAGTCGTATTTGAAGACGGCAAAATGGTTCAGGTCCCACCCTTCGCAAGACCGAAGAAAATAATGCTCCCTGAGCCCTACGGCGAAACCGTCCAGTATATAATCCCCCATTCTGAAACCATTACATTGTCACAAGCACTGAAAAGCAAGAACGTCAAGCTTATTGAAGTCCGCGGAACATGGCCGGCAAAGAACATGGCTCTGATAAAAGGGCTTTCCGAATACGGCATTTTGACGAACCCCACCGTTAAAGTCGACGGTCACGAAGCAGGGCTCATGTCACTCATCGGCGACTACTTGCAAAACTGTGAACAGGGCAAGACGACGGAGCTGTATGGTTACGCACTGCATGTGAAAGTGACCGGACATGCAGGCGGGAAAAAGAAAAAAGGGGTTCTCACCCACACTCACCCTGCGTCGGACGGCAGCGTGCCAGGTTGGGCTGGGCTCAGGGCATATACGAGGAACGTCGGAATCCCACTGGCCATCGCCGCAGTGCTGCTTGCAAAAGGAAGAGTTGAAAAACATGGTGTACTCATCCCTGAAGACGCTTTTTCGCCGGAAGAGGTTTTTAATGAATTGGAAAAGCGAGGCATACATATTCACGAATACTGGGGTTGAAATCAAGCACGATATAGGTTAATGGATCTGCTCATTCAAAAGAAAATCAATGACATTTAACTGCTGTATTCCATTGTCGCCGGAAGGCAAATCGTCCATTGTCAGAACATATTTGGGATAGTGGTCCTTTATCCTCCTGAGAGGTTCAAATTCACGTGCAAAGGTTGCCGGGTCAAGCACACTCGCTGCAACCTGATAGTATACCTTTTTATCACCGGAAGTCGCAATAAAATCTATCTCCCTCTCTCCCATTTTGCCGACTTGGACTTTATACCCCCGCCGGACCAGTTCAAGGTAAACGATGTTTTCAAGAACCCGTCCGATGTCCCTGTCCCTTTTGCCAAGCACACGGTGGCGCAAGCCAATGTCCGCAGCATAGTACTTTTCTAGTGATTTCAAGTGCTGTTTGCCCTTGACGTCATATCGCGACGCTTTATAAAAAACAAAAGCATCCGTGAGAGCAGATGCATAGTTTTCAACAGTTACAGAAGTCGTATTGCGCCCGAATGAAGTCAAGCTGTCGGCTATCTTTTTAGTGGAGACGATATTCCCGACGTTGTCGAACAGAAACCGCGTTACGCTTTCCAAAAGCTCCACATTGGTAATCTTTTTCCTAGCCACAATGTCTTTGAGCAGCACCGTGCTATAAATGCCGCGAATATAATCGGAGCGCACTTCGTCGTCTTCAATCGCTGCTGCTTGAGGGAACCCACCGTTCAAATAGTAAGACCTGAACATCTCCCTTTTTTCCCCACCGCCTTTTAGCTCAAGATACTCTGCGAAGGACAAAGGCAGCATATTGACTTCAATGTATCTGCCGGAAAGAAAAGTCGCCAGGTCGCCGGAAAGCAAGTGGGCATTGGATCCAGTGATATAAACATCCACATTGTCTTTTATGTACAGGCTATCGACAGCTTTTTGAAAACTTGGTACGCTTTGTATCTCATCCAAAAAAACATATGCCCTTTTCCCCTCTGTCAGCCGTGCCGATACATATTCGTACAGCTTTCGGTAATCCAGCAGGCATTCATGTTCCATGTCTTCAAAATTAATAGAGATAATCTGATCGTCAACGACACCATGTTGTTTCAAGTAATCCTGAAACAGCAAGAGCAGTGTGGACTTTCCGCAGCGGCGTATGCCGGTGATGGCTCTGATGATCTTTTCATCTTTCATTTTAATGAGTTTGTTCATGTATTGTTTGCGCTGTATCATATATGCACCCTCCTAATTGATGATAATATACCACAAAAAAATAAAAATGGCAAGTTTTTCACGGCAAAGTCAAAAAGCAAAAAGCTGCCTCAATTTCACTATTGAGACAGCTTTTTACTATATCTTAGGAGGCAACCTATTTCGTGTAGTGGATGAACAGGTCAAGCAAGTCGAGTATGTCTATGACCCCGTCCGAATTGACGTCGCACATGCTGGCGGTGACTGGCCTGCCCCTGGAGTCGTTGACCTTGATCAACGACTCCCAGTCTGGGGAATCGCAGTCGAATCCGACATAAAGGAGCATAACTCCCAGGTCA
>Ga0082212_10005026_pt1 | contig 18198 bp, 14 predicted proteins | sample TergutNt197P3_FD_71548 | JGI IMG/M metagenome (GOLD analysis project Ga0082212, IMG submission 71548) | Neocapritermes taracua P3 segment gut microbial communities from Petit-Saut dam, French Guiana - Nt197 P3 | ecosystem: Host-associated > Arthropoda: Insects > Digestive system > Gut ...
AACGCGCTCAAAGCTTCGAGGTCCTGCAGCGCGTATTCGCAGCGGCGATTGAGCATTTTGTTGGCGCCCTGCGTCGTATATGTGCCCTGGTGTTTTTCCAAATACAACTCTCCGCTGTGGACAGGGAGGTCGTTTCTGCGCAGATCAAGGCGGGCAAAAAAGTCGGAGGCTCTTCCGGGGATCACGCGCGGGCTTCCGTCAAGGCTTTTCTGGCGCATGACAAGTTCTATATGCGCTTCTCCCGGGCCGCATCCGCCATCGCCGATGCCATAGACAAACAGCGCTTCCGGCGCGACACCGCGTTCCGGGTAATTATCCGCCGCGTGCCGTACGCAGACGGGACTCCCCGCGCTGTTGTAGGTGTCGTCAGGAGGCATATGCACCAGCACGTCGCTGCCGTCTATGCCCTGCCATACGAAGCTCCGGAACGGGAATCTGTTGTGCTCGTTCCAGGACAGCTTGATAGTCGAAAAATACGGCAAACCGCTTTTCTTGAGGATCTGCGGCAGGTTGCCGTTATATCCGAAGACGTCCGGCAACCAGCATATCTTCATATCCTCCCCGAACTCCTCGCGAAAAAACTTCTTTCCATAATAGATCTGCCTGATGAGCGCTTCGCCGGAAGGGATGTTTGTATCAGCCTCCACCCACATACCGCCTTGCAGTTCGAGCCGGCCTTGTTCAGCCAGCCGCTGCAGCGATGCAAACTGCTCCGGGTTGGTTTGCTTGATGTAATCGAACTGCCACGGTTGGCTGGCGCCATAAACATAGCCGGGGTATCTTTCGGCATTAGCTGTTTGAGTGGCGAAAGTGCGTTGGGCTTTTCGTTTCGTTTCACGGATCGGCCAGAGCCACGCAAGGTCGAGGTGCGAATGCCCCACCGCGGTAAACTCAATGCCCTCCGATGGCCGGCCGTTAAGCAAAGGAGCCAACTCTCGCCGCGCATCGGACGCGGATGTATTCAGCGCTGAAAAACTCAGGTCAAGAATCCTGTCAATTTGAGTTCGTCTGCCTTTATCTCCGGTTGCGGACAGCAGCGAGGTGACGCACAAGTAGTCATAGTAGAATGCGAGCAGCGAATCGTCGACGACACACAGCTCCGCGTAATGGAAAATACCTAATCCATACGGGTAGTTATAGTAGCCGTTATATCCCGCGTCGATGTAGAGCTCGATCTCCATGCCGGCGGCTGCGCAGTCTGATATCTCAATGATGCTTTTGCCGACGCCTGACTGCAGACGGTCGATGTAGCTCTTCACCGGCGCTATTGCCTGCTTGGGTTCGGTCCCCGAATAAACAGCGCCCTCGCCCCCGATATTGATATGGATGACTACGTGCTTGCCTGAAGCCGCATCCGGAACGCGCCCCCTGACGCGAAACCATGCGCAGTCGAAAATACCGCCCCAAACTCTGTTCCTTTGCACAGGGCGGTAACATAAACCGCTCTGTTCACCGGGCGGTATAGGTTCGTCGGAGGAGCATACGCAGACGTCAAGGGGAGCGACGCGCTCGTATATCGTGCCGCGGATCACACTCAGCCTCCGCAGATGTTTTCTTTCTTTTTTTATCAGCTTGATTGGATCCATGCTTATTGTCTTTCAAAGTAAATTGGATTTGAGATCGCCCGTATGACTTCTCGCGCGAAAAACTGACGGACGACGACGAGATAGGCAAAACGCCACGATTGCGTGACCGGGACGGTTGCCGGCAGATTTCCGTTTTTAATACTCTTCCACTCGGCGGCGGACCCATCTGAAGTTTCCAGCCTTAAAAATAAACCGGGACGCAACCTCGAAGCGCTGATACTGAGCTCAAGACCGTCGCGCATTGTTACGGCGTCTCCCATCATGGCGTCGCCGCAGCGCAGATCGAGTCCGACGCCATTTGCCGAGGACGAGACATAGCAATGACCAAGAGATATCGCCTCCAGCAAACCGCCGATGGACTGCGACTGCGCGAATACGCGCGTCACGGGGCGCGCGAACCGGACCGGGCGAAAATCCCTGTGGTAGTCGCTGCCGCCGACGAGAGGGACTTTCCTCCCGCTTTGCAGCAAACCCCGCCACCATGCTATCGCGTCAATGTTTGCTCCGCGCATCGGCCCGTTCCAGACCTCTATGAGATCGAAGCTGCTTTCGCTCTCCCATAAGTATGGGCACAGTCCGCACTTAGGGTGGTTCACAGACACAAGGGCGCCCTTTGCCCGGGCATGCGAGACCAGTTCCAACATTTCATCCTCGCTGTTTGCTATGAAAGAGCGATCAAACGGAGCGTCCACCCCAAAGAAGTTCATGTGGCCGAGATAATGCGTCCATTCTACAGCGGGCAATAGCGTTAACCCCGGCACGACCAAGGGATGCAGGTTTTCCGCGTAATTATTATGGTCGGCGACAGCAATAAAGTCCAACCCTTTATCTTTTGCCTTTTTTGCCAGTATTGCGATGTTATGCTGCCCGTCCGAGGCGTCGGAGTGCATATGCAGGTCGCCCGTGAACCAACGCGCCGCGTTTGGGGTGTACTCGATCTCATACCGGACGTCCAGCCCGCGATCCGGGATTTTATACGCGCCGACAATGATGCTCCACGCGCCGGGCTCTATATCTGTCATCAGGTAGCCGCTGGTCGATGAGTGCCGCCCAACGCAGACGCTGCTGCGCGCGCTGCCTGACCAGCCCAGAAATCTTCCGCTGCCGTCCATCAAGCCAAGGTCGACAACATTGACCATCTTATCAAGTCCGCCTGTTTTGCCGGAAAACCGTCTGTACTTGTATGTGACAGTAACTCGGTCCAGACCTCCGGGAACCGGGAAAGGTATCGTATAGTATGTCCCCTCTTTTTCTTTAGTGATTGTGTGCAAAATAGAATGCTTATCCACCGGCGTCACCCGATCCGCGCGAATCATCTGAGCCCGCGGCGGCGGCGCCTTTTTCATCATTAGCCATTTTCATGATGAAATCTTCGATATAGCCGTCCCATACGCGCCATTCATGTCCGCCCGGTTCAAACACCCCGGTAGCGTGCAGACCCAATCCCTTGATTTTATTGTAGAATGCCAGACTCATCGGATACAGATCGTCCTGCTGCCCGCAGCGTACGATGATTTCGAGTCCGGCGTGACGGTTTTCATCAGGCAGGTTTATCGGGTTCAGTGGAGTGGTTTCTATGTCGTCCTGCGCCGCGATGAGGAATGGGAACTCATCCCTCATCTCGTCAGTGACAAAGGGCAGCATCATCTTGACGTCCAGCAAGCCGGAAAAAAGCCCGACAGCCGCGTAACGTTCGGGATAAGTGAACGCGATGCGCGCAGCGCCCATACCGCCCATGGAAATACCGGCTATGTAGTTGTCCTCCCGCTTTCGGGATAGGCCCAAAATGAGATGCAGATACTCGGGGATCTCGTCGGCAATATGCTTGAAGTAGTTCTGCCCGAGCACAGAGTCGCAGTACATGCTTCTGCCCGCGCTTGGCATCACGACCACGACGTCCGCGTCCCTGGCGAACAGTTCGACGCGCGAAAGCCGCACTGCGGCAGTGGAGTCATCGGACAAACCATGCAACAGGTACAGGCATTTTCTTTCGGACAACGGTTTGCCGCCGATCCTGACCGAGTCGGGGACAAGCACGGACAGCAAAGTGCTCATCTTTAGCTCTTTTGAGTAAAAATCCAGTGTCATGTAAGCCATGTTTTAACCATTCCTTTCAGTGGTCTTTGTCTTTGAAGCGCAGGAACAAGGACAGGACGAAACTCACGATCATAAGAATGAGCGGATATACGCTTATCAGGAACCGGGCCGCATCGGATGGCTGCAAGCCGGGCGCGTCGCCGCTCTCATATCCGAAGATGCGCGAAACCATGAGAAAACCAATTGCTACGAACAACCCGCTCGTATTGCCAAGGACGCCGCTCAGACTGTTGAAAGTCCCCTCGCGCTGCACTCCGTGGCGCTCTTTGTCCTCGTCCAAAATGCGCGCGCCCACGATGTCAAGCGTCGCGCATACGCCGCCATACCCAAAGCCCAGCACAACCAATATCAATGTGCTCGACAGGAGCGTGCCTGTAAAGTACAGCGGTATCAGCGATACGGTCACGCAGACCAGCGTGAGGCGCCATGAGGTCATAAGATTAAGTTTCTTCATGATCTGCACCCAAACCGGGATCGCGATGATCGCGACCACGATGACGGAGGCAAGCATGATTGTCGACGCGAGGCCCTCGGCATTCAGCACATACTTCGTATAGAAAGCGACCGACTGCTGAAGCACGGCGAGCGCGGCGAAAAACGCGGCTCTTGTGAGACCGAAAAGCCAGAACTTCGGGTTGCGGATAATATCCCAGAGCGATCTGAAAAGAGGCGGCTTCGGGAGTTCCTGCGCCTCCGGCGTCTCATGGCTCGTGAGAGTCATATACAGAATAACTGCCAGAGCAAGTATGCTGTACACCAGAGCAGTGTTTGCATACCCGATCGCATCGGCGATCATTGGGGTAAGAGCGATGCTGACGATCATCGCGACCAGTTGGAAAACCTGGCGCAGAGCGTTCGTCTTTGCCCGTTCTTTCTCTGTTTTGAAAAGCTCGGGGAACAGAGCTCCGTAGTTCGTGTTTATCATCGCGTCCAGAGTTCCGGTCAAAATGTAAAACATCAGCGCGTACCACAGCGCAGATCCTTCACCGAGACCGGCCGGCACGTTGAAAAACATTATAAAGCTCAGCGCGAGCAAAGGCGCGGCTATCACCAACCACGGTCTTCGCCTGCCCCAGGGCGAACGGGTCCTGTCGGATAGAAATCCATAGATAGGGTTGTCTATCGCATCCACGACCGTATAAACGGCCAAAATTAGGGCGAACATTTCCGTCGTTATTATGGACATGCGGTCGACGTAGAATATGAATGCGTAAGTCTTGAACATATTGATCGGAATAGACGTGCCGAACATACCCACCGCATAGTTGATGGGCCGCGTAGGCCGGGCCTTCAGCCTTGACTCTCGTTGCATATGTATGACCATTCCTTTCTGTTTATGAGGACAAGTATATTCGGTTTTCTCCGGCAATGCAACTCATTATTTTGTTGAAATGCTGCGTCAAATGTGGTAGCTTGTATGGGGGTGCTCCAATATGAAACGAAGCGAGATAAACGAAGCGCTGACGGAAATGGAAGAGTTTGTCAAAAACTGCGGGTTCCGCTTGCCGCCATTCTGTGGCTTCACGCCGGAAGAGTGGCTTGGGAAGGGAAAAGAGTACGATGAAATCCGTGAATGCATGCTCGGTTGGGACATTACAGACTACGGCCTCGGAAATTTCGGCGCAATAGGGCTATCCCTTATAACGATACGCAACGGCAACCACGCCTTGAGAAACAGATACCCGAAAACATACGCTGAGAAATTGCTGTATCTGCGCGAGAGTCAGCTTTCGCCGATGCACTTTCATTGGCATAAAATGGAAGACATTGTGAACAGGGGAGGAGGGAACGTCCTAATCAGGGCGTACAACTCCACGCCCGATGAAGCCCTCGACGTGGAAAGCGACGTCCGCGTTCACATAGACGGACGGTCTATCGATATATCTGCGGGAACACAGGTGCGGTTGAAGCCGGGTGAAAGCATTTCTATTTTTCCAGGTATGTACCATGATTTTTCCGTAGAATACGGTTCAGGACCCGTCCTGCTCGGGGAGGTCAGCCAGCTTAACGACGACAACTCCGACAACCGATTCCTGGAGGATATCGGGCGCTTCCCGGATATCGAGGAAGATGAACCGCCTTACCGGCTTCTGTGCAACGAGTATCCGCCGCCCGATGCGGCAGGCAAGAGCCCGGCCCCCGACAGGTGAAAGAGATGCGTATGTATGACGTAACGGCTATTGGAGAGTTGCTCATTGACTTCACCCCTATTTCCGCAGACACGCGCGATTACCCTGCAATGGCGGCGAATCCCGGCGGAGCTCCATCGAATTTTCTGGCGGCTCTGGCCGCATACGGAGCGAAAACCGCTTTGCTCGGAAAAGTGGGCGCCGATGTTTTTGGCGAGATGCTGATTCGCTCGCTGGATCAAGCCGGCGTAGAAACAGCGGGGATAGTCACGGACCCGACAGTGTTTACTACTCTCGCGTTTATCACGCTCGATTCTGCGGGCGAGCGATCGTTCAGCTTCGCGAGAAAACCCGGCGCGGATATGCGCCTGCGGTTTGAAGAACTGAACCTGTCGCTGATAGACCGGTCAAAAATCTTTCACTTCGGTACGCTGAGCCTGACCGACCAACCGGCCCGCAGCGCAACCAGGAAAGCGGTTGAGTACGCGAAAACGGGCGGAAAGCTTGTGACTTTCGATCCGAATATCAGAGAGCCTTTGTGGAGCAGCTTGGACGAGGCGAGAAAGCAAGCCCTTTGGGGGGTGGCGCGATCCGACGTCGTGAAACTAAGCTCTGATGAAGCCGGATTTCTGTGGGGCTGCTCCGCATCGGAAGGCGCCCGGATACTATGTGGGAAATACGGAGTCAAACTGGCAATGGTGACGATGGGGGCGGACGGAGCATACTTGATGAACAGAAGAGCTGCGGTTTTTGCTCCATGCCCTGCGGTTGAGGTTGTAGACACCACGGGCGCGGGAGATATTTTCGGAGGCAGCGCGATAAGCCGTATTCTTAAAACCGGAAAAGCTCCGGAAGACCTGGACGAGGAGGAGCTCATGGGAGTAGCTGCTTTCGCGGTCGCTGCGGCCAGCCTTTCAACGCAAAGAAACGGCGGGATCCCCAGCATACCGAGCGAAGAGGAAGTAAAGCTAATAGTTTAGGCAACGGGGGGAACAAACAACTATGGGAAAACTATCGAAGAAAACTCAGCTTACCACAGGCGGGCCGGTGTATGCCTATGTCGATGAGCAAGCCAACAGAATCGTGCGCGTCACGCCTATCGATCTGGACCGGGGCGACGCTGATTCGTGGCGGATAGAGGCAAGGGGCCATACGTTCGAGCCGCCAAGGAAGACTACCTACACGCCCTATACAGCCGGGTTCAAATCCATGGTCCACTCGGACAAACGTATTCTGTACCCCATGAAGCGCGTCGATTTCGACCCGGACGGTGAGCGGAATGAAGAAAACAGGGGGACGTCCGGGTTTGAACGCATCAGTTGGGACGAAGCCCTGGACATTGTCGCGGGGGAGATCAACCGGATCAAACGCGAATTCGGCCCCGGGGCTATGATAATCGAGCCCAGTTCCCATCATCTCTGGGGCAACATCGGTTACCGGCACAGCACGCTGTTCCGCTTTATGAATACGGTCGGGATGACATACGCGGATCATAACCCCGACAGTTGGGAGGGCTGGCACTGGGGCGGTATGCACATGTGGGGATGGTCGGCCCGCCTCGGCAACCCGGAACAGACAGACCTTCTTGAAGACGCGATGCAAAATACGACCATGATCGTGTTCTGGTCGTCCGACCCGGAAACGACCAACGGCATATACGGCGCGTTTGAAAGCACCATCAGGCGCAGGTGGCTCAAGGAGCTCGGTGTCAAATTCGTTTTCATCGACCCTTACTACAACCATACCAACGGCCTTTACGGCGGGAAATGGTTCTCCCCGCGCCTCGGGACCGACGCCGCGCTGGCGCTCGGCATAGCGTATACGTGGCTCACGGAGGGCACATACGACAAAGAATACGTCGCTTCTCACACCCACGGGTTCAGCGAATGGACAGACTATGTCCTCGGTAAAAACGACGGCGTCCCGAAAACGACGGAGTGGGCAGAGGCAGAGTGCGGGGTACCGGCGCATGATATTCGCGCGCTGGCGAGGCAGTGGGCGAAAAATAAAACCATGCTGGCTGCCGGCGGGCTCGGAGGCTGGGGCGGCGCCTGCCGCAGCCCGGTCGGGATGGACTGGTCCCGCATGATGATAGCTCTCATCACCATGCAAGGCCTCGGGAAACCGGGCGTGAACCTGTGGTCCACGACCCAGGGCAATCCCGTTGACAGCGACTTCTACTTCCCCGGTTACGCCGACGGTGGGATCGCCGGCGACTGCGACAACTCCGCCGCCGGAGCGACTTTCGTATACCGTATGTTCGACGGCGTCACTACCAGGCCTATGACTTCCCCGCTTTCGACGGCGGCCGGCGTGCATATACCGAGGCTGCGTATCCCGGAATGCATCACGGACGAGGAAGTCACATGGTCGGGGCGCGGTTTCGTCGGGGCAAGCATCGAGCAGCAGTTCCACGAGTACAAATACCCCGCGAACGGCTACTCAAGGATGCAAATGCTGTATAAATACGGCGGCCCGCATATCGGCACAATGGGCGATACCAACCGCTACGCGAAGATGTACAGGACTCCGAAGCTCCCGTTCGTCGTCAGCCAATCCATATGGTTTGAAGGAGAGGTCCCGTTTGCCGACATTATTCTCCCCGCCTGTACCAACTTCGAGCGCTGGGATATCGGCGAGTGGTGCTCGAATTCCGGCTATAATCCGGATTCCCATAACCAGTGCAACCACCGCGTTATAGTTTTCCAGAAAAAATGCATCGAGCCGCTGGGCGAGTCAAAACCCGATTACGAGATTTTCCGGCTGATATGCGAGCGTCTGAAAGTCGGCGGCGTTTTCTCGGAGGGCAAGACCGACCTTGACTGGGCGAAGCAGATGTTCGACGCCTCCGACCTGCCAAAAGTCATATCCTGGGAGGATTTCACCGAAAAGGGATACTATGTCGTCCCGGTCACGAACAAAGCGCCTTCGGCGCCCGCTTTCCGCTGGTTTGCCGAAGGGCGGGAGCAGGATACGAGAGGATGGATATCGCGGCTGCGGCCGGCCGACCTCGTCGATATGAAAGGGCTCCAGACCCAGTCCGGCAAAGTCGAGTTCGTCTCAAACAGTCTTAAGCGTTTCGGGCATTACGATACGGACGACACGGAGCGGCCGCTCATGCCGGCGTATATCCCGTCGTGGGAGGGCCATCACACCGAACGGTTCAAGAAATATCCGCTGGCCGTCGTGACGCCTCACCCGCGTTTCTCATTCCATACTATGGGCGACGGCAAGGATTCGTTTATAAACGACATAAAAGATCACCGCGTATCGATCGGCGGGCATTATTACTGGATATTCCGGATGAACCGGGCTGACGCCGCGAAACGCGGTATCAGGGACGGGGATATCATCAGGGTGTATAACGACAGAGGTTCGGTTTTATTCGCGGCTCAGCTCACAGAGCGCGTTCCGGAGGGGACCTGCCATTGTTATGAGTCATGCGCGGAGTATGCGCCGCTTGGCCTTCCGGGCGAATCCACCGACAGCGGGGGCTGCGTGAACCTCCTGACGCCGGGGCGGTTTTTATCCAAATACGCCTGCGGGATGGCGACCGAACACGCGCTCGTGGAAGCGGAGCGCTGGAGCGGCGCTTAGCGCCGCAGTGTTGAGGAGTTAGGAGTTAGGAGTTAGGAGTTAGGGGACGGGGGTTACGGTTAAGAGTTAGGAGTTATAGGTTTATGAAACAATATTACATAGTTTGCGACGTCAGCCTGTGCCATGATTGCAACAACTGTTTTATCGCGTGCAAAGACGAGCACGTCGGCAACGAATGGCCACCGTATACAGACGCTCAGCCCCGGCACGGCCACCGCTGGATGAATATACTGCGGCTGGAGCGCGGACAGTACCCGAGGGTCGACGTCTCGTACCTGCCGATGCCCTGCCAGCATTGCGCGGACGCGCTGTGCGTAAAAGTACACCCCGACTGCGTGAGCCGCCGGGATGACGGGGTCGTGCTCATCAACACTGAAAAAGCGAAGGGCAACAAAATCCTCGCCGATAGCTGCCCCTATGACGCAATGTACTGGAATGACGAAGCCGGCGTCGCCCAGAAATGTACTATGTGCGCTCATATTCTGGACGGCGGCAGCCCGGAGCTTAACATGCCCCGCTGCGTTCACAGCTGCCCGACGGGCGCGCTTGAGTTCTGCCATATGGAACCCGCCGGGATGGAGCAAAAGATAAAAGACGAGAAACTCGAGTGCTTCAGGCCGGACCTCAACGGCGGCAGGGCAAACGTGTATTACAAGAACATCTACCGGTTCACCAAGCTGTTTATCGCGGGCGGCCTCCTGAAAAGCGGCGAATGCGCCGAGGGTCTGCTTGTGACGCTCACAGGAAGCGAACCGGCGACTTGCGAGGTCATCCAATCACAGTTGACGGATTGCTTCGGCGATTTCAAGTTCGACGGCCTTGAGCCGGGGGAATACGCGATCAGCGCAGAAGGCGCCGACGTCAGGACGGTGACGATAACCGAGTCGTTGAACCTCGGCAGCATCACGATCGACGGTTGAGAATGGACAATTTAGAAAGGACTGGTAATAATGGAGAATAACTTTGCAGACGTATCACTCATAAGGGACCTGATCGAGAGATGGGCGGTGTACAGGGACTCCCTGCTCTGGGACAAATTCCGTACAGTGTGGCATGAGGACGGCGTCATGGCAGCCACATGGACGACAGGCCCGTATGAGGACTTTATCAAAATTACCGAAGAAGGCGTCAAACACGGGCTCAACATCATGCACATCCTCGGCGGGAGCGCCATTGAAGTCAACGGGAACAGGGCCACCGCAATGACAAAGTTTATCATACTGCAGCGCTCCGTAGTTGAAGGCGTGCTATGCGACGTCAACTGCTACGCCCGCCATTACGACTTATGGGAAAAGCGCGGCGGAAGATGGGGGCTTGTCTACCGTGAGACGATAGCGGACAAAGACCGCATAGACCCTGTGGACAATACAGAAACTGTAGTTCTCGACAAGGCCCTACTCGAACAGTTCCCGATCGAGTACAGGTATCTTGCATACCTTCAGACTAAGGCCGGCTACAACGTAAACAAGGACTGCCCGCGAATGAGCGGAGGCCCGGCTCTGGACGCGCTGTATAAAAAAGGCGCGGACTGGCTCGGCGGCGATTAAGTCCCTCTGTTGACTACACGAAGTGTCAGGCAATTCGCTTCACTCAGTGTAAACTCCGCGAAGATTCTCCAAGCGCCTGTATAAGGGGTACAGATTATCTATTTGAAAGCGAGTGATCCTTAATGGCAGTAATGCAGGAACTTTATGATGAACGTATGAAACGCATGCGGGCGGCGCAGGCGCTTACCGAGTATGACCGCGTGCCCGTCGTGCCCAAGATGAACTTCTTTTTCGGCGATGCTTACGGTATCAACAACTACGTCTCGATGACCGACCTCAGAAATATTATCCCGGGGCTCAAAGCATATCTGCGCGAATTCATGCCGGACGCTGTCTGGGGCCCGGCGCAATACCCGCTCCCGGCGCTCGAAGCGCTCGGCACAAGTTTCATCCACTGGCCCGGGTACGAGCACGGGATAGGCCTCGACCAAAGCTTCCAGGTCCTCGACGGCGAGTATATGCTTGCGGAGGAATACGGCGACTTTATCCTCGACCCGACGCATTTCATATTGACAAAATGGATGCCCCGCAGGAATAAAAACCTCGCGGGACTCTCAAAGCTGAATTTCCAGGATCCCATAGAATTCGGGTTCTTCTCGGAACTTGCCGCCTTCGCAGACCCCGATGTGAAAAAAGCTATGGAAGCGCTCCTCTTTGCGGGCGAAAAATCCGCGCAATGGCTGGACGCGATGGTACTTTTCTTCGAAACAGCCGTCGCGGAAGGGTTCCCCCTCGGGCCAACGCTCGGCCAGACCTGCCCGTTCGACATGCTGGCGGATAATTTCCGCGGTATGATCAACTGCGTTATGGATATAAAGGAGAGGCCGGAAGAACTGCATGAGGCGCTTGAGGTAATGACACAGCTCTGCGTGAAAAACGCGCTCGGCGGCCTGAAAGCGCTCGGCCACAACTACTTGTTCATCCCGCTCCATATGGGCGTCGATGAGTTCATGAGCCCCGACGATTACGCGGAATTCTACTGGCCCGGGCTGCGCGCCCTTATGATGGCCGGTATTGAAAACGGCCTGACCCCATATGTTTTCTGCGAGGGCAATTACAATACCAGGCTTGAACAGCTTTGCGACGTCCCGGAGGGCAAAGTCATATACATGTTTGAAAAAGTCGACATGAAGAAAGTCAAAGACACGGTCGGAAAGGTCGCCTGTATCTGCGGCAACCTCCCCACCGCGACGCTGATGTTCAGCACGCCCGAAAAAGTCGCCGACGAGACAAAAAAACTCCTCGACGTCTGCGCGCCGGGAGGCGGTTTCATTATGGACGCTTCGATCGTTATAGACAGGTGCCCCAAAGAGAACCTTCACGCCATGTTCGACACGACGCTGAAATACGGGACCTACTGATAATAGAGAACCTCTATTTAATACACGAAGTGTCATTCTGAGTTTACGAAGAATCTCCAAGCGCCTGTACTGCAATGCATTGAGATCTCTTCGTAAACTCCTTTGCGCCAAAGGAGTTGATCAGGATGACAAAACCGGAGGTTTTTAGAGGTTCTCAATTATTCCCTTGGGGGTTTCATCTCCCGCCTCACCGGGAAAAGCTCCAAACCCGTCTTATTACGCAGCGCCCCTATGACGCCCTTAGGCGCCACCAATATTATCACAAGGGCAATAGCGCCGAAAATCAACAAACTGACCCCGGGGAATTGATACAGGTATTGCCTCAGTAACACGTATATCAGCGCGCCGAGGATCGGCCCCTCAATAGTGCCAATGCCCCCGATGATGACCATGAACACCATGTATACCGTCCAGTCGATACTGAATGCCGCGTACGGCTGTATATACCCGTCAAAAAGATGCATCAGCGCGCCGGCCAGCCCTGTGAAAAACGCGGAGATAAGGAAGCAGACCAGCTTTGTCCTGTACGTCTTGACGCCGCGCACCTCGGCTACGCCCTCGTTGTCGCGCATAGCCATGATCCCCAGCCCGAACTTTGTCCGCAGTATCAGGTACACAGCCGCCACAGATACTATCCCCAAGACAAACGCTATCAAATACCTGGCGTTGAGACCCAGCCCCCGGCCCGCTGCAATGGCAAAGCCGAAGCCGTACCTGACAAATCCCCAGTTTGTGAAAAACAGCATCAGCGCTTCCGCCACTATCCATGAACCTATGGTGAAAAACACTCCGCTCATCTTGAAAATCGGCAGTGAAATGACCAGAGCAAAAACCATACAGACGACCGGGGCGGCCATAAGGCCTATATAAACCGGCATATCATATGAGTAGCATAAGACCGCGACGGAGTAGCCGCCGAGGCCTATGAATATTTGCTGTCCAAGGGACACAAGCCCCGCGTAACCGGCTAGGAGGTTCCACATCTGGCCCATTGCCATATAAAGGAATACAAGGATAAATATGTTGATTATCCCTGCCGACCCCCACAGCGGCATAAGCGCCATAGCGGCCACTACCGCAAGCACCGCCGCGTTTTTGACTTTTTTCCCTGTTCCATTGGACATGTTATCTGCTCCTCGCGCTTTTAGCCCGGCTCCCGTGACCCCCGTCCCCTAACTCCTAACTCCTAACTCCCAACTCCTACCGCCTCGTGGCTTTCGCGAAAATGCCCTGCGGCCTTATCGTCAAAATTACCAGCATCAGTACATACCCTGTTATCGTTTGCCAGCCAGTACCGAAGAAATACGCGCCCAGCAATTGCGCCAGCCCCAGAATGATCCCGCCGGCGAGCGTACCGCCCAGGCTGCCCATACCGCCGATAACGACGACCCCGAACGCGATGATAAGGTACTGAGGGCCGGTCGACGGGTAAAACGCAAACGTCTGCCCGACGAGCAGCCCGGCGATGCTGGCTGTAATGACGGCAAGGCACAGCGTGTAAGTGAATATCCTTTTCGTATTTACGCCCAGAAGCTCCGCGCCCGTCCTGTTCGAAGACGTGGCGCGTATCGACATGCCGAAATACGTTTTGCGTATTATGAACATCAGCGCGAGAATAACCGCCAGCCCGACGATGAAGTTTACAAGATAACCTCCGGAAATCGAAATATTCGGCGAGTTTAGTATATTCGTCGTGGAAAGCGGGTTCGGGATGCTCCTGTTGTTTGCGCCAAAAAGCAGCAGCAGCGCGTTCCTGATGATGATCGAAACGCCGAACATTACAAGGAGCGGCGGTTCCGGCCCCTTATCGATGACCCGGTTGACAAGGAACGTCTGTATAAGCCAGCTAAGGATCAGCATAAGAACGATAGTCAGCAGTAAAGCCAGAATGTTCGCGAGAAACTGTGATTTGACCGCGCCGCCCACAGCTTCCAGTACAAAAAATAATGTAAAGTAGGACGCCATGATCATCAGGTCGCCGTGCGCGATGTTTGTGAGCCTCATAATGCCGAAAACAAGCGACATCCCTATCCCTATCACAGCATAAAGGCCGCCAAGCAGTATTCCGGTAACTATTGACTGTATAAGAAGATTCAAGTTACTAGACCCCCCGATTTACTCCTGCTGATAATCAATTCTCAATTGATAACCTCTACTTACTACACGAAGTGTCATTCTGAGTTTACGAAGAATCTCCAAGCGCCTGTACTGCAATGCATTGAGATCCTTCGCAAGCTCAGGATGACAAAACCAGAGGTTTTTAGAGGCGCCCAACTCTCAAGCGTACTCGTTGATGCCGAAATAGGCGTTGTTTACCTCTTCCTCCGGCAGTTCCCCGGAAACGCCTTCGATGACCACCCGGCCTTTTACCAAAATGTAACTGTAGTCCGAGTTTTTCAGGCTGCGCCTGACCTCCTGCTCCACAAGCACGACAGTGACGCCGGCTTCATTGATCTCTCTGACCTTTTTATATATGTCCTTAATTATCACCGGGGCCAGCCCGAGGGAAATCTCGTCGCATATAAGCACCTGAGGATCGGTCATGATAGCTTTCGCGATCGAAAGCATCTGCCTTTGGCCCCCGCTTAGAAGCGACGCGAGCTGCCCTTGTTTTTCGCGCAAGTCCGGGAACAGGCTGAAGGCTTTTTCGACCAGTTCGTTTTTCCGCTTTCTGGCATGCGGCAGATACGCGCCCATAAGGAGGTTTTCCTTAATAGTCATATCTTCAAAAATACTGCTGCCTTCCGGCGACATCGTTACTCCGTTGGCAACTATTTTACTCGTCTGCATACCGGTGATATCCGTGCCGTTTAGCGTTATCGTGCCGCCGGTAGGTTTATTGATCCCCATTATCGTATTCAGCAGCGTCGACTTCCCCGAACCGTTCGAGCCGATGATCGACGTAACGCTGCCTTTCGCTATTTTCATTGACACATCAAAAAGCGCCTGAAAATCCCTGTAATGAACGTTCAGTTTTTCGATCTCAAGTATATTATCAGAATCAGACATCTTCGTCGGCCCCCAGGTATACTTCAGAAACTTCCCTCGACGCCATGACCTCCGCCGGTAACCCGCAGATAATATCGCGGCCCTGCGCGAGGCACATCACGCGGTCTGTGCCCTCAAGCATTGTTTTAAGCACGTGTTCGATCCATATTACCGAAATCCCGTCTGTTTTCAGCTTGACCACTATTTCAAGAATATCGGTGACCTCGGATTCCGTCAACCCGCCCGCGACCTCGTCGAGCAGCATCATTTTCGGGTTTGAAGCCAGCGCCGCCCCGATCTCGAGGCGCTTCCTGTCGAGCAAACCCAGTTTCCCGGCCAAAGTCCCCGACTTGTTGTACAGCCCGATGAACTCGAGTATATCGGAAGCTTTCCGGCCCGCTTCTTTCTGGCCAAGGCCGTCGCCGAATATACCGCCGACCATGACATTCTCATAAGCCGTCAACTGCTCGAACGGGCGCGGTATCTGAAACGTGCGCCCGAACCCCATGCGGCACCGTTCATATAGGGAGGCGCCGGTTATCTCCTCGCCCATAAAAGCGATTTTTCCCGCCGTAGGTTTCAATAAACCCGTCAGGATGTCCAGCATCACGGTTTTTCCCGCGCCGTTGGGCCCGATAACGCCCAGGACCTCGGAATCATTCAGCTCAAAATTCACACAGCTCAGAACCTGGTTGCTGCCAAAAGAAATCGCCAGGTCCGAAACGGAAAGGATCGTCATTTACTCTCAAACCTCCGCGGCTTGACATGAGCGGGACACCGGCGGCTTCAGCCCGCATCCCGCTCTTTTCAATCTGTAAAACGGTGATTGCCAATAGTCTTGTAAATTTTTACAGGTTCCTCTCGTTCATTATAACGATCGGGTTGTTCGACACTGGGATATCGCCGAACTTACCGTGCGCGATTATATTCTTCTCAAGCGGGTATCTGGCCCCCAGGATATACTGGACTACTACGCACGGGACCTCAAACACATGGTTTGACTCAAAGTTTATCTTGCCGTATATAGTGTCCGCGTTAAGCGTGGGGATCGTATCCCTGAGCACTTCCTTGTCGAGCGTCTGCGCTTTGTTCAGGAGCTCTGTGACGATCTCGACGCAGGTAATATCATACGCTATGCTTGTCGGGTACGGGCTGTCGTGTTCCGCTTCCCACTTGTCGCAAAGCTCCTTGACGCCCATGCCAAGCAGCGGCGAGCTGTACGGAAACTCCCTGTCCCAGTGTATCTCTGTCATAAGGCCGTTGGCAAGCTCCGCGCTGCCGACCGTCAAAGCGTCGGATTCAAAGTGGAGCGCCTTACCCACAGTCATAACTTTGGGCATAAACCCCATCTGATAGAACTGCTGGAGGAATACCGCGTAATCCGGGGTTATGGCATTTGCGACGATTATATCGCAGTCTTCCTGTTTGAACTGGTTTATCATCGAACTGTAGTCCGGTGTGCTCATCGGGAAACGGCCGGGGTCTACGACAGTATACCCGCGCCTCGCGGCGATTTCCGCAACGATCGGAGCCATGACTACGCCGTCGACATTGTTGTCGAATATGAACCCAATCTTTTTATTCGTATCAACCCTGTCCCAGGCGTCGAAATATGTCTCCATCATATTCGGCACGGAGAACATTATAGCATAAGACCACTCGTACGGGCCGCCCTCAAGCCAGGACTCCATCGGGCTGTTCTCCAAAAGGGTGGGCACCGAGTTTTTCTCACCTGTATTCGCCACGGGGATCGTCGTGTCCGGCGTCCACGCGCCGCAGAGTATATCTACATTCCGCTGTGTAATAAGGTTTTGCGCCGCTTCAGCAGCTTTGGACGGGTTGCTCTCGCTGTCCGCCAATATAAACTCCACCGGTATCTTCTTATCATACTCTTTGATGTAGATCCCGCCGTCCGCGTTGATCTTCGGGAGAGCCATGTCAAGCACCCATTGGATCGACATGCTGAACGCCGCGAGCGGCCCGCTCATCGGGGTTACATATCCCACTTTTATCGTGTCGGGCGCGTTGCCGGCGGAAGATGAGCCGCCTTTCTTGCTGCTGTCGCATCCCGCAAAGAGAGCGACAAGCATTATCGCGGCGAGACAGGCCGCTATCAGCCTCATGTGTTTTGATCTTTTCATAATAGTATTGATTTCCTCCTGTTGGTGCAATTTGATTACATCTGTTTTCTTTGTGATATTGATTTAATATATTATTATACTATACACGCCCGGTTGTCAATTACTTTGTCATTCGGAAGCATCTGTCGTCACGCTTTTTTCTGGAACATCCAAAGCCCGAATAAAATAACGACGCCTCCGATGACCGTCCCCCAATCCGGCAGTTCGCTGAAAACGAAGAACGCGATTATCGCGGCGATGAATGGCGGCAGATAAAGGAAGTTGGCGACGTCGGCAGTCCGCTTTGCAAGGGAAAAAGCTTTCGACCAGAGCATGTACGCAATACCGCTTGCGCATGAGCCGATGTATATCAGCACTATGATCGCAGTGGGCGTGGCTGCTGCGACGTCCCTGACAGCGCCGGGTATAAAAGGCGACATCAGGATAGCCGCCGCTATAAGGCTGTACGCGCTGCTCTGAAGCGCCGTATAACGTTTTGTCAGGCGCCGCTGCATCAGGTTATACGCGCTCAGGAGTATCGCCGCGATCAGGAGCCAAATCGCGCCCCGGTTGATCGAAAGCACCCCGTTCCACAGTACAAGGATCAAAATACCGACAAATGAAACGCCGGTAAACACCCAGCCGAGAGGGCGTATTCGTTCTTTGAACACAACCAGCGCTATCAATGCGGAAAAGATAGGCGCGGCGGCGAGGACGACGTTGCCTGTCGCCGCGGTGACCAGCGCGAAACCCATGTTGAAGAATACGGAATA
>Ga0082212_10005027_pt1 | contig 18197 bp, 17 predicted proteins | sample TergutNt197P3_FD_71548 | JGI IMG/M metagenome (GOLD analysis project Ga0082212, IMG submission 71548) | Neocapritermes taracua P3 segment gut microbial communities from Petit-Saut dam, French Guiana - Nt197 P3 | ecosystem: Host-associated > Arthropoda: Insects > Digestive system > Gut ...
AAAGTGTTCTTAATAACTTTGACGGCCTTAGAACCTAATGTAGAAGCCGACTCCCCAACCATAGAAACCATATTGATCATGCCGTTACTAAAGCCCTTACCGAAATTCTCACCACTGGTCGTGGTTTCCTTTGACGGCGAATGCTCTTTAAGAACGGCTCTCAACTTAGCGATGGCAGCACTACCTAATGATCCGGCAGCAGCCACAGCGGCCTCAAGCATAGCGAGTAATCCGTCGATGAATCCTTGACCCGCGTCGTTACCAGCTTTCTCCCAAGCGTTTTCTTTACCGTCTATGGTCGATCGGACCCCTGCTAATGCTTTGGTTGTCACGATAGTTCCAGCAGTTAGGGCTTTAGTTTTCTCTGCATCGAGTTTGGTATGGAACCCGACACCAGCTGCGGTTCCGGCTCGACCATAAAACAAAGCATTTGATTTAATTCCCAACAAAGCCTGAGCTGTCACCATCGTTCCTGCCACTTTTGCTTTGATTCTCTCAAGTAGCAACATAGTATGAAAAGCTAATCCATAGGATGTACCAGTTTGGCCATATTGCTCTGCGTTGGACTTAATCCCTTCAAGAGCTGCATCTGTAATCGATTCCCCAGCCAACTTCGCTTGCTCAACATTAAGTGTAAAGGCGTTGATAAATGCAGAGATACCAAGATCTCCAACTTTTCCAAGATCCTCTGCGAAAGTGGCAAGACCTGATAAATCTGCTCCGGCCGCCTCTACAGCCATAGAAACAATAGATCGCATAGCATCGGCAACCATCGAAAACTTCTCTGGATCAATACCTTTAATTGAATTATAGAAACTATTCCCATCTTGCGTTCCAATACGCCAAGCAAAATCTTTTAAATTCTCACCAACTGTTTTTGCATTAGAAAAATCCACGCCATTTGCAAAAGTGGCAACTGTTAAAATTTGTAAAATGGCTTTAACAATTTCCGAACAAATATCTGTGTCGATTTCGCTAATGAAGTTATAATATTTTTGAAAATTTTCCCCAAAATAGCTAGTCGCCGAACCAAGACCTCGAAAACCAGTAAAATTTGTCGATGCAACTTCTCCAGCGATCGTAACTAACGCACCAACCGCACTCATAACCTGGGTACTTTTAGATTCGTCGAACGAACTTACATTGGTGTAATAAGTAGCAAAATCTTTTCCGAAAGCTACTAGTTTGGTTCCAAAGTCTGCAAGGTTTGTTTCGCCGGAAAACCATTGAGCTATTCCACCAACTTTTGGTAATTCTTCTGCCGCGGCAGCCAACATGCTAATCGCACTAGCTGATCCAGAAACAGAATCAGAGTCAATTCCTTTCACAGCTAAAGCATAAAGTTTCAACGAAATACCTAACCCCGGAAGATTTGCAGCGAACTCTTTAGCTCCTTGTGACGAACTTCCATTCCAGGCTTGAGCTACCCCGCCTTCCGGACTTATCGCAGAAGCAGCTTCTGCTAAAACCTTGATTGCATTCGCCGAAGAAGCAGCATCTGAATCTGAAATATTAGCCGCCTTAATTTGGCTAACATAACTCACCAAAGAAGGAGCTAAAGCGTCTAATCCTTCAGCAAATCCTTTCATTCCTTCGGATTGACTGCCAGTTATAGCCCCGACTAAACCGCCTTCTGCTCCAATTTCTTTAGCTGCATCGGCCAGAACTTTTATTGCTGCCGAGGATGCATTAGCATCGTTTTCTCCAATATTTGCTTCTTTAACTTGATTAATATAACTTACTAATGCCGGAGCTAAAGCGTCTAATCCTTCAGCAAATCCTTTCATTCCCTCAGACTGAGAACCCGTAATAGACTGAAGAATTCCACCTTCTGCCCCGATTTCTTGTGCAGCATCTGCTAAAACCTTGATTGCATTAGCAGAAGCATCAGCATCCGTTGGCTGAATCCCAGCAGTCTTTACTTGATTAATATAACTTACTAATGCCGGAGCCAAAGCGTCTAATCCCTCAGCAAATCCTTTCATTCCTTCTGATTGACTGCCAGTGATTTCCCCTAACAATCCACCTTCTTTTCCAATCTCTTGAGCAGCCTCTGCTAAGATTTTAATAGCATTCGCAGAAGCTGTCACATCATCTGGACCAACATCCCCAATAACTTTTACAAAATCCGAAACACCTTGTCCTAAAATTATCAAATTATCTGCAAAGGATTGCATCGAATCGAGACCAAAAAGTTTTCCAATTCCATCTATTATCGACGCTGCGGTAATGGCTATAATAATTTCTGCTAAATTAGCAACCCCGGTCAAAGCTTCAGCATCTACAGATTTCAAACCATCAAAAAATCCTTGAGCATTGGTCATGAAGTCTGATAGATTTGTACCAATACCTGGAAGCCCACTAGAAATTCCCTCTAGAACTCCGCCAACAATAGCTCCGAGGAATTTTCCTATTCCATTTCCAATAATTTCCATAACGGCGAAACCAGCTTTAATTACCTCTGCTAATCCGGAAAGAGTAGAAAGTAAAGCAGCAATTCCAGCAAGACCAAGAATAATAATTGCTAACGTTCCGACAGCATATAATGCCCCCAATAATACACCGGGGCCCATTGTCTCGAAGACTTTCATAGCAACGGCCAAAGCTAATAAGATTCCACCAAGAGCCAATACAGCTGTTAACATTCCCGCCATAGCTGACGTATCCATTCCTTTGGCAGAATCCATAATCATTTTAAGAGCGAAAGCCACAGCTAATACAGTAGCAACTGTAAATAAGGTTTGAACTAATCCTCCGGAAAACTGTCCAATTTTACTCATTGCTAGAATCATTAAAATAACCGCACCAAATGCAACAACGGCTTGATCAAATGTTGCCTCAGCCTTAACAATATCTAAAGCGACGCCCACCAATATTTGGACAGCTAAAGCTATAGCAATAAAACCAAGACCAGCAGTAAATTTCATTTTTCCCATAGCTCTTGATGCTATAGCCATAATTAGAATAAGAGAAATTAATCCAGCACCAGCTTTCCCCATATCTCCCCAAGACATTTTAGCAATTTGCTTACCAATAAAAACGAGAATTCCAATTGCAATAGAGAAAGAAATAAATCCTTTTATCTTTAAAGATCCATCTCCACCACCGAACAACTTCATCAACATAAATGCAGCTGTCAATATTCCAACAAAAGCTAATACTCCAATAGCACCCTTGGCAATATCATTCCAACTCATAGCCGCTATCATTTTTGCGATTAATACTAAAATTCCAACAGCTATAGCCATCCCGAGAAATCCTTTAGCAGAAGATTCTCCTTCAGCTAATTTTGTCATCTTCTGAGCCGCTATTAGCATACCAATTAAAATGGCAACGCCAATCATACCTTTAATCGCTTGACCAATTGGCATACTGGCGAATAAATATACAACTCCAAATAAAATTGCAACGGCCGCGGCAAATATGAAAATATTTTCTGCCCAGCTACGATAACGTTTTCCTAAACCGGTTTCGAATCGATCACCAATTTGTTCAAACATCCATCCTAGTCTCTTAACCATATTCGCAATCCGAAATTGAATTAATAAAGATAAAATTGCCTGAATTGCGGAGATTGTATAAGGAAGATTTTCTGGTTGTAACAAAAATCCTAAAAAATCTCTAACAACCTTAAATGCTTTTAATATCCAATCAAAAGCGCCCTCGATAAATGTTCCGCCCTTATCAAAGTCGAAAGAATCTTTAATTTTAGTAAATATTTCTTTTAATTTTTCGAAGAAGGAAGCAAGTTTTCCTATAGAGTTTTCCGGGCTATCTCCACCCTTAAACAAATTTTTAATAAAATCAAAAGCTTCTTTCAATTTTCCCCAAATTTTAAGAAAGAAAGCGCCTATTCCACCTTCGCCTTCTTCTCCTTTTAACTTATCCCGAACCCAATTAAAAGCATTTACAATTTTTTCCCAAATTGATTTTAATTTATTTCCGATATCCCACTCTTTATATTTTGTTTTTAGCCAATCAAAAGCTTTAACAATTAAACCAGGAGAACCAGGAAGCACAACTCCACCAGCTCCAGAGCCTAAATAAGTTTCTCCGCCTCCGAAAAGTTTCTCCTTTACCCAAATAAAAGCATCTATAAGTCTTGAAAAAACAGCTTTGATCTTTCCACCAATATCCCATTCAACATACTTTGTTTTAATCCAATCAAATGCTTTAGCAATAACGCCTATTGTTCCTGGAATAACTACTCCACCAGCTCCAGATCCAATATATTGATCCTTTGTGCCAAATAAAGTTGTTTTAACCCATTCAAAAGCATCAATAATTCCTTGCCAAGCTTTTTTAATCTTTCCGCCAATATCCCATTCTGTAATTTTACCTTGTATCCAATTAAAAGCATCTATAAGAGGTTTAAAAAATGCTTCTAATTCTGGACCTAATTTAATCTTCGCAAAAAGTCCAGTAAACCATTCCCAACCACTTTTAAGAGCATTTCCTAACATAGAAAATACTCCGCCACCTTCTTCTCCACCAGAACCAAATAATTTCGTTTTCAACCAATCAAACCAACTGACAATCTTAGCCCAGGCTTTCTTAAATAAATCACCAACTGTTAATTCACCAGAAAATACTTTTGCAATGGCGTTCCAAATTCCTTGGAAGAAATTGACAATATCATTAGCGAAATTTGTAAATAGATCTCCTTCTTTAATAAGGTCCCTTATCCCCTTAACCCAATCAGCAATTGCTAAGGCCACTCTCCCAATAAGTTGCCAAAGTGGATTAAGAACAGTGATAATTCCTTTAATAACAGTCCAAACTGCACTAAAAGCCATTTTTAAAATATCAATTACAGAAAATAAACCTTCCATAATTTTTTGAAGATTTTTCTGCTTATCAGTAAATTCTTCGGATTCTTCCCCTCCAATTATTAAACTATGAGTAAACATTTGAAACTTCATAGTTAATTGTTGAAGATCCGCCACCGTTTTCGGAGGAAATATCGTCGCTAAAGCTTCTTTAACTGGCGCTAACACACTTTTTAAAGCTTTGAAGATATTCATTATTCCGATAACAAAATCTTTATAACCCCCCACCGCTTGTTTATGCCAAGCGCCAAGAAGTTCATTTCTTTGATTTCCACCTTCTGCAAAAATATCATAAAGTTCATTTGCAACATCAGTCCACAACTTTTTAGCTTCTTCATAATCACCAAAAATATACTCAAAAGATTTCATCCAACCAGTAGCAACAGCATCTTTAACAGCATTCAAAGCATCAGTAAGAGTCTTTGCTTCCTGAGCTGCACGAAACGCACGAGATCCTAAAGTTTCTAATACCGCTCCATCGGGAATTCCCTTAGCAGCATTGCTAAGCCTCTCAATAGCCTCTTGTGCCGTCCAACCGTGATCCTTCATCAACTTCATAACATCCGCGGAATTTGTTCCTTCTTTTTGAAGTCGTTTTAAAGCATCTTCAGCACTTTCGCCCTTTTTCTGAAATTTACCAAGGGTTTCTCCAGCATTATCTCCTTCAGCTTTAAGCTGAGCCATAGCAGTTTTAGCATCTATTCCTTTTTCTTCCATACGAGCTAAAACCTTAGAAGCAGCGTCGCCCTTACTTGCCATTCCATCAAGAGCTTTTTGACCTTCTGTAGCTACCGTATTCATTAATTTAAGAGCTTCTTCACTTTCCATTCCATGATCTCTTAAATTTTCTAAAACTTGAGCCGCATCATCAGCTCCAGGTTTAAAATTCTTCCCAAGAGCTTTTCCAGCATTAATGCCCTCTTTTCCCAACGCTTTTATCGCTTCTTGAGCAGTGCTACCATCTTTTTTCATTCGAGCAAGAACAATTCCAGCCATTTCTGATTTTGATCGAAGATTATCTAAAGATGATTGAGCTTTTGTTCCCTCTTTGCTCAAATTTCCAACCACGGACTCAGCTAATGCGCCTTCAATCTTAAGCTGCGCCAAAGCGTCAGCCCAACTGATGCCTTCATCTTTTGACCGAGCAATTACCTCTGCAAAGTCAGAACCTTCTTTTGTAAGCATTTCAATAGCAGTAGCGGCGTCAACGCCTTCTTTCTGCATCTTTTGAAATACTACATCAATATTGGCACCCTCGGCTGCTAAATTACGCATAGCATCCGCAGCGCTTTCACCCTTGTCGGACATTCTCTCAAGTACATAGTTAGAATAAGTTCCATATTCTGTTAAAGCCTTCTGCATTACTTCGGCATTAGCCCATCCATCTTTTAAATTAGTTGTGAAATCAGCAATAGTAACAGTGCCTTTTTTACCAATGGTCGTAAAATATTCATCGCCCTGCTTACGCAAAGTCCCAACAGCTACTGCCGCATCCAATAAAGTTTGTTTAAATTCGACGGTCGTCATGTTAATACTTTCAAGAGACCGCCATTCCTTTAACGACAAATACCCCATGCCCATTGCCTTGGCCATAATTCCCATGGCCGTGCTAGCCTTCTCTGTATTAGCTCCAGAAATAGCCGCCCAGTTAGCAATACCTTGCATTGAAGTAACGGCTGTCTCAAGTTCAATCCCGGCTCCAGTAAACTTACCTATATTCAAAACCATGTCAGAGAAACTGTAACTTGTTTCATCGACAAACGTATTTAACTGTTCTAATTGTGCGCTAACTTGTTCAATTGTCTGCCCAGTAGCATTCATGATTGCCTGTGTTGCTTCAACCTTTTGTTCATATTTACTCCAACCAGTTGTAATCGGAGTAATTGTCAAAGATTTTACAAGCTCAACACCAGCATCCATAAAACGATTTACAATGTTTTGAATAGCAGCAAAAGCCGCCATTTGTAAGGCCGAGAACTTGACGTGCAAACCTTCAACTCCAGATGCAATTCCTGCGAACATGCCTTCTCCACCAGTTTTTCCCATAGATCCGAGACCTTTTTTCAATTTCTCAAGATCATCGAGAGTATCTTTGACACCGGCTTCAAATTGTTTGTTGTTGAATTGCATGTCGACTATTCGCTCGTCAATATTCCCTCTAGCCATTATCGTGTAACCTCCTGCCATACTGCGTCACTGATCCGGTCCATTACCGGTTGGATCGCAGGAGTTATGAAGTCTTGTCCTCGAACATAACCTCCATTTCGAGTCCCATGTCCAAAGAACAACAAAACCACAATGGGCGTCCCACCCTTAATCACACTCGAATTTGTCCATTCGATAAATAAACCACGATCTCCATCCAGACCAGCTTCAAAACTCCAAGAATTTGCTGAAATTCCGGAATCAACGGGAGTAGCACTCGCCAAAGCTCGAACACCTTCTTGTCCATATCGATCCAAAACCGACACTAACTTTTCAGTGCTGTAACCTTTAAGAAATCGTTCAAGATGCTTAAAGTCGCCGCGATGGACGAATTGTACTACTCCCATTTGATCCTCCTACCCGACCGAGGTATATCGGAGCATAATCCATTTCTCTTCATCGCCCTTAATTCGACCCCAAGGTTCCGAAGTGGATTTCTCTTTAATATCCTCGACGATAACAACCTTTTCGCCTTCCTTCAGGACACCAATAACGGGTTTCTTTTTACCAACCCCAGAACGAATATTCAAAACTTTTACCGATACTGTAACGACGTGATCTGAATTTTCAGGTTCTGGCTCCGAAACAACGTCGTTTTGAACCACTGGTTCTGAAATTTTAGCAAGACATTTTGCACAGATTGTATCTACACCATCTTCTGGAATAAATGTTTTCGGCATTTTGTTTCCACACTTAGTACAAATGGCTTGCTTCGGGTGTTCGACAACGGACTCTTCGACTTTCGGCTCAAGAGGATTATCCATATAATTATCATCCTTTCGTACTTCCTCTTGCACGACGAGAAGCATTTAACGCTTTCCTTTGAGCTAACATCTCTCTACGAGATTGCTTCTTGTTTGGTGCATTCTTAACACTACAGACTCGAATAAGTGTTAAAAGACGATTCAAATGCCATTTTTGACATTCTATTGGAATGTTTTGAGCAATCATCCAATAATATATCAATTCTGATGTTATCACTTCTCGGTTTGGCGAAATAGTTTTGTCCTCCGCAAACCAAGTAGCTGTTTGTTTAGAATCAATGTAGTCCTTAACTTGTGCAAATACATCAACTGGAATCGTTAAATAAGTTGTTGGATTCACATTTTGTGTAACGGTCATACATCGAATATAATCTATAGTTTCTTCTAAAGTTTTCTCGTCTTTTGTTAAAAAAGGCTTACACCATTTCGATTCCCAACGAGATAAGGATACAAGAGAATGCTCAAGTTGAAGGGTTTCCGTTTTCGATGTTCTAAATTCTCCAGAGTCACCGGCCGTCTCATCCCAAAAATCCTTTCCTGGGATTATAACTTGTAGCATTCTCCAGATCCTCCCTTTTCTTAAACTTCGGAAAGTCCAGTGAGAGAAGGAGTCTCTCCAATCACATTTCCAGGTTGGGGAATCATATCCGACGGAACGATTGCGTTCGCAAAATCTGCCGCGGCCTTGGCATCCCCCGCCAATTCCATAAACAATTGACTATACGCTTCTGTTGCCATAAAATCAGCCAAAATTTCAGGAGATTTAACAAACCTCTTACCATCGTCTGATTTAACACCGAACGATTTAATAATGATTTGCTTAAAAATCTTCACAAGTTTAGGAATATCTTGTTCGGCCGTGATTCTCGTCAAAAGAGCAGACATTCCTCCAGATTGACTCATTTCCCATTCTGTAATTTCAGCTTTTGTCAAATTGAAGTAAAAATCCTCAGTTCTTTCTAAATCATTGTAGTCTTTGTAAGTGATCGTTTTCTTAAGCATGGTGATTTCTCCTTTCAAATATCTTTGTTATTCCGACTCATCACGAATACAAACGTTTTCCCATTTTTTGTAAACATCCAAATATGTCTCTTGTTTATCACCATTGTAAGTTACTTCATATAGCATTCCATCACTAACAACAGTGGAAACAATAGCTTTCCAATTTTGCAACGTTTTGCAAAACCATACGATAAAGACATGATCTGGAGTCATTGTAAATTGATCGGTCTTTTCAACATGTTCATTATAGTAAGCGACAACCAATTCCTTAGCTCTATTAATGAACTTGTCAACATCCATAGTGATTTCTCCTTTCAAGGTAGATTAATTACCTCAACCAGCCGCAAGGATACTAGCAACTTCGTCGGGAAGCGGCAACCTCGGAGCTACGCCATCTGTTCCACCAACGCTAGTAGGATCCTTACCATAAAGAATTTCTTCCAAAGCCGCCAAAGCCGAAGCTTCAACCTTCGTTGAATCTATGGTAATAGAAGCAGTCGGTCTATGATTCGTAACCGGAATCGGCGTCGTTGTTAGTTCCCAAGAAAAGCTAATAGCCTCCGGAGAATCATTAATTGTACTATAAGCTTTCTCTGAAGGAGACGCAACACAACCATAGATCAAATGAAGCTTGTAACCGAATTCATTCAGCTGAACATCATTACCAAGCACGGTTCGATAGGACAAACCAAAAGTCCGTCTCGGCTGTTGACCAACATACACACCTTCTACCAACTCAGCAGAGCCATCACATGAAATGAACTCATCTGGATAGGTATACGCCTCAATAGTTCCACCAAATTCCTCAACCGACATCAAGACAAGATACTTGGTGTCATCGGCCCACAACGGAGTTGGTTCGGCACCAGAGGGAGATTCGGTGACGGCTGTCAAACCATTCCAACCAACACCACCAGTATACGCTCCTGTGACATCACGTGGATACAAAACGCCGTTACGCACACCAGTTTCGAAAAGCCGCTCACCAACGGCATCCCAAACTATTCTTTTCTCTTCTGCAGACATTTGTAGTTTCCTCCTTGTTTTATTGTTCGTAAAGAATTACTAAGCCATAGGCTTCGGCTGTATCATGCTCAATCTTACATCCGCGAGTATCTTCCCAACCATCGCAGAAAAGGACAGCATGACAATTAGCCATGTTTTCCAAAGACTTTGCAAGGAAACAAAGGGGAATCTGAACAACGCCGCGTTCCTCCATTTGCTCCTTAGAATACCATTCGTCAGTAAAAAGAGTATTGACCACTTCGTAACCAAAGCCCTCTAGTATTGCAATGGCCCTTTCACGAGTTGTAATGATCTCTTCTTCTGTTTTTCCAGCCATCGGCTGAGAAAGCATCGCTTTAAGCATTGAAACCTCCTACCAATAAAGTGTAAAAACGTAGTGATTTAAGCTATCTGCTTGAAATGCTCTAGCAAAACTACAATATTCCAAACTATGCTGTAGTTTATCCGGAATTTTAGTATCAGGATTCGCGTCGATCACAGTGACAGTATACGTCTTACGAAGAGCGTATAGCTCACTGTTAGCATAAGCCGTTGAGAGATTTGTTCGAAATCCGAGTTCACCTATGTCGTAAACAATTGCGGGGTACTTCATCTTAACGGACGGAGGAGGTTGAAAATAAACATTCCGTGATCCCAACAAATCCTCAAGGACTTGTTGAAGCTTCAGGCGTCTCTCCATTATACACTCCTCCAATCGTTAAGATTAAGCGTGGTCTCTGGACATCAACTTTCGTTACTTGCCAAAGAGCCCCCATCCACTCAACATACTTAATAGAGGAGTAATGTTGATAGGCATATGGGTCTGCCATAATACTTATACGATTCTCCAACACAAGATCATCGTTAAGATTCTCGTTAGAACGCCACTTCTCAGTATTCTTAATGACATCTCCAAAAGATGATCTTTCGGTTATCACATCACGCCAAACACCAGGAGCTTGCTCTTGACTATCGGCATAACCCACCTTTCCATAAAATTTTGCCATATCGACTCCTCACTTCCATTTTGACTAATACGATCGATTAACCATCGGCCTCTTCATCAGGAATCGTCTCAAGCACGACAGCAGACTGCCACTTCGTCAAAGCGCCACTCAGACGAGTTTCGATCAGATACTTCTGTTGGTTGAAGTCGATGTCGAAATCATCGAAAGTTGCAATCTGCCCGCCACGATCAGCACCAACGGTGTAATCCTTAAGATTCACCAGAATACCAAGTAGTTCCCTGGTTTCTGTGCCGACAGTGCGAGTTTGGTTCTCCATAACCTCAACCTCAACTACATCGGCCACACGCAGACCAGAGATCAGTTCAGCCATGGTCGTAAAGATCCGGCGACCAAGCTTATCGCGAACAAGCAGCATATCGCTCACAATGTCAACTGTAGTATAGAACGTCGGATTGCCAGAACCCTTGTAGTACTTACGCATCCGCACCACGTCATCAATCAAACGAAGAATCTTGGAATCCGGACCAGGCTCAGGATTGACACCTACCGGATCTACCAGGAACTTGTAGGCGTAGAAATCGTCATCCGTCCAAATCGGACGAACATTCAGCGGATTGATATGATCGGGATCAGAAGCGCCGCGCCCGTCACCAATCAAGAAAGCCCGAGCAAGTTCCTCATCCAACGCTTCCCGCATTTCGGCCCGAATCCATGCAACCACATCAAAGCCAGTAATATCGGTCACGTCGTCGCGATTCAATTTCTGCTTCTTGTAAACGGTCGTCGGAGTCGTATATCGAGTTGCAACTGGGAACACCTCGTCGAATTTTTCACTACCCGTAACATAACCCTTCGCCCTGGCAGCATCTTCCGTCAAATCGGCATACATACTACGAACACGAGAGAAAGGCGACTTCGACACGCCATTCATAACCCCACGAACCCATGTTCTATCTCGACCGACGATATCCGGCGTAGGGCGAACCAGCTGAGCCTCCGGGAACAGAACCTCAATATTGTCGATCCCGAACTCCGCAGCGTGTGCAAGAACGCCATCCTTCAACGAACCGGACTTCATCGCCTTATTAAAATACTGCAATTCTTGGTCGTGAGAAAGTACAGCCGTTCCTTCTTTGTCCTTTTCTTTCGACGCTTCATCAAACGCATTGTGCTTCACAGTTTCATCCTCCTCATCATCGTTATTTGAATGTTCCGCGGGGGGTGGTTCTTCCTCAGTAAGAGCCGATTCAACACTTCCCAACATCGCATAAACCACCGTTTTCTGTTTGTCGGTCATACTGTCAAATATCTCTTGAACCGTTTCTTCTCCATCCGAGGTATCATCTCCACTGTCTTCTTCGTCATCAGCATGATCCAAAGAATCTCCTGAAGTTACAGGACCACCAGTGTAGATAATCGCCTCTGTAGAATCGCGTTCACCAGTAGGACTTCCGTCAGCATGAATAATACATACATTATCGATCAATGCTTCGGGATTTGCACCGGCCAAAACCAAACTAACTTCGCGAATTACACCATGAATAACTTGCTTGGCTTGTTCCTTAAGCTGATTAGCATAGATCGACATGGCAGTAATATCTCCATGCTCCACAAGGACCTTTGCATTTTGACCGGTTTCGGTACCATTAAACTTACAATAAGCATAGACACCATCTTGACGATTCTCCAACACAGCATGACCCAATATATTAGTCGGTTCACTATGCATATGTTGCCAAACCAAAGGTACGGTTTGACCGTCATTGTGCTTAAACGCATCCGGCAAAATGGTCCGACCATCGGAGCATTTAAGCCCAGCTTTAGTAGCATAACCACTAAAATCAAATTTTACGTCTTGTTTCATTCGGTAGTATCTCCTTTCTCTTGGTCGGCAGCATTTGGTGCCATCGGAGGCGTTTGTTCAGCTCCAGCATTCAAATTACGATTTCGAAGTTCGTCTGCCGCGGGATCCGTCGAAGGTTTGTAACCCAACTCCTGACGAACCTCATTCGGAGACAAGATCTCATTGCGCGTAAACTTGTCAGCAAGATCTGCCAGCTGTTCCGCGGGAACAAGCATAAACGCACCCTTAAAGAACATCATTGTCTGGTTCTGAGAACGAGCAGTTTTCGTCAAGAACTTTCGCTTTGACTCGTCTCGAATCGCAGAAAGAATCGGCTCAATCGTTCGACTCCAATAATTGAGCATCTCTCGTTCCTCCGCAGTTCCCATGAACACAGCTTCCGTCATCCCTAACTGGCTGAAAAGCATACTCGTTAGATATTGGATTTGTGACATGAGATTGTTTTCGGCAGGACGATTCAATTGAGTAATCCGCTCAGTTCCATCCGTATATGCAATTCCATACTTGGAACCGGACAATTGATCTTCTATCAATCTACGACGCTTCTCGGCCTGTTCTTCCTTTTGTTTAGTCTTTACCACGTAAGGAAGTTGAATAATTAAATCAAGTTTTCCAGAACCACTTTGTTCATCTACTGCGTCTAATATATTCAACTTTCGTATAAGACGCTGAAGCGTACTATTCCATTCATTCATAACCTGGTATAAAGGATTCTCAATAATAGCAACTAGATCTTTACGAAACGGGATTTCTTCTCGAATTCCCAAACGATCGTTATACACCTCAACAAAAACCCGAGTCGGTTCCCATTGAGTTATTCGACCAGTCCGAAGAGTTTGAATTTCATAAGTTCCAAGATAAGGATTCGTCGTAGTATCAATTGGGCAAATTGCAATGACGCCCTCATCAAACATACTCAATACAACGTCCCGCATAAATTCTCTAGATGATTGATCCAGGTTCGCTTCCAGATTAAAAATTTTATTCAACCCTGAATCAATCGTCTCCAAATACTTTCCATTTTGATCCGTCCGAACATGTTCCATACGAATCGACGACACATCGATTGCAATCCGATTATAGATTGCCGCAATGATCGACCGCTCGACTCCGCCCCGTAATCGGACGCGGTCCGGACGAGTTGTATTGATATAGCTTTTATACCATGGAACTTCCCCATCAATCTCTGTCACTAAACCAAAGGTCGGATCTCTATTCCGAAACGCATTCCAACCATTGCGCACTCGGTCTCGTAATGATGGCATAAAACATTATTCTCCTTATCTATACATTTGGGCAGATCGAAAATTTTCTCGATTTCGCTTTGTTTGCTCATTCATTCGAGCAGTCTGTGCTCTAATCAATTCTCCATAAGTCATCTTGTTCATATTAGATGATCTTAAATAGCTTTGCGATCGCTTTTTACCAGATGCGATCTGTCTCTGTTGATTTCGTATAATTTGTTTATATGCATTCTCTCGATTATTATAAACGAATGCAGCAATAAACGCAGCTATAGCTAAATGTTTTTTCTTTATAGTCACAGTGGAAGATTTTTTAGAAGAATTGGATTTAGTAATTTTTGATTTTGTAGTGGATTCCGAAGCCTTTCGAACTCCCCATTTCATACCTGGAACACCATGATGTTTCAACTCCGAATACAACATAATAACCATCATCCTTTATTCAAATTGATCCTTATTTGCCTTGAAGGCTACGTATGCGTCCATCAAAGCAGCAACACTATCAATCTTTTGATCGTTGCGCTTCTTCAAAAGCTTCCGATTTCCGTTTGTATCTTCAAGAGTAATCGCATTACCCATCGTAAAAGACATCATCTCTTGATCAAAGATGAGCATCCGTTCTTCTGAAAGAATCTTCAACTCGCCAAGAGGAACCGATTCAGTCTTTGCGCCTTGGATGACTTTCTCGATTCCAAATGGCCCATTCTCTTGTTCCCATCTTGTAATGAATTCCTTTGCATTGTACGGATCGAACCCAATACAAAGAACGTCGTACTCCATTTCTTGAATAAATCGATCAAGATCGTCGAATACATCCATCATATCGAGGACCGTACACTCAAGAACCATCAAAGATCCCTCATGTAAGAAGTCATCATACTTGATTCTCATTGCAGACGGAAGCTTCATTAAGGTCAACGATGAAATATAGCAGCGCGTCTTTACGCCGTATTTTCCTCCAGACAACGGAAAGAGAAAAGTGAACGCGCAGAAGTCATCTCCTTGTGAAAGATCAATTCCCATACTGCAAGGCAATTTCCAAAAATCTCGACGACGATGGGGAAGAGTCTCTTCGTAAGTGAAGAAGTAAGTATACCCTTCCATGGGAATTCCAAAGCGCTTAGCAAGGATGTCATTCCTAGCAGCTGGGGCTTTCTCGGCTCGTTCGACATCAAGTTGATAGGTTTCATAGGTAACAGTCTTGCCAATGTTTGGATTTGCCTTTAACCATTTGGAAGGATCTCCAACTTCGTTAATATCGTCAAGTCGATAATACCAAATCGACACATGAGGATTAACGTATTCTCCTTTGAGAATGTTCATTAATTCCATTTTGATTGTATCACCAGATGAATTGCGAACGGTTCCTTCTGAACTCATGGCGATGATCAAATAGTCATCCATCTTCGATGCGCCCTGCTCGACTGCGCCTATTACATCTTCACGAATGTCTCCAGACAACCATTCATCTACAGTTGTTACCTTAGGACGAAACCCTTGTAACTTATCAATGGACATAGGATGAACAGCCAACATCGAACCAGTAAGAAAGTTCTCAATTCCCTTTTTCGTGGAAGCAAGCTTTACTCGATTGGCTCGAGAGCCTGTAGTGTTCTGCAAAGAACCTTCTGTAAGGAACTTGAACACGGGGCCACGAGCTCTCGTAATCGAGGTTCGAATCGGTGCTAAAACTTCTTCCGCTTGCTTCATTGTTGGGGCCGTTGTAATCTGATAAGTAGTGGAAGTATCCACATTAAGAAAGTAGCTTTGAATGCATGAACCATACATCGACTTCGCAGCACCACGAGCAACAATGAGGTATTGCTTGTTGATCAATCTTTTCCACATCGTTTTGTTGACGTAGTGACCACCATGTCCATCTTCATTTGGCTCATAAACACTTCTTTCAACTTTGTAAAACCAGCCAAATACTTGCTCGGCCCAAAGCTTGAAAGTGTCAAGCAATTGGAGATCACTACCATCCGTCAATGTTAATTCGCACTCACAATACTGAACAAAACCATCAACCGCTTCGTCATCGTAATAAATTAATCGATCGGCAATCAGAGCATCAATGCGATTCATTTCCATTGAAATCTCTCGGCAAACAGGGATGTGACCTCGAAGAACATCATCACGAAATTGGCCATAATAAATTGGGGTGGCTGTATTTGATAAAGACATCTACTTCTTCTTTTTCGGAGGACTAATAGCCTCCCCAATAGATTCACTCATAACTTTTTGCCAATCCGGCGTTTGATGATAAACTCCGCTTCGAACAACTTCTTTTATAGACCTTTGCATTAGGGATGTCTTTAATCTGCTTACAATTCCTTTACCACTTTCTTTAGCTGCCGCTTTCAAACGAGACACGCTTTGTTCTAATTGTAATCTATCACGCAAAACCCTTAAATCCTCGTTCGATAATTGAGACATCTTCTTTTTTAGAGATTCTACTTTTCGTGCATAATCTCGACTAACCATTTCTTTTTTACTAGATCCTATTTTAACTTTTTTACTTAGCACAGAAGATCCTTTAATCAATCCATCGGGTCCAACTTCGCGACGAACCCCCCAACGCATTCCAAGAATTCCGAAATGCGCCAAAGCATTCTTCACAGTATCAGACAACTCAGATTGTTCAACGTCTTCGCTAATTGAAGATTCTTCATACCAACCCATCTCTTTGTAATGTCGAACAAGATGAGTTTCCACTTCTCCCGAAACAATTCCTTGTTGTTCCCCTCTAGAAAAAGCAGCGCGAAGACCAGTAGTATGAAGAACAAGTTTTCCATTGCGAATCACATGATGCGGATAACCCATATCACTTGCGGAGAAAGAAGTTTTATCTTCTTCTGTATTTTGCACCTTACTAATTGGTGCAATCAAATACGCTTCCTTCAACAACGATTGCCAATTGGAACTTTCCAAGATTTGGTCATACATCGTTGCCCCCGGATTCTCCCAAGATCCCCCAACAGCAGATTCTTTACTATTGTCAATTGTAATTGAAGCCATATTGGTTCCTCCTTCCTTTAGCTAACTGCCGACTCCGCCTGGACATTCAATCGCCATTCAAATTCTGTACATGATTGTTTGATCACGTCGACAAGATAGCCCATTTGAGGGGGATCAAAAATCAATCGAACCTTTTGATAAATGTATGTTTTAAGACCATTCAAATCGATCCGATCTTCAACAAAATCAGACCATTTGGATGTTTCGTCTTCAATTTCAAAACCTTCTTCCGGCCCGACACCAAGCTGAGTTAGGATCATGAACACAGAATTAATATGCATAATTAACTCTTCATCAAAATGTGTATACTCAGCTTCAATTCCAAGAGATTTTTTTATGCTTGTAAGTATGCTCTTTTCCATGGACATGTATCTCCTTTCCTCCGCTCTGGCGGAAGTCTTGGCAAAAGTGAACTATCACCAAAGTGAATAGCTTGATGAGTATCGGGAGAGGTACAGACAAGATTGTCTGGATCGAATACACACTCCCGATTACGCTCGAGATCTTCAATCGTTATCGGATTCAAATGATGAATCGTCGGTCGAATAAAAATCTCTCTGTCGAGAATACCGAGATCGCAACCAGAATCACGAAGCAAAATTCCTTCTCTTGAAATCTTCCATTCACGAGATTGATAAAGAGTCTGGTTCAAATATCGATCGAATCCGAACGTAGATCTCCCAACGGTCCCGCCCATTCTTAGGTACTCGAACCGTTCTTCGAAAGATGACAGACGACAAAGCTCTCGGTAAGACTTAATCATCTACATCCTCTCTCTTTCCACCAGCGTAAGTCCGCATTGCACTTAGTGCATCCAAATATAAATCCTCAACTCGCTTAGCAGATTGAATAGCTTCCGTCTTTGCTTTGATCAGTTCCTTTTGCAATTGCAAAGTTTCTCGTTCAATTTCTTCTTTCATAGAACCCATCTTCAAAAAATGAGTTATAACTTGAGAACTAGCGGTCCCGGCTCTTAATTGACGTTCAGCTTGATCCATAGCCAACGCGATCATCTGATCTTCTCTAGCCTCCGGAGTTTTTGCAGGGGGTTGAATCCTTTTCTGGACATTTGGATCATTTTTGTTAGAGTTTCTCATGGATTTAACCTCCTTCCTATAACTTCGGGGGTTGTTTACGAACTAGCGGAGGACCCTTGAAAGGAGCCCGGGTTCACCACTTCCGAGAATTATGTCTCTGAGGAGAGGAAAACAGAGACAACAAATCCTTCGCTAGTCCTTAAACAGCCTCCGAAGTTACAGTAGAGAAGGTCAAAAATACCCCCCGGAGCAAATTTCTAG
>Ga0082212_10005028_pt1 | contig 18192 bp, 17 predicted proteins | sample TergutNt197P3_FD_71548 | JGI IMG/M metagenome (GOLD analysis project Ga0082212, IMG submission 71548) | Neocapritermes taracua P3 segment gut microbial communities from Petit-Saut dam, French Guiana - Nt197 P3 | ecosystem: Host-associated > Arthropoda: Insects > Digestive system > Gut ...
CCACGTCGAAGCCGGCATGGTCAAGGACATAGCCCTATCCTTCCAGGATAAATGCCTCGAGCAGCTGAGGAAAATCAAAGAAAAAGAAAGGCAAACAATAGTCGAAAACCCCAAGTACTTATCCGAGCAAATGAATCTAATCGGCGACGAAATTAAAATCCTCGATGATAGAAAGAATATCTTAGCCACACAGGCAAGTGTAGACGATATCGTCGAACTAATCGGGTTGTCGGGTTGCGATTTATCCCTTGAGGTCTGCGATGACGCCCGGGCGCTGCTGAAAAAGGTAAACGCTATGCTATCCGCCTGCGATGACAACGAACAGCTGAAACGCGCGTTGAAAAGGCTTCGGGCCTTTGTGCAGGAGCGAGTTGATTATTTGGCCGCAATTGCGTACACCGACTGGATCATTCAGCAGAAAATTCAAACCAGCAAGCAATGCAAAACCGAACGGCTCGCGGTTGATGCCGCAATCGTGGAAAAGGATGCGGAATTGCCCAAGCTGAGCAAGGATTGTTTCGCAGCCTTGCTGTCGCTCCAGCAGCAGGCCAGGGCCGTCAGGGCTTGCTGGGAGAATCCCATCACTGAACTGGACGAACAAATCAACGCGAAATACCGTATGATCGGAGCGGCAAAGCGCGCAAAAGGAGGCATAGCATCATCCCTGCCGGAACTGAAGGAAATCAGCGAAGAAATTCGCGAAATCAAAGAAGCGCTTCAACAAATGAGAGAAGAGCGTTCACGGGACAGCGCCAGATGGGATGGGCTATGCCGCGACAAAGAAATTTGTTTCGATAAGATAGAGGAGATAATTACTCAAACAGATGCTGAGATAACGCCGTTGGAAGCGCAGCGACAGCAATGGTTCGAGCGAATGCAAATGATATATGCCCTGGCCAAGCAGAATCGCGTGGCTCTCCTTCCTGAGAATATATCGCAAAAGTTGGACGAATGTGAAGGAATTGATGAGCGGCTCGCCGAATTGGAACGTAAGGCGCAGGCGGAGACCGCGCTGGCGCAGCGGCGAGCCAGGGAAGAGCAAGGACGAAAACAGAAAGAGAAAAGCGAGAAAGAGGCCGAACTGCACACTCTGCTTGAAAGCGCCAAAAGAAATCAACTCGCGACGCAGACAAGACTAGCACAAGCAGCTGCACAACTGTTAATCAGCAAGCAGCGCGACACCAGATTCTTTTTGACGAAACTCTTTAAGGACACAGATGAGATCCGCGCTGTAAAACGAGTTTTGCAGGGAGCCGAAGCACAAAAGCGCGACGCCGATGCGCATGTAGTTAAATCGGAAGATGCGCTCGCAATCGAAATGCGTAACTTCGACAGGCGCATTAAGGCTGCCAGCCCAAGGCCTTACAGCCCACCCGAGGCCGAAAAAGAGGAGATACAGAGGCTTGAAAAAAGGAAAAACGATCTGATGGTTATCGTGATTAAGAAAGACCTGAAAAGCAACAGGCCACAGGGAGGGAGGCAATGACCGTCCATATTGATTTCACGCTAAACGGGCGCCGTTTCGGCGTGGTTGAACAGGCCATCTTCCGCCTGGTTCTCCATGGGATGACAAGCGCCCGACAAATCAGTGACTTGCTGTGCGTTTTCTCTGATGAAGTCATGGCGGGCGCCATCCAAAACCTTGTGTGCCGGCAAATGTTATGCGCCGACGTGCCTTCGCGCACACTTTCGCTTTCCGAGGCCGTTCTCGCAATGATCGATACCTGTCTGAGCAACCCGCTGAATCTACCCGATAGCCTAGCTGAACTGATGACAGAGGGAACCCTGCACATTGACGATGAAACAACAAAAGAGGCAGTTTTGGCCGAGCTACTGCCTGGCACGAAGCCTGGCTTTTTGTCTAGATCATTGGACCTCCATATCCGAGGAGGTAAAAATGGTGAATAACAGTGCCTGGGTGGAGCATTTGTCGCATTGGCGCGCTTTCCTAACCGAGCGGCTCTCCTCCATCGACGATAGCGACAAGGACGAAAGTGAGAAAAGAGGCGAGCGGATAAAGGCGATGCGGCAGCTTGCGGCAATCGAACGTGTCCGCTGTGCTGCTGTGGGCAATCCGCGGCTGCTCATTGAGTTCATCAACCCGGCGGACAGGCCGGCGGAAGCAGCGGAATGCCGCGATTTTTTCTGCGACGAGCTAAATCAGTCCCAGCAGGAGGCGGTCAATACCGCCCTAGGCGGCGGAGTTCTTTCCCTGATACAGGGGCCGCCGGGAACCGGGAAAACAACGGTCATTGCGGAGATATGCCTCCAATTATGCCGCCGGAACCCCGATGTGCGGATACTGGTCTGTTCGGAAACGCATGTTGCGGTAAACAACCTCATCGCCTGTATAGCGCAATATCGCGATGAAATTCGTATTGTCCGCATTCAAGACAAGGAGCAGAACAGTTCGGCGGACGAATTTTCGCCAGACGTGATTATCAATAAATATAACGAATGGCTGCGTGAAAACTGCAATGACGGCGACATAGTTGATATTGTTACGCAATCGCTTTCAAACAACGAAGACAAGGGCAACAGTCTTGAGAAAGCGCTTGCGTTCTCGGCCAATATTGTAGGAATGACCTGTAACCGCGTCGGTGCCTATGATTTCAACGCAACATCGGAAATGTTCGATATCGCGATTATCGACGAGGTGTGTAAGGCGACGCTCCCCGAGATACTCATGCCGCTCATGATCGCCCGGAAAGCGGTTTTGGTGGGCGATCCCCAGCAGCTGCCACCGGTGTTTTGCTCGGAGGAGATCGACATTATCCGCAGCATAAAAAACTGCAATTTGCAAGAATATATGTACATCGACAAGCTGTTTACGCGCTTAAAGCATGTTACTCTGCTTGATACGCAATACCGCATGACAAACCAAATTGGCACCTTAATTGGAACGCTGTTCTATGGCGGAAAGCTGAAGAATTGGAGGGATGAGGAGGAAGGGCGCAGGGACGACGGCATCCTGTGGATCGACTACACACCCACGCAGGCCTGGCCCCCCGAGCAAGCGAGCCGTGAAGAAAAACCCAGAATATACAACCATGATGAATGCGAAATCGTCTCGAATGTGCTGCGGAAACTGAATCAAAGTGCGGGCAAAGTCATAAAAGTCGCCGTAATTTCCCCGTACAGGTATCAAGCGAAGATGCTGAACGACCGAAAACGAACGACCTCTTTGGACAACCTTGAGGTGAATATCGATACCGTCGACGGATTTCAGGGGAAAGAATGCGATGTTGTGATATTCAGCCTGACAAGAACAGTCGGGAGATTCCAATTCCTTGCCGATAAAAGACGCCTCAATGTCGCGCTTTCAAGGGCGCGGAATCGAATCTATATCATCGGCAAATTAGATTACGCCATACATGATCCCATACTCAAACGCATATCGGAAAAGAGCAGGGTACATGTCTGCGGTAAAGATTTTTATTTGGCAAATGAGATATAAGTGCTTACTTGGTCGGTATCTTAGTCGCTTCCTCCAGTCGCTCTATTTGCTGCGCCGCAAAACGGTCGAAGTCGCTCTCAAACAGCCGATCCTGTACTACGCGGTACTTCTCAAACTCACACTCAGCGTGGCTGCGGGCGATCTCGGCGGAGATGCTGCCGGCGTTGGTAAGTAGCTCGTTCCCGTCCGCCTGTAAGATGCGGTCCAGGTGCAGCGCCCAATCCTGCATGGTCATGGGAATGCCGCGCCGCGCGCGGTTTTCGGCCAGGTCGAGATAGGCAGACACGATCAACTGCAGGGAGCGCATTTCGGCTTCGTCGAGATAATTCTTCGCTACAACAGCGTCGCTCAGGGCGATTTTGCCCCAAGGAGCCTCGCGCCACATGGTCAGTCCCATGTGATCCTTTTCAGCATCTGCGCGGTCAACGATTACCTCAGCCGCAGTCTGCCCATGCACGGCGTAGTGCATCTTATTCTGCACCCGCGCAAAGAACTCGCGGGTGGTCTTGGCTTCCTTGTCGTAGTCCAGCGCGGTGACGTAGATGTCGGTGATCTTCTGGTAAAACCGACGCTCACTCAGACGGATCTCTCGGATTTTCTCCAACTGTCGGTCGAAATATTCCTGTGTGAGCACTGTGCCGCCATTCTTCAGGCGCTCTTCGTCCATGACCCAGCCCTGAATCGTGTAGTCTTTCACAATGCCGTTGGCCCACTTGCGGAACTGCACGGCTCGCTCGTTATTGACCTTGAAACCTACGGCGATGGTGGCCTGGAGGCTGTAGTGGTTCGTGTTGTAATGCTTGCCATCCGCAGCAGTTATTAAGTATTTCTTAATAACTGCCTCCGGGTTAAGTTCGGCATCCTCGAAAATCCGACGCAGGTGCTGATTAATGGCAGCGACACTCACAACGTACAGCGTAGCCATCATCTTCTGCGTCAGCCAGATATTTTCGTCCTCGTAGCGCATTTCGATGCTCTGCGCGTTATCGCCGGTGGCGGCAATGAAAGTGAGATACTCTGCCGCGCTGGAGCGGATGGGGGCGAGATCGGTTTTCTTGGGCATGAAAGGAGCCTCTTTTCGCAGTAAATATTGCAGTACCACTTCGGGTTTTCCTTATTGAACCGGAACTTTAACATATCCGTCCCTTATTTTATGGTTTGTCTACTACAGTGAATTGCGATTTATTCCACCATTGCCTCTGGTACATCCGCACCATCCCAATCGAAGTTCTCAATGTTTGCAGAGATCACGACCTCTTTTCCAATATGCGCCCCCTGCGCACTATGGCACAAGTTGTAGGTTCGCATGTTCATTCCCGCGTACAAGTTCTTAATTTCTTGTGCATCGTCGTATGTCATAATCCACGGGAACTGGTTTCGCACTTCATTCTTCATAAGTTCAGCAAACTCTTTGTGATCGCCTTTGCGGTAATAATTTCGATATAAAGCTGCACCCTTGCCAAAGTAAGGAGGATCGATATTGAGAAACTTCGGTTCATTGTCAGTAAGAACCACTTGGCGCATAAAATTGCTTGCGTCCATATTGAAAAGCTGAACACAATCACGCTTGGCGGCTATAGCTCTGATCGCAGCAATAACGCGTTCTTTTGGAAAACGGCAATCCAACTTATAATTGCCTGCTTGGTCATTGCCACCGATGGGACCTCCCTTGATAATGCCAGAGTAGTTAACGCGGTTCAAAAATAAGAGCGCAAATCCGTGCGCAAGCGGTGTAGCCGCCTTATCCCTGTAGATTACTTTTTGCCGAGTGCGCTCTTCTATAGTGACTGGCGTATTGTTTATCAAAGCGCAAAGTTCATCAGATTGATTTAGGACGCTGTCCCAAAATCGGAATATATGCGGATCGCTGTCATTGAGAATCACGTTTGGGACTTCATCGTCAATGAGCAAGCGCATCCCAATGCCAAACCCACCGGCAAAGGGTTCAACATAGGTATACCCAGCCAAACCGTTCAGTTCAATGAGGCGAAGGACACGCTTGTAAATTTTTAATTTCCCGCCCGGATAGCGAAGCGGCGTGTATAGCTTTGTCATGCACCTCGCCCTTCCATGCAGTCTGCTGCTGTTGAGAAAGTGTCTGGCAACCACTGCGTTAAGTCATAATCGCTGAATCGAAGAGCCGCATGCGGTAGGATATTGCTGTTGAGCAATGATGGATATACCATAATTTCTGGAATGGATATTTCTGGATAATTACGCCGAAGCAGACCGACTAAGGCCTCAAGGCGTTTCTGCTGTTCGGGTTCAGAATACTGTTCCGGCAAAGAAGCTTCCAAGCACCATTTTAACAGATCCAGTCCTAAAACACGGTCGAAATAAGAGTGGTTGCGTTGGTTTCGGTAGTTATCGAGGCAATGGCGACAAGACTTCTCGCAATTGCAATCTTTCAGCAACGCTTGTGCGCTGCAGAGGATGTCACCCAAGAAGTCGCCGATTTTTGAGGAGTAGCCTGCGCCGCTTGACAAATTGTCGTAAAAGAAAACTTCTATATACCGTTTATGTCCCACGGGCTCTTCTCGGTATATCCATCCAACGTTGATTTCGTCGTACTCAATGTCCAGCGTTTGAGTAACAGCATGATGCAAGGCCTCGACTAGCGTTATCGTTGCGCTGCGGCAAATTTCGTCGTTGTCCGTGAGATGCAGGCAATCGTACTCCAATTCAATCATAAACATATCTGTTAGAAACTCATGCCCTAAATATATTCCGGATTCACGGTCATGAGTGCATGGTCCAGACTTCAAGAACGGCGGTTCAAAAGGAAGCGCTGGGCCTACCTGATTTTGCGTTGCAACAGCGGCGGCACCGCACTTGCGACACACGGTAAATCCGTTTCCATCGTCGCCTTTGTTCAAGATGATTATTTTCTTGTTTGCAAGCTGTGCTGTGCGAATGTTCCGATATGGTGTTGCCTCAAGTTTACCGGCCTCTGGAACGTGAGAGAAGAATGGCGCATCTGTGTAAGTGCGTTCTTCATCCACGTCTGCGTGCGATATTTCTTTGCCCCCTTCAGGCGCGAAGCCCCAAGGCTTGAGCATTTGATGCGAATCAACACCTGCCCTGCAGAAAGGACAAACACTCGCTCGTTCAGTACTAAACCAATTGCATTTTGAGCAGATATATATGGTGCGGAAATACTCGTTTTCACCAAAATAATATGATGCTTGCATGTTGCGTTTTATCCCGGCTGGTGTTGGGGAGGCATAGATGCCGCCTGACTTATATCGGCGTTTGTCGATGGTAACTGTTCGGCCCGGCGCATAGTCAGCCAGTGCGAGTTCCAATGCGCGTTGAGGAGCATATTTGATTTGCGGATAGCCGCCAGCGCCTTGAGTCGATTCATCTTCGATAGTAAAGCTAACAACATTGCGTGGGAATGAATAGGTAGGAACGATCCCTTCTTCTTGCACAATATCAAGCACCATGCGCTCCGACCCATCGCTACGCCTATACTCCTTTTCTTTTTGCGGAAGCGTGTCAATGAGTTTATGGATGGATTGGATCAACTCAGCACGAAGGAGCTCTTCGCTCGTGCCACTTTTCATTGCCTTAACGCAATTGATAAAGCTCGCTGCTCGGTTTTTCAGAAAGTCGATTACTTCCATATGGGCAACGAGATGCCGACGATGTGGGCCTTGTGCGGGTCGAGCGCGGCCTTCGACCCGCTAAGGCGGGCCTGGGACAAATCTGCCCCCGGCAGATTTGATAACCCATCATGCCGCCAGCCCTCGTCCGGGGCCGTTTCAAAGTCAAAAGCGACATGAGCCGCGCCGGAAAGGTAGGCTTGTAAATCGGGCAAGTTTCCGATACACTTATACATGAAAATTCCTCCCGCCCGCAGCGGGGGACGGCACGGGGACCGCCCCTCGCCGGGGCCTGTCGTTAATTCAGCGGCTCAATGAGCTCGCCGGTGTCGGGGTCAACGTCCGGCACGGCCTCCTCCGGCTCGTCGAAGCCCACGCGCCGGGCGTAGGATTTCACCTGCTCGGAGAGCTTTTCAATGAGCACGTGCTCCTCCGGCGACAGCGGGCGGTCAACCGCGAACTGCGCCTGCGAGTACACCACGCCGCCCGCGTTGGTGGCCTTGCGCAGCGTGAAGCGCGTCACCACCGCGTTCGATTTCCGGCCCTTGGAAAGCAGCCGCTTGATGTACCGGGTGAACTCCTGGAGGGAGCCCGTGGGCAGCGACAGCAGCAGCGGGAATATCTCGCCCTCCCGCAGCACGTAGATGCGCCGCCTGTTTTTGCAGGCTTTCGCGCCGTTCTCGCCGGAGCCGAACTGGTTCAGCGGGCACTTGCGGCAGGGGCCTCCCGGATCGCCCTCGCCCGTCAGGCCGTCGAAGCTGGCGCAGTCGGGCGGCTGGTTCCCGCCCGTATATTTGGCCTTGTAAAAGGCGTGGAGCGGATGGTGGTGCAGGATCACCGCCGAGAACTCCTTCGTGGCCTCCGGGTCGCCGTCCTCCTCGCCGGGCACCTCGAACATGAGGCTGCCGCCGCTGGGGATTTTGATGCGCTCGAAACCGGCGTCCAGGCCGTCGAGCTCCTCGGCCATCATCGCGCCCAGGTCGCTGTTCGCCAGGGCGAGGAAGCCGGTATTCTGCGCCACAAGCGCGTTGTCGTTTTTCTTCGTTGCCATATAGATTTCTCCTTTCACTTGCCGGACTTCCGCAGCCCGACAGTCACTTTTTCATGGGTGTTCACGACGCCCTCCAGCCAGGCGGGGAGGCTATCCTCGTTCTCCGCGATACGCTCGCGCACGAAGCTGGAGAGGGTCTGCGGGTTGACGTTCTCGACGATCAGGTCGCCGTGGCCCTGCGCCCGCAGCGCGTCGAACAGCGCGGCCCGCTGGCCCGCAATGGGCGACGCGAAGGTGCGCGAGGTGAGATAGAACAGCGTCCCGGCCCTTCTAAAGCTCTGGATTTCCTCCTGGGCCATGAGGTCGGAAAGCTCGCGCTCGGTGCGCTCAATCTCGGCGTTGTTGGCTTTCGTCTGCTCGGCCAGGTCGTCCTTGTCGGCCCGCAGCACTTTCAGCAGGTCGGCCAGGGCGAGCATGGGGTTGTCGGCTCCCATGCCTGTGTCCGGGGGCGGCTCGTCAAGCAGCGCCAGCAGTTCGCGTTCTCTTTCATCCATCGTAGGGGTTCCCTCCTTGTCGGTAATCGTCCACCAGCAGCCGGGCGAGGTTGGCCTTTTCGCGCAGGGCCGCGAGCACTTTCTCGTCCACCGTGCCCCAGGCGGTCAGGTAGATGTAGGTGCATTTCTCGCCCTGCCCGACGCGGTGAATCCGGGCCTTGGCCTGCTCGAAGTTACTCATGGAATAGTCCAGCGAGTAGAACACCAGGGTTGACGCGGCGGTGAGGGTGATCCCCAGGCCCGCCGTGGCGATCTGCCCGACGAACACCGAAACGGCGGGGTCGTTCTGGAACCGGGCCACCTGCTCGTCGCGGTCTTTCACGCCGCCCATCACGCAGGAGTAGGCGATCCCCATTTTTTCGAGCAGGGCCGTGATAGCCTTGATCTCCGGCACGAAGCGGGCGATCACCACCAGTTTCTTGCCCTCGGCGGCGGCCTGGTCGATAATGTCCTCCAGGGCGGCCAGCTTCGCACGGCTGATCTGCCGGGGCCTGGGGTCGTCGTCGTTCCCGATGAAGCCCCCGGTCAGCTGCGAAAGGCGCATGAGCCGGGTGAGGATGTTCGTCGCCGTCACCGCCCCGTCGCCGAGCTCGGCATAGGAATCCCGCACCAGGTCGCGATAGGTGCGCCGGGCGGCGGGCTCCAATTCCACCAGCCGCACGATGTCCACGGTGTCCGGCAGGTCGAGGCAGTCGGCCTTCGTGGCCCGGAACGCTATGCAGTGCAACCGCTGCGTGAACTCCTGCTCCATGTGCCGTTTCATCACCGGCACATGCGCTCCGTAGCCGGTCATATCGAAGTAGCGGTTGCGGAAGGCGTAGAAGCTCCTGCCGAAAATCTCCGGGTTCAAAAACTTGTACTGGCTGAAAATATCCAGCGCTTTGTTTGTTACCGGGGTGCCGGTAAGCAGCAGCCGGTAGCGGGCCAACCCGCCGATGCGGTGCATGGCCCTGCTGGCGTTGGCCCCGTGCGACTTGATTTTGTGGCCCTCGTCGGCCACAACAAGGTCGGGCTTCCAGGCTTTGATTTCGTCCTCCATGCGCCAGGCCGATTCGTAGTTGACGACGGCCACTTGCAGGGTCGCGTCGATCATGCCGCGCAGGGTGTCGGCTTTCTTCGTGCCGGAGCCGGTGAGGACGGCGAGGTTATAGCGGAAGTCCGCGAAGCGCGAAAATTCCTCCTGCCACACCCCCACGATGGAAAGCGGGGCGACGATCAGGACGCGCCGGATGCGGCCCGTGAGCCACAAGGCCCCGGCGATGGCGATGGTCGTTAAGGTCTTGCCGGTGCCCATTTCCATGAGCAGCGCCGCGCCCGGCGAGGCGTCCTCCGTGAATAGCCGGGTGACGAACTCGAAGGCCCGCTGCTGGTGGGCGTAGGGCGATGCCCGCACGGGCATCTGGTCTAGGTTCATGTGCATTCCTCCTCGTTGTTTTTCGAGGCTGGCCAGCTTCGGGGCCTACAATAGCACAGAAAAGTGGATTTGACCCGGCCAAAATTTGTCTGGTCAAAATTCATATTGCTAAAGCGTGAAAGTCACGTGTAATTCAGCACATTAAACAAATAACGTACTAAATTGACGTTTTAACGCGCGAAATCACGCGCTTTCTCCTCGTTTTGTTCCAAAAACGAAAATAAGCCAGCCAAAAATTGGCTGGCTCGGGTGCAATTTTTTTCGATTTAGTCAATTTGACCAATCGGCCTGAACCCGTGCGCCTCCAGGGCTTCGTCGAACTGGTACATCGACAGCCCCAGGCGGTATGCCTCCGGCTGGAGCTCCTGGAATACCACGTGCCGTTCGGTGGGCAGGAAGTCCCGCCCGGCCCGCCGCATGACTGCCCGCAGCATGGCGGGCGGCAGCCGCAGGCCCACGCTCAGGGAGATGAGCGTGTCAACCTCCGGCGAGAGCGCCATATCCGTGCGCAGGCGCTGGATCGTCCTCGGGCTGGTCAGCGCGGTTTCCGCGAGGGTTTCGACGGAGCAGCCGCGCCATTTCATCAACTCCACCAAGGCGTCAGGGAATACCGGGGGCAGGCGGCGCAGTATGTTCGCGATGTCCGCAGGCGTGTCACCGAGGGCCGCCGGGCCGGTATATTTCAATTTTTCGTCGTGCATGATTCTCCTCCTCCATGCAAAATTCTGGCCGCGAGCCCGCAGGAGGAGGGGCGCGGGGGCGCTGCCGATAGCCCGGCGCAAAAAAGAAAAGCCTACACTTGCAGTCGCTGCCGCAAGCGCAGGCTTTACTCCCCCGCTGTACTATCCTCAATATTTTTACGACCGATGTTCCTTCATTTTAAACATTAAAGCTGCTTAGGGTATGAAAAAAGCGCCCTCTGGCTTTATTTGCGCCAGAGAGCGCTTTCCATTTTGATTTATTTTCAACCCCTCTGCCTTATCGTCTGTGCCCCCGCAAAAATCCCGATAAAGACGATGAACACCTCAAGCCTGCCGAGTACCATTCCCACCATGAGGGTTAGCAACGAACCCAGCGACGCGCTCGCGCTCGTCAGGCCGTTGGAGATACCCACCGTGCCGAACGCGGACGCAAACTCAAAAGAGGCATCGAATAATGAGCAGTCGGCAGTCAATGTGAGCAGCAATGTCCCCATGATCCAAACGGCCACATAGCAAGCGACAAAGCCGATGGTGTCCTTAATCAGGGCATCGGTAATGGGCACTTTGCCTTGTACCCGGGTAAAGACGGGCGCGGTAACACGCCGCGCGGGGGCCAGCCGGTTACGCACGTTTTCCTTTGTGATGCGGATGAGCAGGTAGGTACGCAGCAGCTTGATCCCGCCCGCCGTCGAGCCGACGCTCCCGCCGATGATCATCAGCATCATCAGCAGGCCAAGAGCGAAGGGCGGCCAGTTCGCGTATGTCATTGTGGAATACCCGGATGTCGTAAACGTGGTGACGACGCCGAACAGGGCGTTCATCAGGCTCCGGCCCGGCCCGAGGCCCGTGCCCATGAGCGAAAACGCCGCGAGGGGCACGAACACCAGTAGCATCCCTATCATGAACCGTACTTCGCTCACCCGGAATATCTTGCGGAATTTCCCCTTCACCAGCAGCAGCAGGATGGCGAAGTTCGTGGAGCCTACGAGCATAAGAATTACCGTGACGATCTCGATCGGCAGGCTATTGTATTGCCCGATGCTGTGCGCCTGCGTGGTAAAACCGGCTGTGGACAGCGCGGACATGGTGTGGCAAACCGCGTCGAACAGCCGCATCCCGCATAGACGGTAAATCAGCGTCCCCACGATAAGAAAGCAGCTATACAGCAGAAAAATTGTCCGCGAGGTTCTTCTCAGGCTGGGCATGAGCCTGTCCGGATGGCCTTCCGCATTGTATAGGTTCATGTTCTGTTTGCTTTTCCCCAGCATGGCGATCATGATGATGAAGCCAAGCCCGCCGCAATATTGCATAAACGCACGGTGGAACAGGAAAATGTGCGGCACGGCTGTCACGTCCACCACGGTCAGGCCGGTGGTTGTCCATCCGCTGACCGATTCAAACATGGCAAGGCGAAAGCCCAGCTGTCCGCCGATCACAAAGGGGATCGCCCCCGCGAAAAAAGCGAAACACCACGCAAGCATGACGGGCACACTCCCTCTTTGCAGGGGGGATTGCCACCCGGTGACAGGCTTTTCTTTTTGGGGAACCAAAAAGCACACGGCAAGTCCCAATGCGATGGAAATCACCGATGGTATCAGGAACGATGGTATATACCGGCTTTCCTCCGGGTAAAAAGGCACGACGACGAGCGGAACCCCGATCAACAACCCAATCAGCAGGATCAGCTTTCCGTAGCTGCTGGTTTCGGGGAGGATTTTTTTTATTTTCAAATCAGTCACCGCCCCGTCAGTTCCCGAACCGCCACCTTTTCGTGTTCGTCCGTTGAAATGAGTATCAGTACGTCCCCGGCGAGTATGCGCGTGTCCCCGCGCGGGATCATGCTCTCCTCCCCGCGCAGTACGCAACCGATGATCACGTCTTTGGGCAAGCTCAACTCCCACAGCTTTTTGTCCACAGCGGGCGCGGTTTGGGAGATGGGCACCTGCGCGATACGGATGCGCCCCTGGCCCACCGGCACCATTGTTGCCATTTCATCCAGAAAAGCCTGCTGCTCGATAAAACCGGCGATGGCGGTGATGGCGCAGACCACGGAATCGATCCCCATGTGATAAAAAAACTCCGTCTTTTGCGGATCGGAAATGAGGGCAACCGTTTTTTTGACGCGGAATTTCTTTTTGCACAGTTCGCATATGACGAGATTGTCGTCGTCCCGGTCGGTGAGCGCGATGGCGATGTCGGCGTTATAGGCATCCGCGTCCTCCAGGACGAAGGGCTTGGAGCCGTCGCCGTTGAATACGGTGAGCTTTTCTATTTCGGCCAGCGCCATGCAATTATCTTTATTGTTATTGATGGCTGTTACGCGGTATCCCTTTTTGATCAGCGACGCGGCAAGGAATTTTGTCTTGTTAAAACCGCCGATGAGCAGTACGCGCTTCTTTTTCATATAGTTTCTTCCTCCGTTTCCGGCAGCCCCAGCAGTTTGTCAATCTCTTTCGTGGAGAGTACGGCGGGGCAGATGGTGTCGATTCCAAACTCGCGGTAAACGCACTCCCGCTCCGGGTCATAGAGTCGGGCTATCACATGCTCCGTGTGATACATCTCTTTCGCGAGCTGGGCCACCATGATGTTGGTGTTGTCATTGTTGGTGACGGAAACCACAGCCGTGGCCTTATCAATGCCCGCGTTACGCAGAACAAGCATGTCCATGGCGTCGCCCGTCACCGTGATCCCGCTGAACAACGGGGAAAGCTTACGGAAAGCGTCCGGGTTACTGTCAATGATAACGACGTTTTCGCCGCTGCCGGAAAGCGTGTTGGCAAGGTTCGCGCCCAGGCGTCCGCAGCCCGCGATGATGGTGTAACCGCCATTCTTCTTCGGAAATAATTTCACAGGCTTTGCCCCCTATTCATTTACATTTTTCCCGCAATGCGGGCACAAGTGTGCATTTTTATCCGCGCCGATTTTATTTTTCCGGGATTGCAAGGTAAGTCCCGTCACGGTGATACCGATGATTGTTGAGAGAAAGAGGATACGCAGCCCCACAAAAATCATCGCCAGCACTTTCCCGAAAACCGTAACAGGATAGACGCCGCCATACCCGGAAAAAAAGCTTATCCCCCACCGCAAGCCAGAAAGAGCGTTGGCGAATACTTCGGGCTGCGCTTCGCTTTCGGCAGCATACATCAATACAGATACAACAAGCATCGGCAAAAGCGTGATAAATATTGCCCCAATGAGCAGACGTATATACTGTTTGGCTTTCATAGTCTATCCTCCCATTGCGCATATAGTTAATCATAGCAAAAAAGCCGTGAGGATGGCGTGAGAAATCAAAGGTTCCTGTGAGGAAGCCGTGAGAATGAAGAAGGCCCGCCTTGGAAATATTCCAAAGCGGGCCATTTATTTGCGATTGTATTCTATTCATCCACAAGCCGGTATCCAACGCCTATCTCAGTCATAATATAGCGTGGTTTGGCGGGAGTTTGTTCTATTTTTCTTCGCAGACCCGCCATCAGCGCCCGCAGCGCCTGCGTGTCCGTACCATAGCCCACGCCCCATATTTCACCGATGATGCTGCCCGTGGTCAGCACCTTGCCTATGTTTTTGAAAAAGAGGGACAGCAGGCTGTATTCCATCGGCGTCAAATGCACCTCCTCGCCGTCGAGATAGACAAGGCGCTTGTCGTGGTCCATGCGCAGGCCGCCGACTTTGAGGATAGCTTGCGCCCCGTGATTTCCCCGGCTGCGCAAATGGCGCAGGGCAACCCGGACACGCGCCATGAGTTCAGTCGCGGAGAAAGGCTTTGTCAGGTAATCGTCCGCGCCGCTATCAAGGGCGGCGGCTTTCTCCTTGTCCTGATCCCGCGCCGAAACCACGATGATCGGCATTTCAGACCACTCGCGCACCTTTTTGATCACCTCCATGCCGTCCATGTCGGGCAGGCCGAGGTCAAGCAGCATGATGTCGATCCGCTCCGAGACCAGCTTGCTCAAAGCGGCCTGCGCGTTGTTCGCCGTGACGCAGGGAAAGCCCTCGTTTTTCAGCGCGTAACGGATAAAGTTCTGTATCTGCGCGTCGTCCTCAACAACCAGAATCGTTTCGTCATATTGCTGCATCCGTGTTACCCTCCATCGGCAGCGTGAAAACAAACTCCGCTCCCGGCCCGTTCTTTCGGTTGCGGGCCTCTATGCCGCCGCCGTGCGCCTTAACTATGGTTTCGCAAATCGCAAGCCCCAGACCAATGCCTTTGCGCGCGTCTGCGTGACTGACCTGAGAGGTGTAAAACACCTGAAAAATGTTGGGCAAGTCTTTGCTGCGGATGCCCGTTCCCCTGTCCCTAATCGTAAATTGAACCACGTTTTTTTCTTTGCACGGCTCCACCGCAACGCAGATTTCCCGCCCCGGTTTGGTATGCTTGACGGCGTTGTCCAAAAGATTGATCAGAACCTGCTCGATGAGCTTCGCGTCCATGGGCACAAGGAGCAGTTCGTCCGGCACATCGACTGAGATTTCGTGCCCCGGCGCACAGGCCGCGATACGGCTGACCGCCCCGCCGATCACCTCCTCCACGGCTTCCCGCTGCTTTTTGATGGAGAGCTTGCCGTCTTGCAGGCGGGTGAGGTTCAGGATATTTTCCACCAGGGCGTGGAGCCAGTCGGTGTCCTTTTGTATGCCCAGCGCGAGCTCGTAGCGCGGGTCGTCCGGCCCGGTCATATCCAGGAGCATTTCCGCCGTCCCCATCATAGCGGAAAGCGGTGTGCGGATGTCGTGGGATATAGCCCGCAGCAGATTGGCGCGGTAGCGCTCCCTGTCGATTTCCTCCCGGGATTTCATGCGCTGCTCAGCCGAGCGGAATCTATCCATGGCAAGGGCGGTGCTTTCGATCATGGAGCGCAGCAGCCGCATTTGCACTTCGTCCATCGGTTGCGTATCTTCTTTTGGAATGCGGATCATGCCGAGGATGGATTCGCTGCCGTATATAGGCCAGTCATAAAATTCAGCGCTTTCATCATAACCGGTCCGCAGACTGTCCATCCGAAATTTGATCGCTTGAATATCCCCGGTTTCTCTCCGGACTTGATTCCCATCGGACAGCTGTTGAATAAATGTCGTCTCCGGCATGCCGCTTTCATCAAAACACAGGCAAGCGGCTTTGCATGAAAAGCAATCGCTGATCGCCGCCGCGGCGATACCTGCAATGTCATGGATATTTTTTGCGTCGGTCAAGTGATTTGTGAGATTGTAGATCGCTTTTGTTTCCGCTTCTTTTTCCTGCGCGATCTTTGCGCTTCGCTTTGAATGGGAGGTAAGCGTGCTTGTGATCAGCGCGGTGATCGTCATAGTACTAAAAGTGATGATATAGATCGGATTATTTACGGAAAAATAAAAGATCGGCTCCACAAAGAAATAATTGAATAAAAATGTCGCTAAAATCGAAGCGATAAGACCGAATATAAAACTGCGGGTAAGCCATGCCGTCATCAAAACGGCCAAAAGGTATACGACAACAATATTCGTATCGGGAAAACCGGCATATAGAAAAATATAGCCGATAACGGAGGCAATGATAAATATGCCGCTCATAAATATAATTTGTTTTAATATATATTTTCGAGAAGTTTCTTTATTGCTGAATGTGAAACTTTTAAAATTCATATTTCTAATCTTTGTTTTTCATTCATATAACCATACCTTTCTGCGAAAGGCACAAAACGGGATGAAACCGTTTACCTTCGCTTAAGTTTTATGCGTATTTTGGGTATACTGTCGCTCTGGGGAACAGGCATACTACAGAACACGCGGAGGTGAGTGGCGGAAACGCTATACGTTTAGCCCGCGTTCATATATGTGTCGACGGCTCTTTCAAGCACAAATAAATAGGAGATTAGAGCCTGTAAACTTATCTTTGTAAAAACATTACTCGTTTTTAGCTGAGCCGTCAGTCCCTGCCTGATTCGCCAAATATTTTTCAGGAGGGCAACTATGCTCAGAATCGTTTACCCTATCTGCTGTGGACTGGATGTCCACAAATCTTTTGTTTTCGCCTGTATTGCGGCTACGGACGAAAATGGTGTGACCACCTATCAGAGCAAGAAATTCTCCACTTTCACAAACGAACTGAGAGAACTGGCAGAATGGCTCGCACGGAACAATTGCAAGGACGTCTGCATGGAATCTTCCGGGAAATACTGGATTCCTGTTTGGAATGTCCTGGAGCCTACCTGCAACCTGACAATCGCGCACCCGAAATATGTCAAAGCCATTCGCGGGAAGAAAACCGACAAGAAGGACGCGAAGTGGATAGCTGACATTTTCAAGCATGACCTCGTGAGCGGCAGCTTTATCCCGCCAACCGACATAAGGCAACTTCGCGACCTTACGCGCTATTATCGCAAACTCGTCGGCTTCAACACCGGCGAAAAGAACCGGGCGCAAAATTGCCTGACCGTCTCCAATATCAAGCTTGACGATGTTTTCTCTAACGTTTTTGGCAAGAGCGCAACCGCTATCACTGACCGCTTGCTGGAACACCCCGGCGAAACCTTTGATGTCGAACCCTACGTCCACTACAAATGCAAGACTCCAATCCCAAAGATACAAGCTGCAATTGACGGTGCTATTTGCGAAGAACAGGCGGAGAAACTAAAAGTTATTCGCTCTCACATGGACAATTTGGAACTGTGCAAGCTCAACCTCGAGTCAATCGTTTTGGGAATCGCCCAGAAGTATCTGCCTCAGCTCGAGCTGATCTTGACTGTCCCTGGCATCGCAGACATGTTCACAGCCATTTCGATTATCGCGGAAATTGGCGTTGACATGTCTGTTTTCCCTACATCCAAGCAACTTTGCTCTTGGGCGGGGCTTACCCCGCAAAACAATGAGAGCGCCGGCAAGAAAAAAACCACGCGTATCAGCCATGCTGGGGCATACCTCAAACCGTTGCTTGTCCAGTGTTCCGTCGCCGTTTCCAAATCTGAAAAACATCCAGAAATCAGAAACCGCTATCTCTCTTTAAGGAAACGGCGCGGTCACAAGAAAGCTGTTATCGCTATCTCCAGGATGCTGTTGACCGCCATCTACAATATCCTGAAGAAAAGCGAGCCTTACAATGCGGAGCTATACAAGAGTTCCGACAAACCGCCTGAGCATCGTCAAGTCTCCGTTGACGAGGCTATTTTTATTCTTCAGCGTCAGGGATATTCCATCTTAGCGCCGCAAGCCGAGGTGTAATGTAATATCATAATCTGTTGCCCATTTTGTAGCCATTTTGTAATGGCACGCTTTATTTCACCCTTTTTCCAGGTGGTAAGTTCGAGATTGGTTTCAAACTTATAATACACCTCAGGACTGCTTGTTGCAGGTTGTCGTCTTTGTGGCAACGCTATTGATTCGCTTGCGAAGAAATATATCACAGTTGGGAAGTAAATATAACCCCTAATACGTTGGAGACTATGCCGCAAGGTGACCTCTTATATAGCGACCTGAACATAGTAAAAGCCCTGTGACTAT
>Ga0082212_10005029_pt1 | contig 18192 bp, 22 predicted proteins | sample TergutNt197P3_FD_71548 | JGI IMG/M metagenome (GOLD analysis project Ga0082212, IMG submission 71548) | Neocapritermes taracua P3 segment gut microbial communities from Petit-Saut dam, French Guiana - Nt197 P3 | ecosystem: Host-associated > Arthropoda: Insects > Digestive system > Gut ...
TATTCGCGTTGTGGCGGCACAGCGCATTATTGGAAAAAAGACAAGGAATGTTATGAATGTAAGCGTTGTGGTTATCGTCAAGGTTTGAAGGCTAATACGATGATGCACAGTTCGAACTTGCCCATCCGCTATTGGTTTATAGCCATGCATAACTGTCCAAACTTTTGAATAAAGAAAAGTTCTTGAAAAAATGCTTACTTTTGTAAAAGAGAGAAAGTAATCATCAATCAAGAACTTTTATGGGTGTAAAATTAGGCAAAAAATCGGAAAAACCAATATTCAAGCAAATTATTGACTTGATACCGCGAACTTTGTTTCGCAAAAGTATTCAAAAATACCAATCAGACAAGTATTGTTCCAAATATTTCACTTATGATCAATTAGTTAGCGAAATTTTTGGACAGTGGGCTTTATTCCTATTTACCGCACAATGATTTAATTACATCCGCTTCCTCCTGTGAATACGGCGTCCCGTCCTTGCGGAAAATGTCGTGAAACCACAATGGCGGTTCTTCCATTTCGGGCAAAGGTTCGCCCCATTTAAAAATCGTATTGGTTTTACCTGCCACCAATCCCCAGTTGATCGCTCCGACGTTTTCGGTTTTCAGCATGGGCATGATCTCCTGAAATGTACTGTTGAAATGACGCGCCATATACTCGGTACAAATTATCGGACGTCCGTAACGTTTCAGGGTATCCACGACTTGCTTGTGTGCTGACAAATCAGAATAAATGTGATAGGTAATAACATCCGAATGTTCCACCTGAAATTTGTTCAGGTTGGGTAATCGGGCGCTCCAGACGCCCACCGACAATGGTTGCAAAGGATTGACAGCCCAAGCCCATTCAAATGATTTTTTCAGCAAATCAAAACTTTTTCCGCCATATCCTTCATTGCCCGGCTCGTTGTATAAATCCCACAGGACAATACGTTTATCGTCTTTAAAACTTGTGAGTACGTCCTTTACATAAGTTTCGAGCGTGTTGATCAATTCGGGTTTTTCAAAAAGCAGATCGCCCGGATCACGTATCCAACCTGAATTGTGGATACCCGGCTTTGGCTCTGGCTGCTTGCCGGCTGAATAGGTTGGGTTCCAGCAATCATCAAAGAAAACAAAGATGGTGGATATTCCGTGTTTTTCGGCAATCTCCATATATTGCTTCATGCGTTTTTTGAAGCCCTCTCTGTCGACTTCCCATGCTACATGATGAAGATATACGCGCATACAGTTCATACCGATGGCGGCTGCCCAGCCCAGTTCACGGTCGATGGTTACAGGGTCAAATGTTTCAGCCTGCCACATTTCCAATTGATTGATGGCAGTACTTGGTTGAAAGTTACAGCCCCGAAGCCACCCCCATTGCTGATGCCACTGATAGGCTTGTTCAACACTCCAAGGTTCTGTGCGACCCTGTTTTCTATGCTGGCATGAATGAAATGCCAGACAAATTAATAATACAAAATTGATGGTTCTCATGAAACGCAAAATAATAACTGTTGAATGCAATGCAAAGAAAAGAAGTTTTTTAGTGAAAACAAAAAAATCATTTGACATATTTGCACATTTTTTTGATGAAACATAAAAAAGACGTATCTTTGTCTCATCAATTATTGAATAATATGGCTGAATCGTTAGAAAAATTTGCATTAAACAAAAAAATCGTCAAACAGGGCATGATCCACAAGGTAGGCCTGATCGGATGCGGCGAAGTGGGACAGGAAGTTGCCCGTATGGTTGCCCAGTCGGGTATTGAAGTGGTATTTATTGAATTGGACGAACAACGGGTTGTGGAGGCTGAAAGGTTGATACAAATGCAGTTGGATGATGTGATTAACCATTGGGGGCTTACGCAGAGCGATAAACGGATTATCCTCTCGCGCATCAAAGGCACTACCGACTATAACCTGATACGCTCCTGTGACCTGATCATCGAAACCATCAGTTCCGACAATCCGATGAACGACCGGATCGAACTGTTCCGGCGTATCGAAAACTTTGTAAATTCCGAAATTCCGATATGCAGCGGCGTTTCCACGCTGATGATTACCGATATAGCGGCAGGCATGAAACATCCCGAAAGGGCCCTGGCGTTAAACTTTCTGGCTTCGCCGTCGTCGGTGCGGATTGTGGAGGTGGTGTGCGGTTTGTACACCGATCAGCATTCGCATGAGTTAGTGTGCCGTTTTGCAAAAATGATCGGCAAGGAACCCATTACGGTCAACGAATCGCCGGGGAATATCAGTACGCGGCTGATCGTAACGCTGATCAACGAGGCTTGCAATACCCTGGTGGAAGGCGTATCGAGCGTTGAAAACATTGATAAAATCATGAAACTTGGTTTCGGGTTGCAGCATGGCCCGTTTGAATTGGCCGACCGGATAGGGCTTGATAAAATCCTGCGGTTAATGGATCATATCTATGCCGAATTTGGGCTTACCAAATTCAAGGCATCGCCGCTGATCAGACGTTTAGTGAGAGCGCACCATTTGGGCAAACGAACCGGAAAAGGATTTTACGTGTACGACCAAAACGGACAAAAGACGGGCGTCAATGTGTTGTCTACGCAAATTATTAATCATTAATTATTAACCATTTCATGAAAATTATTGTCATCAACAGCGGAAGTTCTTCCATCAAATATCAACTCTTCGACATGCACGGCCCGACCATCTTAGCCAAAGGTGTGGTGGAAAAAATCGGACTCAGCGGGTCGTTTATCAAACACGAATCCAACGGAAACAAGAATACATTTGAAGGTGAAATCATTGATCATCAGACAGGTATTGAGTATATGCTCGGTATCCTGACCAGTAAGGAATACGGTTGTATCAAAAATTTCGACGAGATCGATGCCGTAGGTCACCGCGTAGTGCACGGCGGCGAAAAATTCAATTCCAGCGTACTCATCACCGACGAAGTGATTGCCGGAATCGAAGAATGTATCCAGTTGGCTCCCCTGCATAATCCGTCGAACCTGACCGGTATTTATGCTATGAACAGCCTCCTGCCCAACGTTCCGCAGGTAGGCGCTTTTGACACGGCTTTTCATCAAACGATGCCCGACCATGCGTATGTTTATGCCTTACCGTATTCGTTGTATACAAAACACGCTATCCGTCGCTACGGATTTCACGGGACAAGTCATCGCTACGTATCGCAGCGTGCCCGCGAGATTTTAGCAGGTAAGGATATATGTAAAATCATCACCTGCCATCTGGGCAACGGCGCATCGGTAGCGGCCATTGTCGACGGCAAGTCGGTGGATACCTCCATGGGGCTTACCCCTGTGGAAGGGCTGGTGATGGGTACCCGCTGCGGCGACATAGGCCCGGGCGTCATTAATTACGTGATGCAATGCGAGGACATCGGCCGCGAAGTCGTCAATACATTGATCAACAAACATAGCGGAATGCTGGGTGTGAGCGGAGTATCGTCCGACATGCGCGAAGTGGAGGCAGCCGCGGACAACGGCAACGAACGCGCCCAATTGGCGTTGCGCATGTTCAGCTATCGCGCACGGAAATATATCGGTGCTTATGCGGCAGCAATGGGTGGCGTGGACGTGGTGGCGTTTACAGGAGGCATCGGCGAAAATTCGTGCGACACGCGCTACGAGATCGCAAAAGATATGGAATTTCTCGGTCTCGAATTTGACAAAGATAAAAATACAGGTGTACGCGGCGAAGAAAAGATCATCAGTAAAGATGGTTCGCGCGTGATCGCCATGGTGATCCCAACGAATGAGGAATTAATGATTGCGCAGGACACCGAAGCGATTATTCTCATGAAAAATGGTTCTCAACCATAAATTTTTCTATGAAACGATTACTTTTATCAAATCATCCACTGTCACATTAACCAAATAATCCGCAAGATTAATTTGCGCTAATTTTCGACGGATGCTCGTTTCGTTGTGACATGTACCGATCAGTAGTTGTTCCAATCCGGCAATGTCCCTGATATTGAAAAAGTCGCCAAAAATACGGATGCGACAGATGATCCCGTTTTGTACATCGAGATGCACTTCGATGTGTCCGCCGTCTGTTTGTAACTCATTTACCATGTTGTAATCCGGCGATTGTCCGAAATTCCAATCCCATGTCGCATATTTTTCATCGCGTAACTTACTGATGGCTTCCATATCGGCGGCGTTGTAGCAATATGGCCTGCAATCGGGATAAGTATCCATCATGTAACGAAGTATCATATCCCTGAATTGTTCCGGGTCAATCGCTTCCCTGAGGTGACTGCTGATGTTGGTTACACGGCTGCGAACCGATTTGATGGCCTTGCCGGTAAATTTTGCAGGGTTTACGTTCAATGCACCCGAAAGGTCAGTCAGTTCTGATGCGAAAAGCAATGTGCCGTGATGTAATACACGATTATGGTACACATGTTCAGCGTTACCGGAAAATTTTCTGCCATCAATCACCAAATCGTTGCGCCCCTCGAAACGGGCATCGACGTCCAGCAACCGCAATACATCGATAACGGGCTGTGTGTATTTTTGAAAATCAATATATTTATCGTTTTGTACATTTTCAATAAAAGTAAAATTAATATTCCCCAAATCGTGGAACACCGCTCCTCCTCCCGATAATCTTCTGACGACCTTTATGTTATTTTGCTTCACATAGTCTATATTGATTTCGGCCAGCGAGTTCTGATGACGTCCCACAATCACCGACGGCTCATTGCGCCACAACATGAAACAATTATCTGTGAAGTTTTTGAGGATATATTCCTCAGCCGCCAAATTATAATATGGGTCAGTATGATGATCATTAATACAAAACATAGATTGTCTTTGTTTGATTAGACTCCTTTAATGATATAATAGATTGATTACAAGTCAGAAAAGTTTATCTCCGGAAAATTCAATTCATGATCAGTCGGTAAGGAACCCTGATGAACCTTGGGCGATAGTCCGCAACCTGATGAGTTGGCTTGTGCATATTGAGACAATAACTTACCAGCAACATTCCGTCCTTGTCGTACTGCGGATGCGCCATCGCATTGTATGCAAACAAATTCCTGTCGCGAACCGGTTCGGGCGTCGAATATATCTTCTTCCGGTTATACCAGGGTCCGACAGGGTTATCGGCTACAAAAGTATAAATATCATTGGTTCCGATACCTCTTTCCTGATTGAGTAAAATAAATTTCTTCTTATACCTGATGATACTGAATTGTGAACTTATGGGAATATCAATACCTGATAATGGTTGAGTCTTCGACGGATCAAGCGTCCACTCTGTTCCGTCAAAATATTCCCAGTTTTGTAATTTATTGTCTGTCAAGCGTGCGCGTCCGGCATGAAGAGTGGATGAAGTTCTGTTGAACTGGCTGCCATAGAAATAGTAATGCCCGTGGTACTCGTGCAACCCGAATCCATAAGCGACATTGTTGACAGGGTATGCCGCCAATTCCTGCCGGTCAATAAGTGTGAAATCGGGATACGATAACCGGCAATATACCACAGCGCGGCAATAAAAATCCCACATGCCGGCGCCACCAAATACGATATTGGCAACAAACAAATGCAAAATACCATTCTTTAAAAAACCATGGTGAGGCCAATAAACAGCATGACGCCCGTTCACCTGTTCACTGACAATTACCGGAAGAGGTTGTTCGGGGAGGCCGCCATAAATAGTTCGGGCGCTATCTCCATCCAAAAGGACAAAAACATTTCCAAAAATTGAGGGTATGGTCGATTCCCGCATTTCGCCCGTCGATTCTCCCACATACGAATCCCCCCATAGCCAGAGGCTTTTCTTTTTGTCAATCACAATGGAGATGGCTCCATCGCCTCCTGTGAGTACATTTTTCCCTGCCGGAAACAATAGTTTTCCCATGATGGAATCTATCCGCACTTCATTCGTGAAAGGCTGGTTATGATTGCTTTTGCACGAAACAAGAACTGTGAAAATTATTAGGTATATTTTCGTTTTCATACTGCAAAGCGCAACATCATTCATCATTAGAATCACAACTTTTCAGTACGTTTTAGAATTTTCTGATTGATTTTCTTTACCAGCGAAGGTCCTTCGTAAATAAAGCCTGTATATATCTGCACCAGAGTTGCTCCGGCATTGATCATATTGATTGCATCGTCAGCGTTCATGATACCGCCAACGCCCATCACCGGAAGTCGTCCCTTGGTGCGTTGCCGGATGTAGTTCACCGTTTCGAGCGCTCTCCATGTCAATGGTTTGCCGCTAAGTCCGCCTTTTCCGATTTTCGTTATATGTTCACTGTCGATGGTCAGATCGTTGCGTCGGGTAGTGGTATTGATAGCCACGATGCCATCCACGCCCATCTTTTCTACAATGTCCAGAATTTCGTCGAGATGTACGAAACTGATATCGGGCGATATTTTCACCAGCACAGGCTTACGATATTCCTGACGATCGCGCTCGGCCAAAACCATTGTCAGTATGCCCGACAACGAACTGATATTTTGTAACTCGCTGAGATTCGACACATTCGGACAACTCACATTGACGGTTAAATAATCAACGTAAGGGTACAGTTTCCGAAAACATTCAAGATAATCAGCCGGAGCATCGTCATTGGATGTTCCGGTATTCTTGCCGATGTTACCCCCGATGACGACGTCGGGACGTTTGCGTTTGAGTTGTTTCACGACAGCATCCACACCCATATTGTTGAAGCCCATTCGGTTGACCATCGCTCCATCTTGTACGATACGAAACAAACGGGGTTTGGGGTTGCCGGGCTGTCCCTTGGGCGTCACCGTACCGATTTCGATAAAGGAGAAACCCAAAGTGGAAAATGCTTTGTACAACTTTGCATTTTTGTCGAAACCGGCAGCCAGCCCGACAGGGTTGGAAAATTTCAAACCGCAAAACTCGCGCTCCAATGCGGGATGTTTGACACTGAATATGCTGCGAACCAAGGCCCGCAACGGCGATATGACATAAACGAAACGCATCAGTCCGGCTACAAAACCATGAATTGCTTCGGGCGGAAAAATAAAAAATAAGGGTCTAAAAAAACGATACATTAATTTATAATTATGATTTTCTGATTTTTACAATGTTATTCTCCATGTAAAAATCCTGACAAAAGTACAACTTTTTCTGAAATGTACTTCGTAAAATCATCATCACCCTTCGCTCAACAATTGCTTTACTTTTGCCGAAATGGCTTTACCATCCGCTTTTCCTGACAATTCTTTCGTGGCAACGCCCATCACTTTGCCCATGTCCGACGGGATTTTGGCGCCTGCCCGTTCGATGATGGCTTTCAGGGCGGTTTCCAATTCCTGTTCACTCATCTGCGCAGGCAAGTATTGTTCGATAACCGACGCCTCCAACAATTCCTTATCGGCAAGGTCTTGCCTGTTCTGCTGCTGATAAATTTCAGCCGATTCGCGGCGCTGCTTCACTAACTTTTGCACAATCTTCAACTCGGCGTCTGGCGTCAGTCCACCGCCGGCGCCACTTTCGGTACGAGCCAGCAAAAAGGCTGTCTTCACTGCGCGGAGCGCTTCCAATTTCTCTTTTTCTTTTGCGAGCATCGCTTTTTTGATGTCTTCGCTAACAGTATCAAATAAATTCATATCCATATTGTTTCATCTTAATGGTTAAATTTCAAATCAATCACAACAATTTCCGAATAACCGGCAGTACGGACTGGCGGGCCCCAAACTCCCGCGCCGCAAGATACATAAAAATTTGATTTACCCTTCTGTAAAAATCCCCAATCCTTTTCATAAATTTTTTGAGTAATGTAATTCAGAGGCCACATCTGTCCGTGATGCGTATGTCCCGATAGTTGCAGATCGACTCCTGCCTGCTCCGCCTGTTCGAGATGGTACGGCTGATGGTCGAGCAGAATGACGGGCAACTGCCGGTCAACGCCCTCCAATAATTCGGGAATCGTTTTCCGTGTGCCGGCCATCCGGTCGTTACGTCCTGCTATGTAGAAACTGCCGTCGATGAGCGCAACCGAATCCCGTAAAGGTTGTACGCCATGTGAAGCCATGTATCCGAAAATTGTGTTCACCGCATCCGGTTTCTCTCTTTCGCCGATATATTCGTGATTACCGCTGATGGCATACGCGCCGTATCTGCTTTGCAAACGGTCAAATTCCACGCCTGCATCTTCTCTGATGACCATTTCGGGCGTTCCGTCGAAAGTATCGCCGGCCAGCAGAACCACGTCAGGCTGCCGGTCGTTGATTGCGTTCACAAGACGCGCCAACGATTTGCGTGAATTGACGTATCCCAGATGAACATCGCTCGCCATCACTATTCGCAGTTTGTTGAGACATCCTGCCGTTTTATCGATGGGTATTTCAAGATGAGTCGCCTGCAAACGATGCACATTCCGATAGCCAAAGCCCAGTATTACCGCAATAATCAGGAAAACCACACCCAATATGAGCGCTTTGTTTAAAGGATGATAGATAAAATCGGGTTTGATATGAGCCACCCAGCCAATGATTCGTAAAATATCAATCACAACCAGCGCGAGGAAGCCGTACAACATGATGGCTACCCAAAATGAACCAATAACATGGAAAATATCGGAAAAAGCGCCCGATACGCCTTTTACCCGTAATATTTGCGTAACAATGAACGATAAAGCCGCTATCCAGAACACCGCCGCAAACCATAGACGCTGATGCCCCATGATTTCGAGGGCCTGCCATCCGCGAACAAACATGTAGACATTGCCAATGGCGTAAATGCAAAATACAATAAGAAAAAACATCACAAAAGAGATCTTCATGAGTCAAACTTTACTTTGATTTTCACAAATCTTCAATCAAAACAGCGAGAACGCATATCCCGCCATTACCGAAAGCGCTCCGATACGGTTACTGCCGTTGGTTTTGTCGTCCTGTATGGCTACGAAACCGTAGTTGCCGCCCGCTTCGAGAAAAAAGTAATTGCGGTTACACTGATAGCGGATACCCAAATTTCCGGTAACGCCGAAATTGGCGCTTTTCATTTCTCCGGTGATGTTTGTCGTACCGAAAGGAACAGGTTCATTCAAGGTATTTGCCATGCCGGAAAATTCTTCGGCGATGATGCCTTTTATCGGTGGAGGTACGATGTCCCACAAAGTGCTTGTTCCCGAAGCATCTGCATACATTTTGCTGGTTCCCATGGACACCTGTTTGCCCGATAAAAGAAACGACACAAACGGACCCGCATTAACATACACGCGCCATGGCGATTGACCGACGTTCCATCCGAATTGTGCCAGAACAGGTATCATCACGTAGTCGAATTTGGCGGTATTATCTATGTCGGCATAATAATACGGACACTGGCTCAACATGACCCCTGCTATCTGTTGCAGGTTTTCAATTTGTTCAGGAGTAGACATCAATCCCATACTATTACCCATTTCAGTTATGAGGCGCATCGTGGGCAAGGCTTGCATACCGTTCTTTTTACCGCCCATTCCGCTGTATTCCACGCCGAGACGAAGCGAAACCGCCGGATTAAGCTGCAACTCGGTGAAAATACCCCATCCCGGCGCTATTCGTCCGTCATAGCCATCGCTTGCAGGCGTACTTTTGACGGTTACCATGTTCGCCATGTTCGTTCCGCCTCTGATTCCGAATTTGACGTCCTGCGCGTATAATCCGCATGTTGTCAAAACTATAACTGTAGTACTGATAAGAAACTTTTTCATTTGTTGGTTATTTTTTATATTTACTTTTTGATATTTGTTTTTGGATAAATTATAGGGTCAATATAGTATAATTCATTATCTACACCCTTCAAAACATTTTTCGAGTTCAGGTCAGAAATAATATAATTGTCTGAATAATAAGCAACCCCGTCTTTGTCAAAACCTCTCTTTTTCATGTCCCCGTCAATTTCTTGCTGAGTTGAATATACATCTTCAAAACTTCTTACGTAGGCTTGTTCAAGAACAAAAAGAAAGTCGCCACGGTCATATTGAATACCAACTAATTTATATGGGATTTCCGGAAATATAACGTTATGTGAAAGAATTTTGTTCTCTACAAACTCAAGAGGCGTTTGATGACGAACCCACCACTTTGTTACCTTTATAACTTTAAATTTACCATTGTCATTCCACAAATAAACATCTGCCTCAACTCCTTTCTTGTCATCATCAAGCAACGGTTTGATATGATTTCCATACTTAGATATATCCCAATTCCCGTTGTTGCCTAAATACAAGAGAAGTTGATTCAATTGTTCTCTTACCGAATTTCTTGCTGCTTGTTTGCAATCCTTCTCGCATCCTCGAAGGATATCGGCAACCTTGACAGCCTCTTTATCGACAAAGATAATTTCCGGTTCTGCTCGTAATGATAATCGGTCAAGCCCGTTTCCAATGTTGTCCATTTGTGTGGGATTTGGTTTTCCAATTCGACTTCCATTTCCATCATTTCCATATTCATTCATTTTTTATCGCACAAAAATACTTATTTTTCAGATCATTCCTTCCACATTCCACACAAAAGCCCGCAAACCCTGCTGTTCTGCCTTGTTATCAAGTTTTTTGAGACCTGCCAGCAACGGTTCTACCTGTTCATCCTCAGTGATGGCAAGGATAGCCGAGTTCATTGCGGGCCACGTATGGTTGCCGAAATGCGGTTCGCCGGTATTGCTGCCGCGACCCTGCGCATCAGCCCATTTGGTGTACCCTCTGATTTGGTGGCGGTCGAGGATACTGTTCACCGCTTCGGTAAGCGCCTGATTATAGGCTACAAATACTGCTTTCATATATGATTATTTTATATTTTTTAATTTTTAACTTGTGGATTGAAAAATTGATTGTATCTTTGTGCCATAAATCATCTTGTACAGGCGAAAACGCAAGTTTTAGCGACCTTATTACAAGGTGATTTTGTTTTTCTCCACATCTAACTTGTTTACACTATATTGAATATGTCTGCCGTCGTTTTTAATTCCTAATGTGAGTTTTACCGTAAAATTAAGATAATCATACTTTTCACTCTTAAATTCATAAAACAATACAGCCATATTCACATATTTGTAATCTTTTTGCTTGCCTGTTTTTGGCAAACTATATATAGGAACATCCTCTTTTGCCTTTGCATTTTTAATTACCTTTTCAAGATATTTTACCGCATAAGTTGATTGCCAATTATGAGCGCCGCTATTGCTTGTTTTTTGTTCACTTTCACGCATAATGATATGTACATCAACACCCAGAAAATTATTAAAGACAGCTTTTTTGCTTTTTGTTTGTTGCAAATGCTGTAACAAATCCATGTATGTTTGCCGAATAATATCTCGGCGTTGTCCGCTTGAGCCTTTGTCAGTCGGTATGCCGTCTATTATTTGGGGTACTTCCATTTTTGTTTATTTTAATAATTTGTTTTTATTTCTCAAAAAAGATATATCTTTGCCTCACTAAAGCCTTGTAGAAGCGATTGTCTTTCTGACTTTAACAACTTTTACTATGAGGCTTTTTTTATTTTCCCTTTAATTCTTCAACTCCTTAATACTATCCACATTAATATTCTTCATATTCCGATAAATATTAATGATGATAGCGATTGCGATTGCTGTTTCTGCTGCTGCCACTACAATGATGAAGAGGCTGTACATATAACCTTCTAATTGCTCAGGGAACAAAAAGCGATTGAATACTACAAAATTGATATTTGCCGCATTCAGCATCAGTTCGATTGACAACAAAATACCTATCAGGTTTCTGCGGGCAATAAATCCGTAAACTCCGATAAAAAACAGGAGCGTACTCAATATTAAATAACATTCTATCGGTAAGTTCATTTTTTATCCTCCTTCTTTTGTTGTGCAATGACAATACTGCCAATGATGCAGGCAAGCAATAAAACACCCGCCGCCTCGAACGGAAGCAAATACTGGTATTTTTCCGTACCCATTAGCGTGGTTCCGATTTGTTGCATGTCAATAGTAGCCGCTATTTCATTGGCTTCGTTCATATCGTATATGAAACCGAAACTATAAATAAGCACCAAGCACAATACGACACCCGAAACGGCGGCTATGGCGCTCAATGTTTTTTTACTGAACGTGATTTTTTCTGTTTTTTCGCCGATTCGTTGTATCAACAATATGGCAAAAACAAACAGAACAACAATTCCCCCCGCATACACCGATAATTGCACGGCTGCCAAAAACTGGTAGTTAAGCAACAGATAAAGCCCAGCTATGGCGACGAGTACAAAAAAGAGGTAAGTAGCTGCGCGCAGTATTTTTGTCGTTGTCACCGACAGAACCCCGCAGACTAAAATGACAGCCGCAAGGCAAAAGAAAACAATATTGGACGGCGTCAGATACACCAGCAAAGATTTTATATATTCCAAATATGTTGAAAGTTCCATATCTTACGTGATTAGTTAGTTTTTATATTTCCCGCACTTTCCTCTTTCTTAACAGGAGGTGCGGCTACTTTCTTCTCTTCTACTTTTGAACCCGGCTTGTTCAACTGCTTTACCATAGACGAACGGGTAAATACAGCGTGTTCAAAATTTTGCGACCAGGCGAGCGCATTAAAACTGCATGATTGACGGCATATATCGCAAAAAGTGCAACTGCCGATGTCATACAAATGTTTATCCAACAATTTTTTTGTTTTGCCGTCTTCGGTTGTGATTTGCTGCGTGACAATGGTAATCGTACCATTCGGGCAATTCATTTGACACAATCCGCAGGCGGTACATTTGTGTTCGTTGTTTTCGTTATGAGGCATGATGAGTTCGCCGCGAAAACGTTCGAACATCGGGTTTTTCCCTCTGTTCTCAGGATATTGTTCCGTTATTTTCGGGCGCAAAAAGTTGAGCATGGTAATATACATCCCCTGCAACAATGCCCAAATGCCTGAAAATATGTTTTTAATGTATGTAATCATAAACTTTTATTATTCAAATAATTCGTTCAAATCAATCTCTAATCCTTCAAAAATACGTACAGGCGCTTTCTGGTTGCATTCATATACGGTTCCCAAATCGTACTTACCGTCAGGTTGCAGCAAAAAGACGTTGACTACTTTTGTTTTGGGGTCAACAATCCAATATTCCCTTACTCCAGCTGCTTCATACAGATTGAATTTATAATTCCAATCGTATTTCAATGTCGAGGGCGACAATACTTCCACGATTAAATCGGGAGCGCCTATGCACCCTCTTCCGTCTAATTTGGATAAATCGCAAATCACGCAAATGTCCGGTTGAACAACGTCGTATATCTTATCATCCGCCGTTTCGTTGTTCAAAGGCAAACGAACGTCAAACGGGGCATGATAAACGTGGCATTTTCCTTTACGTTTCTTGATAAATACCCTAATCAGAGTTATTAGTTCCGCTGAAACCTTGGCATGTGCACGCATCGGCGCCGACATTAAATGGATGAAGCCATTAATCAGTTCCCGCCGCTTATCATCCAGCCATGTCAAATAATCGGCATACGTGTAACGTTTGGATTCGTCCAAATTCAACGTACCGTACATGACAAAGGGTTCCTCCACGATGTTTGGTTCGGTTGGTTTTGATTCGTATGGTTTTGTTTTTTGCTTTTCCATAAATTATAGAATTATATCAAAACCCACACCGCCATTAGTAATAAATTTACCAAACTAACCGGTATCAATATTTTCCACTCCAAATTCAAAAGCTGGTCGATACGAAGACGCGGGAAAGTCCAGCGAACCCATAAACTCAAAAAGACGAGAGTAAATACTTTTCCGAAGAACCATAAGTAAGAAGGAATATATGCCATTACAACATTAAATCCTTCCGCCCATGCAGCATTGACCTGGAAAGGTTGCCAGCCGCCGAGAAATACGGTTGTAGCTATACCAGCGATGATGAACATATTCAAATATTCAGCCAAATAGAAGAACCCGAATTGAATACCCGAATATTCGGTGTGATAACCGGCGGTTAATTCCGATTCTGCTTCCGGTAAGTCAAACGGTCCGCGATTTGTTTCGGCATGTCCCGCTATCAAATAGATGATGAAAGCGATGAAAGCAGGTAGCGGCGCTTGGAAAATAAACCACGATTGAGCTTGCATTTCGATGATAGTGGAAAGTTGCATGCTGCCGGCGAGAACCACAATGGTTAACATGGAAATTCCCGCAGAAAGTTCATAACTCACTAATTGCGCCCCGCCACGCATAGCGCCAATCAATGTATATTTATTATTACTTGCCCAGCCGGCTAACAAAATACCCACTACGCCTAAAGAGGATACAGCTAATAAATAGAAAACCCCTACATTGAAATCAACCCCATACAACCCTTGTCCGAAGTGTAATGCCCCAAACGTCAGGAATGAACCCATAATGACGATGAAAGGGGCGACTTTAAACAGGAATTGGTCTGTGCGGTCGATGCGGATAATCTCTTTCAAGAGAATCTTAATCATATCCGCAATACTCTGCAATACACCCCAAGGTCCAACCCGGTTAGGTCCGATACGGCATTGAAAAAAGGCGCAAACCTTACGTTCCATGTAAATCAGGATAAGCGCCAATACAGCATATAAAGTAAGGAAAACGACACCGATAAGGGCATATTCAATCAATAAAACCGCCCATTCTGCCGGAATCCATTCCCGCAGTATTGTGTCAATCCATTTTATTATTGGTGTTAGTTCTAACATGTTTTTTATTTCTTTTTTTACAAATATTATATTGTTGGTTAAAAATTTGTTTGTATCTTTGCAGTACAAAAACAATTAAACGGCTAACAACTATTTCCGGGACGAGGAGGGTTATTAGTCGTTTTTTCTATTGCTGTTATGCAATATTGAATATTTTTCCGGCTACCCTTTAGCACTCCAACTGTCAGTTTTATTTTCCCAAATGCCTTTTTGTTGTATTGCATGATAATCATTTCGGAAAATCGTTTTTGATTTTGATTGTTCGTTTTTGGAGTTACACGCTTTTCTACCGTTGCCTTTTCCAATATTTCGGTTAAGTAAGTAACAGCCAATGTAGATTTATAAGTAAATGCCGCATGTTCCGCCGTTTCTTGAATGGATAAAAACCTTACGTGTATAAAATCATTCAACGCACGATTATAAATATGTTTTGTGGGATTTACAGCAATCCAACCGGCGTAAAAATCTTTAACAATTCTCTCCCGTTGCTGAATTTCTTCTCTTGTTTGCCCTTGTGGAATTTCAAATTGTGTATTCATAGAATTAAAATTTGTTTGTATTAATTATAGTTGCAAATGTACAAAAAGTTATTGGAATATGAAAATTTGATAGAGTTTTTACGCCGTTAGCAGCAGCAAATCTGTGATGTTCCATTTGTAGAGACGTTGCGCGCAACGTCTCTACTATTGATCCGAATACAACCCCACCCTGTTCCCTTCACTGTCGATGAACAGAGCAAAATAACCTCTGCCTTCCGCTTCAATTTTCGTTTTCGGTCGGGTAATTTTTCCACCGTTCTCTTCAATGGTCGCCATAGCCGTTTCCAAGTTTTCCACTTGAAGATGAATCAACACGCCGTCTTTTGAGGGACGAAAATCTTCTGCCCATGAAATAGCGCCCGGGCACTGCCCGTTTTCATCGGGAAAGAATGCCATTTTTTCCGTTCCGCAATCGCAGATAGCATCCAATGGAATGCCTAACACCGTTTCGTAAAACTTCACTGCCCGCTCGAAGTTTTCAGCGGGGATTTCAAAAAATGCTACTAAATTTTTCATTTCTTTTTGTTTTTAATGAATGAGATAATTTTGTCTGATTGACGATGCAAAATTATCTCATTCCTCATTGCCGGAATTGTAAAAACCGGACTTTCTACACTTACAGCGGTTTTACCGGAATACAAATATCCAGGTCAAATTTCCCTTGTGCATCATCATCCGGTGAATTATAATACAATTCGTAGGGATTTCCCCAAGGTTGGTATCCGCTTTCGGTAATCCACAAACACACAGTACCCCATGCTTTTTCAAAACCCATTGCGTCGATTTGAAACCGTCCGACAGCATGTTTCCCTGCGGGAATAACGGCTTTGCCGATTTCACCATCCACCTTTACATCATCCTTTACGATGAGGCAGGCATCCTGACGCACCTTTTCAATGGCTGTTACCGCCGGATCATCCAAGTAAAGCGTGATCGTTTTTGTTTCGGGAAAATTGAGCAAGCCTCTGGGTCCCGCCCATTTCATCAGCTTTTCAAACGCTTTCCCGATTTGATTGTACGCGCCTGTGTGACGGATATACACCACTTTCATTTCAGGCATTTCTTTAATTTCAACTTTTGTGTCCATAAAAATTATTTCTTTAAGTTTGACGGGACAAAGTTGCGCATCAAAATCGAACTCCTGTTTCAAATTCTTGCTAAGCACTTGTCCATTCTTGCTATATAGCAACCCGTCCCTTGCATAAACCGGTTTTTCCTGTTGACGGTATTCTTTTGCCGTAGTCTGGAAATAAGCGCGAAAAGAACGGCTGAACAGCGATACGCTTCCAAATCCGCAAGCATAAGCAATCTCACTGATAGACATTTTACTCCCGTTTTGCAGCAACCTTGCCGCTTTCTCAACCCGCATTCGCTGGACATAATTACCGGGCGTTTCACCGGTCAATACCGTAAATATGCGGTGAAAATGGAAAGGCGAAAAATGAGCAATTTCGGCTAAAGCACCAAGATTCAACGGCTGGTCGATGTGCGTATCCACATGATTCATCACTCTGTTAATCCGGGCGATATATTCCTGCCGGTTTGTTTCGTTCGTATTCATTTTATCCATAATAAAACGGTAAAGGTACGGAGAGTTTTTGGAAAGTATTTTACAAATCTTGCTATATTGAATTTACGAAAAGAAATCGGAATGAGGCTCGCAAACAGACCGGTACTCCGTGGGCGTATATCCCGAAAACTGTTTGAACTCTTTGATAAAATGCGCCTGATCGTAATAACCACATTCATAAGCCAACTGTGTAAGACTGATTTGAGGTTGGATTTGCAAGCTATGCAATGCCTTTTGAAAACGAACCACCCGCAAATAATCTTTCGGATTAGCGCCGACATAATCGGCAAATACCCGTTTGAACTGCTTGTACCCGAGGCAAGCTGTTTGCGCGAGTCGGTCGATGTTTTGCTCTCCACGGTAAACGGATTGCATGACGGCATTGACCCGTCTCAAATTGTACGCCTCTAACGGATAGAAACGTTTATACAAAAATTGTTCAATGTGAAACACACAGGCATTCGGATCTCCGGTTTCGGACAAGCGTTTTTCCAATTCCGTAAGCTGAGGGTCGCTCAAAGCGTCAATCGCCACGGCTTGTCCGTTCAATTCAATCATCGGCATTTTGAAAAACGCTTTTGCCCCACCCGGACGAAATTCGACCGAAATCATGTCTATCACACCACTATAAGACAGATCGGTGTAAGCGGTATCCTGTCCGCTTAAAAAAGCCCGCGGTTGCCATTGATTCTCCGACGAAGAAAAAAGACGCTCGCCCCGGTGAAACATCAGGCACATCATTCCGGTAGGGATCACCCGCTCGGATGCCTGCCCCGCACTGTGGATGGTCATCAACCAATAATGCTTTACATAAGGCATTAATAATTCCGATGGCTGTATGATATGAAAACTGTCCATAATAATCTCCGTGTATCAGAATGATTACAAAAGTATAAAAAGTAATTACATCTCCCTATACCAAAATCAATAATTTTGCTTATTTTTGTCCGTCATTAAAATCAGAAGAACAAAAATGAACAATTTCAAATTTTGCAGCCCAACCGAATTTGTGTTCGGAAGAAATACGGTCGGCAAAGTAGCTCAATTAATTAAACACTACGGCGGGACTAAAGTCCTGGTGCATTACGGCGGCAGTCATGCTATTCAGAGCGGATTATTGGCCGAAGTGGAACATTGCCTGCAAAACGCTTTTGTCGATTATATCAAATTAGGTGGCGTCGAACCGAATCCGGTGGACACGCTGATTTACCAAGGCATTGATTTGTGCCGCAAGGAGAATGTCAATTTTATTTTAGCCCTTGGTGGCGGAAGCGTGATTGATTCGGCCAAAGCGATTGCCGCCGGCGCTCTTTATCCCGCCGATTTTTGGAATTTCTTTGAACGGACGGTTACGATAAACCGGGCATTGCCGGTGGGCGTGATATTGACTATCCCGGCTGCCGGAAGCGAAGGTTCGCACAAAACAGTGGTTACGAAAACTT